>Ga0209273_10003307_pt1 | contig 11301 bp, 7 predicted proteins | sample tdAd471_FD_187126 | JGI IMG/M metagenome (GOLD analysis project Ga0209273, IMG submission 187126) | Marine sediment microbial communities from the Atlantic coast under amendment with organic carbon and nitrate - tdAd47.1 (SPAdes)... | ecosystem: Environmental > Aquatic > Marine > Coastal >...
GCGGAAGTCACCGAATGACAGCAGCGTGCTGACGCTCGCCGCGTTGTCGGACTTGTCGACCGGCTTTGCTGCGTGCAGCTTCGCGTGCGGATTGGCGGGGCCTTTGTTCGGGATCACGTCGCGGCTGGCGGTGACGATCTTCAGCGACAGCGGCGTCGAGCCGGATTTGAACGGCAGGACGTCGCCCGGCTTGACGGACTTCGACTGGTTCTGCGACGCCTTGCGGTACTCGGCCACGCGTTCGACGAACTTCGCGTCTTCCTGCAGAAAGTCCGGGACGCCGCGATCCCAGAACGTGCCAATCTTGATCTTCTCGGTCAAAGCCGCATGGTTGCCGTAGTGGTCCAGGTGCCAGTGCGACACCAGAGCATTATCGATCTGCTTCAGCCCGGCGTGATTCGTTGCGACGTCGACGATGCGATCCCGATCACGATAGTCGTACTCGGGATACCCCGAGTCGATCAGCAGGCTCTCACCAGCCGGAGTCACAAACAGCGTCGCCGCTCCACCTTCGACATCAATGAAATAAATGTCGAGCCGCCCGTCCTTCTGGTCAGCCTGCGTGAGGGACGGCAGCAGCAAGAACGCAACGACGGCAGCCAGCAGAAGACGAATCGAACGCATGAGAAAACTCCCGGCAGGTTGAGGATTTGCAGCAGCGGACGACGAGAGTATCTGCCGCCCGAGCATGTGTCACTTGAGCGGCAATTCGTTGCTATGGCGAGCTGTAGGCGAGTTTCTCCGAAACTCGCAGTAAGACAGAGTCAGGAGACGAACGTTCGTAGCCTGTGTAAACGGAAGAAAGCAGCCGCCCTCTGCGTCGGTCCAGGTTTCGGAGAAACCTGGCTACGGCTTGGCAACTCGACGACGGCTGGCAACCTGCGGTCTCGGCCTGAAACGGCTCTTCACGCAATGTCATTCTGCAGGCTACCGTTCCTCGATCCGGGAAGTTGTCGAATCCGGGCAGGCCACACCATCTCACTGAAAACACTCCCCCAATGCCGCTGCCCGAAGACCTGCGATTAAAACTGCGTCCCGGTCACGCCCGGCCTGCGGTTGTTCCGGTCGCACATCTGATCGGCGTGAACGGTTCAGGAATGAAGGCGCTGGCCGAGTTTCTGTTCGATCTGGGCTGGCAGGTTTGCGGCTCGGACACGCAGCCGCTTTCGAGCAGCCTGCCATCGGATTCCGTCTGGCGACGAGTTCAGTTTTCGCTCGGACACGATGCGGCAAACGTTTCGCCCGACGCAGCACTCGTTGTTCACAGCCCGGCGATCGACGCGTTGAATCCCGAACGAATTGCTGCCTCACAACGCGGACTGCCGGTGCTCTCGTACGTCGATATGCTCGCCGAGCTGCTCAGCTCGCGTCGCGCGATCTGCATCGCGGGGACTCACGGCAAGACGACAACGACGGCGATGGTCGCAACGATCCTTCGTGAGAGCGGCCTGTCCGCAGCGGCAATCATCGGCGGCGAAGCGGTCGGCTACGGGCGCAGCGGCTGGGCCGGCAATGATGAGCTGATCGTCGTCGAAGCCTGCGAATACCGACGGCACTTCCTGCAGTTCCAGCCGCACGTCGCGGCGATCCTCAACATCGAACCTGACCACTTCGACTGCTTTGCCACGGTTCAGGATGCCCAGGCCGCGTTTGCCGAATTCGCAGCGCGCGTTTCGGCGAACGGTCGGTTGTTCATGCCGGCCAGCGAAGCCAGTTCGCAAGCGATCGCCGATCGCGCCGCGTGTCCTGTCGAACGGCTCGCGATCGGGGCGAGCGATCAACTCGCCGACTGGCAAACCTCGGAGATCGAGACCATTGGCAACGGTTCGAAGTTCCGCGTCACTTCGCCCAACGGTGAGTCGCAATCTGTCGCGCTGCCGGTTCCGGGCCGGCACAACGTCAGCAACGCTCTCGCGGCGATCGCCGTGTCCCATGCGGTCGGAGTTCCACTCGACGCAATCGCTGAAGGGCTGTCGAAGTTCCGAGGAGTTCGACGGCGGTTCGAGATCCGCGGCGAGGTCCGCGGCGCGACGATCATCGACGACTACGCGCATCATCCAACCGCCGTTTCGGCAACAATTCAAACCGCGCGGCAGGCGTTTCCGGGACGACGAATCGTCGCCGCCTTTCAGCCTCATCAGGTTTCGCGGACTCAGCATCTGATGAATGAGTTCGCAGCCGCTCTGGCTCTGGCCGATGAAACGCTGCTGGCCCCGATTTTCGCCGCCCGCGAGGACACGCAGATCGCCGCTCGGACACTGGCCGAACTGGCGGAGAGGACGCGGAAAAACGCTGGGACGGTGGCCGTTCTGACGTCGCTTGACCACCTGTCGGCAACTTTGGACGATTCGGCCCGGCCCGGCGATGTCTGGCTGTTTCTGGGGGCTGGCGACATCAATACTTGTGGCCTGCCTCGATGAGGATCGCGACGTCTGCCGGCGAGAAAAATCAGTTCGCACAAACTTGCGTCAATGACGCCCGAAAGGGCTGATCAGGATTCCAATGAGTTTGCTCGATCAATTCAGCGAGATCACGCAGGCTGACCAGCCGCTCGCCCCCCTGACATGGATGAAGGTCGGTGGCGTCGCTCAGTATCTTGTCGAGCCCCGAACGCTTGACGAACTGCAGCAGGTCGTCGCGTTCTGCCATGCCGAGGAGATTCCGACACACATGCTCGGCGGCGGCTCGAACGTTCTGGTCCGCGACGAAGGCGTCAGCGGCGCCGTCATTCGCCTGACCAGCGACGAGTTCGCGAGGATCAGCGTCAATGGAACCGTCGTCACGGCCGGCTCGGGGGCGCTGCTTTCGAACGTGATTTCCGAATCGGTCAAGGCCAGCCTGGCGGGACTCGACACGCTGGTTGGAATTCCGGGCACAGTCGGCGGAGCACTCAAGGGCAACGCGGGTGGACGCAGTGGCGACATCGGCCAGTTCGTCTCCAGCGTGACCGTGATGACAGCAAAGGGCGAACGCTTCGTCCGTAAGGAAGACGAGCTGTCGTTCGCCTACCGCAAAAGCAGCATCAACGAACTGGTCGTGCTCGAAGCCGAGTTTCAATTGAAGCAAGGTTCGGCCGACGAGATCACGCAGCAGATGCGGAAGCTGTGGATCATGAAAAAAGCGTCGCAACCGCTGGCGTCGCAGTCCGCCGGTTGCATCTTCAAGAATCCGCGCGGCCTGAGTGCGGGCGCTTTGATCGACCAGTCGGGCCTGAAGGGCACGCGAGTTGGCAATGCCGAAATCAGCGACCGGCACGCAAACTTCATCGTCACTCACGACAGCGCGACGGCTGACGAAGTGCTGCGACTGATCGACGTTGTGCGATCCAAAGTCGCCGAGCAGTTCGGAGTCGATCTGGAGCTGGAAATCCAGATCTGGTAAGCCTCGCCAGCCGCAAAGCGATTATTGCCAGCCTCATCACCTCTCCCGCTTGCGGGAGAGGTCGCGGTCTCAGCCGCGGGAGAGGGCCAGCGTGGGTGGCTGTGGTCGAGTGCAGCGAGCCCACAGAAAAACGTGAGGCCTGCGCGCACGCCGGTCCATTCTGCCACGCACGCCTGCGGCTTGCGGTCAAATACAGAAGCTATCTTCGATCATGAGGCTGACCATGGACGGTCTGAAGCCCGTTGAACTCGCTCCGTTACGCATCGCAATTCTCGCCGGTGGAGAATCCGCCGAGCGGAAGATCAGCCTGCAGAGTGGTGCCGCCTGTGCGTCGGCTCTCGAAGCAGCCGGACATTCCGTCGTGACGGTCGACCCGGCAATCGAGAACCTCGACCGCTTCGACTGGAGCCAGATCGACGTCGCGTTTCTCGCCCTGCACGGGACGTTCGGAGAAGACGGCGGCGTGCAGCAGATTCTCGAACGGTGCGGAATCGTGTTTACCGGCAGTCGAGCGGAAGCTTCGCGTCTGGCGTTCAGCAAATCGGCCGCGAAGGAACGCTTCATTCTGGAACGGGTGCCAACGCCGAGCAGCTTTGTGATTCACGAATCCGACAGCCTCGAAGAAATCGCCGCCCGTGCCGACAGACTTGGCTACCCGCTGGTCGTCAAACCCGACGCTCAGGGCTCAAGCATCGGCGTCACAGTTGTGCGGTCGTCTGAAAACCTGACCGACGCCGTGTCGCAGTGCTTCTATTTCGACGCGTACGGGCTGCTGGAAACCGCAGTCGCTGGCGAAGAGTGGACGCTCGGCGTGATCGACGATCAGCCGCTGCCGCTGATCCGGATCGGCACCAATCATTCGTTCTTCGACTACGAAGCCAAGTACGAAGACGACGCGACACAGTACGAATTCGTCGAGGACCTCGATCCTGTCATCCGCGACCGCCTGACCGAAACCGGCCTCGCCGCCTGCCACGCTTTGGGAACAAGCGGCGTCGCCCGCGTCGACCTGATCCTCGACGAGTCCGGCCAGCCGACGGTGCTCGAGGTCAACACGATCCCCGGCATGACCGACCACAGCCTGGTCCCCAAAGCCGCCGCGAAGATCGGCCTGAGCATGAGCGACCTCTGCAACCTGATCGTCGCCCGAACGCTGGCAGCTCAGCGAAGCGACGTCCGCAAGGCGTCTTAGCGGAGAGTCATCGAATGAAACCCGAAGACTTGCTTAATCGTGTGTCGGATCGTGACTCGTTCATCGCGTTCGTTGAAGCACTTGCCGACGAACGTCGCCGCGCAGCGGAAATCGAACGTGAAAATTCCGACGTATATGTTTGCGACGGAGCACACGGATGGATGAATGCCGACATTCCGCAGTTTCTCGAAGCCTCGCTCGGGTTCTTCGCGGACGATCCTGCAGACGATCCGCCTGAGGCAAAAGAACCGTCGTGGCGAACGTTCGCAGAGATACTGTATTGCGGAAAGATCATCGAATAGCCCGTCGAGAAAACAAGCATCCGCACAAACAAAGCCCTGAAAGGGCGGCCCGACAATTCGCCATTCGGGCCGCCCTTTCAGGGCTTTGATCGATTCCTGGTTACGTAACCAGGGCGGCGCGACGCTCTGCCCTGGGCTGGCATCGAGCCGTCCCTTCGGGACTGAACCGCGTCAAACGCGGGTTCTCTCACTCCAATACTCTGCGTAGGAACGAGTTGCTCGCGATCTACGCGTGGGCGGCCAGATTGAAGAAATCACTCAGCAGCTCACTGAAGCGGACGATGAAGCGGGCGGCGTCGGCTCCGTTGATGACTCGATGGTCGTACGACATCGACAGCGGCAGCAGCAGGCGTTCGGTGATCTCACCGTTGACCAGCTGCAGTTCCTGACGCCCGCGGGACATGCCCATGATCGCGACTTCGGGGTAGTTGACGATCGGCGTGAACGAGGTGCCGCCGATGCCGCCGAGGTTCGTGATCGTGAAACACGCGCCCTGCATTTCGTCGAGGCCGACCTTGCGGTCGCGGGCTCGTACAGCGACGTCGGTCAGAGCCGCGGCGATTTCGGAGACGCTCTTCTGATCGCAGTCGCGGACGACCGGGACGAGCAGGCCGTTCGGCGTGTCGACGGCGCAGCCGATGTGGAAGAACTTGCGATAGACGAGTTCGTTGGTCTGTGGGTCGAGGCTCGAATTGAACTTCGGGAACTCCTTCAGACAGATCGCGGCGGCCTTCATCGCGATCGCCGTCATCGTGACCTTCGGAGCACCGGTCTTCTTCGCGATCTCGGCGGCTCGCTTGCGGGCAGCTTCGAGTTCGGTGATGTCGACCAGTTCATGCTGCGTGACGTGCGGAATGACGTTCCAGCACATGCTCAGATTGTTCGCTGCTGACCTGGCAATCTTGTTGAGTGGCTCGCGTTCGACCTCGCCCCACTTCGTGAAATCGGGCAATGGCGGCGGCGCGTAACCTCCGCTTCCGCCACCTGCTGCCGGCGCGGCACCGCCTTCGAGGATGCCCTTCACGAAGTCCTTGACATCTTCCTGCGTGATTCGTCCGCCCGAGCCGGAACCGTTGACCTGGTGCAGGTCGACACCGAGCTGCCGTGCGAGCCGCCGCGTTGCCGGACCGGCTGGAGCAGGTTCGCGATCATCGCCGGCTGCTGGCTTTGCCGATGCTGGCGCTGGAGTTGCGGGTCGAGCAGGAGCAGGTTCCGCAGCCGGTTCAGATTTCGCGGGCGCTTCTTCTGCAGATTCAGACGGCTCAGCAGCCTCTTTCTGCGCAGGCTCAGCGGGCGCGGACTCAGCAGACGCCTCTGAACCACCGTCAGCCGCTTCGATCGTCAACAGGACCGAGCCCACATCAATGGCGTCGCCCGCCTTGGCGTGGATCTTCGTGATCTTGCCGGCGATCGGGCAATCGAGGTCGGTCGCCGCCTTTTCGGTTTCGACTTCCGCGACAATCGCGCCGGATTCGATGACGTCGCCAACGGACACGGTCAGAGCCGCCAGATCAACGCTGGTGATGCCTTCGCCGATTTCGGGGACTTTGTATTCGGCCATGGGAATCTCTTTTGTTTATCAGTTTGCAGGCCAACGCCCGCTGCTGAGTCATTCTTAGAGTTGTGCGTCTTTCGGAGTAGCTGGATTCGCAGGAATTCAGACCGTGCACACTGACGGAACTCCTGCGAATCCAGCTACACCCTTCGTCAGGCGTACTGGGGATCGACCTTGTCCGGATCGATCTCCAGGTCCACCAGAATCTTTGGCAGCTGCTTCTGGTCGAAACACTTCTGTCGGGCGAGTGCCGCGAGCGTCGCGAAGACAACGCATTCCGCATCGATCTCGAAGTGACGCCGCAACTGCTTCCGGGTGTCCGAGCGACCGAAGCCGTCGGTCCCGAGCACGTCGTACTCGCCCGGAACCCACTTACGAATCTGGTCGCCGACCAGTCGCACATTGTCGCTCGACGAAATAAACGGGCCTTCGATGCCGGACAGCGTCTGCTGCAGGAAGCTCGTTCTCGCCTTCTCGCCTGGGTGCAGACGGTTCCAGCGATCAACAGCAGCGCAGTCGCGGGCGAGTTCCGAGTAGCTCGTCACGCTCCACACGTCGGTCCCGATTCCGAACTGCGACGCCAGAATGTCCTGGGCCCGCAAAACTTCGGTGAGGATCGTGCCACTGCCGAACAACTGCGGGCGTTTCTTCTGCTTGCTGTCTGTCGATTCGGTCGACCGCAGTTTGTAGAGGCCTTTGAGGATGCCCTCTCGCGAATCAGCCGGCATCGGAGCCATCTGGTAGTCTTCGTTGTAAACGCTGACGTAATAGATCAGGCATTCGTCGTCCTGATACATCCGCTTCAGGCCGTCCTGCAGGATGGTGATCAACTCATAGCCATACGCCGGATCGTAGGCGACACAGTTTGGTACGGTCGTCGCGATCAGCTGGCTGTGTCCGTCTTCGTGCTGCAGGCCCTCGCCGTTGAGCGTCGTCCGCCCCGACGTTCCACCGATCAGGAAGCCCTTGGCCCGCGAATCGGCCGCACACCAGATCAGATCGCCGACGCGCTGGAAGCCGAACATCGAATAGAAGATATACATCGGGACCATGTTGACCCCGAGGTTCGAGTACGCACAGCCAGCCGCGATGAATGACGACAGCGCCCCGGCTTCGTTAATGCCTTCTTCGAGAATCTGACCGTCCTTCGCCTCCTTGTAGTACATCTGAATGTGGCGGTCGACGGGCTCGTAAAGCTGCCCCTTGCTGGCATAAATGCCGGCCTGGCGGAACAGACCTTCCATGCCGAACGTGCGAGCTTCGTCGGGGATGATCGGAACCAGCCGGTCGCCGATCGCCTTGTTCTTCAGCAGAAAGCCGAGGAACTGTCCATAGACGCCGGTGGTCGAACCGCTTTTGCCTTCCAGTCGCTTGTTGTGAAACTCGATGCATTCCTCGAACGACGGAATCTCAAGCCGCTCGTCAGTCGGAATCCGAGCCGGCAGTGCCCCGCCCAGAGCTTCACGCCGCTCCCTGAGGTACTGCATTTCGGCGCTGTTTTCGTCCGGTCGGTAGAAGTCGATGTCCTCGACGTCCTCGTCACTGACCGGAATGCCGAAGCGGTTGCGGAACTCCTTGAGTTCCTGCTCGTTGGCCTTCTTGACGTTGTGCGCGACGTTGCGACCCTCGCCGGCTTCGCCCAGCCCGTAACCCTTAATCGTCTTCGCCAGGATGACGGTCGGAGAACCCTTGTGGTCCATCGCGGCCTTGTAAGCGGCGTAGACCTTCTGCGGGTCATGCCCGCCGCGGTTCAGCCGTTCGAGCTGCTCGTCGGAGTAGCCTTCGATGAGCTTCTTCAGCTCGGGCGAATTGAAGAAGTGCTCGCGGATGTAGGCGCCCGTTTCAACCGAGTACTTCTGGTACTGGCCATCGACGACCTCGCCCATCCGGCGAATCAGATGTCCGCCTTCGTCCTTCGCCAGCAGTTCGTCCCACAGGTCACCCCAGATGACCTTGATGACGTTCCAGCCGGCACCGCGAAACGCGGCTTCCAGTTCCTGGATGATCTTGCCGTTGCCGCGAACCGGGCCGTCGAGTCGCTGCAGGTTGCAGTTCACGACGAACGTCAGGTTGTCGAGGTTTTCGCGCGAGGCCAGCGTCAGGGCACCGAGCGATTCGGGTTCGTCAACCTCGCCGTCGCCCAGAAACGCCCACACGTTCGACTTTGACGTGTCGAGCAGGCCGCGGTGTTCCATGTAGCGGAGGAAGCGCGCCTGGTAGATCGCCGTGATCGGCCCGAGGCCCATCGACACGGTGGGGAACTGCCAGAAGTCCGGCATCAGCCACGGGTGCGGATACGACGACAGCCCGACGCCGCGCGGCAACTCACGACGGAAGTGCAGAAGCTGCTCCTCGGTCAGCCGGCCTTCGACGAAGGCTCGCGAATAAACGCCGGGAGACGAGTGTCCCTGGAAATAGACGAGGTCGCCGGTGTGGTCGCCCGATCGTGCGTGGAAGAAGTGGTTGAAGCCGACTTCGTACAGCGTCGCACAGGACGCGAAGGTCGAGATGTGGCCGCCAACGCCTTCGTAGTCGCGGTTCGCTCGCACGACCATCGCCATCGCGTTCCAGCGAATGATGCTCTTATTGCGGCGTTCCAGCTCGCGGTTACCCGGAAAGGCCGGCTGATCTTCGCGCGGAATCGTGTTGATGTACGGCGTGTTGGCCGTGAATGGCAGATGCACTCCGCGCTGGTAAGCCCGCTCCTGCAGGAGCGTCAACATCGCCTGGACTTTGTCCCGACCATAGCGGTGGAGCAGATCGTCGAGCGATTCGTACCACTCGTCCAGCTCATCAGGTTCGAAGCCGGCCGCGGGGTTCTTGAAGTCGGTCATGAGGTATTCGATCTGGAGTCAAGGGTTCGCGAGCCCGCACGCTGCCTGGACGGAGATCGCGAAAGCGGTCTCCAGCAAGCGTCGGCTGCGGTAGGGTCAAAAGCGTTCGTCCTGAAGCCGACGCGTGAAAGCAGCCCGGACGAGCAACGCTGAATCTGCGGAACTTCTTCAATTCCCGGCAATTATGGCAGTCTGCGGGGAGGCCGGCAACCAACACCGGACGCCCTGACCGGGCTCCCAGGATTGACAGCCAGTGCAGTCCGGTCGTGACGTTCCTGACGCCGGGACAGCAGCGTCCTGCCTGCCCGGTACTCGATCCGCACCTGCTCAGCGGACTGGTTTTTGATGAGTCAAAAAGTTAATTTGGACAAGCCGAGCCCGGATTATTCATGAAGGTTGCAGGGTGCGTGCAGCAAGCCTTTTCCAGGCGGTGCGTTACGTCGGCAAACACGACAAGTCGTCTGCGACACTCTGTATCGAGAGCAATCTTGCTTGCGCAACGCACCAGGGCAAAAACGCCGACTCCACGCACCCTACGGGAATAATCCGGGCTAGCCAGAATCCCATCCGCCGCAGAGTGCCTCGAAGATCAGGTAACTTACGTGACAGCAATGCGTTACAGACAATCATCTGCAATCTGGCAGAGAGTCATCATCGTGCTGAGCCTCGCAATGCTCAGCGGCTGCGGAACCGAACCGCCGTCGGGAATCGTGGCAACCACGGGAATGGTGACCGACATTGTCCGTGTCGTTACGGAAGGTCAGCAGCCGGTGGAAGGCCTGATCGGTGAAGGCGTCGACCCGCACCTCTTCACGCCAGGCCGGGGCGACGTCCAGAAGCTCATGACTGCCGAGGTCGTCGTTTATTCCGGGCTGATGCTGGAAGGCCGGATGCAGCAGCAGTTCGAGCAGCTTGAGAAGCGCGGCGGAACGATCTTCGCCGTCACGAACGGTCTGGACGAGAACACGCTGCTCCACGATCCGGAATTTGCAGGCCATCCCGACCCGCATGTCTGGATGGACGTCGCGCGCTGGAGCCATTGTGTACAGTATGCCGCCGGCCGACTCGCCGAGCATGACAGCTCATCCGCCGCCGCGTACCAGGCCAACGCCGCGAAATACCGCGACAGGCTGAAAGAACTCGACGACTACGTCCGCCAGGTCATCGGCAGCATTCCCGCATCGCAGCGTTACCTGGTCACGGCGCATGACGCGTTCGAGTATTTCGCCGAGGCTTACGACATCAAAGTGCGATCGATCCAGGGCATCTCGACGGACTCGCAAGCAGCGATCGCGGACATCAACGACCTGGTTGCGTTCATCGTCGAGAAACAGATTCCGGCGATCTTTGTGGAATCGAGCGTGCCGGAAAAGAATATCCGCGCCGTCATCGAAGGCTGCGCGGACCAGGGATGGGAACTGCAGGTCGGCGGCGAACTGTTCTCCGATGCGATGGGCGCGCCCGGCACGTACGAGGGCACGTACATTGGCATGATGGACCACAATGCGACGACAATCGCGCGAGCCCTCGGCGGCGAAGCTCCTGACCGCGGCTGGCAGGGAAAGCTCGCTGCAGGCCAGGTGACCGCAGAGGAGAGTCCGTCGGCAGAAGAGAAACCGGACGCGGAGAAACCGGCCGCTGACGACAGCCCGGCAGCGGACGACGGGCTCTCCGCAGAGACGACGAACGACGAAGCGTCTGCCAGAGAGTCAGTGTGCAATTGATGTCCGACCATGCCGCTTCCAACAATCCAGAACCGCCCGAATCCGTTGCCGGCAGCGACAGCTCGCGTGCCACCGGCGCCGTCAATTCTCACGCATCGCCGCTCAGCCCGGACGAACACCCCGCGACGTGTCCCCTGTCGATTCATGACATGACGGTTGCGTACCACCGCAAGCCGGTGCTGTGGGGAATCGATTACAACGCTCCGCCGGGAAAACTGATTGCTATCGTCGGACCGAACGGCGCCGGGAAGAGCACGCTGATCAAGGCCGTGCTCAACCTCGTCCCCCGAATCTCCGGAGAAGCCGCGTTCTT
>Ga0209273_10003321_pt1 | contig 11240 bp, 10 predicted proteins | sample tdAd471_FD_187126 | JGI IMG/M metagenome (GOLD analysis project Ga0209273, IMG submission 187126) | Marine sediment microbial communities from the Atlantic coast under amendment with organic carbon and nitrate - tdAd47.1 (SPAdes)... | ecosystem: Environmental > Aquatic > Marine > Coastal >...
GAAAGCGCGCTTTTGAAATCTGGTCTACGGGTTTCCAATTCACGGTCGAGGCATTTATCCAAAATGACCGCTGATCCTCCGAAAGCCGAAAAACATTCCGTAGACCGATAATGCCTGCTTTTGACCCAACCCAGACATTAATTGGACACGAGAGATGGGCTCGCCAACGATGACTGAACCCTTCAAGCTGAACGATCTTTCACTTTCTCGACACTTACGACGGTATCCATCCAACGCTGTTGACCGCTGATCGGATCGGCGGCATTTGGAATGATCCAGTTGGGATGCACGCCGTTGTCGGTCCACCATACGTGTTCCGGCTTACGTGTTTCCCCCTCCCCGAAGTAGAAGCTTTCGCCAGATGCATAACGGCCGTATTGCCAATGTCCGCAATGCATGGAAATGGCTATTACTCCCGGTGCAATCGCCGGCGTAACCTGCACCTTGGTTTCGATCTCGCCAATTTTGGATTTTACCAAAACGAGGTCACCTTCCTTGACGCCACGTTCATTGGCTGTTGCTGGGTTCATCCAGGCCGGATTCTCGTGGTAGATCTCTGTCAGCCACTTGCAGTTTTGAGTACGCGAGTGGCTTTGCACATTGACCTTGTAAGTCGTCAGGATCAACTCGCCGGGCTTCATCGCCTTATGCTCTGGCGCCTCAGTGAACGTCGGCAGCGCCGGCAGTTTCTTATCCACCATGATCTGCGAATAGAGTTCGAAATATCCCGACTTGTTGATGGCGTCGGGCTTGAAACCGACAAGAACTCGATCACCGAATTTTTGTCCGACATAGCCCTTGTAGGATTTTTCTGTGTTGCGGTAACCAGCGGCACGCGCTGCAGCTTCGCTCTCAACGCCGACTTCTTTCCAGTTCCAGTAGACGCCGGTCTCTGTGTCGAAGATCGTGCCCTCCGCTTTCAAAGCCTTGGGCGCCACGGGTTCCAAATAAGAAAAGTATTTCGGCTTGGCCCCCTTGTCGTGCCAGATTCCCTTTTTCTTCATGCCGCGGAAGCCGCGGGCCTTTCGTTTAATCTCCGGCGTGAGATCGCAGGATTTTTTGACAAAATCCTCCATGTTCTTGATGCCGAGAGGAAACCCCATGCGTGCCGCCAGTTCGCAGCAAACGTCGGCAAAGTTTCGGCATTCGCCGCGCGGCTCTACCAAGGGCTGGCGGATATAGTATTCGGGCACCTGGTTTGGCGAAACGTTGTCCTCCCAGTCCCAACGTTCGAGATAAATTGCATCGGGCAGAATGAGATCGGCCAACGCCGCCGATTCGTCATAGAACGGCGTTACCGCAACGGTGAAAGGAAGCAGCTTCTCGTCCTTGAGCACGTCGATATTGGCCTGACAATCGGCGTTCGAATAGACCGGTTGATGGCAATACCACATGTAGACTTCGGGCCGCCCGGCCCGACCATCTCGGATCATGTTGAACACCTGATTGCTGACATGATGTGTCGGCAATGCAACCTGTCCTTCGAAGCCGTCGAGGATGGCGAGCTTCCTCGGCTTGGGTTTGTTCTTCGGCCCTTTCGGATATTGCCACTTGGGCGTCACCGCCTTGCAACGGCCGCCGGGGTTGTCGATGTTGCCGGTGATCGCCGCCAGCAACTGAATCGCACGCTCGGTCTCGATGCCATGGAAGTTGGCGACGGCTCCACGGTAGCTGATCACGCAAGCTGGTTTGGTGGTGGCAAATTCGCGTGCGATGGCACGAATTTGATCCGCAGGCACACCGCTGATCTCTTCTGCCCACTCAGGCGTATATTGTTCGAGATGGGATTGCAGGTCAGCGATTTTTTCGTTGATACTTGCATCCGCTTTTTCTCGTGTCTTGCAGAATTGAAGGAAGGCTTCGCCCTCACCTCGATAAAGCTCTTCATCGATGATGACCTGGCACATGGCGAGCACCACGGCACCGTCGGTCCCCGGCTTGACCGGCACCCAGGTGGTCGATTTCGCCGCCGTGTTGGAAAGCCGCACATCGAAAGTCACCATCTTGACGCGACGATCGACCAAGGCGCTCGTAAGCCGTGTGGCAATCGGAATGTGGTTGGTATGGGCCTCCAGGCAGTTGGAACCGAAGTTCAAGATGTATCGGGTGTTGTCCAGGTCCCAATTGTCGTAGTGCTTGCCCCAGGTCAGTTCCTGAGCAGTCCATTTGGCCCCCTCGCAGATACTCGTGTGGTTGCCGATCGTGGCAGTCCCATATGTGGCGAGGAAAACGTCCTTGATGAGCTTGCTGGAGCTGCCCTTCATACGCCCGTAGTGGAACATGAACTTTTCGGGTTCTCCATCGTCGCGCAGTTTCTTGAGCCGCGTCGCCAGTTCCGTGAGAGCTTCGTCCCACGTGATGCGCTTCCATTTCCCCTCGCCGCGTTTCCCGACGCGGCGCAATGGATGGAGGAGGCGGTCGGGATCGTACAGTTGGTTAACGCCGGCTTGGCCTTTCGCGCAAACCTTGCCTTGGGTGCGGATCGATTCCGGGTTGCCCTCGATCTTGACCAGCCGGCCACCCTCCAGATAGCCAATCACCGGACAACGTGTCGTGCACTGCCAACAGGCGCTCCGAACTTCCTCCATCTTGGTGCCGCTCAGATGGAAATATCCTTCGCCACCGGACTTCAGCGCCTCCGCGGCATTCGCATCCGCCGCATCGAGGCCCATCAACGGCAACGTGGCGGCCGCGCCACCGAGTTTTATAAATTCCCTGCGATTGACCATGTTGATCTCCTTGGGGCTCAGAGCGCTGACGGTGCGGTGATTTGTCCGGCAATGACAATGACATAGCGAAGAGCGAAGCCGCCGATCAATACGGCGAGGGCGAGAGCAATCTCGATATGCCGTGATCCACGGAACGCGCGGCCGTAGACGAGTTTAGGCACGATCAGGAAGAGCTCGACCAGAAACGGGATGAGAATCCCGACCAGAACGACACCGCCCCAGAAAACGGCTGCAAGGCGGCCACCTGGAAGGATCGAATCGACCGCATGTCGGACGTCACCAACGGTAAGGTGTGCAAACATTAGAAACAGGAAAATCGCAATCAATTCTCCGGAAAGCAGCAATGCATCCGAAGCCGTGAGCAAGTAGGAACTGTTTTCGTAGTCTTTTTCCCACTCCGGGGCCGCGGGTTTTCGGAACAGCGCACCAGCCAACACGATGCTGGCGACGCCCCCCGATAACGCGGAGAACAGGAAGATTGCGGGGATCACTGGCGAGTTCCAGAACGGGCGTGAGGGCATGGCGCCGAGCAAGATTCCTGTGTACACGGCAACGCCGATACCGAACGGCAAGCAGATCCAAGCAAGCCCCCGCCTGATTTTGGCCAGCGGTCCGCCAGGCCTGGCTTTCTCCGGCAGAAAACTGGCAGCATAGAGAGTGCATAGAATGATGAAGACCGCCAACAGCCACGAACCAATCGACATGGGAGACAGATTGATCAGTTTGTAGAGGTTGAGCGATCGAAACGGCTGGCCGAGTTCAAATACGATCAAAAAGGTTCCCAGCATCACCGGCAACGGGCCGACCAAAGCCCCGTATCTTGCGATGGCAAACCGGGTTTCGCCAAATCCCCCTTTGCGCAGTGTCACCGACGCGCTGACGGTAACAGCGCCGGCGCCGGCGCCGGCAAGAAAAAGGTAGCCGATGACTGGCAGGCCCCAATTTAGCTCGTGCATGCCTATCTCCTCTCTTTTTCCTGGCGGTGCGTCGTCACCCGGACGTCGAGCCAGCCGTCTTGATTTTCGCGTTGTTCGGAATGGTCGGCGTCGATGTAGTAGACGTTGGGTTCAGTTCCCATGCCTGGCCGGAGCACGGTCACCGGATTTTTTGCAATGGTTTTTGAGACCTCGCTTTCGGGGTCATTGACGTCACCAAATATGCGTGCGCCGCCGACGCAGGTTACGACACATGACGGTTCCAATCCCTTCGACACCCGATGTATACAAAAGTCACATTTGTCGGCAAAGCCAGTCACCGGATTAAGGAATCGGGCATCGTAGGGGCATGCCTGAATGCAATACTTGCAGCCGATACAAACCCCCGAATCGACGACGACGATGCCATCCTGCTTACGCTTGTAGGTGGCACCCGTGGGGCAGACGTCGACGCATTGCGGTTTGGAGCAATGATTGCAGAGGCGCGGCAGGAACTGGCGGGTGACGTTCGGAAAGTTGCCTTTTTCGGTGTACTCCACCCAGGACCGGGTCTTGCCGAGCGGCACGTCGAATTCCGCTTTGCAAGCGACCGAACAAGCGTGGCAGCCTGTGCATCGGCGGGTATCTATGACCATGCCGTATTGTTTTGTCCGTTTCTTCGATGCTGCGGTCTGCTTTGCAACCGAACCGGCAGAAGATGCCGTGGCCACTAAAGCTGTTGCCGCCGTCGCGCCGCCCAGCAGTCTCTTGATAAAGCCTCTGCGGGCGTTTCGAGAATTGTTTCCGTCATTCATACGCTTGTCCTCAATAGCTCTCGCTCTCCCGGCACCCCATCAATTCGCTGCCTCGGCGGATTTTTTGAAGGTCGATTCAAGGATCCGAACCTCTCTGTGAACGAGGTTGTTGTGGCATTCGATGCAGGTCTTTTTTTCCGTCAGAGCGAGTTGGTGGGCATTCACACCGCGCGCGCGCTTCGGCTTGATCTCTGCTTCGATATGGCAACTCCGGCAGGTCACGCTGTCGTTCTCGAACATCCGCAGTCGCGCCCGATCAGCCATGGCGGCACGTGGCGGAATCCAGTCGCCGGCGCGTTCTGCGTCGCGATCGCGGAAGTGGCCGAAGAGATCCGTGACACTGAGAAAATGAAAATAGGCGTAGGTGGCGTTCCACCAGCCCTCCGGCAGATGACATTGCACGCAGGTCGCCTGCGATAACTTGTCGCTGGCTTCCTGGAGATGCGGACGTGTGGCTGAACGCTTTGCCGTCGGCACGTATTCCCATTCGAGGTGGCAATAGGTGCAGATCCGGTCTTGCGCAACGAAATGTCGGGTAACGGGTTCGTAGATGATGACCCAGATTACGACCAGGATGCCCGCAAATCCGAGCAGGAAATTGATGAAGTGGCGGTGCTCGAAGAGTCTGAAGAAAATCTCCACCGCATTACCTCCCCTATGGTCGACTGGCAGAACCGGCAGAACTGCCGACCCCAGCCAGGCGACGCCGATCTCGATTGCCGAGACCGCCGTCGCCCGACCGGGGCGCAGTCAGGCGGTCAGTTCAGTTTGGTTGCCTCGATGTCGGCCTTCGCTCCGAACCCGATCGATACCGGGAACGAAACATGGTGACCTCGAGTGGTGATGTTGTCGTCATGCGTCGCAAACCCGAAGCTGTAGACACCACCCTCCTTCAAGGCTTTGTCATCCGGGTTGGAAAGGCCAAGCTTGCGTGCCCATACGACTGTCCACATGCCGTCTTTCCAAACACCCTTGGCACGATTGTTGTCGGCTGCGGAACCCTTGGAGTCGGCTCTGCTGACCACGTATTCCGGGATCAGATCGCCTTCCTTCCAAGGAAGAGTGGGGTCGAACGGCGCGGCATTTGATTCTCGGATCAAGGTCGTTTCCATCTTGCGGATATCTTCCTCCCGGATCGCGTTCTTGCCGAACTTCGCCTTGTCGTACATGAATTTCGGCATGTGGTTCTTGCCTTTATTCGAGCCGAAAGGATTCTTGCCCGCATCGCCGTTGCGATACGCTAACACATAGAAGTCATCGGCCATGCCGACCGGATTGGACCGGTGGCCGCGCCACTGCATCAGGTCAAGGAACCCGCCTGCGGCCTTGATCTTGGCAATTTCCTCAAGGGACTTGGCCTTGTCCCAAGAGGCCTCTTCGTCGGTGCGCGTCGCCGGCAGATATTTGCGCACGTCCTTCTTCTTGATCGCCTTGAAGAACGGATTGGCCTTGACCTCGTCAGTCGTTGGTTGATCGGGGTTGTCGCGCTCGCCGTTGTGACATGTTAGCCAGCACCCCTGATTGGCGAAGTTCGGAACCGTCCCATCGTCGATCATCATCGACATGCGGTCTTCGTAGATGCCCGGTTGCGTGCCATCCTGGACGATCGCGTCGAGTTTCGGATAACCGTATTGCTTCCATTCCTTGCCGTCGAAACGAAGATACGGATGCGCCCAACCCGGATAGTCGTTTCGAGTCTTCCACTGGAAGCGGAAGTAGGCGTCGTCCTTGTCATAGGCGACTTGGAAACTGAGGTCGATCAGGCCATTTTTTCCATCGACTGGTGTTGGCTCAAGGTCGTGCTCGCCGCCGACCAGTTTTTTGCCGATTTCTGCTTCCTCGCCCTTGTGGCAAGCGACGCAAGCTTGGCCCTCTCGCGTTTGCAGATTCGCGCGCTTATGTTCCGGGCTGCGCAACCACTGATACGTCGATTGTCCTGGCCAAAACAGTTTGATCGAGTGGGCTGGGACTTTCGACCAGTCGACGGCAGACGGGTCGCCCGCAAAGGCGGGGCCAGCCACCAGCGCCGCCACCCCCAAAATCATTAATCCCTGTCTCATTGTGTCTCTCCTTCTCTGGCGCCGACTGTCGCCGGACGCGGCAGTGTCCACATTGTCGGAGCATTTCGGGCCCCGCGACATTGCTCGTCAGGCGATATCCTGAGAGCTCAAGGGATGTTGCCGCAATTCGCATGCCAACAGACGCAAGCGAGAAGGCCTTTGCAAAGGGATTGAAAATTGGGGCTGAACCGAAACTGAACAGGCCAGGAGTCCGGCGGTGATTGTCGCGAAACCAATACACCTGTCACGAAATTATGACATATCCCACTTTTTCAAGCGCACATACAGATTCTGCCTGGAGATGCCGCTCATACGTGCCGCCTCGGACATATTACCGCCCGCCTTTTCGATCAGACGGGACAGGTATTCGCGTTCAAACTTTGCCCGTTCACGCTGGTAGGAATGGACGGCGGCTTCGTCGTCAGTGTCATTGTATGGCTCATCATCGTCAATTTCCTCGAAGTCCGAGGCATCGATAGGGCCGTCCGAATGCAACGCAACGACACGCTCAATGGCATGTTTCAGATGCCGAACATTTCCCGGCCAAACGTAGCGCTCCAATAACGCTAGAGCGTCGGGCGTAAACGTATTGAAGGGTTTTCCGTATTTGGAGGCGAAAAGTTCAAGAAAGTGGATGGCCAATGGGATGATATCGTCGGGTCGATCGCGCAACGGGGCGATCGTCAGGTTGACAACGTTGATGCGGTAATACAGGTCTTCACGAAAATTGCCGGTGCGGACTTCCTCGAGGAGGTTTTTGTTGGTTGCGCCGATCAGTCGGAAATCGCTATCACGCGGCTTAGTGCTGCCGAGCCGCAAGAATTTGCGTTCCTGAAGCACGCTCAAAAGGCTGGCTTGCAATTTGGGACTCATATCGGTGATTTCGTCCAGAAACAGAGTGCCGCCATCCGCGCTCTCTAGGTATCCAGGCGTCGTCTTGGCAGCGCCGGTGAAGGCGCCTTTTTCAAAGCCAAAAAGAGTGCTTTCGAGCAATGACTCTGAAAGCGCCCCGCAATTCACCTCCATGAATGGACCGCTAGCGCGTGAGCTGCGCGCATGGACGGTTTTGGCAACCAGTTCCTTTCCGGTGCCACTTTCTCCCTCGATGAGTATCGTCACATCAAGCGGGGCCACTTGTTTGATCTTGGTGATGAGCGTTTCGGATTCCGCCGATTGACCGACGATTACTGGAGCCGGATTCTCCTCCAGCATGGACTCGCGAAGCGCATCGATCTCGCGATAAGCTCGGTCCAGTTCCAGGCCCCGGTTGATGATTGCTTCGAGGTCGTCCAGGTCGTCGAAAGGTTTGGTCAGATAGTCGAAGAGACCGTCGCGTACGGCGCGAACGGCATCGCGCACGTCGGCGTAACCGGTGATCAGAATGGCCATTAATTGTGGGCGCTGAGCGCGCCATTCACGGAGAAGATCGAGGCCATTTCCGTCAGGAAGGCGCTGATCCATAAGAATCAGGTTGTAATCCCGATCTTTGAACCGGCGCCGCGCCTCAGTGGCGTTGCACGCGAACTCAGTCTCGCACGGTTTGTCGCGCAACAATCCGTCAAACAGGCTTCGCGTGTTTTCATCGTCGTCGACGACCAGAATTCGCTGTGTCAATTGGCCTCTCCCAGCTCCGGAACCGATCATGGCGTGGCGGGAAACCACATTGCAAATTCCGCACCACCATCTGGAGCGTTGCCGGCGAATAGCTCTCCCTCATGCAAGATAATTACATGCTGGACAACCGGCAGGCCGAGTCCGGTCCCGTGCGATCGGGTCGTAAAGAACGGCGTAAAAATCTTGTTGAGGTTCTCCTTGCTCACTCCCGGCCCGTGGTCGCGCACGGAAAGCTTCCACCCAGGATTTTCGTTTCGCTTCTCAAATTCCGAAACCATCCCCACCAAGATGGACGCATTGCTTGGGCTCGCCTCTCCAGCGTTGGAAAGCAGGTTGAATAGGGCGTGACCGACAAGCACTGGATCAACATCAATGACGACCGGCGAATCGGGTAGATCCGTCTCGATGTGATGGTGCGCACCATCGCTCTGTCGGTAGAGTAAAATCGTGTCTTCGATCAGTTTTTTCATGTCGGTTGGTTTGCGGTCGAAGCACGAAATTTTGTTGAATTCGAGCATGCGTGTGACGAAGGCATGGCAATCTTTTCCAGCTTTGATGATTCGCCCGAGCAACTCGAGCAGGCGACTTGGATTGTCTGCGTTGCGTTCCGCCAACTGTGCCATGTTGATGACGCCGACCAACGGGTTGTTCAGTTGGTGTGCTATTTCCCCGATCATCAACCCCATCGCCGATAGCTTCTCGATTTGAAGCATTTTCTGGTGTTTTTCGTTCACCCGATCGAGCTGCATTTCGACGTCACGCTGACGCCGGTAGTCTTGTTCGACACGATCCAAAATCAAGTAGAATACGAAAAAGACGCCAATGCCGACGAGAACGCTGACGCTCGCTGTCCATCTGATGGACGACCAAAACGCAGCCTGAACGCCGGACATGTCGCGCAGCACAATGAAATCGCCGACCTCGGTGCCCACCACATTTCGAAGCGGCATGAATGCGACGAAATAGGATTTTTCGTTTTCGTCGAGTTGCAGGACTTCCCTGTAAGGATGCCGGTCCGAGCTGAGCAATTCGGCCACAGGCGGCGGGATCGTATTGATCGTACTTCCGACGACAACCGTCGTTGGAAACTGTTTCCAGTCGTTGGCATGCCCAAGCATTTCCATTCCCTCTGTCCACGCCTTGGGATCGAGGAGCTTCTTGTAGACCGTGACCAAGAGATCGACGTTGAGAATCCGGTGGATATCTTCGCCGATGTGATCGATTTCTTCGCCAAGTTCGACGTATCCAACGATCTTCCCGCCGATCTCCCAGGGCATGACGACACGAAGCGTGAATGTGCCGAGCGGCCCTAACTCCAGGCCGCTTGCGGTTTCGCCCGAATAGAAAGCGCGCAGCATGGTAACGCGTTCAATCGTATCACCATGCCGGTCGGGCTGATGCACGCGCAGGAAATTTACTTTCTCAGTGTCATTGAAATAGAAATGAGAGATCCGGTGATCGTGGCGGAGCACTTCAAATAACGGCTTGGCGCGGCGCAGGAGGAGCTGTCGGTCGCGTTTTTGAAAAGCGTCACGGAACTCTCCGCTGTTAACGATAGCGGCGAGGGTCGCGCGCAATTGGTTGGAATCGTTCTCCAGGCGTTGGTGGAAAAATCGTTCAACTGCGTTGACGCTGTTATTCAGTTCCGTCGCGCGATCACTTTGCTTGGAAAGATAAGCGGTCGTTAGGAACCCGCCGACAACGGACAATAACAGCACAGAAAAAGGAATCAGGATGCGCGCCTTGATCCTGTCTCGACTATGCCAAATTCTAAAATTCAATGTCGCCATGGGGCCCTATACATTCGACACAACGCACAACGACCAACTTCGCCAAGAACAATATCACGACAGCTCGAGGGCCCAGCATAACATGATCGCGGGTCCGAAGGACGAATGTTTGAGGAACTGGGGTGGTCTGCTTGTGGCACCAAGGCGAATTGGCCAGAAGCCGCAGATTGGTTCCGGTAGACCTTCGATAGCAGAAGAATAACGCCATCATTTCTCTTCTCAGACAAAGGAGGAGAATGATGCAATTTTTCAACAAACCCGAACCGACCACTCATGTGCCTTGGAACAAGGGCAAACTGATTGGCCAAAAACCCCCACTGCGGCCCAAACATGTCTGGGCCATCCGAACGCAATTGCAGTTGGCGAAGCGCCGACGCGACCTGGCCCTTTTCAATTTGGCCATCGATAGCAAATTGCGGGGATGCGATGTCGTCAGCCTAAAAGTCGAAGACATCGCACCGCATGGATATGCGGTGGAGCGAGCCACAGTCCGCCAAAGGAAAACGGGGCGTCCTGTGAAATTCGAAATCACCGAGCACACCCGCCAAGCGGTCGACGATTATCTGAGAACGCAGGATAAGAAACCGGGCGATTTTCTATTTGCTGGCCGGCGTGGGCCAGTCAGGAGTCTGACCACTCGACAGTATGCGAGACTGGTGTCTGAGTGGGTGGCCAGTATTGGTTTAGACGCTTCCCTCTTTGGCACGCATTCCCTGAGACGTACCAAGGCGACGCTCATCTATCGCCGGACGGGGGAACCTGCGCGTGCTCCTTGGGGATACGAAGATCGAGAGCACAGTCAGATATCTCGGCGTCGAGGTCGATGACGCATTGGACATTGCAGAGCAGGTTGACGTCTGAACCTGAAGGCGGAGCGGAAACGCTCCGCCTTCTTTTCTGACTGCTGGAATGTGCCAGAAGCGGACCTGCCTGCGCACTCCCCAAAAGGCTGCGAAAAGCCGGAAACAGGCTTCGTCAGCAAAGCAGAGGACTGCCTCAACGGGACGCCGTACAGTCAATTGATACAAGGAAATCTGAGCGTAACGATTGTGCCTCGTCCGACCTCGCTCTCAATTGCGAAAACGCCACCATTGAGCTCCACCAAATTTTTTGCGATGGGAAGACCTAACCCCGTACCTTGTTGTTTTCGAGTCATCACGTCCTCCGCACGCTCGAATTTTTCCAGCATTCTGAGCTACTCCCCGATCCTTGGACAGGTTTCGGCATAATTTAAGCTACTCTCTGCGCCTGCTGATCGGGTTTCACGGTTTCGTTTCTCTGCGAATAGACCACGGCTGGCGGCCGACCGCCAAGGGCA
>Ga0209273_10003322_pt1 | contig 11240 bp, 6 predicted proteins | sample tdAd471_FD_187126 | JGI IMG/M metagenome (GOLD analysis project Ga0209273, IMG submission 187126) | Marine sediment microbial communities from the Atlantic coast under amendment with organic carbon and nitrate - tdAd47.1 (SPAdes)... | ecosystem: Environmental > Aquatic > Marine > Coastal >...
GTCGGTTTCGACGCAGTGCAGCTTGTGATTCTTCTCCAGCTCGCTGTGAGCGTCCCACGCCTTCGGGCCTTCGTTGCCGCCGCTGTAAACCTGCACGAAGCGGACACCGCGTTCTACCAGTCGGCGAGCCAGCAGGCAGTTCCGCGCGAAGTGCTGGCTGACCTTCTTATCGAGCCCGTACATCTTCTGCGTCTGCTCCGACTCCTGAGACAGGTCGACGGTCTCCGGCGCGCTGGTCTGCATTCGGAAAGCGAGTTCGTACGAGGCGATTCGTGCTCGCAGTTCCTCGTCGGCAGGCCGCGCCCTGGAGTACTCGTCGTTCCAGCGGGCCAGCAGATCGAGCTGTGACCTTTGACGCTTCGACGAGATTCCCTTCGGCGGTCGCACGTACGCAATCGGTTCGCCGGATGGCCGCAGCGGAACCCCCTGGTAACTCGCCGGCATGAAGCCGTTCGACCAGTTGAGGGCGCCGTTCACCGGTGCTCCCTGGTGGTCCATCATCACGATGAAACCGGGCAGGTCGTCGCATTCGCTGCCGAGTCCGAACGTTGTCCACGAGCCGATGCTCGGGTGCCCGGTCAGCAGCGAACCAGACTGCATCTGAAATAACGCCGGTCCGTGATTGTTACTCTTCGCGGTCATCGAGCGGATGACGCACAGCTCGTCAGCGACCTTCGCGAGTTCCGGATACTGATCGCAGATGTCGATGCCCGCCTCGCCAGCCTTGCGAAAGCGAAACGGGCTCCGCAGCGCGTTCGCATTCGTCTTGCCGGTCATGAAGACGTCGTCTTTGCGGAAAACGGGGATCGGTTTTCCGTCCCAGCGGTCGAGTTCCGGTTTTGGATCGAACAGGTCGACCTGGCTTGGTCCTCCATACATAAACAGGAAGACAACGCTCTTCGCCCGCGGCGCAAAGTGCGGCTGCTGCTCGATGATCTGCCGCGTCGCCCTGGCTGCAGCATTGTTCGGCGAGGGGCTCGCGTCGCCCGCTCGACCATCGCGAGCCAGTAGTGCGGACAGCGCGAGACTGCCGAAACCCGCCCCGGTATCGCGCAGCCAGTGCCGCCGGGGAATCGCCGAAGTGTCGTTGTCGCGGTAGCTGTCAGTCGACATAAACGAACTCGCTGAGATTCATGAGCACATGACAGAAGTCGGCCAGCGCTGCGTGACGAGCGGCGTCCGGCGAGAAGCCTTCTTCGATCAGCAACTGGGCCTGAGCGGAAACGAACTGAGCCCCGTCTTCGACTTCGTGCGGTGATGGTTTGCGGCTGAGCGCGATCCAGACGGCGCGGCGAATCTGCTCGTGCGGATCGGCACTCGCTTCAGCGCGGACGCGGTCGGCAAACAATCGCGACTGCTGCCGGAGGAAGTCGTCATTGAGCAGGACCAGCGACTGCGTTGGCACCAGGCTGCGGCCTCGTTCCGAACAACTGTGGTTGGTGCTGGGCGAGTCGAACATCTCCAGCAGCGGCAACTGCAGCTGCCGTTTGACGTACACATAAACGCTGCGCCGCCAGTGCTGGGGACCTTCTTTTTTGACGGTTGGCCACTTGTTTCGCTGGCTGGCGATGAGCAGTTCGGGACGAATCCGCGGATAGATCCCCGGCCCGCCCATTTGCGAATTGAGCTGTCCCGACACAGCGAGAAAGGCGTCCCGCATCGGCTCGGATTCCAGCCGGCGACGATTCATCCGCCACAGCAGACGATTGCCTTCGTCGACGGCGAGCGCCTTTTCGTTTGGAGCGGACGATTGTCGATAAACCGCCGATGTGACGATCAGCCGATGAAGCTGCTTCAGGCTGCGATGACGCTGCAGCTCGCTGGCCAGCCAGTCGAGAAGCTGAGGGTGCGTCGGCTCCTCTGAGTACCGTCCGAAGTTGCTCGGCGTACTGACGAGTCCCTCGCCAAAGTGGTAGTACCACAATCGGTTGGCCATGACGCGCCAGGTCAACGGGTTGTCCGCCGCCGTCATCCACTCGGCGAGGTCGTGCCGCGACGTGAGAGACTCGTCACCGTCTGCTCCTTCTCGCGACAGCACCTCGGGGACGGACGGGGCGACAACCGGTCCGGGCGTTGCCACGTTGCCTCGCCAGAGCAACCGCGTCTGCTGAGCCTTGTTGCCTCGATCGGTCAGCACCATTGCGAGCGCGGTCTTCGGATCAGGCTTGCGCGGCACCGGTTTTAACTCGGGGCCGCCGCTCTTCAGCGAGTCGATCACCAGCTGCTGCCGCGTCGACGAGTTGAAGAAGGCCAGGAAGCTGTAGTAGTCGCGCTGCGAAATTGGTTCGAACTTGTGGTCATGGCAGCGGGCACAGGCGATTGTCAGGCCGAGAAACACGGAGCCGGACGTCGAGACAATGTCGTCCAGTTCGTCCATCCGGTACTTCGCCTTGGCAAGTTCAGTCTTGCCCATGTTGTCGTCGTTGCTGGGGCCGTTCCGGTGAAAGCCCGTCGCGATCCAGTCTTCGAGCTGCGGGTCGGCCAGTTGATCTCCCGCGAGTTGCTCGGTAACGAACTGCCCGTACGGCTTGTCGTCGTTGAAGCTGGCGATGACATAGTCGCGGTACCGCCAGGCGTGCGGTCGATCGAGATCGTTGTGGAAGCCGCCCGAGTCCGCATAGCGAGCCAGGTCGAGCCAGTGTCGCCCCCAACGCTCGCCGTAATGCGGAGACGCCAGCAGCCGATCGACGACTCGCTCGTAAGCGTCAGGACTTTCATCAGCGAGGAACGCGGCGACGTCTTCCGGAGAAGGCGGCAGCCCGATCAGAGCAAACGAAACCCGCCGCAGCAGAGTCGCCTTGTGCGCTGGCGCTGATGGCTGCAGTCCTGCCGCTTCCAGACGGGCGAGCACGAAGCGGTCAATTGGCGTCACTGGCCAGTCAGCGTTCGTGCCGTCGGGCGGAGCGACTCGCTGAACCGGCTGAAACGCCCAGTGCTCGCGATCATCGGCGGTGATTCGCGAACCGCCCACCGGCGTCGCGGGATCGAGCCCGTCGACCCACTGAGCAATGAGCGCGATCTCCTCGTTCGACAACTGCTCGTCCGGCGGCATGTGCGGCTTTGACTCTTTGCCGAGTACCTGCACGAGCAGGCTCTCTTTCGCACTGCCCGGCATAACGATGGCTCCGGTTTCAGACCCGGCCAGCGTCGCCTTGATCGACGACAGATCGAGCCCGAGTTCCTGAGAATCAACTCCGTGACAGTCGCCACAGCGCTGCTGGAGAAGAGGCAGGACTCGTTCGTTGAACTGCGTTGTTCCATTCGGTCTGCCGTCAGCAACGGCGGATGTCGCAACAGCGGCAAGCAGGAGCAGCGTGGTCAACGTTGATCCACAACGTTTCCTCAGCCTCCTCCACCTTCCTTCCGGGCATTGGTCTCCACACATCCTGATTCGTAATCCGGCATCCCTGACTTCACCCTCCCGGGGGGAGGGTGAAGTCAGATGCGTCGCGACCGGACAAGACGCGTCAGAGTCAGCAGGTGGATCAGAAAAACGCATGATGCTCAGTTCTGCGGGCTGGCCGCTTCAGCGGGTTCGCCGCGAATCGAGGTACTTCCGGGCAATGGTTTCGCCCAGCCACACGATACCGTTTGTGTCGATGACCAGTTTTTTTTCCTGAGGCGGCAGGTCGAAAACCTTGAGATGAACGGCATGATCGTCGGCGGAGATCGCTTCTGCCAGTGCGGCGGTGACATCGATGTTGTTGACCTGCTTGTCGTCGGTCGGCGGCTGCTGGCTGATGTACCATGTCAGAGCCGACAGCTTCAGGTCCACTCGGCTCTGCGTCACGAAGGACATCAGCCGCTGAGGTGCTCCTTTGCGGAACGGTCCCCAGGACATGTCGTTTTCGCCGACGTGATAAAAGATGCCCGCCAGCTCAACCGTGTGGCCTTTTCGTTCCAGGTCGGCGATCGACTCTCGCACGAATACCAGAAACTCGGGATACAGGTTCCGTGATCTGGCGACGCTGCCTCCCGGTGTCCAGTCGATGATCTGCGACCCGCTGTGCGTGAACTTCGCGATGGCGACGTTCTTCACGCCAGCGTCCTGCAGTGCGGCACCGAAGCTCAGTTCCGGACCGAACGTGTCGTAAAAGCCCGCCGGGCCGAGTGGCTCCCAGCCGTCCGAGACTTTGTAACCGCCGCCGATGCTGTACCGGTACGCGATCTGAGAATTGTCCTTGAGCAGCCGCGGTCCGCCGTCGAGCTTTGCGAGTTCCTGCACGAAGGCTCGTTCGCCTTCCATGTTTCGATGCCCGGCCAGAACGAACAGCTTCACTGTCGAGCCGACCTCGTACGGCCACTGCTTCAGGGGGCGCGGTTCGGACTTCGCCTTGCCGATGTTCCGCAGGTAAGCGGTCGCGTAGTTCACTCCGTGTTCGAGTTGCCCCAGCGTGCCGTAGTGGTAGTGCAGCCCAACGCCGCCACCGATCTCGACGCCGACGTGCGATGTCGGCACGTAGTCGGCGAGCGGGTCGTTCTTTGCGACTTCCTTCTGGCCGAGGCTGATCGCGTACATCGACGGCCGCAGGTCCATGCCCCAGATCGTCTTCGTGCACAGCTCGCCGATGTAGAACCGCAGCTTTGGAGCCTGCAGGTCGCGCCGCCAGCTCGCCAGATAGTTGGCAAGATTCTTCCCATAGTTCGCCATGTAGTCCGGGTTGAACATGTCGTTCTCGCCCTGATGCCACATGAAGCCCTCCAGCCGGTACTTCACTCCCTGGCGGTCGAGGTCCGCCAGCGCATCGCGCACCCACTGCAGCGCCAGCGGGTACATCTTGAAGCCGCTCGGCTCGTCAGGATTCCAGTCGCCACCGAGATGCGTCCCGCCGGCTGCGACTTTGATGATCGCAATCGGCGCGTCGAGGTTCCGCGAGACTTCGCGAGCAAAGCTCAGCTCGGGCCCAACGACGTTGTTGACCGGCTGCAGATCGACCCAGCCGTCGGACGTCGTCTTGTTTTGTCGACCGAGACAGTACGAAAACCGAACGTTCCTCGGCGGAGCTTCCAAACTCGCGAACGGCGGGAACCGCCCGATGTCCTGGACCTTCGAGTCCGACCCGACCATGTTTGACTGTCCGGCGAAGATGAAGACGCGGACGGTCGAGTCGTCGTCGGTTGCCAATCTGTCACTCTGCGGAGCAGTCGTGTCATCGTTGGCCTGTCCGGACTGAAGGGCAACGCACAACGCCATGACTGTCAGCAGGCAACGAATGGCGGAGCAGGTCAGCGTCATCTGAAATCAGTCCTGGTTTATCGAGTCGTGAATCACTGCCTGCAATTGAAGAGGAATTCGCGTCGCACCCGCTGTGTGATGAACTCGTCAGGCTTTTGAAAGCACCGGGTTTTGCCTGCCCGTTTTAGTTTCTCCGTGGCGAAACCTGAAATCAGTGAGTGTTCGGCGGAACATTTGCCCGGACGCTGTAAACAGGTAGTCACGTGCTCGGTCATTCACAGTTGGGCCGGCAATGGTATCCGAGCAGCACATCAGCAAGCTTTCCGAATCGCGATTCTTTCAGCGTCTCGAACAGTGCGGCAAACACGACGGCGTCGGCACACTGATCGAAACCGTGAACGCTACGTGGGAACGGGCGGACGCCGTCACGAAGCGTGTCAGCGTCGACTTCCGGGATTACACGCTGCACGACATGCGGCATCTCGGCAACGTCCTGTGGCTGATGGAGCAACTGGTTCCGCCGGACTTCTGGGAGACTCCGTGGCAGCTCGGCCAGCCGGTCAGGCCGTTGCAGTGTGCCATCAGCATTCTGGCCGTGCTGGTGGATGACCTGGGCATGGCGCTGCCGGACGACAAACGTTCGCAGCTCAAGTCCGTCGAAGACCCGCAGCAGTCGCTGAGCGATTCCGGTTCCAACCTGGGGCAGGCCAGATCAGCCCGACAACGGCAAGCCACTCGATGAATGGCTCAAGCCGTATCGCGACTGAGAGACAAACGCTGCTGGCCCGGCTGACACCGATGTTGCCTCGGCAGCGCGGTATCGGGCAGAACGGCTCGATGAATCCCCGGTTCGTCGTTCTCGTGTGATGGGCACGCCCTACTTCTTGCGGTACTCGGACGATGGGCTGCGCTTTGACTGCGGCAGGCTCCGCCACGGAACGACGCCGGTTTCGTCGGCGTAGGCCTGCCAGAGTTTTGCGAGGTCAGCGACGCGCTGCGGCCGCTCGGCGGCCAGATTGTGGAGTTCGCTGCGGTCGGATTTCAGGTTGTAGAGTTCCCACTCGCCGCCGTCTTCGCCGACCAGCTTCCAGTCGCCGCTGCGGATGGCCTTGTTGCCGGTGTGCTCCCAGAAGAGGAATTCGTGCGGCTGTCGCTGCTTGCCTTTCAATACAGGCGTGAGGCTGCGACCGGTCACTGGCGGAGCGACGATTCCGTTGAGTTCTTTCGGAACGGTTGCCTGGGCGACGTCGAGAATCGTTGGCACGACGTCAATAACGTGGCCGACCTGTTCGGTGAGCTGGCCGCGTTGTGACTTCGCCAGGCCGTTCGGCCAGTGAGCGATCAGCGGCGTCGAGATGCCGCCTTCATGCGTCCACATTTTGTGCTGACGGAACGGCGTGTTGGACGCGTTCGACCAGGCGACTTCGAGGCACAGATAAGTTGCTTCACTACCGGGCGGCGCGTTCGGATCGTGACCGTCGCCGCGCACGATGTACTCGGCACTGGCTCCATTGTCGGACAGGAACAGGATCAGCGTGTCGTCGTAGGCGCCCATCGATTTCAGTTGCTCGACGATTCGTCCGATGCCGCGATCGACGCAGTGAACCATGCCGGCGTGAATTGCCATCCGGGTTGCCCAGTCGGCCTGCTGCTTCGGCGTAAGGCTGTCCCAGGCGACGGCGAGTTCGTCGCGCGGCGAGAGTTCACAGTCCAGCAACCCAAGTTGCTTCTGCCGCGCCAGCCGCTCGCGACGAATCGCGTCCCAGCCTTTGCGGTAGCGTTCGCGATGCCGCTCGATGTCTCCCGGCAACGCGTGCAGCGGGAAGTGCGGGGCGGTGTGTGCCAGATAGAGAAAGAACGGCTGGTCGGCATGCTCGCGCGCGTGCTCCTGCAGATAGGCGATCGTCCGGTCGGTGAAGGCTTCCGTGATGTAGTAGTCGCCGTCATTGCCAGGGCGTTTGAGCGGCTGCGTCTCGTCAAACAGCAGGTTCGGATTGAAGAAGTTGTTCTGCGACTTCACGCAGTACGATCGCTCAAAACCACGATGCAGCGGCCAGGACGCGTCGTAACCCGGCGTCTGCTTTGCGAGGTCAGGTCGTTCGGCGGCGGCGTTGCGGCTGTGAAGATGCCATTTCCCGACGTGGTAGTTGCGATAGCCGGCCTGTCCGAGCATCTCGGAAATCAGCAGCCCGCGAGCGCGCGACGTTCCCTGATAAGCGGGCGGTGCTCCGGGACCGTACATCATCGCGTGGCCCGCCTGATGCGGATACCGGCCCGTCAGCAGCGCCGCCCTCGTCGGCCAGCAGCGAGCGGTATTGTAAAACTGAGTGAACCGCAGCCCGCCCATCGCGAGAGCATCAAGATTCGGTGTGTCGACCTCGCCGCCGTAGCAGCCCGGATCGCTGAACCCCATATCGTCGACCATGATCAGCAGCACGTTCGGACGTTCCGCCGCCTGGAGTCCTGCGGCGATGACGTTCGCGATCAGCAGCACGGCGACGATGCGTAATGCCAGTCCAGATCGGCGAGACCTCGTTGAGCAACGGCAGGAAGTACAGGGCGTTGTGCGGCTTGTTTTCTGATTCATGGCTTGTGAGCGACCGGGGTTCAGGTTGAGTTCAGACGACCAGTCGCGCGTCGCTGGAATCGCAGCGACGCTCAATGACCAGTCTGTACCAGAGTAGTGATTCACAATCTCAAATCGGGAAGTTGGTTCCGGCACAATCCGAAGTTGCTCACGCCGAAGCTTTCAGGTGCCGCTCGAAAAAGGCTTTTGTGCGTTGCCACATTTCGTCGGAGAGAACATGGCCTGTGTCGGGCTCAACGAAACTGCTGAACTGGTTGGGGGCTCCGGCTTTCTCATAGGCCGCCGCGATGCGTTCGATGCCGGCGCGGGCGTGCTCGATCGGACTGCCGCCGTCGGTTTCTCCGAGGTTCAGATGCAGGGCTCGCGGTGCGATCAGCGCGGCCATCTCAGGCGTATCGCCGTACTGCAGCCAGCCGGGAACAAAGTTGGGAAAGCAGTGCAGCAGATGCTTATCGTGAATGGCCGAGTACGTCGGCAGGCAGCAGTTTCCGACGAGCGCTTTCAACCGAGGTTCGTGCGGACCGACCAGCCAGGTGTGCGTCGAGCCCATTGAGTGCCCGTAGCAGCCGATGTTTTCCGCGTCGACTTCGGGCCGTTCGCACAGGAAGTCGATCGCCCGCCGCATGTCGAGCACATTTTTCCAGGCCATCGAGCGGCCCGCCACGACGTAGCGCAGAAACTCGAAGCGTTCAAAGTTGCCGCCCTTGAGCCTCCCCGTCGGATCCTGACGCTCCTCGAAACACAACGCGTCCGGACACAGCACGACGTAACCCTCTTTCGCCAGAGCGACGCCGGTATGGTGCATCGGATTGCCGGCCAGGCCGCCGGGCTCGTTCTTGCCGAGGTCGTACTGCCCGTTGTGCTGGTGCCAGACTGCGACTGCCGGAGCGGGGCTCGACGCTGACACGCCGTCCGGAATCAGCAGCAGCGCCGGCACGCGATCGCCCGGTTCGACTTCGTACGTCAGCGATTCGATCCGGTAGCCGTCCTTCTGGATCGTCCCGCGAGGGACAGGCTGCAGCGGACACGGTTCCGGCCACGAGCCTCCCAGGCACGTCACCAGTTGTTTGCGGAGTTGATCGGGAGTCATCTTGTCTGCCCGCCTGTCAGAGGTTGCCGAGTCTGCTGCCGTCACGACGCTGGCCAGCCCCGAAGACGCGGCACCGGCTCCCGCGAGGAGACTCAACGACTGCATGAAACCGCGCCGAGATTCGTTCACCGAAGAGTCGCTCATGAAAATCTCCCGAAAGTGGGGCAACGTTTCGCGTCAGCACGAGACGCCATCGGTTGCACGCCGACGGCGTCGCCAGTGTTACGGTATTGAGTCGTTGCCCGCTCGGCATCCCTCGGGCAGTTTGCGATTCGCTCACGCGACCGTATTCTCAACTATTGATTGACTTTCATCAGCCGCAACCTTCGGACCGGAGACTGACTGCCATGTCGTTTCTTCTGGCCTCGCGCTTGTGCTTCGGCACGAATCGGCAGTACCTCGCCGCGCTGTTCGTTCTGGCTTTCGTCGGCGGCGCTCTGAGCAGCGATTCCACGTCAGCGGCGGTCGAGCGGCCCAACATCGTGGTGATCCTCGTCGATGATTTGCGCTGGGACGAACTCGGCTGCCAGGGACACCCGTTTGTCAGGACGCCGAACATCGACCGGATCGCGTACGAAGGTGCGAGGTTCCGTAACGCCTTCTGCACGACACCGCTGTGCTCGCCGGTGCGAGCCTGTCTGCTGACGGGGCGGCACACTCATCACCACGGCATCTTCGACAACATCAACCGCAGCGAACGCAGCCACCAGTTAAAGACGTTTCCACAGGAGTTACAACGGGCCGGTTACGAAACGGCCTACGTCGGCAAGTGGCACATGGGCAACGATGACACAGCCCGCCCCGGCTTCGACCATTGGGTCAGTATGAAGGGGCAGGGCACGTCGTTCGATCCGACTCTGAACGTTGACGGTCGGCAGATCGCGTTCAAGGGACACACGACCGACGTCCTCAATCAGAGGGCCCTTGAGTTCGTCGAGCAGAAACGCAAGCGGCCTTTTTGCCTGTACGTCGCCCACAAAGCTCTGCACCCCGAGCTGACTCAGCGCGATGACGGCAGCATTACGGATCCGTCTGCCGCCCGGTTTCAGCCGGCGAAGCGGCACGAAGGTCTGTACGCCAGCGATGCCGTGCCCAGGCGTCTCAACGTGACCGACTCGCTCGACGGGAAGCCGGCTCTGCAGCGGAAGATCGACGGGCTGCCGCCGCTCGGTCCGGAAACGGGAACGCCGGACGAAACCATTCGCGACCGTCTGCGAATGCTGGCCGGAATCGAGGAAGGCGTCGGCCAGTTACTCGCCGCGCTGGAGTCGTCCGGCCGGCTCGACAACACCGTCTTCGTTTTCACCAGCGATCACGGTTACTGGTATGGCGAGCATGGCCTGAGCGTCGAACGCCGCCTCGCGTACGAGGAAGCGATCCGGATCCCGCTGCTGATCCGCTATCCGCAACTCGTCAAAGCCGGGACGACTCTCGACCAGTTCGCGCTGAGCATCGACCTCGCGCCAACTCTGCTCGATCTGGCCGGCGTCGATTCCGACTGGAAGTTCGACGGTCACAGCCTGCGGCCACTGCTGGCCGGTGAAACTCCCGCCGACTGGCGCCGCTCTTTTCTCGTGCAGTACAACACGGACACCGTCTTTCCGCGAGTTCGCAACATGGGCTACCGGGCACTCCGCACACAGCGCTGGAAGCTCATTCGTTACAGGGAACTCGACGGGATGGACGAACTGTACGATCTGCTGGCCGATCCGTATGAAATGCGGAACGTGATCAACGCCCCGGAATCTGCCGCCATCGTTACGCAGCTCAACCGCAAACTGGACGGGATGCTGACTGACGACCGTCCGTAGGTTGGCCGTCCGTAGGTTGGAGGGTCCGTCGGTTGGAACACTGTGCCGACAATTGACTTTGCAGTCGGCCTCTCGCACCCCCAATCGACTGAAGTTCTCGACCGGGCGGCGGGTGTTCAATCGGGCCGGAATCGACTTCGACCGGCGCAGTTGGCTCGCGTTTTCAGGACAATTGGAAAGCGGTTCCGAATGCGTGCCGGCTGATCTGTCGCAACTCTGGGACCGCAGAGCGAACGCCGTTCCGCGACCTTCTTCATTGGCGTCGCGATGCGGTAACCTCTCGGCATGAAATCGTTTCTCGAATGGTATCTCGGAATTCCCCCAGCTCAGCCTGGGCAGGGAACGCAGTGGACGTGGTTGCGGCAAACGCCGTGGCCAGCCAGTGCGCCGTCGTGGCTGGTCGTGATTGTCCTGCTGGCGGTCGCGGCCAGCGTGATCTGGGTTTACCGTCGGGATGCTCGCGCGGTCGCGCTGCCGTGGCGAATCGCGCTGACCGGACTGCGGCTGGCGTCGATCGCCTTCGTCCTGCTGATCCTCACCGAACTGACGCTCGTCGTTGACCGCACCGGCCTGCCG
>Ga0209273_10003329_pt1 | contig 11226 bp, 7 predicted proteins | sample tdAd471_FD_187126 | JGI IMG/M metagenome (GOLD analysis project Ga0209273, IMG submission 187126) | Marine sediment microbial communities from the Atlantic coast under amendment with organic carbon and nitrate - tdAd47.1 (SPAdes)... | ecosystem: Environmental > Aquatic > Marine > Coastal >...
CGGAGTCGAAGTCGAGCGAAAAACGGGATTCGAACCCGCGACCTCCACCTTGGCAAGGTGATGCTCTACCAGCTGAGCTATTTTCGCATTTTAAAGAACTCTGCACTTTTCCCAAGCGCGGATGCAAATTTATAACATTTCTATTAAAATAAAAGAATTTTTTTAGGAAGAAGCCTTTTTCTTTTTTCCTAACAGTCGTTTAATCTCGTTGAGTTTCATTAGAGCTTCCACAGGAGTCAGTGTATCAATGTCTAAGTGCAATATTTCTTCTTTGATTTCTTCCAACAAAGGGTCGTCCAAATTAAAAAAGCTTAACTGCATCTCGTTTTGGGAGGCCTGTAGTTTGTCGCTTACCTCTTCACTGGAGTGTGATTTTTCGAGTTTTTTAAGGATTTTGTTCGCTTTTTGAATCACCTGTTGGGGCATACCCGCCATTTTGGCCACATGGATCCCAAAACTATGTTCACTGCCACCCGGCACCAACTTACGTAAGAAAATAACATTGTTCTCCAATTCCTTTACGGAAACATTGTAGTTTTTGATTCGGCCAAAGGTATTGGTCATATCATTGAGCTCGTGGTAGTGCGTAGCGAACAATGTCTTTGCCTTGGCAGGGTGTTCGTGCAGATATTCGGAAATGGCCCATGCAATAGAAATACCATCATAAGTGCTGGTACCACGGCCAATCTCGTCCAATAAAACTAAGCTGCGCTCCGAGAGGTTGTTCAAAATGGAAGCCGTTTCGTTCATTTCAACCATAAAGGTCGATTCGCCCATCGAAATATTATCACTGGCCCCGACACGCGTGAATATTTTGTCCACGACACCCAAATTAGCTTCCGATGCGGGCACAAAGCTTCCCATCTGCGCTAGCAATACAATAAGTGCGGTTTGCCGTAACAAAGCCGATTTACCACTCATGTTCGGGCCCGTGATCATGATGATTTGCTGTTCTTCACGATTGAGCAGCACATCGTTCGTTACATAGGCATCACCAATGGGTAATTGCTTTTCAATAACGGGGTGCCTTCCTTCTTTAATGTCAATATCGGTGGAATCATTAACCACAGGCGCCACATAGTTGTTCTCTTGGGCCAGTTGGGCAAAACCGCAAAGGCAGTCCAATTGTGCGATAAGTTGAGCGTTCGACTGCACGGGAGCAATGTATTCCTGCATCCAGACCAACAATTGCTCAAACAGTTGTTGTTCCAGTTGGTAAATACGTTCTTCAGCGCCTAGAATTTTGGATTCGTATTCCTTCAGTTCTTCGGTAATATAGCGTTCCGCATTGACTAGGGTCTGTTTCCTTGTCCAACTTTGGGGGACTTTGTCCTTGTGGGTGTTTCTTACCTCAATATAGTAGCCAAATACATTGTTCGAAGCTATTTTTAAAGAGGTGATTCCTGTTTCCTTGGTTTCACGTTCCAGCATTTTGTCCAGATAGTCCTTACTGGAAAAAGCAAGGTCGCGTAATTCATCCAGTTCTTCGGAATAGCCTTTTGCAATAGTATTGCCTTTGGCTATGTTCACTGGGGCCTCTTCGTTGAGCACTTCTTTGATTTTTGAACGTAAGGATTCACAATCGTTCAAGCGTTCCCCAATATTTTTTAATGAATCGTTCGTGCTGTTTTGGGCCAATTGTTTGATGGGAACCACCGCTTCAAGGGAATTTTTGAGTTGAACCACTTCTTTAGGGTTGATTTTCCCTGTGGCCAATTTGGAAATCAATCGCTCCAAATCCCCCATTTGTTTGATATGGCCCTGAATCTTGTTCAGTTGTTCATCTTCATCTTTTAAATAAGCGACCACTTGATGCCGTTGCTGTATTTTTTCCACATTTTTTAAGGGAAGTGCCAACCATCTTTTCAGCAGTCGGCCGCCCATTGGGGAAATCGTCTTGTCTATAATGTCCAATAAAGTCACCGCATTCTGGTGCGAAGAATTATAGAGTTCAAGATTCCGTATGGTAAAACGGTCCATCCACACGTATTCCTCCTCGGCAATACGCTGTATTTTGTTGATGTGCTGTAATCGACTATGTTGCGTTTCGGACAGATAGTGCAGTACCGCACCCGAAGCAATAATCCCGTGGTTGAGATGGTCGATGCCAAAACCCTTTAGGGTTGTTGTCCCAAAATGATGGTTCAAGCTCTCCTGTGCATAATCTTCTTGAAAAATCCAATCCTCCAAAAAGAAACTATGAAATTGATTGCCAAAACATTCCACAAAATCCTTTTTATGGTTTTTGGAGATCAAGACCTCATTTGGTGAAAAATTTTGAAGCAATTTATCCACCTGTTCAACCGATCCTTCCGAAGTCAGGTATTCCCCTGTGGAAATATCCAAAAAGGAAACTCCCAATTTGTTGCGTCCAAAATGTACCGCGCACAAAAAATTGTTGCTCTTGGCGTTTAGGATATCATCGTTTAGGGCGACACCTGGCGTTACCAATTCTGTCACCCCTCGTTTTACAATGCTTTTGGTCTGTTTGGGATCTTCCAATTGGTCGCAAATGGCCACGCGTTGCCCAGCTTTCACCAATTTAGGTAAATAGGTGTTCAGGGAATGGTGGGGAAACCCTGCCAATTCGGTTTTATCGCCCCCATTGTTTCGGTGGGTAAGGATAATGCCCAATATTTTGGCGGCCTTTACCGCATCTTCCCCAAAGGTCTCGTAAAAGTCGCCCACACGGAACAGCAACAAGGCATCAGGGTGTTTCACCTTAATGGTATTGTACTGCTGCATCAACGGAGTTACTTTCTTCTTCTTGGCTGCCAAAGCGATTTAATTCTGTTACTTTTGCCCTGTTCGGGTAGGGGTTTATTAAAAGACTCGATGTCATATCGAGCGCAGTCGAGATGTTTTTGTTGAACTTTCTATGTGCCCAAGGTGACAAAAACTATTGCTAAGAGTTTTGTCAAACAAACGCCTTAACGTTTATCTGTTGTTGAAACGAATATATTGTTTTCATCAACCATCAAAAATTTTTGTTGATATTTTCACCCCAATGTTTAAAAAATGAGTCGAAAACTGAAAAATAGTGAGCTGGACCGATTGGATGTAACCGGTTTTAAGGATGCGGAAAAATCTCCTATCATCATCATTTTGGACAATGTTCGTAGCTTGAACAACATTGGTTCCGTATTCCGAACGGCCGATGCATTTTTAATTCAGAAAATCTATCTCTGCGGCATTACGGCAACCCCACCGCACAAGGACATTCGAAAAACAGCTTTGGGTGCTACCGAAAGTGTGGATTGGGAATATCGCAAGGATACTCTGGAATTGGTGGATGAGCTAAAACAAAGCGATGTGAAAATAGTTTCGGTGGAACAGGCCGAAAATGCCGTAATGCTCAATGAATATAGAGTGGATTCGGAAGAAACCACTGCTTTGATCTTTGGAAACGAAGTAAAAGGGGTTTCCCAAGAGGTTGTGAATGCTAGTGATACCGTCTTGGAGATTCCCCAATTTGGAACCAAACATTCCTTGAATATTTCTGTAAGTACTGGAGTAGTGGTGTGGGACATTTGGTCTAAACAAAATGCCCTAAAATAAAAAGGCCCTGAAAAACAGGGCCATATGTAAAGTCTGAGTTAGTTAGTTTCTCGAATTGAGGCTGCTAATAAAATAAAACCATTCGTTATATGCAAACATTTTCCAAAAATTCTCTTAAATGTTTAACGAAAGTATATGGTCTTCCAGCTTTTCCAAAATGAATTCGTAATCGGCCGGGTTGTGCACGAAATCCAGTTCACCCATATCTATAATTATATTGTTCTGATTGGGGTTGCCCTTAATAAAATCAAGGTACCCCCTGTTGATTTTTTCTAGGTAGGCAGGATCGATGTTCTGTTCATAATCACGCCCTCTTTTTTTTATGTTTGCCAACAACCGTTCGGTATTTTGATAGAGAAAGAGGTAAATTTCAGGTTTCCTAACCTCCTTGTACATAAAACTAAAGACCTTTCGGTATAGATTGTACTCCTCTTTTTGCAAAGTAACCTTAGCGAAAATCAACGATTTAAAGATGTCGTAATCACTAACCATAAAATTTTTGAAAAGGTCAAATTGCGAGGTGTCGTCCATAAATTGTTGGTACCTATCCGCCAAAAAGGACATTTCCAAAGGAAACGCATAGCGTGCCTGGTCCTCATAAAACTTGGGGAGAAAAGGATTGTCCGCAAAACGTTCCAATACTAGTTTGGCATTAAAGTCGTTGGCGATCATTTTGGACAAGGTGGTTTTTCCAGCGCCAATATTGCCCTCTATAGCAATGAGCTGTAATTGCGAAAACAGTCCCGACCTATCTTTAAAAAGACGGTGCTTGGTCTTTGAAAGTTTACTCTTGTCCCTACATTCCTGCAACAGATTGCGTGTGTCTTTGTAGAGCACGGGATGGTAAAATTGTGGTGCAATATCTCCCAAAGGCTTCAAAACAAAGTTTCTGTGCTGCATTTGTGGGTGGGGAATCACCAAATCATCATCATTGATGACTTCTGTACCATAATAAATGATGTCGATGTCCAAGGTTCTAGAGCTGTAGCCCGCATTGGAACGAATCCTACCGAAATCCACTTCAATTTGTAAGAGGGTGTCCAGTAACTCTTTTGGTTCCAGCGGCGTTAATAGCGATAGAACAATATTTAGAAAATCATCACCTTCAAACCCAAACGCTGGATTTTCATATACCGCAGAAATATCCAGGATTTTACCCGCCTTTTGCTGAATATGGAAAATGGCTTTTTGGAGGTTCGCAAGACGATTTCCCAAATTACTGCCCAATGAAAGATATACCTTTTGTTTTCTGCCCATAATCGAAGAAACAAAGTAAACAAAACATTACAACAATGGTTATCTTTGGACTATATTAAATTTTACCTAATGAAGTTTTTAAGAAACCTACTTGCCTCAATTCTGGGGAGCTTGGTAGCATTTATGATTGTTGTGGGGATGTTCTTCATATTTATGGCCCTTGTCGGAAGTGTGGACAATGGTGTCGTGGTAAAAAAGAACTCCGTACTCGAACTCAGATTTGTTGCCCCAATTTTGGATTACACCGGAAAAGATGACACCGACCCTTTTGCTGCCCTATGGACCGAGGAACTTGGCTTGGATGAGATTTTACATGCCATAGCAGTGGCCAAGGACGACGATAACATTCAGGGTATTAGTTTGACCACGGGTTTTTTACAGGCCGGCGTGGCTCAGACCAGAGAAATTAGAAAAGCCCTGATTGATTTTAAATCGAGCGGTAAATTTGTGATGGCGCACGCCGATGTGTATGCTCAAAGAGATTATTATTTGGCGACCGCTGCGGATGGGGTATACTTAAATCCGGTTGGTGTGGTCGACTTTAAGGGATTGGCCACCGAAGTGCTTTTTTACAAGGAACTTCAAGAAAAATCGGGGATTAAAATGGAAGTTATACGCCACGGGAAGTATAAAAGTGCAGTGGAGCCATTTCTTTCAGATACCATGAGCGATGAAAATCGTACGCAAATCAAGGAATTGATTACTTCTATTTGGAGCGTTATTGTTGATGATATTGCCGAATCCAGAAACATTACGCCACAAAATCTGAACATTATTGCCGACACCTTAGGGGGAAGAACACCGGAATATGCCGTAGCTTCAGGTCTATTGGATGGCGCATTGCATTATGATGAATATGTAAGTTTGTTGAAGGAAAAGATAGGAGTTGCCGAGGATGATGATTTAAACTATGTGAAGCTAGAGGATTATATTCAAATTGCCGGCAAAAAAAGAATACGGACAGGAGCCGATAAAGTTGCCGTTATTTATGCCCAAGGAGAGATTCTTGGTGGCGAGGGCGGAAAAGATTATATAGGTCAAGGACTTATTGTGGATGCTTTGCACAAAGCGGTGGACAACGAAAGTGTAAAAGCCATTGTGCTTCGAGTGGATTCCCCTGGGGGCAGTGCCTTGGTCTCCGATATTATTTGGAGAGAAATGCAACTGGCGAAAGAGGAAAAACCTTTGGTGGTTTCCTTTGGAAACATCGCCGCTTCGGGAGGATATTACATCGGTGTTGGTGGCGATAAGATTTTTGCCGAACCTACTACAATTACTGGGTCCATAGGTGTTTTTGGAACCATTCCCAACGTGCATCAATTGGCCGAGAACATAGGTGTAAATGCCGAACAGGTAGGCACCAATAAAAATTCTGTGGATTATTCATTTTTTGAACCCATGACGGACTCTTTCCGCAATGTGATGCAAGAAAGTATTGAGGAAACCTACGATACCTTTTTAGACCGAGTCTCCAAAGGACGAAATATGCCTGTGGAACGAGTTAACGAAATTGCCCAGGGCAGGGTTTGGAGCGGTGTAGATGCACAAGCACTTGGTCTGGTGGATGAGCTCGGCAATTTAGATGATGCCATTGTGGCCGCGGCCGATATGGCCGGATTGGAAGATTACGGTATTCGTAAATATCCCAAATACAAATCAGGTTTTGATCAGTTTATGGAAGACCTTGGAGGGGTGAAGGCCAAAATAGGAGAAACCATTATAAAAGAAGAAATTGGCACGGAGGCCTATGATATTTTAAAAGAGTTCAAGCAATTCACCAAACAAGAGGGGGTACAGGCAAAGATGCCTTTCAGTTTAAAAATAAAATAAGTCGATTATAATAGTTCTTTATTGAACTTTTAAACCGTATATGACGCAAAAGGACAAGAAGTTAGCATTTTCCATATATCTGTATCTCGGAGCACTGTTCATTACCTCTTTGGTGGTGTCCAACCTGATTTTCCAAAAGTTTTTCTCTTGGAGCCCTTTTGGAGATGTTACCGTTTTTGGAGCACCGCTTTTTGAACTTTCGGTGGGTATTTTACCGTACCCCATCACTTTTTTGATTACCGATTTGGTATCCGAGATTTACGGGCAAAAAAAAGCAAACCAAGTGGTTACCGCCGGTATTTTTGCTTCGTTTTTCTCTATGGGCATCATTTTATTGGCCAATTATTCCACCGCTATCCCCACCTCGCCAGTGGATGATGGTACGTTCACTACCGTTTTTGGTTTGTCGCCACTTGGAGTATTGGCTTCCATGCTGGCTTATTTGGGCGCTCAATACATCGATATCACCATTTATCACTTTTGGAAACGGCTGACCAATGGAAGAATGCTCTGGCTTAGGAACAACTTTTCAACCTTTTCATCACAGTTTATAGACACCTTTACCGTTGTAGGATTGCTCTGCATTTTTGGCGTATTGCCTTGGGACAAGTTCTACGGATTGCTGATCAGTGGCGTGATTTTCAAAATAATGATTGCCCTCCTCGACACCCCTTTGCTCTATTTTTTCGTATATATTATGCGAAAAAGATTTAACTTAAAAATAGGGGAAGAAATTTCGTTGGATTAACGCTTCTCCTTTAATTTGTTGTAAAACAACCATATATGAAGAAAAAAGTCCTGAAAATTACCGGAATAACCCTACTTGTCCTACTAGCAATCATAATTGCCTTACCACTGTTTCTTCAAGGTAAAATTGAAGAAATCATCAAAACAAAAGTCAATAATAGCATCAATGCCACTTTGGATTTTGAGGATGTAGACCTAAGCTTGCTCAAAAGCTTTCCCTATGCCAACGTTGGACTTACCAATTTATCCTTGGTCAACAAAGCTCCGTTTGAAGGCGATACCTTGTTCGCATCCTCCGAAATTGAACTCTCTATGTCCATAAAGGAACTGTTCAAGTCGGCAGATGAACCCATTGTCATCAAAACCTTGAATATTGATGGTGCACTATTGCACATAAAAGCAGATACGGAAGGCAACGCCAACTACGATATTGCCAAAGAAAGCGAAACAACAACTTCCGCAGCATCGGAAGAATCCAGTAGTAACTTTACCCTGAACATGTATTCTTATGCCATCACCAATTCCGAAATCATTTATGAGGATATGGCGAGTGGAATGGTCTTGGACATATCTGAGATGAACCATTCGGGAACCGGAGACCTTTCTTTGGAAAAATCAGAATTAAAAACCCTGACGGATGCCTTCGTGTCTTTTGAGATGGATAGTACTAAATACCTTAACAAGAACAAAATCAACCTAGATGCACTCATAGGAATTGATTTAAAAGAAAACAAATACACCTTTTTAGAGAACAAAGCCATGATTAACCAATTGCCCTTGGTTTTCGATGGTTTTGTGAAGGTCAACGAAGACAATCAAGAAGTGGACATTACCTTTAAAACGCCATCTTCGGACTTTAAAAACTTTTTGGCGGTGATTCCCGAAGCCTATGCGGCCAACATTGAAAATGTACAGACTACGGGAAACTTTGAGGTAAATGGTGAGTTTAAAGGTGTGGTTGATGATGAGCATATCCCAACCTTCAAAATAGCGATCAATTCCGAAAATGCCTCTTTCAAGTATCCCGATTTGCCCAAATCGGTGCGCAATGTGTATATCGATACGGAAATCAACAACGAAACAGGAATTACAGAGGATACTTACGTGAACATTAATAGGTTGTCCTTTCTAATTGATGAGGACAAGTTCAACCTGAACGCCAAAATCAGGGAATTGATGGGCAACACCAAGGTAAACGCCCATATGGACGGACGCATCAATTTGGCTAATATTTCCCAAGCCTATCCTATGCCTGCTGATTATAACCTAAAAGGAATTTTGAATGCGGATATTACCACCGCTTTTGATATGGAATCTTTGGAAAACAAGCGATACCAGAACACCAAAACAACGGGAAAAGCATCCGTATCTGGTTTTGAATATGCTTCGGAGGAACTTAAAAACCCTGTGGCCATAACCAAGGCAGCAGTTTCCTTTAATCCCAATACGGTAACTCTGGATTCATTTAATGGTAAAACGGGAAATACGGATTTTAACGCCAAAGGAACCCTGACCAATTTGTTGGGCTTTATGTTCAATGATGAAAATATTGAAGGGAACTTTACTTTGAATTCCAATCAATTCGCTTTGAACGATTTTATGGTTGAGGAGACCGAGGAGGCGGAAACAGAAGAGTCAGGTGGAGAATCTGGCTCAACAACAGGGGAAGAGCGCATCAAAATACCCTCATTTTTGGATTGTACCATTGAAGCTTCGGCCAATACGGTGGTTTATGATAACCTTAATCTGAAAAATGTAAAAGGAACTTTGATCATTAAAGACGAAACAGCCACGGTAAAAAATCTTACCTCCAACCTGTTCGGCGGTACATTGGGACTGTCTGGTTCTGTGTCCACTAAACAGAAGAATTCCACTTTTGATATGAATCTGGGAATGAACAATTTCAACATTGCAGAATCTTTTGCCGGATTGGAGCTGTTTAAGGTGTTGACGCCTTTGGCAACTGCCATACAAGGAAAGCTCAATTCGGATATAAAAATTTCGGGCAACCTTAAGGATGATTTGACGCCGAACCTGTCCACTATTTCCGGTAGCTTGTTGGCAGAGCTCCTGAATCCGACCGTTGATGCCCAAAAAGCACCTTTAGTTTCAGCTTTGGACAGTAAGCTTAGTTTTTTAAACACCAAGGAAATCAATTTGGATGGACTTAAGACAGCATTGACTTTTGATAACGGCTCCGTTAAAGTGAAGCCATTTACCTTAAATTATAAGGATATCGCCATTGATGTGAACGGAAGCCACTCCTTTGATAAACAAATGGACTATTCGGCAACCTTGAATGTTCCTGCGAAATATTTGGGAACGGAGGTAAATCAATTAATTGCCCAATTGAACGATGAAAGTGTGGGAGAGGTAACAGTTCCCGTAACCGCAAATATTGGAGGTAATTTTACCAGCCCATCCGTGAGTACGGATTTAACATCCAGTGTAAAAACATTGACCACTAAGTTGATGGAAATGCAAAAGCAAAAACTGGTGAACCAAGGGAAAGATGAAGTCAAAAATATGTTGTCCGATGCCTTTAAAAAAGATAAATCCGATACCACCTCGACCAAGTCCGATGATGTAAAAGAAGCTATTGGTAATCTTTTGGGTGGCGGCAAAGACACGATTGCTACGGATAGTACAGAGGCCACAAAGAATGATGATGTTGAAAAAGCTGCAAAATCCATTTTGGGCGGACTGCTCGGAAAAAAGAAAAAGGATAGCGTAAACTAAAACGAGGAAACTGGCTAAAATGCGAGTTTTCGTCAACCTGAACTTGATTCAGGTTCTCATAATAATTTGTTTGCCATTATGATGAGATTCTGAAATACCTTGCCTACCGGCAGGCAGGAATTCAGAATGACTCATTCCTTTACTTGTTAGACAGCTTTTTTATTCCTTTATTTCGGTATCGATGGTTTTCAGAATCTCATCTATACTTTGCATTAAAGGATTGTAATGCGTTGTCTCCGTTTTTATACTTGTTAGGATGAACATGAGCATATTGTTCTCAAACTCTTTTGATAATAGCAGATTGCGGTTGCTAGTTTGTTCAGAACTTTCAGGAAGCCCCAGTTCGCTAGAAACACCGGTCAGGTCGTAAATGGTTTTGATACTATTCATGTCGCTACGAAACATATCAATGATTTTGTCCCTTTCCGTATCAAGCATAATTTCCTGTTTAGATACATCCTCCATGAAAGAAATCCAATTGGTTAGCAAAATCCGCAAGTGTGGGTTAGATATGTCCTTTAAACTTCCTGAATTGATCATTTCTTCCAATAGGGAATTGTTGGGATTGAAAGATATATCAAATGCAAAGGCATTATAGAGCAAATTGGCAAGCTCCTGCTCGTTCGGCAAAGCCTCTGTGTTTTGCATGTAGATTACAATTTTTTTGGCATCCTCATAACTTTGTTTGTTGAAAGAGATGAGTTCTTTTAATTTAATTTGGCTGGTTTCGAACTCATCCCTAAGCCCTGTAAGATAGATTTGTTCCTTATCCTTTTTTATGCTGAGCTCGTTGGCATTGTCAATGGTCAGTGCAATCAAGATTCCGATGACTACCAAAACAATTTCGCCCAAGGCGTACAAAATGTAATCGCTGACTTTTTTGTCCGCAATCAATTCCTTTCTGATTTTTCTGAAAAATTTAAGCATGGTCTGGTTAAAAGTAATCTAATCTACAAAAATGTTGGGTATTAATTATAACCCATGGCTACTGCCACAATGATGGTGACTGCACCGATCAAAAGCATCAACGAGGTAGGTTTAAGGGCCGATTTAAACCATTTATTATATGGGATTTTGGCGATGGCTATTATAGCC
>Ga0209273_10003332_pt1 | contig 11210 bp, 11 predicted proteins | sample tdAd471_FD_187126 | JGI IMG/M metagenome (GOLD analysis project Ga0209273, IMG submission 187126) | Marine sediment microbial communities from the Atlantic coast under amendment with organic carbon and nitrate - tdAd47.1 (SPAdes)... | ecosystem: Environmental > Aquatic > Marine > Coastal >...
GCCGGCGGCGGCCACGGCTCGACCGCGCGCGATCTGAACATCATGACCATCGAGGACCCGATCGAGTACGAGCTCGGCTCCAGCCAGCTCGCGATCAGCCAGGCGCAGGTGAACACCAAGAAGGGCGTCACCTTCGCCTCGGGTCTGCGCCACATCCTACGTCAGGACCCCGACGTCGTCATGGTCGGCGAGATCCGCGACGCCGAGACCGCCCGCATCGCGATCCAGGCCAGCCTCACCGGCCACCTCGTGTTCTCGACCCTGCACACCAACGACGCCGCGAGCGCGATCACGCGCCTGGCCGACCTCGGCATCGAGCGCTACCTCATCAGCGCCTCCATCGCCGCGGTTCTCGCGCAGCGTCTGATCCGGCTCGTTCACCAGCCCTGTCGCGGCACCGGCTGCCCGGACTGCCTCCATACCGGCTTCACGGGTCGTCGAGGCCTGTTCGAACTCATCGTGATGAACGAGTCCATCCGCGAACTCGTAGCGTCCGGGGCGAGCGACGAGTCCATTCGTCGTGTCGCGGCCGAAGCCGGGACGCGATCGCTCACCAGCGAGGGCCACGCACTCGTCGAGCAGGGCCTGACCTCACTCGACGAGGTTCTGCGCGTCACCGGCGGCGTCGGGGAGGACCCGGTGTGAGCAGCCTGACCTATCTCTACAAGGCATCGCGGCGCGACGCCCCGCAGACCATCGTGAAGGGCCGGCTCGAGGCGTCCGACGCGGCCCAGGCACGGGAACTGCTCCGCGACGGGGGACTGCTCCCCCTGTCGGTCCGCCCGCTCCAGACCGCACAGCTCGCCGTATCCCTGCCAAAGCCGATCGAGCGGTGGTGGAACAGACGCCAGCGTGCCCGCAATGCGGCGGCCCGCGCCGATCTGCTCGACGCGCTGGCCACCATGCTCCAGACCGGGCTGCCGCTCACGGAAGCCCTCCGCTCGCTTGAGAACGGTGACGACCAGAGTCGTCCATCGAAGCAGGACCGCGCGCTGATCGGCATCCGCGCCGGGGTCACCAGCGGCAAGCCACTCAGCGAGTGCCTTGACGCCCTGCCCGACTGGTTCACGAGGTCAGAGGTCGCGCGCGTCCGAGCCGCCGAGCAGCGTGGCGAGCTCGCGAAGACGCTGGCCAGCCTCGCCGAGTCCAGCCAGCGATCAGTTGAGCTCGGGCGGCGGCTTCTCGGGGCTTTGACGTACCCGCTCATCGTCGCCGCCGTCGGCCTCGGTGTGGTCGTGTTCCTCAGCGTCCGCACACTCCCCGAGCTGCTCGGAGTGCTGTCGGGGGCGGGCGTGGAGCTGCCGGGCCTGTCCGTGGCCGTCATGCGCTTCGGCCAGACGCTCGTCGCGGCGCTGCCATGGCTGCCGTTCGTAGCGATCGGCCTGATCATCGCCGCGACGCTGGTTGGCAGCAGCGCTGGGGCTACAGCGAAATTGCGCTCTTTGCTGGATCGGTGGTGCACGCCGCGGTTCATCCGACGCATGCGTCTGGCCTCGGTCTGCGAAGAACTTGCCTCAATGCTCGAGAGTGGCATCCAGATCGTCGAGGGCCTGCGGCTGATCGCCGCATCGCACACCGGCCTCGGCGGCGCAAGCCTGCGCGGCTATCTGGACCGAGTGACCGCGTCTGTCGCCGACGGCGAAGACCTCGACCGGGCGCTGCCCGATCCTCGCTGGGCCGACACCGAGTTCGTTCGCCTCATCGCGGCCGGGCAGGCGTCGGGCGATCTCCCGCGTGTGCTCCGGCGTATCGCCGGTCGCTACGAGCGCGATGCCACGCGCCGCATCGACCGGCTCAGCTCACTGCTCGAACCCGCGGTCATCCTGACGCTCGCGGTGCTCGTCGGCACGGTCGTCATGGCCGCCGTGCTCCCCCTCATCCGCCTGCAGGAGGTTGTCTGATGTCTCACCGTTCATCGTTGGTCCGCGTCCGGCACCGGCGGGGCATGACCCTCGTCGAAGTCCTCGCGGTCGTGGTCATCCTCGGCCTGCTCGCCGGCACGCTCGCTGTCGGGTTCTCGGGAGCCTTCAGCGAGAGCCGCGTCGAACTCGCGCGGACCGGCGTGACGATCATAAAGGAGCGGGTTGAGATGTATCAGTACTCGACTGGCGACCTGCCGAGCCCATCTGAGGGGCTTACCGTGCTCTCCGGCCCGGACGCGATCGGCAAGTCCTACGAGCTCACGCAAGACCAGCTCACGGATCCATGGGGGCGGACATATGTGTTCATCTCGCCCGCATCCGACGGTTCGGCGTTCGAGATCGTGTGCTACGGGGCCGACGGGCAACCCGGCGGCACCGGGGGGAACCAGGACATCTCGTCCCGCAACCTGCGGGGCAGCAATTGATCCATCGACGAGCGACATCTGGTCGGTCGCTAGCGTTCACGCTCGTCGAGTTGCTCGCGGTACTGGTTGTGCTGGGCATGGCGGTCTCCGTCGCCGCGGTCGGCCTGTCTTTGCGCTCCGAAGAATCGCGCGTGTCCGACGCGGCATCGTCGATCGCCGCCCTCGACGCGACCGCGCGGGTTCTCGCCCGTAAGGGCCGGGTGACCGAACTGGTCTTCGACGAGGCCGCATCCATGGTCTTGATCGTCGATCGCAGCGCTGCCGACGCGCCGACCATCGAGCGGATCCTGCCCGATGGCCTCACTCTGGAGGCGTGGCAGCGGCCCACGGGCACGCCGATCGACCGCCTCGTCGTCGACGCCCGCGGTCAGTCGGCGGACTATCAGGTGCGTGTGTCCAGCGGGGCTGCGTCGGTGACCGTTCGGTTCGCCGGGCTGACCGGCTGGCACGAAGTGATCAGGAGCGACCAGTGATCGCTGCAAGACGGACCAGATCAGGGCTGACTCTGCTCGAAGTCATGCTCGCGAGCGCCTTGCTGTCCATCGCCGCCGTGAGCCTGCTCAACTGGCTGGACGCATCAAGTCCATCACCACACGAGAGCAGACCAGTCGTCGTCGGAGTCTCACCGCTCGACCTCGCCGCCGATGCCATCGTCACCAACCCGAGCCGCTTCGGCGTTCCCCGGTCCACCGAAGGCGGCTACCGCTGGGACACCGCCGACACCGTCGAAGACCATCGCCGGCAGATCGAGGGTCGTTTCGAGGTGGAACTGGTTCGCGCAACCGCGGAGTTCGATCGGCTGCGGATCTCGCAGGGCGACCGATCCGTGACGCGCTGGTACATCAAGCCGCCCAAGGCGGAAGGACGATGAAACGATTCACTCGTCAAAGAGGCATGACCCTCGTCGAGGTGCTCGCGACTCTCGTGCTGTTCTCGGTGCTGATCACCGCAACGTCGTCGCTGATGGGGTACATCGCGCGAGTTTCTGCAGAACGGCAGTCAGCAATGACCGCGCAGAGTGCTCTTGCGGCCGCAGCCGATCTGATCGCCGCGGACCTGGACGCATGGAGCGCTAAGCACGTGTCGGCCGCGGATGACGACCAAGCACAGGGTCGTCTCAGCGTCAACGCGTCGGGCTTTGAGCTTCGATTCCCGATCTCTGAGGGACGTGAGGCAAGAACAGTCGCTTATCGCTTCGACTCGTCGGCTGGGAAACTGAGCCGCTCCGACACGTATGGGCAAGATTCGGAGCCCCGAACTGTACTGGGTGATCTCGATGGGTTTGATCCGAGAGTGCAAGGCCAGGAGCCATCGGGTCGAGGACAGGTCTTCGTCATCGATCTGATCAGCCGACTTGCTGGAAATCGATCAGTATCTGCGAATCTACCGCTGCAAGAGCAACGTCATGGCTGAGTGCCAATTCAGAAAACGCCGCGCCGTCGCACTGCTCGCCGTGCTCGGATTCATCGTGGTCGCGAGCACTGCCGTCATCGCTTCCGCACGCATCGCGGCGACCAGCGGTTTTGCTGTGCAGCAACACGAGGCCTCGCTCGAATCAACATCTTTCATGAATGCCATCCGATCGACATGTTTACAGTGGATCTTGAGGCGCGGGGACACCGCCCTTACTGAGGACAGTCTCCCTTACGCGGCCATCGTCGTTCTGGACGACGAGTTTGAGCTTGCCAACGAAGCCGCACGTATCCGCATCTTCGCATACGACCAGGACACGCGTCTCCGGATCACTCCGCAAAACTGGAGCGCGTCCGGCGCAAACTGGGATCGCGACCCCAACGACCGGCTCGACGAACTCTCGATCAGTGATTTGGAAGAGGCCGCCGTTCGAAATACGGGGATCGCGCGAGTTTTTCCTCAGACTCGAGCAGGTCAGGCCTTGCTAGGAGTCATGCGAAGCCCGTTGGAGCAATCCCATCGAATAACGCCGGGCATCACGCTCAATCCTCGGACCGTTCCATACGAAGTGCTCGCGATGCTGTTCGGCGATTCCGCAAACGAACTCTATGAACGCGTTCGCGAATGGCGTTCCGAACGGTCCGGCCGATCGAGCGCGTTCTCTCAAGGCTTCCAGAAGCAAGCCGGATCGCCTCGTGGGCCGGTCGCGTGGCAGACAAAATCGTCTGCTTGGGCGTTTCGAATCGACATCGAGTTCGAGGCGGCTCTAACGCGTTCATTCTGGGCCGTGTACGCAATTGACAACGGTGAGTGGCAGTTGGACACCTGGCACATCATCCGGGACGGTGGACCATGAGCGGAGACTCCATGCGAGGCGTGCATTTGATGTTGGCTGTTTCCGTGGCCGTGCTCATCGCTAGCCTTGGCTGGGCGCTCTTGCCATCGAGAGCGGAAAGGGCGCCAGCAGAGTATGAGCCAACCGAGCCAATTACGATCGCACCAGCCGGTGCCGACGACGAGCGTGAATCATTGCCCGAGTTTCTTGGCATCGAACTCTGGACGAAGCCCTCTCCAGTCGCGACTCCGCCACCACCACCATCGCCGTTACGTCTAAACGCCGAATTGCTCGCGGTTCGAAACGGAGAGCACAATTCCGACGCGGTTGCAACGCTCTACCTCGCCGATCGCGGAGAAGTCATTCGGCTGAAGCAGGGTGATGAACTGAACGGCATGACCGTTCAGCATGTCAATGAGTCGTCGATTCGATTCGTGAAGGGCGAGCAGTCGCTGACGATTTCTCGCAGTTCAGGGTGACCAATAGAGGTGTCTCCCCCGTGGCCCACTCCATGCGACCGAAATCCCACGTCGCTTCCGAACGATCAAGAATCACCCATTTCATTGGACCCACGCTGCTCGGTCGCTCTCTACCCACGCCAGACCGGACAAGAATTCCCCCCCCGGCCACCGAATACCAGCAGTGCCAGTTGTTTCAGGTCAATCGCCACAGGGACGATCGGGCCGGTTTACTCCCGGCCGGTTGTCGCTTGAAGCCTGGTTCGAGTCGGACTCACTCAGCCCTCGGTTGACGCGCTGTCCATCTCCTCCGACATCTCCATGAACAACCGGAACGTCGCCTTCGCCGCGTCGAGGCAGGACTCGCGCTCGGCCTCGGTCATCTGCAGCTCGTCCAGCATGCCCTTGAAGGCCATCCAGTTTCTGCGCTGCTCCGAACCGTGCGGGTCGAGGTAGTCCAGCGCGAAGTCCTTCTGCAGACCCAGCCCGTCGCGGATGCGTTTGGCGACCACCTTGTTGCCGTTGGTCGCGCCCTCGTTCACATACAGCACGCCGATCAGGGCGACCGGGCACGTGTCCGAAAGGTGATCGACCGCGGCGAGGAACCGACTGGTCGAGGCCAGCGGCTCAGCTCCGACGGTGCCGCCCAGACGCTCGATGTCCGCTTCGATCTTCTCTTCACGACGATGGACGGGATGGAACATCGTCCCGACGCGATGGTCAGTCGCCGCGGCTTCCGACAGCAGCCCGTCGAGCGTCCGATGCACGAGCAGCACCTGATTCAGAAAGTCGATGAACTCAGCCCGGCTTAGCTCCCCGCTGACCATCCGGGTCTGGAACGCGGCGTGCTCCGCCTGATCGTGCAGCGAGGCCGTGCCCTCCTTGAGCATCCGCGCAAGGCCGATCGCGGGCTCGGGTTCCGGCTCGACCGATGACATCTTCCGGCCGGACGCCATCGCTGCAAACGGGCAACGCGACGCGTTCGCCGCACGCTCAGGACCAATCGATTCGCTCACAGCGTCGCCCTCACATCTCGGCCGCGGGTCACTCGCTCCCTCCGTCGGGCGGCAGCAATCCCGGCGGGCGGATAATAGTCTTATTGCGACTCAGTCTCAACTTTTCAGATCGTGGGGATGAGGGGGCGCTGGAGACCCGCGACACCCCGGATACACTGGCGCCCATTCTGACAGCCCGGAGCGACGCCATGACACAATCCCCTCCCGCCCCCTCGACCGATTCGAACCGCCGTGATGCCGGCCGGACCATCCGCGCCCCTCGCGGCACGGAGAAATCCTGCCAGTCCTGGGCCGCTGAAGCCGCGATGCGGATGCTGATGAACAACCTCGACCCGGAGGTCGCCGAACGCCCGGAGGACCTGATCGTCTACGGCGGACGGGGCAAAGCCGCCCGATCCTGGGAGGCATTCGACGCCATCGTCGACACCCTCAAGCGGCTCAAGCCCGATGAAACGCTGCTGGTTCAGTCCGGCAAGCCCGTCGGCGTCGTGAAGACGACAACCGACAGCCCGCGCGTCATGATCGCGAACTCCAACCTCGTCCCCCACTGGGGCACGCAGGAGCACTTCGACGAACTCAGCGCCAAGGGCCTGATGATGTACGGCCAGATGACCGCCGGATCGTGGATCTACATCGGCACGCAGGGCATCTTGCAGGGCACCTACGAAACCTTCGCCGAAGCCGGCTTCATGCACTTCCCGAAGCAGAAGGACAACCCCAAGGGCCCGCTCGTCGGCACGCTCAGCGTCACCGCCGGCTGTGGCGGCATGGGTGGTGCGCAGCCGCTGGCCGTGACCCTCAACGGCGGCACCTGCCTCATCGCCGATGTCGATCCCAAGCGCCTCGAGCGTCGCCTGCACGATTCGTACCTCGACGAACTGCTCCCGTCGATCGACCAGGCCATCGACGCCGCTCTGGATTACAAGGACCGTCAAATGAATGTGTCGGTCGGTGTCGAGGCGAACGCCGTCGACCTGCTTGAGCGCATGGTCGAGCGCGGCATCACGCCCGACCTGCTCACCGACCAGACCTCCGCACACGACCCGCTCGTCGGCTACGTACCGACCGGCGTGACCATGCACGAGGCCGACCTGCTCCGAGCCGAAGAGCCCGAGGAATATGTCCGCCAGTCCATGGCGAGCATGCACCGCCATGTCGCCGCGATGGTTGAGCTGATGGACCGCGGCGCGATCACCTTCGACTACGGCAACAACCTGAGACAGCGGGCAAAGGATCACGGCTTCGACCGCGCCTTCGACTTCCCCGGCTTCGTGCCGGCGTACATCCGCCCGCAGTTCTGCCTCGGCCGTGGCCCCTTCCGCTGGGCCGCCCTTTCCGGCGACGCGATCGACATCTACAAGACCGACAAGGCCCTGCTCGATGCCTTCCCCGAGTCCGACGGCGGCTACAACACCCGCCTCCGCCGCTGGATCCTCGGCTGCCACGCGAACCCCGATGCGCTGCTCGCGGGCGACTTCGAGAACTGCAAACCGAGCTTCGCTTTCCAGGGCCTGCCCGCGCGCATCTGCTGGTTCGGCTACGGCGAGCGCGACAAGGCCGGGAAGATCTTCAACGACATGGTCGCCTCGGGCGAACTGTCCGCCCCGATCGTCATCGGGCGCGACCACCTCGACTGCGGCAGCGTCGCCAGCCCCAACCGCGAAACCGAATCCATGCTCGACGGCACCGACGCGGTCAGCGACTGGCCCCTGCTCAACCTCATGGTGAATGTCGCTTCGGGCGCGAGTTGGGTCAGTTTCCACCACGGCGGCGGCGTCGGCATCGGCTTCTCCCAGCACGCCGGCCAAGTCATCTGCGCCGACGGCACCGAGGAAGCAGCAGCCCGCATCGAGCGCGTCCTGACCAACGATCCGGCCATGGGCGTGTTCCGCCACGCCGATGCGGGCTACGACGACGCGATCCGGTGCGCCAAGGACCGCGGGGTGGATATCCCGATGCGGAACGACTAGCTCGACGAGTTGCCATGCGGAAGTTTCGCTCAATTGCGCTCGCCGTGCTCTTCCTCGCAACAAGCGCGGGACCGCTGCTGGCTCGAACCGACGTTTCGGTCCTGTGCTTCAACATCCGCTACGGCACGGCCAACGACGGCGAGAACAGTTGGCCCAATCGCGACCACCTCGTCAAACAGATCATCCGCAACCACGACGCGGATGTCGTAGGTCTGCAGGAAGCGCTCGACTTTCAACTCGCCGCCATCATCGACGCGTGTCCGGAATATGCCGTCATCGGAGTCGGCCGTGACGACGGCAAGACCAGAGGCGAGTACAGCGCGATCCTCTACCGAGCCGATCGGTTCGCCGTCGACTCTTCCGGCACGTTCTGGCTGTCCGATACGCCCGAAATCGTAGCCTCGACCTCGTGGGGCAACTCGATCACTCGGATCTGCACGTGGGCCCGCCTGATCGACCGTCAGTCCGGTGAGGCGTTCTATGTCTTCAACACGCACTTTGACCATCGATCACAGCCGTCGCGCGAGCGTAGCTCACGCCTGATCGCCGAGCGTATCGCGGACCGCGCTCACGCCGATCCGGCAGTGCTGATGGGCGACTTCAACGCCGGCGAGACAAACCCCGCCATCACGATTCTACGCGACGATGCGATCGGCCCCGGTCTGGTGCATACCTTCCGCGCAGTCCACCCTGACGAATCCGAAGTCGGTACCTTCAACTCTTTCCGAGGCGAATCCGATGGTGAGATGATCGACCACATCTTCGTCACATCAGACGTCGAGATTCTGAACGCCGATATCGACCGAACGAACGACAACGGTCGCTACCCCTCCGACCACTTCCCGGTGTGGGCGAGCCTCAGGCTCAACTGACCGAGGCCATCCCGACACTGATCGCCGACCCCTGCGCCAGCATCACGCTCAGCGGCCGCGCCCTGTTCATCGCGCTCCACGCCTCGCCGTAGATCCGACCCCAGTCCACCTCGACGTCCCAGTCGTGCACCCGATGGCACGCCCACACGGGGTGCTCAACCTCGTACCGAAGCAGTTTGCCGCCGCGGGTCGTTCCGTAGCCCCACTGGTGCTCCTTGAACCAGTGCTCCGGCGAGGTCTCCGGCGAAACGACCGCCTCCGCATCGGCAACCACGCTCATCCGTCCTTGCGCATCACCGATCTTGAACTGATATTCGACGAGTCGTTCGCCGTCGCGCTGCTCAATCCGATCGGAGATCCGCGCCTTCGAGTACGGCTCGTTGTACAGACCACGTGCCACCGACGCCACGAAACGGCTCCTGACCAGTTCGCGCACGAACACCACGCCCCGGCGCCCGCTCTGCGGCTCACGCACATAGAACCGCAGGTTGATCTCCGGGAAGTTCACGAACCCCGGCCACTTCACACCGAGCACGCGCGTCTTGAGAAACCGGAAGCCCACCAGGCTGCACACGGCATCGCCCTCGAACAGGTCCGGCTCCAAACCCGGCGGCAGACGCGAAGCAAGCAGCGCCGGATCTACGGCATAGTTCGCCAGAATCAGATCACGCCACTCGGCTCTGAGGAACACCCGTTTCATGTGTGCAGCGTATGCTCCGCTGTGGACCAGCACGAACCGATCCAGCGCATCGCCTCCTGGCTGCACGACGCCCGCTCCGTCGTCATCCTCACCGGCGCCGGCATCTCCGCCGAGAGCGGCCTCGCGACTTTCCGCGATCCCGAGGAAGGCCTGTGGGCGAAGTACGACCCGATGGAACTGGCCACCATCGCCGCGTTCAACCGGGACCCCGAACTCGTCACCCGCTGGTACCACTGGCGATTCACCAAGGCCCGCGATGTCGAGCCGAACCCCGGTCACCACGCCCTCGCTTGCCTCGAGCAACGCCTTGCCACACGCGATCGATCGATGACCGTCGTCACCCAGAACGTCGACGGACTGCACCAGCGCGCGGGATCGAAGCGCGTCGTCGAGATTCACGGCACGATCCTCCGCTGGCGCTGCACGAAAACCGGCGCCGAGAAGCCGCTCGACGATCTCTCCTTCGAGGTCTTCCCGATCCCCTCCGAGCACGGCGGGCTGATGCGCCCATGCGTCGTCTGGTTCGGCGAAATGCTCCCGGAACCGGCCCTCGCCGCAACCCTCGATGCGCTTGAGCACTGCGATCTCTTCCTCAGCGTCGGGACCAGCGCAACGGTGCACCCGGCCGCGAGCTTCATCGAGGTCGCCCGCGCCGTCGGGGCGAAGACCGTTGAGATCAACCGGGACCCGACGCCCATCAGCGAGATCGTCGATTGCGCTGCCCATGGCCCCAGCGGCGAGATCCTGCCGCAGATCATGGACGAATTCGGCCAACTGGATGATTCCTGACCGACCGGCGATACTGCTCGCGTGCAGATTCCATACACACATCCCGGCGACTGGCCCGACATCCGCCGCGGAAGCGTCGCGGGTGAACTCAACGTCGAGTGGCGTGATCTAAGCGAAGCGCAGGCCACGACCCACCTCCCAGCCCCCATCGCCCTCATCGGACTCCCTGACGACACCGGCGTGGCACTTAACAACGGTCGCCCTGGCGCGTCCGGAGGCCCGACCGCTTTCCGCGCCGCCCTCGCACGCTTCGGCAACCCGTTCGACGCCGAAACCGGGCGTACCCTCTCGTCCCGCTTCTTCGACTGCGGCGACATCATCTGCTCCGATCACCCCGACCCCGAATCGCGCCTGCACGAAACCCACGACCGCGCGTCCGCAGCCGTCCATGCACTCCACGAAGCCGGCTTCATCACCGTCGGCATCGGCGGCGGGCACGACGGCACATTCGCCTTCGCACGCGGCGTCGCGCGTCACCTCCAGTCCCAATCGCCCGGCGCCCGACTCGGTGGCCTCAACCTCGACCCCCACCTCGATGTCCGCGAAACCACCGGGTCCGGCATGCCCTTCCGTCAGCTCATCGAGCGGGGTCTCATGGATCCGGCACGCTTCGTCGAGCTCGGCATCGGTCGCTTCAACAACTCGCGCGAGCACATCGAGTACCTGACCGCCCGCCACAGCCACCTCGTCACGATCGACCGTCTCCTGTCTGATCCGAAGATCGAGGTTGACCGTGCGTTCGAGCACGCGTTCGGCTCCGGCGAGCCAGGCTTCGTCACCATCGACCTTGACTCACTCGACGGCTCGTGC
>Ga0209273_10003333_pt1 | contig 11208 bp, 6 predicted proteins | sample tdAd471_FD_187126 | JGI IMG/M metagenome (GOLD analysis project Ga0209273, IMG submission 187126) | Marine sediment microbial communities from the Atlantic coast under amendment with organic carbon and nitrate - tdAd47.1 (SPAdes)... | ecosystem: Environmental > Aquatic > Marine > Coastal >...
GGCTTCCCGATTGACCGGCTGGAGCACTCCCTGCAGACAGCGACACGGGCCCACCGGGATGGCCGGGACGAGGAATATGTCGTCTGCGCGCTGCTGCATGACATTGGCGATACGCTGGGCAGTTATAACCATCCGGACGTTGCCGCCGCGATCCTGAAGCCTTTCGTCTCAGAGGCAAACCACTGGATGGTGGCCAATCATGGCGCATTTCAGGGCTATTATTTCTTCCATCATCTGGGGCTCGACCGGAATTTGCGCGAGCAGTTCAAGGACAGTCCGCACTATGAATATTGCGCGCAGTTCTGCCATTTGTATGACCAGGCTGCGTTTGATCCGAACTATGAGAGCGAGCCGCTGGAGTTTTTCGTACCCATGGTGGAGCGTGTTTTCTCCAAACCGAAAAATTCCATGTATCTCAAGGTAATGGAAGAATAATCCGAGGCAAGCTCTTTCGCAAAGGGTGGGCCCGTCAGGTCGCTTTGGGGCGAACCTGCAATTAACCCGATAGAGGGTTGTGTTTCCTGAAGTTTCAGGATCGCAGCCCTTTTTCGTGCGCTCTTTCTAAAGCGCGCAGATTTGCCCGTGCAGGGTATGCCGGACGGCAAGATTCCCGATAATGAAGTGTTAGTCATGACTAACAAAACCTTAACTGATTTCTATACAGATAAATTGTATTCAGGCGTATGTTAACCAAGCCGGAGGCCTTTTGAGCGTGCCCATCCTGCCGTGTCGTAACGCGGCGTTAAGTGTACTTATGGTACCCAAAAGCTTAACGATAACAATGGTGATGGACATGAGAAACGACGCACGCGCTTTGCTCGAAAAGCTCAGTCGGCAAGATTTCCGGTACAAGCAATTTGAAGATCCCTATACGGATATGGAGCTGTGGCCTGTATTCGAAGCGCTTCTCAAGGATGAGCGCATTACCGGTAATGGGGGCAACAATGTCGAGGCTAAACGTCTGCCGGAGCCTCGCCGGGCTGCGGTAGAAAGGCGGCCCGCGCCGTCCAAACCGGCAGGCAGTTTCCTGGGGCAGTATTCTGCGCCGCAGGCATCGGCTGCGAACGAACCGGGACGGCCTCAAGGTGATGCTGTCGACTTGCGGAACTTCCTTGGCAAACTGGGGCAGGCAAAATCATGACCATTATTGCAGTACACTCTCCCAAGGGCGGTAGTGGCAGCACGCTGATTGCAGCGCGGCTGGCGATGTCGTTTACGAGCCGTGGCAGGCCCGTGACGGTCGTCGACTACACGCGTCAGGACACGCTGAAGCTGCACTTTGGAATGGTGCCTTCACAGACGATCCAGCCATGGCGGGGCGCTGAGGCGGATGCGCCGGTGGTTGGCGGCGTGCGTCTCGTGAAAGGGTATGGCAGCCATATGGCACCGGAACAACTGATCCAGGACTTTTCGGGCGGCGACAAAAGCCAATTGTTCATTCTGGACATCTCGTCTTCCGATCTGGAAGTGCGCCGGGAGGTCAGCCAGTTTGCCGATCTCAATCTGTGTGTTCTGGAGCCGACACCTGCGGCGCTGACCAGCCTGACGCTTCTGGATGAAGGCCAGTCTGTCCGGGAGCTGCAGAATTTCGCTGTCGTACTGAACCGTGTGGACGAGCAATACAAACTGTCGCGCCATTGCCGACGCTTCCTGGCCGAACTGCTGGGCGAGCAATATTTCGGCATTGTGCGCCGGGATGAGGCCGTCAATGAAGCGCTGGCCCAATTCGAAGTTCTGGAGAAATTTGCGCCGCATAGTGTGGTGCTGCGCGATGTGACGGCGCTGACCAACATGATCGAGGCTTATCTGAAGGGTGAACCTGTGGTTGGCTCTGAAGGCGTGGACGCACCCGCGCGGCGGGCGGTCTGATTATGGGGAATTCCTTCGGCTCCCTCCGCAAGATCGCAATGCTTCCGGTCTGGCTGCTGGCCGCTTTTCTGGCGGTCATGGTCATTTCCGTACCACTGGATCTGAAGAACCAGTGGATTTTTGGTCTGGGCGTGATGGTTGCGGCCTTTTTCGTAAGTCGCAACAAATCCCGCCGGGGCACGCTTGTGTTGGGCGGTATCGCACTTCTTGTTTCTACTCGGTATATCTGGTGGCGGACGACCCATACGCTTGAGTTCGACACACCGATCGAGTTCGTGCTGGGCACGGGTCTTTACCTGGCCGAGCTGTATGCCTGGTTCATTATGCTGCTGGGCCTGATCCAGACGAGTTGGCCGCTGCACCGCCCGGTTGTGGAGATGAAAGGCGATCCGTCGGAATGGCCGACGGTGGATGTCTATATCCCGACCTATAATGAAAGCCTGGATATTGTCCGCAATACGGTGTTCGCCGCGATGGACATGGACTATCCGGCAGACCGCTACCGCGTCTTCATCCTGGATGATGGCCGCCGCGAGGAATTCCGTGAATTCGCCCGCGAAGCCAATTGCGGATATCTGACGCGTACGGACAACAAGCACGCCAAGGCCGGCAACCTCAATGCCGCCATGAAGAAGACCGATGGCGACCTGATCGTCGTGTTCGACTGCGACCACGTGCCAACACGCGCCTTCCTGCAGCTGACGATTGGCTGGTTCCAGAGAGACCCCAAGCTGGCGCTATTGCAGACGCCGCACCATTTTTATTCCCCAGATCCGGTTCAGCGTAACCTTGGCAGTGTCGAGGATCTGCCGGGAGAAGGTGACCTGTTCTATGGCCCCGTACAGAGCGGGAACGACCTTTGGAACGCAACCTTCTTCTGCGGCTCCTGCGCGATCATTCGCCGTGAGGCGCTGATGCAGACCAATGGGTTTGCCGGGGAAACCGTCACGGAAGACGCGCATACCGCGTTGAAACTGCAGCGCATGGGCTGGAACACGGCCTATATTTCTGCGCGGCTGTCTGCCGGTCTCGCGACCGAGCGCCTGATTCTTCACATCGGCCAGCGTATCCGCTGGGCGCGCGGCATGACGCAAATTTTCCGCATCGACAATCCGCTGCTGGGCAAGGGGCTGAAATTGCCACAGCGGCTTTGTTATCTGAATGCGATGATGCACTTCCAGTTTCCGCTGCCGCGCATTGTGTTCCTGACGGCGCCGCTGGCGTATCTGATTGCCGGGCAGAATATCATTCACGCCTCTGCTGCGTTGATCTTCGCTTACGCCCTGCCACACCTTTACATCTCGACCCTGTCCAGCGAACGCACGCAGGGCGGAGACCGCCGCCCGTTCTGGGGGGAGATCTACGAGACCCTGCTGGCCTTCCACTTGGTCAAGCCGACCGTGCTGACGCTGTTCCAGCCCCGCAAGGGCAAGTTCAACGTGACCGACAAGGGTGATCTTCTGGACAAGACCTATTTCGATCTGGACGCCGTGAAGCCGCACATGTGGACCATCGGCTTGATGATCTTTGGCATCGTGTTCGGAACCGGGCGTCTACTGGTCTTTGCCGAACCGGGCAACATGCCGATCGGTACACTGGTGCTGAATGTCGGCTGGGCCACGTTCAGCCTGATCATCCTGCTGGCCGCCGTGTCGGTTGCCCGCGAGACCCGTCAGGTGCGCGAGCATATCCGGATTGACCAGACACTTCAGGCGACGCTGTACCGGGATGACGGATATGTCTTCGACTGTTCCACGCTGGACTTTTCCATGGGTGGAGTTGCCGTCAGGCTGCCGGAAGGCATGGACATGACCGGGCATACGATCAACAGCATTTCCATTCCAATGGGGGATGACACGCTGACCGTTCCGGTCGAAGCCATCCGTACCGACAGTGGCATTCTGCGGCTGCGCTTTGAGGAGCTGGACCAGCTTCACGCGCGGCAACTCGTCCGTGCCGTGATGGGCCGGGCCGACGCCTGGCAGCCGGGCGAACCGCGCAAACCTGTCTCCGGGATGCGTTCAATCAAGGATATTGTGGGAGTCGATATTGTGACCCTTAAACGCATTCTCGGGCCGTCTCTGGGCCGGGTGCCTGTCACGCTGACGGCGATTGCCGCACTGTGCGTGCTGGCTGGCACTCTGGCGCCGTCCTATGCGCAGGAAGCGCCGCCGGTGGCTCAGGCCCCTGTAACGCAGGAACTGGGCGACGGGCAGCGCGCTGATCGCATGACGCTGGAAAATCTGTCAATCCGTTCTCCCATCCGCTTGCAGGGGACGCGGGCCGAAATCGGCATTCCGTTCGGCATGCGTGCCGACGAAGTGGTCACAGAGGCATCTGTCACGGTCAACATGGCCTATTCGCCAGCGTTGCTGGGGGATCTCAGCCAGTTGGTGGTGATGCTGAATGGGGAAGTGATCCAGACGGTGAAACTGCTGCCAGGCGGCGCCGATGGTACGACGCTGGAGCTGGAGATTGAGCCGGCCTTGTTCCTGCCGGGGCAGAACCAGCTGAACTTCCGCTTCCTGGGCCACTATGCCACCGATTGTGAAGACCCGTTCCACTCATCCCTCTGGATGAACATTTCCAATGAGCGCACCTTCCTGGATGTGAAGGTACAGCAGCTGAAATTCCCGCCAAACCTCAGCAAGCTGCCTGCGCCCTTCTTTGACGAACATGACTCCATGCCGCTGGACCTGCCTTTCGTGATGGCCGCCCGGCCGAGCGATGGCGAGCTGGAAGCTGCCGGCACGATTGCGTCCTGGCTGGGTAGCCTGGCCAGCTATCGCGGGTTCCGTTTCACGCCGCAAAGCGGTGTGCTGCCGGAAGGCAATGCTGTTGTGTTCCTGGGCCCGCAGGACAGCCTGCCGGGTATTGACCGCCAGATTACCGGCCCCGAGATTGCGGTTGTGCCGAACCCGGCCGACGAGTTTGGCCAGCTTCTGCTGATCATGGGCCGCACGGATGCCGAGCTGAAACAGGCCGCAGCGGGCCTCGCCTTTGCCAGCGGCTTTGTTGGCGGCCGGGACATTTCCATGAAGGAATTCCGGGTGCCGGCGTTTGATCGCTATGCTGCGCCGCGCTGGCTGCCAACGGACCGCAAGGTTGCACTGTCGGAAGTCACCGAGCCTTACTCGCTTGAAGCCCGCGGCCTGCCGCCGGGCCCGCTGAGCGCGCAATTCCGCGTTGCGCCAGACCTGTTCTTCTGGCCGGGCAATGGCGGGAAGGTGGACCTTGGATACCGCTATCCTGCTGCACCCTGGCTGGATCGCGCGGCCTCGCGTCTGGACGTGTCGCTGAACAACAACTTCCTTGAGACGCTGCCACTGGGCGGAGAAAGCGTGCTGAATCGCCTCGCGAAAGGTGCTCAGACGGTGTCTGAGGAGCGTAAGGCAAAAGTAACGCTGCCCCGATACAACCTGTTTGGACAGAATGAGCTGGTCTTCGACTACAACCTCATCCTGGCCGACAAGAGCGAGTGTACGGGCATGATACCTACAAATGTCGCCGTGAGCGTTCTGGGCGATAGCCAGATTGACTTCACAGGCGCACATCATGCGATTCTGATGCCGGACCTGGCACCCTTTGCCGGGGCGGGATACCCGTTCACGATCCGCCCGGATCTGGCGGAAACCGCCATTCTTATGCCGCGGGACGTGGATGCCGCAACAATTGAGACCTTTTTGGTGCTGATGGGCCGCTTCGGTGACTCCACCGGTGCGCCAACCGTGCGGGCGCGGGTAACGCGTGAAGTCAACGCAGACCGCATGCGCGATGAAGACATCCTGGTCATCGGTCCGGTCAGCCTGGGCAATGAGGCGGGCCTGTTCCGCGGTGCGCCTGTGTCATTTGCAGGTGGCCAGATCCATGTGCCGGCGGACAGCCTGTTGGACCGTCTGGGCAACATGGTTTCCACCCGCAAGCACAACAAGGCCGACGAGGCCAATGACACGCTAATGGCGGCGGATGAGTTCACCGGCATGATCGGCTTTGAATCTCCCTTCGCGCCAAGCCGCAGCGTCGTGGCCGTGCTGGGTAGCGATACATCCCGCCTGCCGGGCATGATCTACGCTCTGGAAGAGATTGACGTGATTGCAGACGTGCAGGGCGACCTGTCCGTCGTACACGGCGATGGCATGGCCAGCTACATGATCGGATCAAGCTATTGGGTCAGCGACTTGCCCTGGTGGCTTGCCTTTGCCTTCTGGATGAGCGGCAGACCGCTCTTCATGGTGATCAGTGGTGTGATCGTTGCCTTGATTGTTGCCGGGCCGATTTACGCGCTGCTGAAGCGTCAGGAACGTCGTCGCCTGCAAGATATGGATAGTGAGTGATGAGAAAAACGCATCTGACCGCTCTCGCCCTGGCCAGTGCCATCGCAGCCCATGTGGATGGCGGTCAGGCGGTTGCGGAGAGCGCTGGGGTGGAAGCACTTCTGCAGCAGGCGAAGTACTGGGAAACCAGAGGCCAGCATAGCCGGGCCAAGGAAACCTATCAGCGGGTGCTGGAACTTGACCCCCAGAATCCGGTGGCCAAGCAGGCTCTGGAGTTCAATGCTGCCAAGACGGTGCTGACGGTTCCGGTCGCCAGCAAGACGGCGTTGGAGCCCGCACAGGAAACAAACGCCAAGCCTGCACCCGTAACCAAACGTGCGCCTGCGCCAAAGCCCAATCCGGCAGCCGATGCGCGCGCAGCCGGGTTCAAGGCACTGGAAGCTGGCAATCTGGATCTCGCCGAGAAGTCCTTCAACCGGGCCCGCAGCCTGTCCCCAAAAGATTCTGACGTGTTGGGCGGTTTGGGCGTGGTGCAGCTGCGCCGTAACAATTTCACTGCGGCGAAAGACCTTTTGGGGCAGGCACGCAAGCTGGGCAGTTCCGACAAATGGGATCAGGCCTATGCGTCGGCTGACTTCTTTGCGCGGGTAAATGAGGCATCCGCTGCGCTGGAAGCGCGCGACCTTGATAAGGCGCTGTCGATTTCTGAAAACCTTGTCAGCTCTGGCGATGGTGATCAGGCGATTGCCCAAGGTCTGCTGTCTGACGTTCTGGACGAACTGGGCCGCTATGGCGAGGCCGCACAGGCAGCGCGCACGGCGCTGCGCATGCCGGGACTGGACAAGGACTTTGCCAACCAGCTGCGCATGAATGCGCTGCGCCGCGAAGCCGTTGATGCCTCCCAGCAGGGCCGCATGGTTGTCGCCGAAAAACTATTCCAGGATGGCATGACATCCTATCCGAATGATCCGTGGATCCGGTATGAATATGCGCGCTTCCTGACCGGGCAGGGCAATGCCTGGCAGGCGCGTTCCGTCATGCAGACACTTGCGGCCTCCAGCGATGCTGAGCATATCTACGCCGCTGCGTTGCTGGCCGAACAGATGGACATGGCAGGCGATGCGCAGGATCTGATCCGCCGTATCCCGGCTGCGTCCCGCACGCCGGAAATGCAGGAGTTTGCCCTCAGCCTGACGGCGCAAACCGCAATTGATCGCGCGCAGCTGCTGGCCAAACAGGGCCAGACGGCGCAGGCTGTTTCAGGCCTGAAGCAGATTGCGGCAACAGGCCGCCTGCCAGCCTATCGTCAGGCAGAAATCGCGGGCGTTCTTTACCAACTGGGCGACCGCAGCGACGCGGTCACCATGGCGCAGAATCTGATGAAGCAGACCCTGTCCGACCCTGCGGCCTATGAACCTATTGTACGTATTTTGACGTCTGAGGGGCAGACAGCCTTTGCCTATGGCGCGATCCAGCGCGCGGCTGAAGCCGCGGGGGATTCGTCGGAGAAGCAAGCCATCGTGGAGCGCATGCGCCGCATGATGGCGGTGATCGAGGCGGATAATCTGCGCGAAGCCGGCAATTATGCGCAAAGCTATGAAGTGCTGCAGACGGCCTGGCAGAAGGCCCCGGGGGATACGGATGTCCTGATGTCTCTGGCGCGCCTCTATCAGGCGGGAGGCATGGCTTTGCCTGCGGCGAAAACGCTGCAAATGGTGCTGCAACAGGAACCGCGTAACAAGGATGCCCTGCTTGTGCTGGTCGATACAGCCAGCGTGGCCGGGGATGCAGACCTGGCGCGCAGCGCCTTCGAACGCCTCGAAGCTCTGGATCCGGACAATTACGAAATTTATCTGGCCGCTGCCCGTATGGAGCAGCAGGCTGGACGCGACCGCGCCGCCCGCAAATATCTGGAAAAGGCCCGCGCGCTGTATGAAGCCAAAACCGGAGAGGCTGGCGGCGGCTTCAGCAGCACGAACCCGTTTGCCAATCGCGCCATGGGGGGCAATCCGTTTACTGCGCCCGCCGCGCCGAACCCGTTTGACACCAAGGCACTGGTTTCCAGCAATACCAGCTCCACCAATCCGTGGCAGCTGGCCTCAGCCTCCTCTGGCCCAGCCTATGGTCAGACCCAGACGGCCCCTGCCAGCCTGCCGGGTGGAAGCATGCTGCGTATGCAGACGATTTCAGCAAACCAGAATGCCGGCAGCTTCGGCACGACAGACCCCGTTCTGGCAGGCATCGTAGCAGACCTGGCAGAGCTGGACGCCGAGACGGGACCTCGCATTGATGTCAGCACACATTATCGCGACCGTTCAGGTGAATCCGGTCTCAGCTCGCTCAACGAGCTTGGCGGGACGGTCGAGTATTCGACCGGCTTTGCGGATGGGCGCGTCTTTGTTGCCGGTCATGCCGTATCGATCGATGCTGGCGAAGTCGGCGCTGACAGCCAGCTGAAATTCGGCCGCAACGGCCTGCTGCAGGCGCGTGGCATTGTCGGCGAGTATGAGGCCGTACTGGCAGATCCGGGCACGCAGCATGAGGCGGGCGTCGAGCTGACGGCTGGCTATCGCGGCGAGTATCTGAGCGCGGATGTGGGCGTCACGCCTCTGGGTTTCCAGAAGACCCGGGCGCAAGGCGGCATTTCCTATGAGCCCAAATTCGGACAGTACACGACCGGTAAGGTGTGGGCGGAATATCGGCCGGTGACCGACAGCGTGCTGTCCTATGCCGGTACGACCGACCCTGTGACCGGCGAATTCTGGGGCGCGGTGATGCGCTCGGAAGCTGGCGTGTCGCTGTCTTATGAGCGCGATGGATCAGGCTTCTATGCAGAAGGCTCCTATGCCGACTACGCGGGCGAGAATGTCAAGGATAATAAAGGGATACAGCTGAATGCAGGGGGCTATCTGCTGGCGCGCAAGGGCGAGTATTCGGACCTGACCGTCGGCGTGAACGGCAACTATCAGGCCTTTGATGACAATCATAACCTCTTCACGTCAGGCTATGGCGGCTATTTCAGTCCACAGAGCTTCCTGAGCGTCAGCTTTCCGATCCGGTATACCTATACGCGTGATCGCCTGGAGGCGAAGGCCAGCATCACGCCAGGCTATCAGAGCTTTGAGCAGGATCGCGAGCCCTTCTATCCGACCGATCCGGCCTCAATGTTCGAGGTGGGGTATCTGGCCTTCCTGAACGATGATGTGCAGGCCTATCATGATAGCAGCAGCGAAACCGGCTTTGGTGTCAATCTGAACGGGTCGACCTATTTCCAGGTGGCACCGGGCACAAGTATTGGCGGCGAAGTGCGTCTCAACACGTTTGGCGAGTATAATGAATTCCAAACCCTTTTCGGAATCCGTCAGAGCTTCGGAGTAACCAGATGATCCTCATCGGCAAGAAAAGCCAGATGCATGCAAATGACCACGTAACAGCCACAGCTGTCAGCATAGAGACACTTCTGGCCCTGTTGCTTGACGAGGTGACCTCCACGGCAACGCAGGAGCAGCTGGAAATGTTTCTGGCCTCCGTCGGGCGGCGGCTTGCTGCCCTGGACCCGCTGACGGGGCTGAGCGATGTCGAGGAAATCGAAAGTGCTGTGAACGCGCTTTGGCAGGAACTGGGATGGGGACACGTCATCTTTGAGCTGGATGATGGCGGTATCGACATCATGCACAGGAATCCACCAACCAGCGCAGGCCAGGAAGGGGGCATTCCGTGGGACATGATCATGCCGCCTCTGCTGCAGGGGGCCTATGCGGCGTGGTTCCATGCCCTGTCAGGCAATGATGCCTTGCGCACATCGATCACAAAATGCGAACCAGGACTCATTGAGCTGCGTCATGCGCCTTGATCGCCGGACATTTCTGCAAGGGGTTGCGTTGACCCTTATCTCTGCATGCGGAGAGCGCAGCCAGGCCGAGCCACCCTATGCCGAGACTGTTGCGGTCAGCAACCTTGTATCCCCTTCCGCCAGCTTCATGAGTGATTGGGAAGCCTTTAAAGGTCTGTTCGTAAACGGCGAAGGCCGCGTCATCGACAACGGCAATGGCGGCATCAGCCACAGTGAAGGCCAGGGGTATGGCCTGCTTTTCGCGCAGGCGGCAGGGGACCAGGAAACGTTCCGGACACTGCACGCCTGGACAGAGGCTAATTTGGCCCGTCAGGATGTGAACCTCTATGCCTGGCTGTATGATCCGTCCAGGGCGAAGGGCGTGGCAGACCCGAACAATGCGTCCGATGGCGACATTCTGATCGCCTGGGCGCTGATGCAGGCCGCCCGGCGCTGGGATATAGATGCCTATGACGTGCGCGCCGGTGAAATCCGGAACGCCATAGCCCGGCATCTGATCGTGGAGCGTCAGGACCGTATGGTCTTGCTGCCCGGCCTTAGCGGCTTTGATCATGACGACCGCACAGTGTTCAATCCGGCTTACTTCATCTGGCCCGCCTTCCGGGACTTTTCCGCCGGTGGGATGGACAAGTTCTGGACGCGTGTAATGACGGACAGCCAGTGGCTGCTCACCCAATCGGCCTTTGGCCCGTTGCAATTGCCTACGGATTGGTGCGAACTGACCCGTGAAGGTGCTATCCAGCCTGCCAATGGATGGCCTGCACGGTTCGGATATGATGCGATCCGTATACCGGTCTATCTGCAGATGGACGGGCAACAGGTGCCCGCCCCGATCGTGACGTTCTGGGAATCCTATCTGAATGCCGGTCATGATGTGCCAGCGTGGATCGATGTGAATACCGCTGCTACACCGGATTTCGGGCCGTCCGAAGGGGGCATGGCGGTGATTGCCAGGGCAATCGGACGCAGCGTACCTGAGACGGGCCTGCAAGGGGATTATTATTCTGCTGTGCTGAAACTTCTGGTTGGCCTTACCCAATAAAAAAGCGGGCGACCCGCGCCCGCTTTTCCAATTTTCAGTCAGTATGCGCCTCAGGCGAGGGCATCGGCGAGTGGCACACTCTGGCTTTGCATGCCCAGGCTTTCGGCCACGGGCGCGCAGGTTATTTTGCCGTTCCAGACATTAAGCCCTTCTGCCAGATGCGGATCGGC
>Ga0209273_10003334_pt1 | contig 11207 bp, 11 predicted proteins | sample tdAd471_FD_187126 | JGI IMG/M metagenome (GOLD analysis project Ga0209273, IMG submission 187126) | Marine sediment microbial communities from the Atlantic coast under amendment with organic carbon and nitrate - tdAd47.1 (SPAdes)... | ecosystem: Environmental > Aquatic > Marine > Coastal >...
GACGGATTTCATCAAATTCGCTAGGGCGCGCGGGATCCTCACGCGCTCCATCCATTTCAGCCACGCCTTGAAGAACTCGCTCGTCCCGGTGATCACGATTACCGGCCTGCAGCTGGGTTCCATCATCGCCTTCGCGATCATCACCGAGACGGTGTTCCAGTGGCCGGGCATGGGCCTGCTTTTCATTCAGGCGGTGCTCGAGGTCGATATCCCCGTCATGGCGGCCTATCTGGTCGTGATCGGCTTCGTCTTCGTCTTCATCAACTTCGTCGTTGATATCCTTTACTTCGTCGTCGATCCCCGCCTGCGCGCCGACCGCGCGGGTTCGGGCGGTCATTGACGCTTGGGCTTCCGGGACCGATCGACATGAGCAGCAATACCGAGCAAACCTACGAGGCGGCGGCCAAGGAACGAACGGGCGTCTCCGACGTCCTCAGGCGTTTCTTCGACAGTGATCTGTGGTTCAGTTTCCGCCATTCGCCGGTCGCCATCGTGTCGATGGCGGTTTCCATCGTCATCGTCTTTTCCGCCGTTTTCGCCCATTGGCTGGCGCCGACGAATCCCTTCGACCTGACCCAGTTCGACCTGTTGGATTCGGAAATTCCGCCCGTCTGGATGGCCGACGGGGACAGCCGCTTCCTGTTGGGGACGGACGATCAGGGCCGGGACATCTTTTCGACCATTCTCTATGGGTCGCGGATCTCGCTGTTGGTCGGTTTCGCATCCGTCGTCTTCGCCATGGCGATCGGCATCCCGTTGGGCCTGATCTCCGGTTACTACGGCGGGCATGTCGATTCGGTCATCATGCGGATCGCCGATATTCAGCTCTCCTTCCCGGCGATCCTGATCGCCTTCCTGATCGACGGGGTGGCGCGCGGGATCCTGCCGCGCGACGTGCATGACGAAATGGCCCTGTACGTCCTTGTCTTCGCCATCGGCATTTCCGGCTGGGTCCAGTATGCGCGCACGGTGCGCGGATCGACCATGGTGGAAAAGAACAAGGAATATGTGCAGGCGGCGCGCGTGATCGGCATCCGCCGCGGGCCGATCCTGGTGCGGCATATCCTGCCGAACGTGCTGGGCCCGGTCCTCGTGATCGCGACGATCCATCTGGCCTTGGCCATCATCACCGAAGCGACGCTCAGCTTTCTGGGCGTCGGCGTTCCGGTCACCTCGCCGTCTCTCGGCACCTTGATCCGCGTCGGCTACGACTATCTTTTCTCGGGCGTCTGGTGGATCACGATCATGCCGGGGGTCGCGCTGATCATTCTCGTTCTGGCGATCAACCTTGTCGGCGATTGGCTGCGCGATGCGCTCAATCCGAAACTGCGTTGATGGCGCCGGTGCTGCGTAAGTTGAGCGGAAGGTCTTAGAGTATGGCGCTGCTGGATATCAAGAACTTGCGGGTCGACTTCCCGACCCGGCGCGGCGTCTTCACCGCGGTGGAACATGTCACGCTTGCCGTCAATCCGGGCGAAATCCTGGGCTGCGTCGGCGAATCCGGGGCCGGCAAGTCGACCATCGGCAACGCCGTCATCGGCCTGCTGGAACCGCCGGGGCGGATGTCGGAAGGCGAGATCGACCTGAAGGACAAGCGGATCGACAATCTGCCTTATGAGGCGATCCGCAAGATCCGCGGCCGCCGGATCGGGATGATCTTCCAGGACCCGCTGACATCCCTGAACCCGCTGCAGACGATCGAACGGCAATTGGTCGAGACGATCGTCACCCATCTGCCGATGAACGAAACCGAAGCGCGCAAGAAGGCTGTCGGCCTGCTTGAGCGCGTCGGCATTCCCGAGCCGGATATCCGCATCGGCCAGTATCCCCATCAATTCTCCGGCGGCATGCGTCAACGGGTGGTGATCGCCTTGGCGCTCTGCGCCGACCCGGAAGTGATCATCGCCGACGAACCGACGACCGCGCTCGACGTGTCGATCCAGGCGCAGATCCTGGACCTGATGCGCGAACTGTGCCGCGAGCGTCAGGTCGGCATGATCATCATCACCCACGATATGGGCGTCATCGCCGACATCACCGACCGCGTCGCCGTGATGTATCACGGCAAGGTCGTGGAAGAGGGGCCGACCAAGAAGATCCTCGGCAACCCGGACCACCCCTATACGCAAAGCCTGATCAGCGCCGTGCCGCGGCCGGATATCCGCCTGAAACGGTTCCCGCTGGTCGAGTATATCGAAAGCGCCGGCAAGGCCCGCAAGGAGCTGGACATCGCCAATCACTGGCTCGGCAAGGTGCGCGAATTCGAAGCCATGGAAGGCCCGCTGCTGCGGTTGCAGGACCTGCATATGCGGTTCGTGACGCGGAACGCCATCCTGCCGCGCGACCGCCGGTATCTGGACGCGGTGAAGGATGTGTCCTTCGAGATCCAGCAGGGCGAGGTGTTCGGGCTGGTGGGCGAAAGCGGCAGCGGCAAGTCCACCGTGGCGCGGATGATCGCCGGGCTCTACAAACCCACCGGCGGGAAGGTTTTCTTCGCCGGCGGCGAGTTGACGGCGCTGAAGAAGGAGCGGGAGAGAGACCGCTACCGCCGCCAGATGCAGATGATCTTCCAGGATCCGTATTCGTCGCTGAACCCGCGCATGCGCGTGCTGGATATCGTGGCCGAGCCGATTCGCTTCCATAATCTGGCATCAGACCGGAAAGAGACGGAGAGCATCGTCCTCGACCTGTTGGAGCATGTCGGCCTCGGCGCCGCCGCGGCGGTGAAGTATCCGCATGAATTCTCCGGCGGTCAGCGGCAGCGCATTTCGATCGCCCGCGCGCTGGCGACGCGGCCGCGGTTCCTGATCTGCGACGAGCCGACCTCCGCTCTGGACGTTTCCATCCAGGCGCAGATCCTGAACCTGCTGAAGGACCTGCAGGAAGAACTGGGCCTGACCATGCTGTTCATCAGCCACGACCTGCCGGTGATCCGCCAGATGTGCGACCGGGTCGGCGTGATGCGGAACGGCAAGCTGTGCGAAGTGGCGGCGACGGAAGACCTGTTCGAAAATCCGCAGCACGACTATTCGAAGCACCTGCTCGACCTGATGCCCAAGCTGGACGTGCTGTCGCATGAAGGGCTGGAGGTCGAGGAGACGAATTGAGTTTCCGGACGGGATGCGCCGGTTGAGTTGACACAGGGAAGGAAAGCGCGATGCGGCTGCAAATGGCGACTTGGCAGGAAGTCGATGAATATCTGAAGGATTGCAACGGCATCATCATTCCTATCGGGTCGACCGAACAGCACGGCCCCATGGGGCTGATCGGCACCGACGCGCTTTGCCCCGAAGTGATCGCGAACCACGTGGCGGAGGAAGCCGGCATCCTCGTCGGCCCGACCATCAGCATCGGCATGGCGCAACACCATCTGGGTTTTTCCGGCAGCGTCACCATGCGCCCGACGACCCTGATTGCCATGATCCGGGATTACGTCCTCTCACTGTCGCGGAACGGGTTCGAGCGGTTCTATTTCCTGAACGGGCATGGCGGAAACATCGCCACATTGAACGCCGCCTTCGATGAGATCTATGCGGAGCGCAGCCTGCAGCGCGGCTCCAACCATCCCGGCATCCGCTGCCGCCACAAGGATTGGTTCGCACTTCCTTCCGCGCGCCGTATCTCCAAGGAAGTCTTCGGCGACCGGGAAGGGTCGCACGCGACGCCGTCGGAAATCTCGATAACCCAATACGCCTATCCGAACGCCATCAAGTCCATGCCGGAAGACAGGGCCGAAAAGCCGGTCCGCGGTTTCACGGATGCCGATGACTATCGTGCGCTGTATCCGGACGGGCGCATCGGCGCGGACAGCTTCCTCGCCTCCCCCGAAGTGGGTGAGCGCCTGGTCAAGGAATGCGCCAAGGAAGTCATCGAGGACTTCAAAGGGTTCGTGGCCCAGGCCTGACCGTTTAATCGTTCCAGAAAAAGAGACCCGTTGATGAGTTACGATCCCCGTTTGCATCCCCAGATCGTTCAGGTGTTCGAGGCGATGAAGGCCGCCGGCGTGAAGCGCGTCGAGTCGCTGACGCCGGAAATGGCGCGGCATCAGCATCGCCGTCTGGCGCGGGCCCGGGTGGAACCGGAAATCGAATTGGGGCTGATCGACACCTTCGCCATCGACGCGCCCGGCCGGCGCATTCCGGTGCGGCTCTATCATCCGCCGGGCTACGAGCAGGCCGGTCCGCTGCCGGTGCTGTTCTATTTCCATGGCGGCGGACATGTGATCGGCGACCTGGACACCCATGACCAGGCGGTGCGCGCCCTGGCCAAGAAGGCGAACTGTCTGGCGATTTCCGTCGACTACCGCAAGGGGCCGGAAAACCCGTTCCCCGGCGCGGTGGAGGATTGCTTCTTCGCGACCAAGTATTTCGTCGATCGGGCGGAACGCTACGGCATCGATCCGGACCGCGTCGCCGTCGGCGGGGACAGCGCCGGGGGCAACCTGGCTACCGTCGTCGCCTTGATGGCGCGGGACGCGGGCGGGCCGAAGATCGTCTTCCAATTGCTGATCTATCCCGTCGTCGACTACCGGGGCGGCTACCCGTCCTACAAGCAATACGGCAAGGGGTTCGGCATCCTGGAGGAGGAGACGGTGGACTATTTCCGCCGCGGCTATCTGTCCGACATGGCGCAACTGGAAGACTGGCGCGTGTCCCCCATCCTGGCCTCCAGCTTCGAGGGGCTGCCGCCGGCGATCATCCAGCTCGCCGAACTGGACGTGCTGCATGACGAAGGCGTGCTCTATGCGGAAAAACTGCGGGCGGCCGGCGTGCCGGTCGAGGTGAAGGAATACAAGGGGCAGATCCACGCCTTCTACACCTTCACCCATATGGTGGATGATGCGCACCGGGCCCAGGACGATTCCGCCGCCGCGCTGAAGAAGGCCTTCGGAACCGCGTAGCGGCCGTCGATCAGGTCATCAGAATGCTGACCAGGAAGCGGACGCTCATGAACAGCAGCAGGCAGCCGAAGGCGATTTCCAGCGCCCGGCGCGACAGCGCATGGGCGACCTTGACGCCATAGGGGGCGGCCAGGATGCTGGCGACGGAGACGATCGCCGCGCCCGGCAGGTTGATATAGCCGATGGAAAAGGGGGGTGTGCCGACAGCATCCCACCCGGCCCAGACGAAGCCCGCCACCGCCGGTATGCCGATCAGGGGGCCGAAGCCGGACGCCGTGCCGATCGCCTGGTGGATCGGCCGGTTGAAGAGCTTCATCATGGAAGAGACGAAGACGCCGCCGCCGATGCTCATCAAGGTGGAGGCGAAGCCGACCGCCGCGCCGTAGATCGGCCGAAACAATCCGCGCGGAATATCGTCGCCCAGTTTCCAGCCCTTGTGGCCGAAGAACATCTGGAAGGCCATGATCGGCGCAATACAGACCCACACGCCCTTCATCACGTCGCCGCCGGCATGTTTGGCCAGCGTCGATCCCGCCATCACGCCCAGCACCACATAGATCCCCATGGATTTGATGACGTCCATGTCGACGGCGCCCCGGGCCCTATGGGCCGAAAAGGAGCGGATCGCCGTGAACAGCATCACGATCAGCGCGGTGCCGACGGAGACATGCATCCGCACCGAATCCGGCACGTCCAGGGCGGAGAACAATTCGAACAGGACGATAACGGCGATTCCGCCGCCGCCGATCCCGAACAGGCCGGCCATGAAGCCGGTGGCGACGCCGCCGCCGAGCAGGGCGGCGACCAGAAGAAGGATCTCGTTCGTGGACGCGGTAATTTCCATCTAAGGCGGACGTCTCCAAAAGCGGCCGGGCCCCAATGGACCCGGCCGCGTAAGATGCAGAACCGGGTCAGGCCCGTTGGTCGGTGGTGACCCGGGGCTCCCGGACCAGCCCGAAAGCTTCCGGCCAGGATTGCGGCTTGCAGCGGGCGAATTGCGGCGGATAGTCCGCGTCGGCCCCCAGTTCGAAGGCGGCGTGCCAGGCCCAGCGCGGATCGTACATCGCACCGCGCGCCAGCATGACGAAATCGGCCTTGCCCTCGGCGATGACGGATTCCGCCAGATGCGGGTCGTTCAGCATGCCGACCGCCATGACCGGAATGTCGATCGCCGCCTTAACCGCCGCCGCCATCGGCACCTGATAGGCTTTGCCGACGGTGATCTTCTGGCGATGGTCGACGCCGGCGGTGGTGATGTCGATGAAGTCGCAGCCAAGATCCTGCAGCGCCTTGGCGTAGACGATGGTGTCTTCCACGGTAGAGCCGCCGTCGACCCAGTCGACCGCGCTGATCCGGATGCCGAGGGGCTTGCCCTCGGGCCAGACGGCGCGCATCGCCTCGAACACTTCAAGCGGGAACTTGATGCGCTTCTCGACGCTGCCGCCATATTCATCCGTGCGCTGGTTGGACAGCGGCGAGAAGAACTGGCTCAACAGGTAACCATGCCCGCCATGCATCTCGATGACGTCGAAACCGGCCCGGTCGGCGCGTTCGGTCGCGGCCACGAAATCCTGTTTGATCTTCGCCATCCCGGCGCGGTCCAGCTCCTGCGGCACGTGCCAGTCGGGCGCGTAGGGCAGGGCCGACGGCGCGACGGTCTGCCAGGCGCCTTCCTCGGCGCGGAGCGGCGTGCCACCTTCCGCGGGCGGACGGGTGCTCGCCTTCCGGCCGGCATGGCCAAGCTGAATGCCGATCTTCGAGACGCCGTATTTATGACAGAAGTCGACGACGCGCTTCATCGAGGCTTCCTGTTCGTCGTTCCACAGCCCCGTGCAGCGCTTGGAAATCCGGCCTTCCGGTGAGACGCCGGTTGCTTCGGTGAAGACCAGGCCCGCGGCGCCCATCGCATACTGGCCGAGATTCATCAGGTGCCAGTCGCCCATGACGCCGTCTTCCGCCTCGCAGGCGTATTGGCACATGGGGGAAACGGCGACGCGGTTGCTGAAGGTTTCCCCGCGCAGGGTTATCGGGCTGAACAGTTTGCTCATGTGATGTCTTTCCTACTGTTTAGGAGTCAAGTCGGATCGAAGATGATCCCGGCCGGGGCGAATCCGCCATCGACCGCGATCACCTGTCCGTAAACGGTGCGGCTGTTATCTCTGGCCGGGTAGAAGGTTGCGCCCGTGACGATTGCGTGCTTGCCCGCGAAGTGCATGGTCAATTGGCCTTCCCGGTTGAATTTCGGCCGAGGAACTCTTCATTGCCCTCGCCCAGCGCCGGGGCGGACGCGGCCCGCGGCCCGGCATTGCGGAAGGTAGGCGCCAGCGGCGTCGGCAGGGCGGGCATCTCCGCCGCGCCGTCCGTCACGGACCGCGCGAACAATTCCCGTTCCTTGAATTGCGGCTGTTCCATCGCCTCTTCCAGCGTCAAGGCGATGGCGGCGCAGACGTCCTGCCCCTCGAAGGCCCGGCGCCAATGATCCGCGTCCTTGGCCCGGATGCAGATGGCGACGGCCTCTATGACGGCGGCGGGGTCGCGGCTGTCGTCCCAAAGTTCCTTCGGCAGGTCGATGATGGCGCAGAAGTTCTCCCAGAATTTCTGTTCGATCGGGCCGGCGGAGACATAGCGGCCGTCGGCGGTTTCGTAGATTTGGTAGCGCGGCGACCCGCCCGACAGCAACTCGCCGCCCGGCTTCGCCATCTCACCCGCCGACCCCAGCATCGCCTGCGCCCACCAGGACCAGGCGAAAAGCCCGTCGGTCATGGCGATGTCGAGATACGCCCCGGTACCGGTGGCTTCCGCCTGACGCAGGGCGAGCAGGATGTTGATCACGGCCGGCAGCGTGCCGCCGCCGATATCCGCGATCAGCCCGGCCGACAGGACCGGCTTGCCCCTATCGTCGCCGCCCAGCATCAGCAGGCCGGAATTCGCCAAGTAGTTCTGGTCGTGGCCGGCCTCGTCCCGTTTCGGGCCGTTCTGGCCATAGCCGGTGATGGCGCAATAGACGATCGCCGGGTTGATCTTCCGCACCGCCTCGTAACCCAGTCCCAGCCGGTCCATCACCCCGGGGCGGAACTGTTCGATGATGACATGGGCGCTTTCGATCAAGGGACGCAGCGTCTCCACCGCGTCGGCCGCCTTCAGGTCGATGGCGACGCAGCGCTTGCCCCGGTTGAGGATCGCGTAATTCGCCGAGGTCCCGCCGAAACGCGGCACGTAGCTGCGCATCTCCTCGCCCTTGACCGGGCGTTCGACCTTGATCACCTCGGCCCCCGCATCGGCCAGGATCAGGCCCGCCAGCGGGCCGGGCAGCAGGGTGGAGAAATCGAGAACCCGGATGCCGGAAAGGGGCTGCGCGCTGCTCATGCTCAGGCGTTCCGCTCCGCAACCGCGCGGTCGACGCCGCAGACGAAGCGGTACATGCCGGTCCGCACGAAGCGGGCCGGGATATCCGCGCTTTCCAGCGCATGCGGGCCCAGCGCCCCGTGCAGGGCCCGGTTCGCGGCCTGTTCGTCCAGGCAGGCAGCGTTCAGGAACAGGGTGATCGGCGGCTGTCCCTTGACCTCAGCCGGTTTCGGCCCGCCGGTGGGCGGCAGCGGCTTCATCAGGAACAAGCCGACCGTGCCCGCGTCTTCCGACGCCACGGGCAGGACCGTCTCGATCAGCCGGTCGGCGGCCCGGTCCGCTTCCTCGGCGGGGATGGAAATGCGCATGGAAATCGCGATCTGGGCCCAACCCTGGCCGTATTGATAGATCTGCTCGGCCACGCAGCGGTCGAAATTCCGGAAATTCGGCATGATCTGCATCGACCACTCGGTCGGGTTTTCCAGGATCTTCGCATAGGCCTTGCTGGTCAGGACATCCGGGCTCTCAGTGTCGTAGAGCGCCATGTATTTTGGCGATCCGTGCACCGCCACGTAGCGGCGGGCGTTATAGAAACCCGGCACCTGGGCCCGCTCCAGCAGGTGCTCCGTATTGTACCACTCGTTGAAGTCCGCTTCGCCCGCCGGGTCGAAATCGACCCAGGTCGCCAACATGCCTTGCATTCACCCCTCCCGTGTCCGGTCGTCGAAATTCCCGTATTGCCGATATCCCCGTGTTGTCGATCATCCTGGGGCGCGGCAAACTCACGCCCAAACATCCATATAGCGGGAGGCATCGACATGTCAGGGAAAAGGATAGCGGTCGTCACGGGCGGGGCAAGTGGCATCGGGGAGGCGACGGCCCTGAAACTGGCCGCCGCCGGGGACAAGGTGTTTGTCGCCGACGTCAACAGGGCGGCCGCCGAAGGGGTTGCGGCCCGGATTTCCGCCGCCGGCGGGGAGGCCGTGGCGGAAACCTTGGACGTTGCCGACGATGCCGCGATCGTGGAGGTATTCGGCCGGATCGGCCGGGATCACGGCGGCATCGACGTGCTGGTGAATTCCGCGGGCCTGGTTCAGAACGCCGAAACCGTCCTCAACATGGATATGGAGCAGAACGACCGGATCTGGGCGGTGAACTATCGCGGCACCCTGCAATGCTCGCGCGCCGCCGGCCGGCAGATGAAGGAAAAGCAGGGCGGCAGCATCATCATGATCGGCTCGATCAATTCCTACCGCCCGATGCCGCTCGCCGCCTACAACCCCGGCAAGGTGGCGATCAAGGGGTTGATGGAGGTGATGGCCGCCGAACTCGGCCCGCACAAGGTGCGGGTCAACGGCGTCGCGCCCGGTTATACGATGACGCCGGCGATCAAGTCCCGCATCGACAGCGGCAAGCGCGACCCTCAGGCGATCCTGGACATGCAGGCGCTGAACTATTTCATCCAGCCCGAAGACATCGCGGACGGCATCCATTTCCTGTGTTCGGACGCGGCCAAGGCCATCACCGGCGTGCTGCTGCCCATCGATTCCGGTTGGCTGGTCGCGACGACCTACAACACCTATCCGGCCGTGCCGGATGCTTGAGGTAGCAGCAAGGAAGAGGGTCGGTTCAGGCCGTTTTCCCGGCACGGCGGCTGCGCCAAAAGCCCAACCCGGCCAGTCCGCCGAACAGCAGCGGCAGGGAGGCCGGCAGCGGCACGGCCGTCACGGCGGGCGTGAAGGCGTAGGTCAAGGTCACCGCGCCGTCGAACCGGGCGCCTTCCGCCTCGGTCTTGATCCGCACCGGCACCCGATCCGGACTTCCCGGCGGGCGTATGGAAAGGTTGCCCGGCTCCTGCAGGCTTGCGTTCAAGGTGAAGGCGAAGAGCTGTGTTCCAAGGAATTTCCCAATCTCGACAGGCGAGAACAGATGCGTCGCATCGTAGTCGAAGGAGAACGGCCCCACCGTCGCCGTTTCGCCGGGCGCGATGGTCAACAGTTGCAATGCGGACTGATCGGTGATCGATGCGTTGACGGCGGTGCCGGAGTTGATCGACCCATCCGTCCGGTCGGTGCTGAAGAATTGGGAAAAGGTCAGCCCTGCAACGTATTCCACATCGATCGAGGCATCGGACACATTCGTATAGGATGTTTCCAACTGCGACACGGTGCCCGTGATATTGAGGGAAACCTGGGTCAGCGTGCCTTGGGCCGGGTCGAACCGGGTAAAGGCGAAATTGTCCGTTGTTGGGACTATTCCGAATTCCAACAGGCGCAAGCCAAGGCCCGATATATCGTAGCTCGTCGTCAGGGTCGCTGCTTGAGCGCCCCCCGCCAGGAAAAGAAAAACCACTGAGGCGGCGAGACGGATAAACATAAGGCAACCCAATTCAAAATTTGTGAAAAGACGTTCGACCAAAAGAGCCCGGAAAGCGGAATCATGGCAAGTGTCTAATTTCGCATTTCAGACCGAAATGGAGGGGATGGGCTGCGACAATGTTAACCACGATTGATTAACGGCCCTATGGTGAGTGGGTGTGGGCAGGATATGGTGGCATCGGTCGCCTTTCAGCACCGCCGCCATTTCTTGAAATGACGGGTTGGTCTGCCATTTTGGCCCGGTCGGTATGATTGCAGGTATCCCAGGAGAACAGGTCATGTACGGTGGAAACACGGTCGCGCTTTCCGGTCCGGCCCAAGGCCGTGGAATCGGCCACGCGCTCGCGGGGTCGTTGGCGGGGGCGGCGGCGGGCTTCGGACGGTTGCCGCCGGCGGCGCTGATGCTGTTCTCCCTGGTCTCTGTTCAGGTCGGCGCGGCGCTGGCGACCATGCTGTTTTCGGCGCTGGGGCCGATGGGCACGGTGTTCTGCATTTTTTCCTCCGCCGCGGTGATGCTGACATTGTGGAGCCGCCCGTGCATGTCGGACGTTTTCGCGGACCGGCGGGCCTTCGCCGTCACCCTC
>Ga0209273_10003335_pt1 | contig 11206 bp, 9 predicted proteins | sample tdAd471_FD_187126 | JGI IMG/M metagenome (GOLD analysis project Ga0209273, IMG submission 187126) | Marine sediment microbial communities from the Atlantic coast under amendment with organic carbon and nitrate - tdAd47.1 (SPAdes)... | ecosystem: Environmental > Aquatic > Marine > Coastal >...
GCCCTTCACACCCACTTCATAAGCATCAACAATTTCCGGGTCCAGCACAGGCGAGCGCTGGCCGGTCAGGAAGATGCCGCTTTTGAAGCCTTTGGAATAGCCTGCATACATCAGCACGTCGTCATTCGCCTTCCACTCAAGGCGAACGCTTGGCGTGAATTTGCTGAAGCTCTTCTCATCCGCGAATGTCAGAACCGGTGCACCCGGCGCCGTCCAGCGGTCTGTGTCGCCCTGTTTCTTTTCGTGGCTATAGCGGCCACCGATGTTCAGGCTGAGCTTGTCTGAGATGTCATAGGCCACGTTGGCAAACAGCGCATAGGCATCTGTGTCACTGGTACCGCGGAAATGGAAACAGAGAACGGAAGGATCTGCCCCAATAATCTGGTCAGACACATTGTCATCGAACCCACAACCCGCGAGGCCCGGAACGGCATCCGCGACAAACTGTGGCACAATCGGAATATCCAAACGGTTATCCGAACTGATCTTCTCACTGTAGTAATAGGCACCAACCAAGCCGTGCAGGCGGTCTGTGTCGAAGTTCAGGCGAAGTTCTTCACTGAATTGCTTGGTGTCGAAGCTTTCGGACCAGATGTAGAAATCATTCGCCGTCATGTCGAAGTCAGCCTGCGGCGTCTTCTCGAACGTCTGATAGTTGGTCAGCGACGTCAGCGTGAATGTGTCATTCAAGTCCACGTTCAGTTCAGCCGTGAAGCTGTCCTGGTTGCGCTTGTTCTGCAGGTTCACGTTGGAATTGATGTCCCGTGGGTCTGTTGCCCGGATGCCATCAGTTGGCTGTGGCTCAAGCGCAGGCAGTGGGGCTGGGTCATAGGATGCCGCGCGGAATTTCGGGATATAGTTCTTGTCGTCTTCTTCATGGTGCTCTGCCGCGAGCCTGAGGGACGCGCCTTCGGAGATATTCCACAGGAGCTGACCACGGAAGGAGATCTGATCCGCATCGTCAATGTCGCTGCCATCAGCGATGTTTTCACCGAAACCACCACGATTAACGTAACGAACAGCAACACGGCCCATCAGGTTGTCGCTCAAGGGCCCGCCAACAGCACCTTCAAACTTGATCAAGTCATAGTTGCCGTACGTCAGGCGGGCATAACCTTCTGTTTCTTCCGTTGGCTGGTTGGTAATCACGTTCACGGAACCACCAGTGGCGTTCCTGCCATAAAGCGTACCCTGCGGACCACGCAGCACTTCGATCCGAGCAATATCGAACAGCGCGCCAAACTGCGCCGAAGACTGGCCAATCACAGCACCATCGATATGCATGGCCACAGATGGGTCACCGCCCGCGAACGGGTTATCGGTACCAACACCGCGCACCATTACCTGGGCAAAACCGAAGCTTTCGCCGATTTGCAGGCTGGGCGCCATATTCTGCAGGTCTTCGATATTATTGAAGTTGGTGCGGTCCAGCTCATCGCTGCCGATTGCAGTGATCGCAGCCGCGATATCCTGGCTGCTTTGCAGACGCTTCTGCGCAGTCACCATGATCTCTTCGATCATGAAGCCGCCAGTATCAGCATCGCTAGCATCCTGCGCGTAAGCCGCCGGCACACCAAAGCCCGCAGCAAGAATTGTTGTTGTCAAGGCAGCCCGCCTGAAACGATTGGCCGCCCCCGTTAATTCAAAAGACTTAGTCATGATATTCCCTCCTCTGTCACCGGGCCTCCCCGGGACTTTCCCTTGATTCGTACATGGAGCCAGTGCGCCTTCCCCGCGCATGGTTGAGAGATTATTCAATTATTGGAATGGATAGAATTGCACGTAGTGCCAGAAAACTATGCAGAAAAAGCGCACGCGATCACTCTTGCATTTCCGCCGCATTCGGCGAACAAGCCGTGCGGCGATAGTCCCTGGGCGACACTCCGGTCCAGGCCTTGAAGGCGCGCGTGAACACCGCCGGGTCAGAGAAACCGACCGCTTCAGCCACAGCCGCAAGCGGCATGGTGCGCTTGGTCAGCAAGTAGACAGCATGGTCGCAGCGCACCAGATTCTTGAGCTTCTGGTAGGACGTGCCCTCGTCCCTAAGCTTCCTGATCAGCGTGCGCCTGGTCATGTGCAGCGTATCTGCCACTTCATCGATCACCGGGAAGCTGTCCGGCAGCTTTTTCTTCAGCATGCGCTTCAGCTCGCTGGTGAGACTGAAGTCTGTCTTGGGCTGGATGAAGAAGTCGTTTGGGCACCGTTTGATAAATCGCTTCAAGGCAGCCTTGTTTCGCAAAATTTCATGATCAAGGAACTTGCGGTGGAAAGAGAAGCCCTGAAAATCTGCCCCGAAGTGATGCTCGCCCGGAAAAAGGTACGCATATTCGGAAACATATTTGGGCGGCGCATAGTCGAAATAAACACCGTTTAGCACCACATTTTCGGAAATCAGCCAGGATGCAAACCGGTGCCAGCCCATCAGGTTGATTTCGGCAAACAAGTGAGACTTGTCGAGTTCAGGCGACACCATATGAAACTTGAGGATTGCCTGGTCGCCTTCTTCCTTCAGTTCCATACAGAAGGCATCTGTTACCATGGCATAAAAGCGAATCCCCATCAGGAGCGCCTGCCTGAGGTTACGCTCGCCAATGGCAACAGTGCCCATCATATGGAAGGAGCCCCGAGGAATGGTGCTTTCCGACAAGCCCATGGCTTCATCGTCAACGCCGTCCCAAATGCCCTGAACGATGACCGCCAGCTTTTCGGTGTCAACCCGCACGCCCGGCGCGTTAATGGCCTCCGGGCTGATTCCGGCGCGCGACAGCAGCCCCTGAGCGTCCAGCCCCTTGTCGTCAGCCAGCCGGTAAAGTTCGCTCAGGAAAATATTGGCTGCAGTCATTACCGCCTACCGTTTCTCCCCGTCAGGCTGCGCCACTGTCGACTGCCTGTTCTACCGGTTTCAGCAGGTATATTACACCCGCAGCCAGCAATGCACCAACACCCATCACGATGGACACGGTCATTAGGCCATGGCCCGCGCTGAACAGAAGGCCCGCGATCACTGGTCCAAGCGCCGCACCGCCGCGCCCGATGCCGATCACGATACCTGTGCCGCTGGCGCGAACCTCAGCAGGGAAACTGCTGGCTATCAGGGCATAGAAGCCAACCACGCCCGCATTAGTAAAGAAGCCGGTCATGGCCGCGACTGCAGACAGGGTTGGAATGCTTTCCTGCCCAAGCCCGAAGACACAGATCATCACAAACGACAGCACAAGCACGCCGATAAGCGACTTGCGCAGCCTTTCGCCGCTGGCAATCAGACCAAGAACAAGCGCCCCGGTCGCGCCGCCCACATTGGCCCAAACAAGAACCGAACCAGCGAGAGACGCCTCATACCCCATATCCACGACAATTTTGGGAATCCATTTCAGGATATAATAGAAGGTCATGATGTGGGTGAAATAACCAACGATCAGCAAAAGCGTCAGGCGGCGGAACTTATCCGTGAACAGCACCTTGTAGCTGTTGCTTTTCCCTTCCGGAAGAAGGGCGGGCAAGGCGGAAACGGCCTCGTGCCCCATTTTCTTCAGCGTCTTGTTGATCTTCTCAAGGGCTCCGGCCGGTTGCTTATGGCTAAGGTAGCCAATTGATTCCGGCAGGAGGAACCAAACAATTAACAAGAAGGCGCCCGTTACAATCGCGCCAAATACAAAAATTGCGCGCCAGTCAAACTGTTCCAGCAGCATTGTAGCGACGGACCCACCGGCAATTGCCCCCAGGGGATACCCCGCAGCCATCAGGATCACGGCCAGGTTCCGCCTCTTGGCGTTCGAGAATTCGGCAACCATGGCGTTGGTGGAGGCAAGCATGCCGCCAATGCCCAGCCCTGTGGCAAAGCGGATCACCAGCAGCTCATTCACAGATGACGCCAGAGACGCCAGATACATGCCGATGGTCATGAGCACCAGACACAAGAGGATCGTCGGGCGCCTGCCAAACCTGTCAGCCAAGCCGCCCAGTGTGATCGAGCCGATCGCCATGCCGAACAGCTCCATCGCCAACACGACGCCAAGCTCAGCCCGGCTGATCGACCATTCGGCTGCAATGCCCGGCGACGCGAAACTGATTGCAAGCACATCAAAGCCATCCAGCGCATTCAACAGAATGCAGATGGTGACAGCCATGATCTGAAAGCCATTCATTGGCGCCCGATCTAATATCTGGGCCGGATCCATAATTTTACCCGTGGTACTCATTCATTCCCTCCCTACTGCATGGTGTGCCGCTGGTCCTGACCCGCTGAAAACTGCTTCCCTGTCGTTTCCAACGGCTTTCGCCCTGCTATGCAGGTGCGCGGACCAGGCAGCATATGCTTGCAACCAACATTGCTATATAATATAGCATTTCGTGAACCATATACCTATCCGCGGAAGAGAGTCCATTGGTATTTGATCCACTTCGAAAGTATCCCGGCTACGCCCTCAGGCGGGCATCCGCCATGTCCATGTCTGGCCTGTCTTCCAGGTTTGCTGACCTGGATTTGCGGATCAGCGACGCAACGGTTCTTCTGGTTATTGTGTCCAACCCTGGTGTCAGGCAAAGCGCGATCTGCAAGGTGCTGGATATCGCCCGAGCCAATATCGCGCCTCTGATTGCGCGCCTCGAGGAACGCGCCCTCATCATTCGCAAGCCACTGGATGGCCGGTCCCATGGGCTTGAGCTGACACGTGAAGGCGAGAAGCTTACCGCTCAGGTCATGACCATTGTCGAAGAACACGAACGCAGCATTCTGGACAAGATACCGGAAGACCTGCGCGAGCCCTTCATGCAGGCACTTGGGCACTTATGGTCGCCGGCAGACTAGATAGCCTGCCGGCGCCGGGGGGTCACCCGCATATTAGCGGGATGCCATATCCTTGACGAAATTGATGGTGCCCGAAAAGGCAGCGAAGGTGAAAAAGTGGATGCCCCAGATGTTCAGGCTGGGCTCTGCCGCCTGAGCTTCTGAAAGTGCTGTCAAAATTTTCTCCGGCGTTTCACCGGACGCGAGGTTCTTTGCAAGCTGCTGACGTTCCTTCAGCGCCCGAATGGACGCACCAACGCCGCAGATCACCGCGTACTTAAGGAGCGTTGTCCGCTTCGCGGGCCCTGCAATACCAACGCGGATGCGCTCATTGATGCCCATTGCCCGCAAGCGCCTGATATGGCGCACCACAGGCTCAGAATCAAAGCAGACCTGGCTGATCAGTACACATTCAAGGCCGTGCTCACGTGCCGCCTTAACCTTATCCAGAAGCGCCCGATCGAGAACGTCATCAGCCACACGCGGGTGCCCCTCGGGGTAGGTCCCAAGCGCGATCTTGGTGATGCCGTATTTTTCCAGAAGGCCGGAGTTGATGATCTGCAGGCTGCAGTCAAGACTGCCTGCAGGCTTGTCGCGGTCACCGCCCAGAACAAGCGCGCGGTCCACGCCCGCTTCTGACGACAGGCGCTTTAGCAGGTTTTCCAGCGCTTCGAGGCTTTCGATGTTGCGGGCAACAATGTGCGGCACCGGCACAAGGCCGGCATCGGTCAGATGCTTGGCCGCGGAAACCAGTCGGTCTGCGGTATCCGTGGGCAGGGACGCGATATAAACCCGCGACCCTGGATCCATCAGATCAGCTGCAGCATCGAGCGACTTGCGGTCTGGCGCTGTCACTTCGGCTGAATAGTCCTTCAGCACCTGCGCAAGCGCCGTTTTGCTGCCATCTGCCTTGAACGTCATGACCCTAGACCCTTGAGCATGCAGATCATGCATCACCGGTCCGCCAACCGGCCGCGTAAGTTTCGCGCGCGACCTTGGAATATGGCACAGGGCTGACAACCGCACGGATTTCAAGCTGCTTGTGCTTTTCCACTGTCGGCTTATTGGTGCCGCCATCTGGCTCGCCCCACAGGACCTTGACTTCCTGACCGATCTCCACGCGTGGATCAACGGTCGCAAGCGACAGTACAGTCCGCTCATTGGCGCTATAGCCGGTGAACATGGACAGGCCCACATCATGGCCGCCATGGGTCACGGCGTCATAGTTGGAGGACGCATAGTTCGCGAGCGGCAGGTCAAAGAACTTGTAGTTTTCTTCGCCCGTGAAGTAGGATGCGAACAGTTTCGCGACATCTTCACCGTTCCAGGCGAGCGTCACCTTGCGGCGCTGGCTGTCGCCATCCATTTTCTCAAGCGCTTCACGGCCGATAAAGTCGTGGTCGAACTTGATGAACGGACCGTAGCCCAGCTCAAACGGCGTCATGTAATAGTCTTCGATATTGTCGGACACAAAGCTGCCGCCGATAGAACCCATGGCTTCATAGCTGTTGGCCGGCAGCCACTCGCGGTAGGCTTTCATCTTGTCGCCCGTGTAGATCGCAGGCAGCGGTGATGGGATCCAGCCTGATTCGAGCGTGTTGGTCGCATAGGTGCGGGAACCAACCAGCGTCAGGCCAAATTCGCGACCCGCTTCCATGATGGTATCGCGGATTTCCAGATATTCGTCATAAGGACCCCAAATCTCAAGGCCGGGAGCGCCTGCCATGCCGTGGCGAAGGGCGCTAACCTTGCGGCCACCGATATTCATGGTGCCCATATGGAAGAACTTCAGCTCTGGCATTGGGCCGCCGTTCAGCTTTTCGATCACCTGCCAGGCGTTCGGGCCCTGAATCTGGAAGCGGTAGTTCTTGCGAACCACAGGACGACCCATCGGCATGGACGGGGAGCGGTCATCATAAATGATCTCTACATCATAACCGCCGGTTTCAGCATGGAACTGAATCCAGTTGGCCGAAGGCGCGCGGCCAACAAACACAAGGTGGTTTTGTTCCAGGTGGAACAGGATGCCGTCGCCAATCACATGGCCGTCATAGCTGCAAGGCACGAACTGCTTCGCGCGGCCAACCGGGAAGTTATTGAAGGTGTTGATGGCAAGGTTGGATACAAGTTTCACCGCGTCGGGGCCATTGATGAACAGGTCCACCATATGGTGCGACTGGTCAAAAAGCACTGCCTTGTCACGCCAGGCGCGCTGTTCGTCGCGCCAGTTCGAAAATTCGGTAGGAACTACCGGATAAACATAGGCACCGATCTGCGAGTTGCGCAGCATATCAACTGTATTTCCAGCGCCCGCAAGCACCTGTTCCAAATTACTTTTACTCATCCGACTTTCCTCCTCATCTCGGGAATTGCATGCAAACTGGAAGACATTCGCGTTCGACCACACGGCCAGCCCTCATGCAAGCTACGCTACCGTCCTATATTGCATGCAATTACATGTCAATATCTATTTAATTTGGTATTTTTTCCATTTTTTTATTGATTTTGCATGCAATTCGGCTTTTCTCTGTGTCAACGCTAATGACGTCGCAAGCACAAGGAGCCATCCGATGAGCCCGTTTTTTGTCCTGACACTGTCCTGCAAGAACCGCCCGGGGATCGTGGCGGATGTGTCCACGCTCCTTTTCCAGGCGGGCGCCAACATTCTGGAAGCCCAGCAATTCGACGACGAGGAAACAGGTCAATTCTTCATGCGCGTGCAGTTCAACCTGCCTGAAGGCAAGAGCGACGATGTCGGGTCCATCCGGCAGGACATGGAAGGCGTGGCCGACAAGTTCGGCATGGACTGGCGCCTGAGCGACAGCCGGGAGCGGAAGAAAACCCTGATGCTGGTATCGAAGTTCGACCACTGCCTTGGGGACCTGCTGTACCGCGTTCGCATCGGTGAGCTGGATACGGATGTTGTGGGCGTGATTTCGAACCACCCGCAGGAAGCCCTGAACCTGACAACCATCGGCGACATCCCCTATCACCATCTGCCGATCACAAAGGACACCAAGCCGCAGCAGGAAGCGCAGATCAAGGCGATCATCGAGGAAACTGGCGCCGAACTGATTGTGCTGGCGCGCTATATGCAAATCCTGTCGGATGACTTCTCGCGCTACCTTGAGGGCCGCTGCATCAACATCCACCACAGCTTCCTGCCCGGCTTCAAGGGCGCCAAGCCTTATCACCAGGCGCATTCGCGCGGCGTGAAGATGATTGGTGCCACCGCACACTTCGTGACCGCAGATCTGGATGAAGGCCCCATTATCGCGCAGGATGTGGAGGCCGTCAGCCACCGCGACAAACCAGATGACCTGGTGCGCAAAGGGCGTGACGTGGAAAGGCGGACACTGGCCCGCGCGGTGCATTATTTCCTGACAGACAGGGTGCTGGTGAACGGTTCAAAAACTGTAGTGTTCGAGGACTAGCTCCTCAAAATCAGCAACAGGTAGCGCCGCTAATCCTTGCCGCGGCGCACAAGCTGCGCGCCCGGGATTTTCGCGAACAGGTCTTCCTGCTTCATCGCGGAGCGGAGGTTGGCGGCAGCAAGACGGGCGTGTTCCTGCCCCATGGCAAAGGCCCTTCCGCCGTCCCGCTGTTCTATCGCCTCAATAAGCGCTGCGTGCTGGTATTGGGCGTTCAAGAGGATGTCGAACTTGCGCTCGCGCTCCACCTGCACCTTCACAAAAGCGTTCGGTGAGGCAAAAGGCAGCGCCGTAATCTGGGACAGGCTGCGTTCCAGCATCGGGCATTTGGCCAGCTTGAGCATCTCATCATGGAACTGTTCGTTCAGCTCCACATACTGTTCGAAAATCTCGTCTTCATCGCCCCCATGGCGAACCACTTCCTCGATCTGGGTGTAGATGGCTCGCAAAGGCTCAGCCTCCGACTTATCTCCCAAACGCTCCGCCGCCATGCGGGCCGCAGTGCCTTCGAGCGTGCCCCTGATCTCAATCGCGTCGAAAATATCATCGACGGAAAAGTCGCTGACCACGAAACCACCGCGCGACAGCGGCTTCAACAGGCCTTCATAGGCAAGCTGCCCCAGTGCAAGGCGCACGGGCGTGCGGGAAATCCCCAGAACATCCACCATCGCCAGCTCGGAGATACGCTCGCCGGGCTTGAAATGGCCAGAGATCACAAGCTCGCGCAAGCGCATGATGGCCTTTACCTGTTGGCGTGATCTGGACTGTTCCATGGTTTCCCTCTCCGGACTACTGAGGGACACCCTAATAGCATCTTCGCGCCATAGCAATCCTGCGCGCGCCCCTTTACCACGATGCTGCGGTATTGTACTTATAGATCAATGATTGCAACCCTGAGCAAAGCCCGACGACCATGAATGTCAGCCAAATCCCCTGGTACAGCCTTTATGGCGAAACGCCGGACGCTGAAAGCGCGGACGACATTCATGTGGAATTCATTGAAGACAGAAGCCGGGAAGACGGCTGGCTCATCAAACCCCATCGGCACACGCAGCTTTTCCAAATCATCTGTATTTTCAAAGGGAAAACTGTCGTTCACCTGGAAACTGACCGGCACACGACGGAAGGGATCACCATCATCACCATGCCAGTGGGCACGGTGCATGGGTTCGAATTCGGCCCCGGCAGCGAAGGGGTTGTGATTTCGATCAGGGAAAGCGCCCTGAGTGGCGGCGAATATGAAAAATCCTTGCACTTTTTGCGCCCGATCATAGAGACGCCGATCATCACATCACTGGATCAGGACAACACGAGTGTGGCGGACCTGAAGCTTTATATTCAGCAAATTCGCCAGGAATTCAAAGGCGCAGCCGGGGGGCGGTCCCAAAGCCTCAGGCTTCTGTTTAGCCTGCTTCTCCTGACCCTGAGGCGGCATCTGGACACCCAGCATCTTGAAGCCGCTGGGTCCCAATCGGATACCCGTATCCTTGCCCGCTTCAAACAGCTGGTTGACGAACACTATCAGGAGCACTGGACGGTCACTGATTACGCTGAAAAGCTGAACACGTCCAAGTCCACGCTGAACCGAATGTGCCGGGGCGGCATGCATTCAAGCGCGAAGGCGCTCATTCAGGCCCGACTGATCAACGAAGCCAAGCGCCTGCTGATCTATACCCGCCAGCCCGCCGACCAGGTTGCCTACACCCTCGGCTTTAAAGACCCGGCCTATTTCTCCCGCGCCTTCAAGAAAGCCACGGGCATGGCACCTGGCCAGTACCGCGAATCCCATGACCGGGAAATGTTCCAGAATCAATAAACTGGCCCCTTAGTACAAATATTACTGCCTTATTTGACAAAAAAACTGCTCACCTTGATCCAAAAGTACAAGATTGCGGGTCGATAGTGAATTTCCGCCTTGCCGCCGTTTCCCTACACTTTCCGCTCATTGGAAATGCGGGAGAAGCCACCATGGCATGGGAAGAAAAGCCATATCACAAGATACCCGGCACCTATGTGTTCGACGGCAAACGGTCGGCGAACGCCTATAATCTGAACAAGATGCTTTTTTCCTTCAACCGGGAGGAAAACCGCAAAGCCTATGAAGCAGATCCGGCAGCTTACGCAGACAAATACGGCCTGCCTGCCCATCAGAAAGAAGCGCTCCTCAAGGGTGACTTCCTTGAGCTGCTGCGCCAGGGCGGCAACATCTATTATATGGCCAAGCTTGCCGTGCCCGCCGGTTTCTCGGTTCAGGACGTGGGCGCCGCCTTCCACAACATCCCCACAGACGCCTTCAAGCAGCACCTCTTGGATCAAAGCGAAGGCTTTCAGGACAAGCTAGAGGAACGGGAAGGATACTGGCATGGCTAAACTGATTGGCGGCATCACCACATCGCACATCCCCGCCATTGGCAATGCTATGGCAAACAAGCTGGAGCAGGACCCATATTGGAAGCGTTTCTTCGACGGCTATGAGCCGGTGAAAGAGTGGCTGGCTGAAAAGAAGCCGGACATCGCCATTGTTGTTTATAATGACCACGGTCTGAACTTCTTCCTTGATAAAGTGCCCACCTTCGCACTGGGCTGCGCCAAAACATATGAGAATGCTGACGAAGGCTGGGGCCTGCCCTCATCCACCAACTTCGAAGGCGACGAGGAGTTTTCCTGGCATCTGGCCAATTCGCTGGTGGAACAGGAATTCGACATCACAACCTGCCAGGAAATGCTGGTGGACCACGGCCTTGTGGTACCCATGGGGCTGATGTGGCGGCACTTGGGCCATTGGCCCGTGAAGGTGATCCCGCTTGCGGTCAACACGGTTATTCAGCCGCTTCCGTCCGCCAAGCGCTGCCTGGACCTGGGCAAAGCACTTGGCAAGGCCATTGCGTCGTATCCTGAGGACAAAAAGGTTGTGATCATCGGCACGGGCGGCCTGTCGCACCAGCTGCAGGGCGAACGCGCGGGCATCATCGATGTGGATTATGACCTT
>Ga0209273_10003336_pt1 | contig 11202 bp, 10 predicted proteins | sample tdAd471_FD_187126 | JGI IMG/M metagenome (GOLD analysis project Ga0209273, IMG submission 187126) | Marine sediment microbial communities from the Atlantic coast under amendment with organic carbon and nitrate - tdAd47.1 (SPAdes)... | ecosystem: Environmental > Aquatic > Marine > Coastal >...
ACGATAGGCCGCGCGGCTTTCCGGCTGCATCAGCGCATCGCTCGCCATTGCCGGCACGGAATAGGTATCACGGTCATAAGGGATGACATTATAATCGCCCGCAAGAATGGCGGGGACTTCCTCGGCCCATATCTCCGCCGCGCGGTCGCGCAGCCGCTTCATCCAGCGCAGCTTATAATCAAACTTCGGACCGGGAAGCGGGTTGCCATTGGGCAAATAGATAGACGCAACACGCACCCCCATGACATCCGCCTCAAGATAACGGCTATGTTCATCTTCCGGCTCTCCAGCAAGGCCGCGTTGCACTTCTTTCGGGTCTTCGCCGCGCGCTAAAATCGCAACGCCATTAAAGCCCTTTTGTCCATGCCACAGAGCGCCATAGCCCGCAGCCTCTATGTCCTTCACGGGGAAGGTTTCGTCCGATGTTTTGATTTCCTGCAGGCAGGCAATGTCCGGCCTGGTTTCGTCCAGCCATTCGACAAGACGGGGCAAGCGCGCCTTGATGCCGTTGATGTTGAAAGTTGCAATACGCATGGCGCTACTGGGAGCGGAAATGCGGCGCGAGGTCAAGCCTCAGCGTTCGTTATATCGAAAAACTCGATCCGCAACCGCAGCCAGCGGTTGCATTGGGGTTGGTCACCTTGAACGCTGCTCCACCGAGATCCTCGACATAATCGACAGCGGCCCCGCGCACGAGGTCAAGGCTCATCTCATCAACGACCAGAGTAACTCCATCGGTTTCAACCACCGTATCGCCGTCTTCCTGTGCATCTGCGAGGCCAAAGCGATACTGGAACCCCGAGCAGCCACCGCCCTCGACCGCCAGACGCAATATGGCGGGCTTGGCTTGTTTTTGCGCAATCCAGGCGACGCGGGCAGCAGCAGAGGGGGTCAGGCTAATATCAGTCATATAGTGTAAGATATGATGTCTCCCGCCTCACCACAAGGGCAGACATAGAAAAAGGCCGCAAAACCTGCGACCTCCTTCATTGCCTTATTCGACATCCCGTAATGTGAAAAAAGCGCGATCCCCTCGCGCCCCCTTCTTCTGATATATGCTTATTTTGCTGCAATTTCCTCACGCGCCGTCGGGCCACCAAGAGCGACCGACGGGCGACTGTTCAGAGCCATCGCGCGCTCGGAACCCGTGATATATGGCAGCGGATTGATAGCGACGCCAGACACCCGGATTTCATAATGAAGATGGCTACCGGTCGAACGGCCGGTAGACCCCATCAGGCCGATAATCTGACCACGGCGAACCCGGGTGTTCGGCTCCACGATCAGCTTGGAAAGGTGCCCAAAGCGGGTATGCGTGTCGTTGCCATGCGCGATCTCTACAAAATTGCCATAGCCCCGCACCCATTGCGAGCGGCTGACGATGCCATCGGCCGTCGCATAAATCGGCGTGCCAACCGGGCCGGGAATGTCGATCCCCTTGTGCATACGGCGGCGACCGTTAAACGGGTCATTGCGTGCGCCGAAGCTGCTGGTGAGTTTAACATCGTCAACCGGGCGACCCGTCGGGATGTAGATGGTGGCCTCTGTCTTGCCGGCATCGGCCTTGTCGAGCTTCTTCCAGCTCGAAAACAGATTGGCAAATGTTTTGTCCGTACCGCGTGTAACAGGAGCAGACGCCTCGCTGAGGTCATCGCTCCAGGGACCATCGTCAGCAATTGTGTGGGTTTCAGCATGGGCGGATATGGTAGCTGTGCCCAACGCCAGTGCGCCGATGCACAATATCGCTTTTACTTTGCCGGATATAATATGGAACCAATTCGTATTCGCGACGTAGTTGTTCATATCATCTTTAATCATGCGACCCAATCCACTCGTCCGGACGTTGCCGGGCGATTAAAATCTTGATTAAGCGGTTTTTAATTCCACTTCGGAGCACACATGTCTGCCAGACAAAGGTTAATAGGCAAGAGACATATAATAATCGCGCGTTAAACCGGCCTGATCACGCGCCGAGTCGTTGAACGGAGGCTTCAAACGGCCCCGGAAGTGCTGTTTTACAAGCTTTTGGTAGTGATTACTGGCACATAGCCCTTCTCGGTTCACCGCATGATTAAACCACTTCGTCCCAAAAGCGACATGCCTGATTTCATCTGCCATGATTCGGCCAAGCATCCGACTCGATAAAAAGTCTCCGGATTGGTCAAATTTCTTAATGGTCGCAGGCGTTATATCGAGTGCCCGCGCCTCCAGCACCATGGGCACAATGGCGAGCCGCGCCAGCGCATCATGTGCCGTTTCCTGTGCCGCCTCCCATAGTCCGCCATGGGCGGGCAATGCGCCATAAAAGCTGCCCATCTGATGCAAACGCCGGTCCAGCAATGCAAAATGCATCGCTTCATCCGCACCGACCTTGAGCCAGTCATCGACAAACTCTGCAGGAAATTGCGCGCCGAAACGTCCCACCATATCAAAGGCAAGGTCAATGGCGACATATTCGATATGCGCCAGCGCATGGAGCATCGCGATGCGCGCTCGCTCCGATCCGCCCTTGCCGCGCCGGGGCATGCGATGCGGCGGCAACAGCTCCGGCACATCGCCGCGCGCTGGTTCATCGGGCATCGCCATATCAAAGCCATGTACCAACCGGCCCAATCGCCAGTCCCGCGCAACCTTGCGCGCACGCATCAGCTTAGCGCGTGGTTGCGCCGTGAGCAGCACCTCGCGGCACGCCTCGCTGATAGTAGAGCCGGTCTTATGCACAGTACCAAGTTCAGCCAAGTGCCTTGACCGCTTCCAATACTTCAGCAGCGTGCCCTTTGACCTTAACCTTGGGCCATGCCCGAACAATCGCGCCATCTGCGCCGACCAAAAATGTCGCGCGCGCAATGCCCATATATTTGCGGCCATACATGGATTTTTCGATCCATGTACCAAAGGCATCGCAAAACGCCCCGCTCTCTTCATCAGAAGCCAGCGTTACCTTAAGGTCATATTTGTCGCGGAATTTAGCGAGCTTGGCGGGCTTGTCTTTCGATACACCAATGACAGGGACACCAGCCTTCGAGAATTCACCCAAAAGCTCAGTAAAATCCTTGGCTTCGGTCGTGCATCCCGGCGTGTCGGCCTTGGGGTAGAAATAGACAATCAACGGTTTGCCCTGATAATCGGAAAGGCTCAGCGGCGCGCCATCCGCATCCAGCAGGGGCACATCGGGCACATTATCTCCAGCATCGAGCATTACATATTCTCCTGTTTCATAAGTTCCAGCATGACTGCAACTGTTCGGCACCGACTCTCTGGTTCAAGATGCATCCCGCACATTCTCGACAACCACAGCCCAGCTTTGCGCCACCCTTTGCCGCGCATCGTCCAGCATAGCAAGCAGCGTGGTCCAGTCTTTCGCGCCGCATCGCGCTGCCACCAATGACTGCGTAGCCTGCGGAGGTTCCGTCGACCCCGGCGAGACCAGCCGCGACACAATGAGATAGCGGGTGAGCAGATCATATGCTCCGGCCAGTTCCGGTGACAAATGCCCGGCAGCAATCAGGCTCTCCAGCGCTGTGCCAAGATCAGGGTCAAAACCGATATGATGGATCAGCTGCGTGACCTGCACCAGAAACTCAAGATCAACCAGACCGCCCGGCGCAAGTTTGACATCAAGCGGCCCGGCAGGCGGCTTGTGCCTTGTGATATCCTGACGCATCCTGACGGCCTGTCCGGTTAGCTCTGCGCTGTTGCGTTCCTGCACCAAGGCGTCGTCAATCACAGCGCCAACAGCCTCACGCGCCGGGGCTGAACCATATATCGGACGCGCACGTGTTAATGCCAGATGCTCCCATGTCCAGGCGCTATCCTGCTGATATTTCTGGAAACTCTCAAGGCTCGTCGCCAACAGTCCCTGCGCGCCAAAAGGCCGCAAGCGCGTGTCTACCTCATAAAGTGCGCCTGATGCGGTCGGAACTGAAAGTGCATTGCCAATACGCTGTGCCAAGCGATTGAAATATTGGGTTGCACCCAGTGGTTTCATACCATCGGACTCTGCCCGATAATCGCCGGTAAAAATATAGACGAGATCAAGATCCGAAGCGTGCGTGAGTATCCCGCCACCCAGCCGTCCCAATGCAAGAATCACCAGTTCGCTGCCCGCTATATGACCATGCACAAGCGCGAACTCCGCAATCGTTGCACGCGCCAGCACCTCAACCGCGCCATAGGCCAGACGTCCATAGCCGCCCCCCACGTCAAGCGGATCAACCGTACCGCTTATTATCTGCGCACCTAACGCAAAACGACGCTCACCAATTTTCTGGCGCACACGGTCGAGCAGCATTTGATAATCATCGCCCTCCTCACCCTGCGCGAGCCAAGCGGCAATCTCTGCAACACAGGGCACAGGCTCAAGTGCGCTGGCATCGATCAATCCATCGAGCAGCTCAGCCCGGCGCGACAGGTCATCGGCGAGCGTCGGCGCATGGCTCAGTATCTCGACCAGCATCGTCACAAGCTGCGGGCGCGCAGCCAGAAGCTTGAAAAAGTTGATCGCACTGGGCAGGCCCATGATCATATCATGCAGACGGTTCAGCGCGCCAACAGGCTCAGGCGCTTGCGCCAGCCCTTTAAACAGCACAGGAAGCAATTCTTCCAAAGCCTCTCGCGCAGAGGTGGAACGCAGCGCACGCGCCGAGCCATCGCGCCAGTGGGCAATACGCCTGACCGCGACATCAGCCTCCATAAACCCCAACGCCCGCAATTGCCCGGCCAGGCTGTCGGGTACGGAAGACAATCGTTCCACAGCTTCACCCGGCGCGAGCTTGTCATAATTGTTGCCAACCCACTCCACTTGCGGACGCAGCAAATCAAATAACGCCGCATCACTCTCCAGCCCATGCAGGCGCGCGACATTGGCCAGTGCCTCGCTATTGGCGGGCAGCTCATGCGTTTGCCGGTCATCCACCATTTGTAACCTGTGTTCGATTGTGCGCAGCACCACATAGGCATCATCGAGATGCTGCCTGACCTCTTCCTCAATCACCCCGGCCCGCGCCAAGGCCCGCAAGGCCTCACGTGTTGCCCCAGCGCGCAGATCAAAATCACGCCCGCCATGGATGAGCTGATGCACCTGCGCGAAAAACTCGACTTCCCGTATCCCGCCGCGCCCGCGTTTAAGGTCAAACCCCGGCCCAAAGGCCTGCCCGCTGGCATAATGGTCACGGATACGGCGGCTGATATTGAGGATCGCGTCTATCGCTCCGAAGTCGAGCGAACGCCGCCAGATAAAGGGGCGGATAGCCTGAAGAAAATAATCGCCCAGGGCCATATCGCCAGCGCAGGCCCGCCCGCGGATAAACGCCGCCTGCTCCCAGCCCATCGCCATGCTTTCATAATAGCTGATCGCTGCTTCGACAGGCAGTGCCATGGGTGTGGCTTCGGGTGACGGGCGCAGACGCAGATCAACACGAAACACATAGCCATCGCCATCACGCGCGCTGAGCAACTCCGTCATCCGTCGTGCCAGCCGTACAGCCGCCTCAACCGGTTCCTCTCTGGCACGGCGGGGCAAGGTTTCCGGATCAAAGATCAGGATAGGATCAATGTCTGAACTATAGTTCAGCTCATGGCTGCCATGCTTGCCCAGCGCAATAACCGCAAAGCCGCGTGGCGCCTCGCCCGGATAACGCTCTGCAAAGGCCGCATGGAGCGCATCATCCACCGCAGCATCCGCAAAATCGGACAGGCTGCGGGTCACCTGATCCAGACCCCATGCCCCCGCCAGGTCGGATATGCCGGTTACCAACGCCACGGCCCCGCGCCTTTTGCGTAACGCCTGCGCCATGTTGCCCGCGCCATCACCCGCCTGCTGCGCCAATGCCCAGGCCTCATCTGCCCTGCCCGCTTCCAGCCGTTCCAATATCGCCGGGTAGCGGTCCATCATCAGCGCAAGAAATGGCGCATGCGCCCGTGCACGCCGCACCGCATCTTCAAACCGGGCGATGTTGGAATGCCTTGCGTCCATTGTCATAGAATTGTTTTGCCTCGGTTCATCGATTCCATGGGAACAATGCCGCAGCTGTCACGTCTTTCCTAGCATGAATGACAAGCCCGCTCCTGAACATAATACCCCATATGACACGCCCCGATATTCTCAGGGGGTCAGGAAAACCCTGTCCATGTCACATGAGATGATGAACCATATGTTGGGCAGATTGTACAGCGACACACAAAAAGCGTCTGTTCCAGAAGATATGGCTGCTCTGTTACGCAAGATTGACGGCGCGATATGATAAACCGTTATATTTCGCGCCCTTCACTGAGCTGCTCCACATCCGCCATAATATCGGCCAGCGCGCCATTACCACTTGGCTGTTGATCATCACGGCGCGAAGGCAAGGCACCCTCTTCCAATATCTGCTCCAGCGCCGTGCGCGCCCGCGCCACACGGCTTTTGATCGTGCCTACGGCAACATCGCATATTTCGGCGGCTTCCTCATAGGCAAAGCCACCTGCCCCCACGAGGATCAAGGCTTCGCGCTGGGCCTGCGGCAATTGCATGAGCGCGCGCTGCATATCCGCCAGTTCCACTTGCTTGTCCTGCCCCGCAGGCGCAGCGAGCAAACGGTCTGCAACCAGATCATCCCACTCCCCCTTGAAACGAGACCGGCGCATTTGCGAGAGGAAATGATTACGCAGGATGATGAAGGTCCATGCCCGCATATTCGTCCCGGCCCGAAATCGGGTACGTGCCGCCCATGCCTTGAGCAACGCCTCTTGCACAAGATCATCCGCCAGGTCAGCCGAACCGGACAGCGAGCGACCATAAGCGCGCAGATGCGGAATGACGGCCGTAAGCTGCTGCTTAAACGCCTCATCACTTAACGGCTCGATTTCAGCCTTATGGTTCTCAACCATGTCGGTCATGCAGATCCTCTGGTTGCTCAAAAAATCAGGGAGATGTCATAATATATTCGGCTCAGCCCCATATCCAGCCCAACGCACTAGACGAATATCTGTTCCCACATAGCAAGTGAATAATGGCTGAATCAGACTTGTATCAAGGTTGCATCAGCTTTGCATCGGCGCAAGGATCATGCTGGGCTGGTGGCTGTATCGAAGAACAAAGCCTGCGAAATCGCGGCCTTTACTGTCGAATGATGAAACGGCTTGGTGATCAGGAAAGTCGGCTCGGGCCGCTCACCCGTCAACAGTCGCTCAGGAAATGCGGTTATGAAGATAACCGGGACCGCAAACTCCGCCAATATATCTGTGACCGCATCAATACCGCTGCTGTCATCTGCAAGCTGAATGTCCGCCAGCACCAGCCCGGGTCGATGCGCCAGTGCCATCTCCACGGCCTCGTCACGAGTCACCGCAATAGCGGCCACATCATGCCCCATATCACGCACGATCATTTCAATATCCATCGCAATGATCGGTTCGTCTTCAATGATCAGCACATCGGCTTTCGTCTGCTTCTCGATTTCAGCCATCGCCTGATCGACCTGAAGCCCAACATCATCGGCAGACATATTCATCAAATATCCCGCCTCCTGATGACTGAAACCTTCCATTGCCGTGAGCAACAGGGCTTGTCTTGAAAGCGGCTCGACCCGGGCAAGGCGCGCACGCGCTATGGCCTGACGCTCAGTGTCATCGCCCGTTGGTGATGCGCCTTCTTCCAGATTTGTGGATGACCATATGCGATGAAATATCTCATATAGTCCCAGACGAGGATCGACATCGGCAGGAAAATCACCCGGGGCAGCTACAATCGCTTCCAGTGCCGCGCGAACATAGGCGTCGCCATGACTCTGGCTTCCTGTCAATGCACGCGCATAACGCCTGAGGAATGGAAGATGAGGCTGTAGCTGTTGACCCAATGGCATATATTGCTCCTTATACGATACCGCCTTTGCCGCCCGCATAGCAGCATAATGACGGCGCAAACATGGCACATCAAAACAAGTCCGGCCCATTAAAACATGTACCATTATATCAAAATGCACATAGCGGCGTTTATATCGGAACTATCGAGCCGGAAAATAGTTTCCACTATGTGATAATCAATAATGATGCACCGGAGTAATATGCCGAAATGATACAAGATTAAGGCAACGCGACAAAATATATGCTTTATGCCATTGTGTTGACGACGCAGGAAAGAATAGCATGATCATCAGCATTTGGTCCAAACAGGAACGGGGCAGCCTGCCTCAGAAAACCGCATCATGAGTGGTAAGTGACATGAACGGCAATATTGAAGTGGGGTGTCTATATGGCGCTTGAAGGAATGCAGAAATGATCGATCATGAACCGGGATCATCAGGCGGCAGTGGGCGCCACAAAGAGAGCAATAGTGCCCGTGACAGCCGTGTCCATAACAATGGGCAATCACAGCGCAGCAGCCCATCTTCCACAGCGCAACATGACGAACGCCTTACGGCTGGTTCGCAGTCCCTTCCTGATGATGACAGCGATCTGGGCGATGCACTTCGCACCATATATCAACAAACCGTGGACGAGGAAATTCCTGCCGAAATGCTGGATTTACTCAAACGTCTGGATTGAAGGCCGATTTGACAGCGCCTGACCAAAGCCCAAAAGCTGGAGATTATAGTCCCGCCCCTCATTCGGAACATATATAAACCCTGCTCTATGCGCCAATCGCTTCCCTCATTATATCGCTGGATACCCTCCTGGTTTTCCAATTATGTGCGGGGAACGGCAGCCCAGATTTTCATCATCATCATGATAGTCCTGCTGCCTCTCGCGGCCCTGGCGACATTATTAAACTGGCAATCCATCAGCGCAGCAGACAAGGAAACCCGCGAGCTGCTCGAAACGGCAACGCTGCAAAATGCCAACCAGCTCGCGTCCAATATCAGCGCCATTCGCACCGCACAGGAATTAACCGCCAATGTGCTGGCGACCGAGGCGGACCCTGGCAACATCTGTGAAAGACTGCATATCCTCATGCGCACCATGGGCGGCACAAATGGCATTCAGTCCATATTATTTGCCGCAGACGGCAGATATTTATGCGGTACAGAAAACAGCGCTTCTCTTCAGGCGCATTATGATGCTGTCATAGGTGATGACACCGCCCTGCTCGTCCCGGAGATGAACGGCCTGTTGATCCAGTCCCGCAGTCCCGATAGGCGCGTCACCGCTATGGCGCTCTATCGCATATCGGCGATGCTGCCTTTATTGCGAACCAATACCAGGGACCCCGATCATTGGGTCATTCTTCGCAAGGGCGCCGTCAGCTTGATATTGACAGGCGCGAAAGATCAACCACCGGACCTTGAAACCATGCTCGCGGCTCAGGCTCCTGTTGGCGACCTCGGCGTTGAAATGATCGTTGCCATAGATGATCGCGGCACCGCGCTCTCAAGGGCGCTCGCGTTGTTCATGCCTCTGGTCCTGCTCTTTAGCGCAGCCTTCATGGGCTGGCTGGTGGTCCGCTGGATCCTTATAAAACCCCTGATCTCACTGCAACGGGAGGTCGCCAATTATGTCCCGGGAACCATCATCAACCCGCCTGAAATAAAAATGCAAGCCTCCAGCGAAATCACAGCATTAGGCGCAGCATTTCACGAAATGAGTGAAGATGTCGCCGAACATGAGGAAGAGATGCGTCAGGCGCTCGAACGCCAAACCAAGCTGACCCGTGAAGTACATCATCGCGTGAAGAACAACCTGCAAATCATCTCCAGCCTCATCAGCCTGCACTGGCGCGCCAGCCAGGACGAGAAAACCGGCATCGCCTATCTCTCGATACAACGGCGTGTCGATGCACTCGCGGTTGTACAGCGCAACCATTATGCCGAGCTCGACGAGAAGCGAGGCGTACGCGCCCGCCCTATGCTCAATGAAATCGCTTCTGGCCTGCAAACATCAGCACAGATACAAAGTGGTTGTGCCATAAACATTCAGGTCACATGCGATGACATATATCTGCATCAGGACATTGCCGCACCGCTGGCGTTCCTGACAGCAGAGCTGACCGATCTGCTGATCGCACAGAAGGATGACGGGGCGTTACGCATATCGCTTTCCCGTATGGCCGGGAGCCCCGGACGAGCACGGTTCATGCTCGCATCCGCTGCGTTCAGGCAGAGGGAAGCAGCGGCAAATGGGACTACCGAGCTATATGAGCGTATTTTAACAGGCCTTGCCCGACAATTGCGCAGTACATTGGAACATAATCCGGAGCGTGGCGAATATCATCTGTCCATAACGACAACGCTCTGAATGCTAATATTCCTTTTGATTTCAATGTGACGCAAGCCGTTATTTATAATAGCGCTTCCGAAAGTCTCTGGCATATTGTGCAAAACGCCCATTGGCTATCGCGTCGCGTATATCCTGCATCAGGCTTTGGTAGAAATGAATATTATGCTGCGTCATCAGCATTGCACCCAATATCTCTTTAGCCTTGACGAGATGGTGCAGATAGGCTCGGCTCCAGCCGGTACAGGCAGGACAGGCACATGCTGCATCCAGCGGCGCACTATCTTCGGCAAAACGCGCATTCCGGATATTAAGCGGCCCATCCCATGTAAACGCCTGACCATTGCGGCCTGAACGGGTAGGCAGCACACAATCAAACATATCGATGCCGCGCTCCACTGCGCCCACAATATCATCCGGCTTGCCAACGCCCATTAAATAGCGCGGCTTATCGACTGGTAACTGGTCGGGTGCATAATCAAGGCAAGCGAACATCGCTTCCTGCCCCTCACCCACAGCCAGGCCACCCACCGCATAACCGTCAAAACCAATGTCGGTCAGCTTTTGCGCAGAAACAGCGCGTAGCTCCTGATCGAGCGACCCTTGCTGGATACCGAACAAGGCGGCGCGCTGTGCGTGCTCAACACCCCCATCAAAACCGTCGCGCGACCGTTTTGCCCAGCGCATGGAGCGCTCCATGGAGGCAGCAGCTTCATCACGTGTAGCGCCATTTTTGGTACATTCATCAAACGCCATCACAATATCGCTGCCCAGCAAGCGCTGGATTTCCATCGAACGCTCTGGCGTGAGTATATGCTTTGAACCATCAATATGGCTGGAAAAAGCAACTCCTTCCTCGCTCATCTTGGTAAGCGCAGAGAGACTCATCACCTGATAACCGCCACTGTCAGTCAGGATCGGGCGGTCCCAGCCCATGAAACCATGCAGGCCACCAAGTCTGGCTATGCGCTCTGCCCCCGGCCTGAGCATCAGATGATAGGTATTGCCCAATAT
>Ga0209273_10003337_pt1 | contig 11200 bp, 12 predicted proteins | sample tdAd471_FD_187126 | JGI IMG/M metagenome (GOLD analysis project Ga0209273, IMG submission 187126) | Marine sediment microbial communities from the Atlantic coast under amendment with organic carbon and nitrate - tdAd47.1 (SPAdes)... | ecosystem: Environmental > Aquatic > Marine > Coastal >...
TATATGTGAGGCCACGCTGCATACACTCTGGAATTGAGTAGCGCGGTGGATCAATAAAGTAATCCAGGAATTCGAGCACGAAGATATTTCTGGCATCAACTATAGGAAAGTTTTCCTGAAACACCTTATAAAGTCCTTCGTTCATTCTGTTTTCAGGAGTTGTTTCCAACTGGAAGAATTCCTGAAAGGACTTTAATTGAATTTCGAGCAAGTCAGGATACTGAGCGGAAAGTTTAATTTTACCGAAGCTTACCCTCTTTTCTTCGGCAGTAAGGACTTTACCGTTTGCTGTCATTTGCAATCCTTGTTTATATGAAGGCAATCATGCTTTTCATAGATTGCCATTAAGTATTATACTATGCGAAACCAAAAAAAGTTCAAAATGTATCTAAAATCATTTGGCCGTTCGAATACAATTACTGGGCCAAAAACTCATTGCACGTAAAGTAACTAAAAAAAACGGCAAAAACCAATGTAGTTATACGACGATAGGCTTAGCCGTTTTTACACTTTGGCTAAGCCTGATAATCCAAAAGTTGAACCCTGAAACGGGTTCAACTCTTGGTTATACGCTAATTACTTGACTTCTACTGAAGCACCAACTGCTTCTAAAGCGGTTTTGATTGACTCAGCCTCGTCTTTAGCAATCCCTTGCTTGACAGCAGCAGGAGCGCCATCAACAAGCTCTTTAGCTTCTTTCAGGCCTAGTCCTAGAAGTGTTTTTACTTCTTTTACCACTTTAAGTTTCGCTGCACCAGCAGATTCCAATATTACGTCGAATTCTGTTTGTTCAGCAGCAGCTTCTCCACCACCAGCACCGCCAGCACCAGGAGCTGCAACAGCTACTGCAGCAGCGGCAGGTTCGATGCCGTACTCTTCTTTAAGAATGTCAGCTAATTCGCTAACTTCTTTTACAGTTAGATTAACAAGTTGTTCTGCAAATGCTTTAAGATCTGCCATTTTTAAATTTTTTTGACGATAATTTATAAAAAATATCGTGCGTTACTTGGAAGCCAAAATTGATGATAAAAGTCTCAAATCAGCAGCAAATTATTCTGCTGCCTCGCCTTCGCCGCGCTCTTCCAATGCTTTCAACAAGCCAGAGATAGTAGCTCCACCTGATTGCAATGCACTGATAAGATTCTTCGCTGGAGATTGTAGCAAAGTGATCACCTCGCCCAACAAGTCTTCTTTGGACTTGAGTTTGGTCAATGGATCAATTTGATCATCTCCTACATATACCGCAGTATCAATATAGGCGGCTTTGAGAACTGGTTTTTCTGCCGTTTTACGGAACTCTTTCAGCACTTTGGCTGGAGAGTTAGCCACTTCGGTGAAAAGGATAGCCGTTGGGCCTTTCAAGGATTCGTACAATCCTTCATATCCTTTGTCTTCAGGAAGTGATTCTAATGCTTTGCGAGCAAGCGTATTCTTGATTACTCGCATTTCGATGCCTTTTTCGTAGCAAAGGCCTCTAAATTTATTTACCTCTTCTACCGTAAGCGTTGATGAATCAGTCAAGTAAAAGAATTCAGTACTTGAAAACTTCTCTTTCAATGCTTCAATAGTAGCGGTTTTTTCTGCTTTTGTCATTCTTCAAGCAATTTTGAAAACTTACTTAATTGATTTCGTGTCTACTTTCACACCTGGGCTCATGGTACTCGCTACAGTGAGCGATTTCATGTAAGTCCCTTTAGCCGATGATGGTTTCATCCTCACTAAGGTGCCAAGCAATTCATTGGCATTATCTGCCAATTGATCAGCAGAAAAAGAAACTCGTCCTACTGAAGCATGAATGATTCCGAATTTATCTACGCGGAAGGATATTTTACCTTTTTTCACATCGGCAACAGCTGCAGCAACGTCTTGTGTTACTGTACCTGTTTTTGGATTGGGCATCAAACCACGTGGGCCTAACACTCTACCAATTCGTCCTACTTTAGCCATGACTTGGGGCATTGCGATTACCACATCTACATCTGTCCATCCCCCTTGTACTTTAGCTACCATGTCATCAAGACCAACGAAGTCCGCACCAGCTGCTTTTGCTTCCTCCTCTTTGTCAGGAGTACAAAAGACCAATACTTTTTTCGTTTTACCCGTACCGTGAGGCAAGCTCACTGTACCGCGGATAGCCTGGTCTGCTTTTCGTGGGTCAACACCCAAACGAATGTGCAAGTCTACAGAAGCGTCGAATTTAGTTGTATTCACCTCCTTGATCAGCGCCATTGCTTCTTCAATCGGGTACAACTTAGTGGCATCAACTTTAGCATCTGCAGCAGCACGCTTTTTTCCAACCTTTGCCATAATAATTTTTTTTGAGGTACTAACGTTCACGATGAGGTTCATCGGTGAACTCCCTGCTAGTCATATAAAAAAAGAGTCGAAACTCAATTAGTTATCAGAGGCAGCTTCCCCTTTCCATGGAGGAGTTCCTTTAACATTGATTCCCATGGAACGAGCAGTACCTGCTATCATTTTCATAGCTGAATCAATAGAAAAAGCATTAAGATCAGTCATTTTATTTTCTGCGATCTCTTTTACTTGATCCCAAGTCACAGCCCCTACCTTATCACGGTTAGATTGTGGGGAGCCTTTTTTCAATTTAGCAGCCTCTAACAATTGTACCGCAGCGGGTGGCGTCTTGATGATAAAGTCAAAAGACTTATCTTTATAAACGCTAATAACTACCGGCAGCACTTTACCTTGGCTATCCTGTGTAGCTGCATTAAAGCGCTTACAGAATTCCATGATATTTATCCCTTTGGAACCCAAGGCAGGACCTACTGGTGGAGCAGGATTTGCTTGTCCTCCTCTAACCTGCAGTTTCACAAAGCCATCAATCTCCTTTGCCATTTTACTTAAAATTTAATGGTCTGTCTAACTATTCGTCTTTAGGGAAGCGTTTTCCTTTCTGTTAGGAACTAAAGCCGTAGTTATGTATGATAAAGAATGTAATAATCTATATATAGGAAGCCGTTACTAGGCTTGCTTTTCTACCTGCATGAAGTTCAATTCCACTTCTGTGCCTCGGCCAAAAATCTTTACGATGACTTTCAGCTTCTTCTTCTCTTCGTTGACTTCTTGGATATCTCCCACAAACTCGCTGAATGGTCCATCGATAATTTTGACGGTCTCTCCTACGATGAATGGTTCGGCCAAAGCTTCTCCAGCATCTTGAGACTCATCCACTTTACCTAACAATCTATTGGCCTCAGAATCCCTCATCGGAATAGGATTGTTACGACCTAAAAAATGTATTACATTAGGAATATTAGCGATCGTAGAGATCATTTCTCCGGAGAATTTCGCAGGAACGGCTTCTACCAGTATATAACCCGGCAGAATGTTTCTTTCGGAAATAACTTTTTTACCGTTACGAATTTTATAGATTTTCTCCGTGGGAACAAGTACTGAAGTGACAAAATCTTTCCAACCAGATCTATCGATTTCTAAATCGATACGCTCTTTGATCTTCCGTTCTTTTCCACTAATAACTCGGAGAGAATACCATCTTGTTACAACTTCAGTCTCTGACATTGATCCAGTGATAAATGAAAAAATAAGACACTAAAAATTATCCTAGGCCGTAGATAAAGTCAGTGACCCCTTTTGAGAATAGGTCCATTACAAAAAGAATAAGGGCCAGAATCAAAGTACCTATAATTACGAGAACAGTACTACTCTGTAAATCCTGCCAAGACGGCCAGGTTACTTTATGTACCAATTCGTTGTAACTCTCTTTAATGTATAACTTTATTGTTTCCATCTCGTCGTCAATTCAAAAATAATCAATCAACACAAAATTAGCACGGGCAGGAGGACTCGAACCCCCAGCCTACGGTTTTGGAGACCGTCGCTCTACCAGTTGAGCTATGCCCGTAAAAATTAGAAAGTGAGTTGGCAATTAACGTTATAACTACCTTTTATTCCATGTATAAATCACTTTCCTTACATGCGAAAAATTAAGCACCTCTTTCGAGATGCTTAATTTTCGACAATTCTTCTATATATAACAAGTATATACTATTCGATGATCTCAGTAACCTGACCAGCACCAACGGTACGTCCACCTTCACGAATCGCGAAACGAAGACCTTTTTCCATTGCGATACTGTTGATCAATTTCACTTCAAGTGAAACATTATCACCAGGCATTACCATTTCTACACCTTCTGGCAAGTGGCAATCGCCAGTTACGTCAGTGGTACGGAAATAGAATTGAGGGCGGTATCCGTTGAAGAATGGTGTGTGACGACCACCTTCATCTTTTCCTAGTACATAAACCTCACATTTGAAGTGTTTGTGTGGTTTTACAGAACCAGGCTTACAGATAACCATTCCACGCTTAATGGCTTCCTTATCTATACCACGCAATAACAAACCAGCATTATCACCAGCTTCTCCGCGGTTTAGAATCTTACGGAACATCTCAACTCCTGTTACAACTGATGTAAGTGGTTTTTCACCTTCTTTCATCATTCCTACGATCTCCACTGGGTTACCCGTTTCGATAACACCACGCTCGATACGTCCTGTGGCAACAGTACCACGACCTGTGATAGAGAATACATCCTCTACAGGCATCAAGAAATCTTTATCAATTGCACGAACTGGCTCAGGAATTTGCTCATCTACAGCGGCCATCAATTCTTTAATAGCTGCTACTGCATCAGCATCATCTTCCAATGCTTTCAAAGCAGAACCTTGAACTACAGCTGCGTCATCACCACCAAATTCGTATTGGTCTAGCAATTCGCGAACTTCCATTTCCACCAATTCTAACATCTCCTCGTCATCAACAAGGTCAACCTTGTTCATGAACACAACAATCTTAGGTACACCTACCTGACGTGCAAGCAGGATGTGCTCACGAGTTTGTGGCATAGGACCATCTGTAGCCGCCACAACAAGAATAGCACCGTCCATTTGCGCAGCACCTGTAACCATGTTTTTCACATAGTCAGCGTGACCAGGACAATCGACGTGAGCATAGTGACGATTTACTGTCTCGTACTCAACGTGAGCCGTATTAATTGTAATACCTCTCTCTTTTTCTTCGGGAGCGGCATCAATTGAATCGTAGTCTGCTTTTTGAGCAAGCCCATCTTTTGACAGAGTATAGGTAATAGCGGCTGTCAGCGTGGTCTTACCGTGGTCTACGTGGCCGATAGTACCGATATTCAAGTGAGGCTTCGTTCTTTCAAATGTTTCCTTAGCCATCGGTAATCTAGTTTTTAGATATGAAGTTTAATAAAAAAAATTAAGATTCCTGGAGCCAATGAAGGGAATTGAACCCCCGACCCCTTCCTTACCATGGAAGTGCTCTACCCCTGAGCTACATTGGCAGTTCCGCGGTAATTCGTAACAGAGCAGGCGACGAGACTCGAACCCGCGACCCTCAGCTTGGAAGGCTGATGCTCTACCAACTGAGCTACGCCTGCTTATTGTATTGAATAATGCATAATTTTTAATTGATAAGTAAGGATGTTCAAATTGATCACATTATCAATTCATCATCCAACATTATACATTATTTATTATACAATATTCATTAAAAAGTGGGGGCGATAGGATTCGAACCTATTCAGTCGTAGACAACAGATTTACAGTCTGCCCCGGCTCTCCAACTCCGGCGCGCCCCCAGTTCAAATTACACAATTGCAACTTGATTTATTTTAGCTTAAAAACGTTTTGATTCTAAATGGACTTTCTAGATTGAAGGTAAAGTCTATTTATATCAAGTTGTTCTACTTAGAGCCAGCAGAGGGATTCGAACCCCCGACCCGCTGATTACAAATCAGCTGCTCTGGCCAACTGAGCTATGCTGGCTTATTATTTTGAGTCAAATAAAAAATTACTTGACCACCTTATTATAGCCAATTTCCGGTCAAAAAGTTCCCCTTGGAAATTCCTTTTCCAGAAATACTATGCGTAGTAGCGTAATTGAAGCTAAAACATCCATATTTCAAGGCTTTTTTGAGCGACTTTTTACCTTTGTATCTGCCCCTGCTCTCAAAAAGCGATTGCAAAGATATTACTTTTCCTGAAAAACCAAAATACATGTTTAACATTTTTTCCAGAAAAAACATTTACCTCCAAATTGCTGCTAAAGCAAGGCAATGGTTTCTTTTTTTTAATTGTTGAGACTTCAACTGGGTGAGCTATGAATAGGAGCGGAAAGAAAGGGGCTAATGCCATAATTGGTGCGGCTGATCGGCTTAAAAAGCGGATGGCGTGTTCCATAGCCGATCAGCACAAAAAAACTTGCATACTCATCAGCTATGGACACTTTTTGCCATTTCTGCTTACTTGGCTTTTTCTTTAAATTTAATTAATTGTCGTTTTAAGACATCGACTACGGCATCGATGGCAGCTTCAAATGTTTTTTGGCTTTCTTTTACTACTAAAAGATCCCCCGGAACCTTCAGTCGGACTTCAGCTATTTTATCTCGAACTTGGCCAGTGTTTTCTAATTTCAAGGTTACTCTGGCATCAATGATTCGATCAAAGTAATGATCCATCTTGTTCAACTTCTTTTCGATGAAATCTAATAACTTTTGGTCAGCCTTAAACTGAACAGATTCGGTGTAAACTTTCATAGGCATAATTTTAAACATGAAGTAAATGGTTTATTCTTCCTTTAAACCTAGTCCGCCTTATCAGGATGGCCTATCATCATCTAGGCGGGCTTTGGGGTGGGCGGATTCGTAGACCTTTTTTAATTTCTCGATTGAGTTGTGGGTATAGATTTGAGTTGCCGCCAAATTGGCATGCCCCAAAAGGGCTTTTATGGCATTCAGATCAGCCCCATTATCGGAGAGGTGGGTAGCAAAGGAATGGCGCAGCACGTGTGGGCTCCGCTTTTCAACTGTACTGACTGTGGATAGGTATTTCTTAACTATGTTATAGGCCGCCTTCGGATATAAGGGTTTGCCTTGTCGTGTCAATAGTAATATAGTCGTTTCGAGTACACCAAAAGTTTGTTCTCGTACCTCTATATAGGCTTCCAGTAGTTTAGATAAGCCTTTTCCAAAGGGAATCAATCTTTCTTTCTGACCTTTTCCCATTACCTTCAGCAGTCGAGATTGAAAATCAATATCTGATAACTTGACGTTCAGCGCTTCCGCTCTCCGCATTCCTGTAGCATACAACAACTCTAATAAAAGCTGATCTCTTTTCCCTTCAAAGTCTTTTGGAAATTTTTGTTTATCAAATAAACGTTCGAGTTCATCCGCTCGAACAATCGTGGGTAATTTTTTTCCCATTTTGGGCACAATCACTTTCAGCATAGGATTATGCTCCAAGCCATCTCGCTTTTGCAAAAACCTATAAAAGGTTTTGAGTGTAGACAATTTTCTATTGATCGAGCTCGTACTCCTTCCCTGACTTAACAATTCTACCGTCCAAGACCTGACCTGTAAGTGAGTGGCTTCACTTGGTGTTTTGATCTCAAATGTAGTGTCTAGAAATTTTAGAAATTGCTCTAAGTCTGATTTATAGGCAGTTAGCGTATGTTTAGAAAATCGCTTCTCATGTTCCAAGTATTGCAAAAAACGCTCTTTCATCATATGACAATCAATATACGACCCTGGCACATCAAAAGCAAGGATCAGATATTGCAAAAAAAGAATTATTTTGCAAATCGGCACAGTGAAGATGTTGTACAATCACTTCCGTAAAACGCCTGCACAAAATTGAATCATGTAAAAGCAATACTTTCATGCAAAAGGAAAAAAAGGACAAGCATTTTATCAAGAAGCCAATATATAAAGGCGGTAAAAAAGCTTTGCGGGAGTTTATCACACAATCATTGCAATACCCCAAGGAAGCACAGGCAGCGAAGATTGAAGGCACTGTGGTGGTGAAATACACCGTAAATCACCTGGGGAAAGTCATTGATAGTAAGGTGATATCAGGCTTAGGGTACGGCTGCGATGAGGAAGCACAGCGTGTGGTAAGCCTTTTGGAATTTGACGTACCGAAGAGTAGAGGGGTAAAAGTATTGCACCATTTAAATGTACAGATTCATTTTCGCCTGCCTAAGCAGAAGCCCAAACCTAAGCCCACTCAGCAAACCTCTGCGAACTACAATTACCAGTATATTGTCAGTACAAAGCCAGCTAAGGGAAAGCCTTCCCCTTCACCTTATATCTATATAATAACCGTGAAGTAAATGCTAGGGAGTAATGATCAGCTTTTGGTTTAGCAAACGAGCTTGGCCCCTTTTTGTAACAGATATGTCCTTGGAGGCAAGCCGACCAGCGAATATTCCTGAACCGGGGGTGAAATTCCAATACCGAGCCACTTCGCCTGCCAAGTTATACAATTGCATTTTCCCACGCTGTACTCCCGGAGAGGATATGGTGAAGAAAGATTAGGTGGGATTCGATACACTTGCCATAGCTCTTCCGTTCCCTCTTGATCCACATCAGAAACGAGAAAATCGTCTACAGGAATTTCCCCGTTAGTAGAACTACCTTCCTGAATATCCAAGACCTGATTCGGGAGAGTTCGATAAAAGCGATCGATATGCCTCCCTGGGTCAGTTCACCGTCAAAGAGTCAATGGAAGCTTCGTCTCCTAAGCCAAAGTGCAATAGTTTTTTCAGCTTTCCCTAAATATTAGGATAATAAAAGGATAAGGATTACGATAATGCGATTTTCCCCAAGATTTATTCAAATAAAAATTAAACCTATTATTGACTTTTACATAAAATTACTATACTTTGCCTTACTAAGTCTTCAAAACTAGCCCTTCCTTAAAAGTAATTTCAAGTCATCAATTTAAATACAACTATAATTATGAAAAAGGCAACTTTTTTCTCCCTTTTTTCTACTCTTTTGATCCCATTCCTTTTCTCCTTTGAATCATCGCCTATTTCAGAGCTTGAAAGTGAAGAACTAACCGCTTGTTGTGCTGCCAGAATTGTTCAGACCGTTATGGGTGGAGGAAGTTGTGCTGATGACTACATTGATATCAAATTCAGATTAGCTCCTGGATCTGGGTGTTTGGCAGTTCAGAGCTTATCTTGGAATGTACCGGGAACTTATATAAATGGAACCTCCTCCTCTAGTTTGGAGCCTGTGATCAGGCTTAGCTGGAGCTCTTTCACTACTTGTAGCGGAAATCCAAATCTGAAATGTCTCAGTATTCCAGTGACGGCGACCTACTCAGATGGTTGTTCAAGTATATATACAGGACAAGTAGTCATGGGTACTTGCTAAAACTACTATGGCAAAGTGCTTATCAAACAAACGATTATCTTTTAGTCAATAGTAAAACTGAAAATTTGGGCTCGTTTTTTATAGCCGGGCTTAAATTTTTATTTTATTAGGTAGTAACTATAAGTCGAGGTTGTCTAGCCGATTGGGCGAAAATCCTATTTCTAAATCACCTCAATATCCTCAGCAGGATATTTTCTTTAGAGATTAGATTAGGTAAAGATACAGTGGCCCAGTGGTGAGTTATTGAGGGGGAAATGCTTGGTGAAGGAACACGAACCATGACGTGGCTTGCAGCATAGTATTAGTGAAGGAAAGTAGGCTTGAACGGCAGGAATTTAGGTAAAAAAATACCAAACCTAAAAGTACAAATGTCAATACTCTAAGATAGGACATTTTTTATCCGCCAGCTAATGAAAAGACCTGGAGAAAGAAGGGTTTGTCTATTTTGATTAGCATATTATTAAAAAAGCAATTATCTAAAGTAGTTTTTATGCAATTGGCCTAACTATTTTTGCTTATAAATGTAATAATGCGAATCAAGAGCTAAGTTCTAATTGGTTAATGCGAATTAATGCTGCTGCGATTCTACCGAAGACGTGAACAATGAGTCCCTTAGTAGATCGCACCTTAGCTACACGTTGAATATCAGTGTGCTCAATTAACCAATTGAAGAAGGCTTCAATTGGCTGTCGAATTTTAGAGACAGCCCGAGAAAACAAATCATCCGCCGCTTTGTGCCTTTGTTTGTCTTGCTCTGGTTGTCCTTTTGTGTATTTGATTGGTGTGAGTAATTCTCCACCTGCTTGGGCAAAAAAATCTTTTAATGTCTTATCACTGAAAGCTTTATCACCAACTACCACTCGACCAGAGACTTGTTCTAGTAATTGTCTTTGTGCTTGCAGATCATGCTCGGCAGCTGATCCCAGTTGTAAAAACTCCATCACGGGAAGACTGCCAGGACGATGAAAACCGATGCCGTGAAGCTTTACCCCATAAAAATGCATATTTTTAGTAGAGTTATACCCCTTATCACATAATTCTCTGGCCACTTTGGCCTTCCGTTTTCCGCTACAAGTGATAATGGCATTGAATCGGTAAGCGATATAAATTCTTGCCCATTAGCTTGACCAGCATATTTAACCAGTAGATGCTCTGCTAATACCGGAAATACAGCCGCTAGACGATTCAACCTAGCATTGTACGCACTGTAACTAGGTAGTTGAGGAAAACAGTCTAACCAATGATGAAGCGTATAATTGTAAATATCTTTTATTCTGAACCTTCGCTCATAAGCCACACTAAACAAATAAGTGGTCAATAGTTCCGCATCGGTAAAATCAGGCGCGGCTTGATTCTTTGTAAATCGCATGCAGTGCCATTGTAATTCTTCTTCGTATATTTCGCTTAGAAGTACAGTTCTATAAGTTGTAGAAGTCGCATTCCACAAACTTACTAACTTGCTTCTACGTCTTTTTTAGCCCTTGATTCGCATTAATAATCTAGTACATTCAATAACCTATATATCAAGCCCTTTTTGATCCGAAAACCCTTTTTGAGGACGCCCTATCTAGTACAATAGTACCATTGGAAGAAAGGATTTCGGTTTTCCCTAACCCTAGTCTGGGATCATGCTGGATCAGTGCTTGGGGGGTGGCTATAGAAAGGATTGAGATAAGCGCAATTTCGGGTCAGCAAATTAGGGCGATCCATCCTCTTAGAAGCTTGTTTGGGGGAATAAAATGGAAAAAAGGAAGCCAGCATGTAACTTGAAAGTTCATCACAAAATTCAAGTTATGGTAATTCAATATAAAGAATTAACTGACTTCCAGTGGGAAGTTATAGCAGATTTGTTTCCCGAGCAAGAAATATGTCAACTTAGTTTGAGAAAGGTTATAGATTCCATTTTTTGGTTATTGAGAACTGGAAGTCAATGGCGAAATATGGATAGTAAATATCCTGCCTGGTCAGCTGTT
>Ga0209273_10003347_pt1 | contig 11176 bp, 8 predicted proteins | sample tdAd471_FD_187126 | JGI IMG/M metagenome (GOLD analysis project Ga0209273, IMG submission 187126) | Marine sediment microbial communities from the Atlantic coast under amendment with organic carbon and nitrate - tdAd47.1 (SPAdes)... | ecosystem: Environmental > Aquatic > Marine > Coastal >...
CACGGCGAGCAGGCGTTCGCCGATCGTCTGCAATGGGTCTTCAACACCGATCGGTTCGCGATGTGGAACGAGCCCGACATGGGCTATCCGTACCTGTTCACGTTCGTGGATGGGGAGGCGCACCGGACACAGCGCCAGATTCGGACGGCCATGGACGGTTACTTCGGAACCGGACCCGACGGCTTACCTGGGAATGATGACGCAGGAACTTTGAGCGCGTGGTTCGTCTTCTCGGCGATGGGGTTCTATCCCGTCACCCCGGGGCTCCCCGAGTACCGTCTCGGTAGCCCGTTGTTCGAACGCATTACAATTCACCTCACCGCGGCTCATCACGTCGGCTCAACCTTCGTGATCGAGGCTTTGGACAACACGACGGAAAACATTTTCGTCGGCGAAGCAAGCCTCGGTGGCCAGCCGTTGTCAGCGCCGGTGCTTTCTCATGAAGCGATTACCAGCGGTGGCTTGCTCCGCCTTCAGATGAGCGCGCTGCCGAACTGACCGGGCTCAGCCGGCTACCGCATTGGACAAGCCGGCGAGGATATACGCCGCCGCGGGGACTTCTTGTCCGTCCGCTTCGATCCCCTGGATGCACCACCGAGCCGCATCACGCACATTTGCAAACGCCTTGTTGGGGGCAGGCTGCGGTGAGATCCAACGTAGCGCCGTGTACGCGCCCCGGACGAGCGAGTTCGACAGCACGATCGCGCTGCCGATGTTTTTCTCACGGATGATAGGCCGCCTGCCGTCTTCGAATTCCTTCATGCGGCGTCGAAGGGTCGCGTCCGGGATGTGCTCGATCGTGGTCGTGTCGACGATCAGCGCGTGCCGTGTCGGCGCCGCGAAAACGTGCTCGTACGACTCCTGCAGATAGACGATGTCCTCGACTTGAATCGAGGCCGGCATCGAGACCAAGACGAGCGGCCACATGGCCACATCGAAGTCGATGCCCACCCCAGACGGCTGCGCGCCTATCTCAGGACGTCCCACCATTAACAAGATACTATCCAAAGTGCCGAGTGGGTCGCAACGAAATCGCGAAAGCCCGGCTAGAGGTGCTTGCGGGCAGCCTGGTTGACCTTCGCCTCGAAGAGCTCTTCGCGAAAACCGACATAGACGAGCTCGTCGATTTCGAAAGTTGGAATTGTCTTGAGCGGGTTGAGCTCGCCGAGGCGCTCGCTTGCTGCGGGGCTTTCCTCGGTATCGAGCTCGGTGAAGTCGATGCGGTTGGCTTCCATGTATTGGCGTGCCTTTCGGCACACGCTACACCATTGAGTCGCGTACATTGTGATCGTGACCCGCCGCCGAGCGAGGTCCCACTTCCATTCGGGGACGTCTGCATCGGTTGGCGCCGAAGGCCTGGGGGGAGTGTCTTCGAGCCGCGTGCCTTCCGGGCTCGGAACGTCTTCGCCGGGGATCGGCGGCGTCGGGGGCGCGGGGACCGCTTGAGGCTCGCGCGGGCGCGGCCGTGCACCCGCCGGCGCCGGGCTTGCCGGTCGAGGCGCAGTGGTTCGAACGCCTCGCTGGGGTGCTCCTTCCGGCTCGGAGCCGAACGAAGCAAACGCCCACGCGACACCGGCTCCGAGGAGCACGAGGGGAATGATCAGAGCCCACCACGCGCTCCGGGCAGGCGGCGACTTCGAAGGCATTTCGCCCAGGCGGCACAGCTCACATTCCCCGTGCCGATCCAGCGGGAGTTGGTGCTTCTCGCAGATCCCCATCCGTTCCACCATGTATGCCTCAGTTTACCATGAGCGCGTGCAGCCCGGCACCCCGGCTCCGGCGCTGAGCGAGCCCGTGTGGAAACAGGTCCTACGGGGCCAGCTCGAAGACCTCGAGCTCTCCAACCGAGATGAAGTTGGAGGAGCCTCCCGGATCGCCGTAGATACGGATGCCGTCGCCGAACATCGGCGTGAAGGACATCTCGTAGATCTCGTAGGTTTGCTTGGCTGATTACGCAGTCATTGAATCGATCAGGCCGCCTTCGAGGCTCGCGTGACCGAAATCATCGACCGGGTCGCCGTTGCCTTTTCGAAGGCCGGCCGCCGTCGCCAAGGTGTTGAGGAGCTTGTTGTGGGTGACGTCCCCTGCGTCGACGTAAACGCCGGTTCGAAGGAATCCGTCCGCCCCGCCGGCGAGCACGTAAGGGAGGTTGTTGATCGAGTGGGGTGGCCCGTTCGAGAGGTCGTTGATCCAGGCGCAGACGCCCTTGTCGAGAAGTGTTCCGGTTTCCGTCGTGTAGGCCGAAAGCCGGTCGATGAGCCTTCCGAAAAGGCGGGCGTGGATGCGATCCACCGCGTTGTGCTTGGCCTGAGCGTCGGGGATCGGATCGCCCTCCGAGCCGTCGGCGAAGATCCGGTGCGAGATCCAGTGATAGGAGGGAAACTGCTCGCCCTGCCACCAGTAGCGCGTGTTGTCGTTGCCGGTGCCGACTTGGAGAGTCACGGCATGCGTGTACCCACAGGACAACGCCAGGGCGATGACGTCGATGTGGAGCTCGGCGACCTCGACGACTCGGTCTCCGTTTTGGTGGTCGCCGTCGATCGCATTGATCGCGCTCACCGTCGGTCCACCCAGCGGTGAGCACTCCGCCAGCCGAATTTCGAGATCTCGAATCGCAGAGAAGTGCAGATCCAGCCGGTCGCGGTCATCCGAGCTCAGATCGCTGCGACTCATGAGCGCCTGCATTTGGTCGCGCACCAGGTCGTTGACACTTTCGCGTCGGGCGGCAATCGCATTGGCCGAGGTCTCGTCTAGGTTGACGAGGCCCATGATGTCGTCGAACGCGACCTTGGGGTTGGTCTGCGCGCCGCGGCGGTCGTTCGGTCCTCGGTATGACAAGACGCTATCCAGGAAGCTCGACGGGCGCATGGCGGCGAGGGTGAGCGGCCCGCGGCCGTCGGGATTGAGCTCCCGGGCGATGCGGTTGTCGAGTGATTCCCCGAGCGCGAGCGAGTTGTTCGTGGCTTCGGCGTCGCCCGTCGGTTGGGCTGTCAGCGCCTGAAGGCCGCCGCGCGCGTGGCCGCAGCCGGAAATCGAGAAGGCGCCGCGAACGCCGCGAACCAGCAAGAGCTTGTCAGCGTGGGCGCTCAGCTCACTGAGCGCGCGGTCGCTGTCGGCGGCCATAGACGCGGCGGTGAGGGCCCCCAAATTACGGGGCCAGAACATTTCTGGCTCCGCCGGGTTGCTATAGGGAAGCGCCTGCGAGCAGCCATTGCCCTGACGCATGAACACCACGAAGCCAGGATCGTCCGGGCTTGCAGCGCGCACCATCCTCGGGGCAAAGGTCTCCAAGAACGGTAGACCGACAGTTACACCTGCGGCGCCTGTGAGAAAGAGCCGGCGTGGAAAGGGCCGTTTGCCGAAAGCGCTCATGATCCCTCCGCATTGCGCACTCGGAACTCTTCGCTCTGCACGAGCTCGATGATCATCTCTTTGATCGAAAGCCCGTTGAGGGAAGCGTCGCCCAGGTCTTGAATGAGGTCGAGATCCGACCCAGCGGTGTCTCGGCCGAGCGCGTATTCGACCCACTGTTTGGTGTAGCAGTCGTGCGTTTGAACACGCGACGTGATGGCATCGTTGAATTCCGCCGCTCCATCGAACGTCACGGGGCCGTCTACAAACTCAAACGCCGCGGAAGCATCTATCGGCATCCCAAACTCCTCGGTGCGGTACTGACCAAGTCCGTCGAAACTCTCGAATGCAAAGCCGACTGGATTGATGAATGTCCCATGACAGCTCGCGCCGCAGGTGCCGGGTCCGGTGTGCATTTCGATCCGCTGACGAGAGGTCATCGTCATGCCGCTATCCGAGGGGATCGCTGGAAGCGCATCTGGCGGCGGGGGAAGCTCCGTACAGAGGACCCGATGATTGATGAATACCCCCCGGTGGACCGAGCCGGTGAGCCCTCCATGTGACGCCAGGAACCCGAGCTGCGTGAGCAAGCCACCGCGCTGGGGCTGCTCCGTCGGGCCGAAGCTAGCCAGCGAGAAGGACTCGTCGAACCCACCTTCGAGCCCATAAATCGCTGCAAGACCAGCGTTTGCAAACGTGTAGGGCGCCGTCAGAAGCTCAGCCAGGTTGCCATCCTCCTCGAGCACCACGTGCTCGACGAAGAGGCGAGCCTCCTCGTACATGTCATTTCCGACACCGCCGTAGTAGAGCGGAAACTGCGACGAGTCTTTGCTCATGTCTCGGTAGAGATCCCAGTTGAAGAGCTGGGCGTGGAAGCGCTCGAGCATCGCTTGACCGCGCGCGTCGTCGAGCAGGCGCGCAGCTTGCGCCGCGACTTCCTCTGCGGTGTGCAACGCTCCGCGCTCCGCCTCGTCGAGCAGCTGATCATCCGGCGTCGTGTTCCAGATCATGTACGACAGACGGGAGGCGATCTCGAAGTCGCCTAGCTGAACGGCATCGCCGTTCTGGCTTTGCCCCATCTCGACTCGGTAGACGAAGTGGGGTGACTGCAACAAGGCCTCGATCAACACCCGCACGCCGCTATCGAAAGGGTCCATGTCGGGGAAATGCCCGGCGCCCTGCTCGAAGAGAGCGACGTGTGCATCGACCTCCTCGTTGGAGAGGGCACGCCGATACGTACGCCGACCGAGATCACGCACGAGCGCGCGAACGCGCTCGGTGGCGTCACTGGGTAGGTCAGTCGGGAGCAAGCGGCCGAGCGCCGCGCCATCGGCCGTCACCGCCTCGGCCAGCGATTCCGCCGCTCCCTGGTAGTCGCCCCACAGGTCGCTGCTCACGCGAAGCGCGCGCGCGTTGTTGTCGAAGAAGCTGATCCGCGTGTCCGGCTCGAAGCTGTCCGACAGATCGGGCACCGCCTGCAGGCGGAGGACGTCGCGGACGCTGTTTTCCCATTGGGCATGCGTGAGCCGGGGAAACGCAGTTCCGGCAGCGAGCTCGCCTGTCGCACCGCAGACCGACCGCCCGCACCGCGGCTCAGACGAACCGCCTTCCCCAACGGCGTCGCCGATCACCCCATTGCAGCCGCCCATCACGAGGGCGCCACAAATCACCAACCAGCGATTCAGCATGGAATTAATCCCTATGGGTAGTTACTACATCCAAAAGGGTGTAGGTGTCCAGGCGACCACCTGCGTACATGGCTCAGGCGGCTGGCTGAAATCCCGTGCTAATTCAACCGGGTGTCAAACCTCAACGGCCTCCTCGGGCGGCTCGATCTGGAGCGGCTCGACAGCGATCTCTTTCGCGGATTCAGTCCCCACGACGGCCGGCCACGTATCTTTGGCGGCCTGGTCGCGGCTCAGTCGCTCATCGCGGCCTGCCGCACGGTCGAGGGCCGCGTCGCCCATTCGCTGCACGGGTACTTCCTCCGGGAAGGCGATACGTCAGTGCCGGTCATCTATCACGTCGATCGCATTCGCGATGGACGCTCGTTTGCGACCCGGCGGGTGGTTGCCAAACAACACGGCAAGGCGATCTTCAACATGTCGGTCTCGTTCCAGGCGCCGGAGGAAGGGCTCGAGCATCAAGCACCAATGCCCGACGCACCGCCGCCCGAAACGGTTCCCACGAACGAGGAGCGGCTGCGAGCCTATAAGGAGCGGTCCGACCACCCTGCGGTCGACTTCTTGCTGTCGCTCGACCGGCCGATTCAGCGGCGCGAGGTGGACCACGTCGACCTCTTGGAGCCAACGCCGCAAAGCGGGATACAGCGCACGTGGTTTCGCGCGGACGACGCGCTCGGGGACGACCCGGTGACTCACCAGGCGGTCCTCGCCTACGCAAGCGATTACGGCCTGCTGGAGGCATCGTTCAACCAGCACGGATACAGCTTTCTGACCGAAAAGCTGATCATTGCTAGCCTTGACCACGCGATCTGGTTTCATCAGCCCTTTCGCGCCGACCAATGGATGCTGTATGTCACCCAAAGCCCGCGAACGTCGGGCGGCCGAGGGCTCAACTTCGGTCACATCTATTCCCAGGACGGGGCGCTCGTCGCTTCGGTAGCCCAGGAGGGCTTGATGCGAATTCGGAAGCCGCGATGACTGACCGAAGTTTTCAGCGGTGGGCAACAATCGCGGTGGGATTGTGGCTGTCGGCCATGATGGCCGCGCCTCACGCAACAGCGCAGCGCAGCCCGCTTCAAGTTCCCACCGAAGAAGCTGACGTCAAAGAGGGGTCGTCGGAGCTCGCCGAGATCGAGCGGAAGGCCAAGGCGCTTCGTTCCCGACTCGAGGAATGGCGAGCATCGTCCGCCGAATACCAACGGGCGGCGCAAGAAGCAGAGGCGCGCACGGAGCTGATCGACCAGGAGAACGAGCGCCTGCAGCAGCGCGAGGCGATCCGCGTTTCGGAGGTCGCAAGCGCCGCCGAGCTCAACGCCCAGCTCGTGGAAGCCGAGCAGGATCTTGCAGCGGCGCGACACGAGGCCATGGAGCTCGACGCCCAAGCAGAGCAGCGAGCGGAGCGACGACGGAGGATCCCCGAGTTGCTGTCGGTGGCAAAGCAACGACTGAAAGATCTCGAAGAAGGCTCGCCTGCATCGGCCGCCGATCCCGTTACGGCAAACGCGCTTGCGGAGCTCGATGCATTGAGGCGTGCGGTGCAGAGGGCCGAGATCGAGGCATATCAAAACGAGGTTGGAACCTACGATGCGCGCGGCGCGCTGCTCAGCAAGCGAAGAGACCGCGCGACGCTTCGGATCGCGTACTACGAGGCCCTGAGGGGGAAGCTGCGCGAAGCCAAGCAGCAGTTGGAGCGGCTCGAGGTCGAGCGCGAGAACGAGGCTACCAAGCGTCTTTTGGAAGAGTTGACGGCTTTGCCCGAGGGGTCCAGGAAGGCGCTGCAGGAGCTTTACCAACGCAATGAAGCGCTGGCTTCCGTTTGGACCAGCGAAGGCGGGCTCTACGAACAAATCGAGGACGTCAGCGAGAAACTGGCCCGGGCCGAGGCCAAGGTCGCTCAGATCGAGTCCGAGCTCGTCCGGCTCGCGGCGCGCGTCGAGGCTGTGGGGCTGGCGGACTCGGTGGGCGTGTTGCTTCGGCGCCATCGGGCGGAGGCTCCCGACATCGGCATGTACCGCCGGTTCATACGCATGCGCCAGGAGCGGATCGGCGGCGTGCAGCTTCAACAGATCAAGCTTCGCGAGCAACGCCAGGTGCTGGCCGACATCGACGCGCTCGTCGACGAGGCCATGGCGTCGATCGACGAGCCCGTCCCTCCCGAAGAGCGCGAAGAGATCAAACAGCTCCTTCGACAGCTCTTCAAGACCCAGCGCAAGTACATGGACGCGCTCATCGAAGACTACGAGACCTACTTCCAGAAGCTCGTCGACTTCGATGCCAGCCAACAAGAGCTCATCGACCGCACCGAAGACCTCCTCGCCTTCATCGACGAACGTATCCTCTGGATTCCGAGCGGCAAGGCAGTTCAGCCCGAGCTCCTCTCGGATGGGCGGGACGCCATGGCTTGGCTTTTCGGAGCGACGTACTGGGCGCAGCTCGGAAGGGGCCTACGGGACGCCGCCGCCAGGCTCTGGGCTCTGAATCTGCTCGCCGTCTTGTTGGCGATTCTCTTCGTCCCGTTCGCGCGACGGGTCCGCCCACGGTTTCAGAGGTTGGGTGACCAAGCCAAGCAAGCCGACTGTGCCCGCTTCGGGCCGACCGGCGAAGCGCTCGTGTTGACCTTGCTGCTCGCCGTCTGGCTGCCCGCGCTCCTGGCCTATGTCGGCTGGCGTTTGGGTCTGTCGCCCGTCGCCACTCAGTTCACTCGAAGCGTTGCGCACGGGCTACTCGTATCCGCTGGTTTTTGGGCGACGCTGCGCGTCTCGCGACAGCTGGTGCGCCCAGGCGGCATCGCGGAAGCGCATTGCGCTTGGCCTGACCATGCGGCTCACGCGCTTTGGCGTGACCTTCGATGGTTGACCATCGTCACCGTCCCCGCGGTCTTCGTGATCTTCGTGTTCGAGATGCGCGGCGAGGATCTCTGGCGCGAATCGGTCGGCCGGCTCGCGTTCTTGATCTCCATGCTTGCGGTGGTGGTGTTCAACTATCTCGCCCTGCGGTCTGGCGGCTCGCTGGCCGACGTGTTGCACGGGCGATCGCAGCGGCGCCCTTGGATATGGCGAGCGGTTCAACTTTCTTCGTTGCTGATTCCGCTCGTTTTCGGCGCCGCCGCCCTCCGCGGTTTCTATTGGACGGCCCTTCAAGTCGCACTTCGGCTGCACTTCACTTTGGTGTTTCTGTTTCTATTGGTGATCGTCGTTCAGCTCGCCGCGCGCTGGTCGATGATCGCCGAGCGTCGCGCCGCCCTCGAAGAGGAAGCTCTCGAAGAGAAGCCCGCTAGACCCGCCCCTACGATGGAGGTCAGTCGGCTGATGATCGGCACCGGCCTCCTTCTCGCCATTCTCGGCTCGCTCGCGATCTGGGCTGACCTATTACCGGCCACGAGAATTCTGGACCAGGTCGAGCTCTGGAGCACGACGCAGGCAGTCACCGTCTCCGAGCTCGACCCGACAGGGGTCGAACGCCTCTCGACCGAAGACCGATTGGTAGCGATCACCCTGGCCGACCTGTTTCGCTCGTTCCTGATCGGCTTGCTCACGTTAGCGCTGATTCGCGCTTTGCCCGGGCTGCTCGAGGCCACGCTGTTCCGTCGATTCGGCCCTGGGGAGCGGTATGCGTACGCAACCATCGTCAAGTACGCCGTAGCGCTCGGCGGTTTGGCGCTTGCGTTCGATGCGATCGGCATCGGTTGGGCGAGCATTCAATGGTTGGTCGCGGCGATCGGCTTGGGTCTCGGTTTCGGGCTACAAGAGATCTTCGCGAACTTCATTTCCGGGCTCATCATCTTGTTCGAGCGGCCCATTCGTGTGGGCGATACGGTCACCGTTGGTGAGATCAACGGAACGGTGACGAAGATTCAGATCCGCGCGACGTGGATCACGGCGTTCGACCGCAAAGAGCTCGTCGTGCCCAACAAGCAGTTCGTCACCGGGCAACTGATCAACTGGACGTTGTCCGATCCGGTGCTGCGCATTTCCATCCCCGTCGGCATCGCGTACGGCTCCGATACAGAGCGCACGATCGAGGTTCTCAAACAGGTGGCGAAAGAGTCGAGACGCGTCCTTCGAGATCCACCACCTGAGGTGCTGTTTCTCGGCTTCGGAGACAGCTCGCTGTCGTTCGAGTTGCGCGTGTTCGTTCGAAGAGTCGCACAGTTGTTTCCCGTCAGGCACGAGCTCCACATGGGTATCGACAAGGCGTTCCGCGAGGCTGGAATCCAGATCGCGTTCCCACAGCGGGATCTGCACTTGAAGTCGGTGCCGGACCATTGGCAGCCGCCCCCGGGCCGCTCCGAGTGAGCCTACCAGGCTGCGTTCACTGCAGGTTGTAATTGATGATCATCGACTGATCACCGCGCCGGATCGACAGGTTGAACTTATCGGCGGTCCTCAGGGTCGTGTACGCGCCTAGCGCTGCGTCCGGGCTACTCAGCGGCTGCCCGTTCACGCTTTCGAGGATGTCGTTGTTCTGGATGCCTAGCTTGGTCAAGAGGGTGTTGGGCCGAATGCCTCGAATCTCCATGCCGACCGACCGGCCGCCCTCCATCTTGGGCGCAATCGCTGCGATGCCGATGATCTTGCCCGCATTGTCGAGCACCTTGTTGAGCAAGGAACGAGAGAGGTTGTAGTTGGTGTCGTTCACCTTCTCGATGCCTTCGGCCATCTCCTCCGTGGTGAGGCCGGCATTGCGGTCCGCCAGCTGGGCCTTCTTGGACGGTGGCTTCTTCCTGGTGGCCGCGGGCTTGGGCGCAGGCTTCCCGGCGGCGCTATCGACCTCGAACATCGCCAGCCGGCATAGGCCGCTCGTGTTTTGAAGAATCACGCTGTCCGAATGGATCGCGCGGATCCTGGAGCCTTCGACTTCGGCCCCTCCGTAATGCAGCCCGGCTTTCCTGTCCGTTCCAACGATTGCGGCGAGCGAGCGCTCGAAGTCTCCGGGCAACACGACCGTGCCGATCAGTCGCATCGTTCCACTGCAGGGCGCTTCGACCTCCTCCAAGGGCAGACCTTCCAAAGGCAGGTCGGAGATCTCCATTTCCGCGCCGGACAAATCTCCGAGGGCCGAGTTGAAGATGTTCCGCCTCAAGATGACGCTGGGATCGCGTTTGCGTTGAGGGCCACCGGACGCGGCAGTCCGCCTCGATGGGGCCGGACCGGCGTCAGGCTCGGTGCTCAGGACCTTGGCGGCGAGGAGGGCTGTCGCCCCCTGAGCGCAGAAAAACGCGCATAAAGCCAGAGTCGTAAGCACGATCCCGTTCCTCAATCGGTCGTTTCCCGCGGTCGCCATTTATCCCAGAGCTTAGCCTACAATCGGCTTGGTCAATCGGTTATAGTCCCGCGCCCCGATGAACAGAATCAAGCGGTTTTTCAGGCGAGTCTTGCTGGATTCTTGGCGAGAGGCAGACGCGCAGGCGGACACCGCAGGCGCCGAGCAGCTCGACTGGCGACCCATCGTCATCCTCACGACGACGGCACTTACTCTCACGTTGGCGAAGTACTTTGGCGGCCACGCGACCTTCTCGGAGCTGGTCCCCTACGACTCGAAAGTGTACGCGCGCGACGAATGGGATTTGCTCGCCAGAGCCTGGTGGTCGGGAGTTCGTGTCGTGACCTACGTGGTGATTCCGATGCTGACCATCGTCTTGATGCCTGGAGAGCGCATTCGCGACTACTACATCTCCTTTCGAGGCTTCCGCCGGCATCTCTGGATCTACATCGGACTCTATCTGCTGGTGCTTCCGTTCGTGCTGTTCGTGGCGACGCAGGACCAGTTTCTGAGTACCTACCCCTTCTACAAGTACTCCAACCAGTCGCTTGGTCACTTCCTGCGGTGGCAGGTTCTGTACGCCGCGCAGTTCCTGGCGCTCGAGTTCTTCTTCCGTGGCTATATGCTCCAGGGGCTCCGGCACAAGTTCGGCTACGGCGCCATCTTCGTGATGATCGTGCCTTACTGCATGATCCACTACCCCAAGCCGCTCCCCGAGACGCTTGGCGCAATCTTTGCGGGTATCGCCCTCGGGACGCTAGCAATGCGCACCCGCTCCATCTGGGGAGGCGTCCTCATCCACGTCGGCGTGGCGCTCACGATGGACTGGCTGGCCGTCGCCCAGTGCCCACCGCCCGGCGAAGGCCCCTGTAAATCGC
>Ga0209273_10003352_pt1 | contig 11147 bp, 9 predicted proteins | sample tdAd471_FD_187126 | JGI IMG/M metagenome (GOLD analysis project Ga0209273, IMG submission 187126) | Marine sediment microbial communities from the Atlantic coast under amendment with organic carbon and nitrate - tdAd47.1 (SPAdes)... | ecosystem: Environmental > Aquatic > Marine > Coastal >...
TGTGGCGTCCACATAAATTCTGGAGTATCTAATTTTTTCTTTTATCTCCTTTCAGAAGGTACAGATGAGGCTGTCCGCGTTAATGTTTTAGATACTCCTTATAAAGTCAATGGGATTGGAATGGATGATGCATTCCAAGTTTTTTATAAAACCTGGACGCTGGAAGCTTATAATAATATTGATTTCCATTCGTTTGCCAATTCTACAGTTTCTGTAGCTAAAGATATTTTCCCAAATCAAGGAGAAAAAGTCCAGTCTGTTATTAATGCATGGCATGCAGTTGGCATTAATTTAACTGAAGAACACCCCATAGTTTTAGATTTTACCATTGTACAACCGACCTGTACATCTAATGGTCAAGTGACAGCAATAGATTTGACTGGAAACCCTAATCTAGATTTCAAGTGGTCATACCACGACGAAATAATTCCAGGTCCAACAATTTTTGGAGTTCCCAGCGGAGATTATACCGTTACAGCTACGGATAATAGCTCTGGCTATTCAACAACTTCCACCGTTCAATTACTGGATCAAATTTCTTTTTCTTCTCATCTTGGTACTATTCCTAATGCTGATTGTCTTGTCCCTACTGGAAAAGTAGTTCTTACGGTCAAAGATAAATCTACAGACCAATCTCCTTCTATGCTAAAAATCAAATGGTTAGATGAAATTGGTAATGGTATCTTCATTCAAGATAAAGCGCCAGCTGTTTGGGCCGGATTAGCTCCAGGTAGGTATAGCGTAGAAATAGAAGATTTAGATACCGAATGTACAGAAGTCCTTCCATTTACCATAGAAACTAAGCCTATCGATATAGAAATCGAAGGTGGAGGCTATCGCCCCTTTTGCCAAGACAAGCTACCGCCACACATCAAGCTATACCCTTTTGTTAAAGATTGTCCTTCCTGTGAGGTCGTTGATTGGGATACAACAGATGGAATAATCTTGGAGGAAGCGAGTGACTTATCCGAGATTACGGTAGCTGTCCAAAATGCAACCTATTCTTTGACAATGAAAGATGAAAATGGGTGTTCAGAAACAGTTTTTACGAGTATTCAAGTAGATGAAAGAGACTGTACGGAATGTGCTGATGACAATTTGGAGTTTATCAGCTTCACTGGCGTGGACCCATGCAAGGGGTTTATAGTGAATGTTCTACAACCGATCGACCCCAATGAAATTATCGGTCCAGAAGGATATGGAGATCCTAATTGGATTTCTATCAATGATGAAGTTCCCTACACGGTCTTATTTGAAAATGATCCAGAATTTGCAATGGCAGATGCACGACGAATTGAAATCATTCATTATTTCGATGATAAAGCAAACCCTGCCACTTTTCGTCTAAGCGATTTCGGGTTTGCCAACCTTTCTTTTACAGTGCCAGCCAATAGAAGCTTTTACCAGGCTAGATTAGATGCTAGAGATTCTTTGGGTGTTTACGTGGATGTGGTCGCTGGTATTGATGTGGTTAACAATAAGGCTTTTTGGATATTGGAAGCTATCGATCCATCTACTGGTCAACCTCCACTAGACCCTGATGTCGGGATGCTCCCTATTAATGATAGTTTATCCCACAGAGGAGAAGGATATGTCAATTTTTCTTTGCACTCAATTGCTACAGCCATTACAGGTGATACTCTATTGGGACAAGCTACCATTCTCTTTGATGAAAATGAACCTATTGAGACTAATATTCATTATAATGTCATTGATGCTGTCGCTCCTACCTCTCAAATTGATTCTTTGCCAGATTTGATTGATACCACTGCCTTTACTATTTCTTGGATAGGAGCGGATGATCCGGGAGGGAGTGGATTAAAGGTCTATAATCTCTATGTCGCAGAGAATGCAGGTCCTTATCTGCTATATCAATCTAATTTAATAGATACTAGCCTGGTCTTCAAAGGGCGAAAAGGAGATACTTATTCCTTTTACACACGCGCAATAGACAATACGGGTAATATCGAAAAACCAAAACCTGGCGTTTCAGTAACCATTAAAGATGATCTACTTCTAGCAGCTAAAGTTATACTACAAGGGCCGTATGATGGTGGTGAGCAATTAATGCGAGACGATCTAAGGGTACAAGGTAAAATCCCCTTGCTAGAACCTTATCTCGATTTTGGGTATGTGACGGCGACAGGGCTAGAAAGAATTGATACGTCCGTTTTACTAAACATAGGCCCGGACGCAATTATTGATTGGATATTCGTAGAATTAAGAAATGCGAAAGACTATTCTTTTGTAGAAGCAACACGTTCTGCCTTGCTCCAACGAGATGGAGATATTGTCGATCTAGATGGTATATCTCCAGTGATTTTCTTCAATCTGAAACCCGATGAATATTTCGTGGTAATTCGTCACCGAAATCACTTGGGAATACGATCTTCTCAGCCAGTTTCCCTTTCAAGTATAGCTACGAGCTATGATTTTACAGCTGTTCTCTCTCAGGCTGCGGGTACAACCCCATTGCATGATCTAGGAAATGGGAAGTTTGGCCTATATGCCGGAAATGCAAATTTTGATGCACAAATAAATGCAGTGGATAAAAATACTTTTTGGCGAGTTCAAAATGGTCAACCTTATGTTTATGGTATCTCCATTGCTGACTTCAATATGGATGGGACAGTAAATGCTGTAGATAAAAACTCCTATTGGAGGATCAATAACTCTATAGCTGAGCAAATTGAATAATTATCCAACTGAATAGCTAAATCTTCAAAATTAACTAAATAAAGATCGGATATGAGAGTTTTCTTCACTTTCATATGCCTGCTCCTCTGTGTCAGTGCATATGGCCAACCCTCCTTTTGCCTTAGATTAGTACAAATTGATAATGATGGCAATAGCCTTGTTATGAAACTGGAAATTCAAGGAGATGTTTCTTTCAAATTAGGATCTAGTAATTTACAGTTTTCCTATAATGATGAGGCCATTGATAAACCTATTATCGAGAGTACACCTTTGGCTCCTCCATTTTATCAAGTGCCGACCCTCACCGTCCCGTCGAAGAATCAGCTTTCTTTCAATATAGAATTGGGATTCGCTGGTTTTGGTGCAACCATGGCGGGAAGTAGTGCTTGGACCGAAATAGCTAGGGTAAGGTTTGACATCATTGATTTCACAAAAATCACTGAGATGACCTGGACATACAATGGTGGTACGACAGCAACGGTAGTTTTTCTAGATGATGAAGCAACACAAATCTTTGCCACAACACCAAGTTGTTTAGCTTCACTTACGCCTACCTCTTCACCTCTTCCCGGAGATTTTTTAGATTTTTTTGGTAAACCTACTTCAAATGTTGTGGAACTTGATTGGATCACGGCAAATGAAGAAAACGTGGCCGGGTTCGAAATACTAAGAAGTAAAAACGGAAAAAATTGGAAAAAAATTGGATGGATGGATGCCAAGGAGAATGTCTACAATACCTACAAGTTTATAGATGATTCTCCTTTTTCGCCATACAATTACTATCTACTAAATATGGTAGATCATGATGGGACCAGTAAACTATCTGACATCATTATCATTCTTTTTGGCTCAAATGAGATCAATGTTTTTCCAAATCCTTCAAGAGGTTTTATCAATATCAATTTAGGAAAGTTTGATGGCCCTTTTGAAGTCGAAGTTTATGATGCAAGCGAAAGATTGAAATTTAAAACAATCACAGCAGATAAACGAATAGATCTTTCCAATCTATCAAGTGGAACTTATATATTACTCCTGAAAGTTGATCATCAACTTTATACTAGCAAGTTTGTAAAAATCTAATCCTCAAATACTACAATGCAAATGGCCCGTTCCCTACTGCTTTCCTAAATGATCAGCGGTAGCCTTGGCAGCGCTATACCATGCGCCATCTTCTTGCGTACAAACAGCCCAAAGCTCCTGCGCATTTCAAGCCAGCATTTCCAACTAATAAACTGTTTTACACAGTCTTTACCGGTTTGGAACGAGGAAACTATATCTCTTCTAAAACCTCTCCATTTATTGCTACATTCCGTCCCCCTTTCCCCAAATCCCCGGGGCGACAGAATACCTATTATGTCTCCCCCCTTCCCCCCCGTTGTGATTTAAAAAAACAGCAGATGGGAACTTTTTCTCCTACATTTTTCTTCTAGAGATTAGCGTTCTGCTTCTCCTTACCTACTTCCCTCTAACAAACCCCTTCCTATGAATAACGCCTCACAACTCCTCACGCCGCAACAATTAGACATCCTCCTGCAATCACTGAATCGAAAATACCGGCTGATTACCCTACTCATGGCCGATGCTGGACTCCGTGTCACCGAAGTAGTCCGACTACAAGTAAAACACTTCAACTTCCCCGAACAAACGGTGCAAATACAAAGCTTAAAGAAACGCCCGACGGCGAAAGACAAGATCAGAATGCTCCCGCTGACGCAACGGATTATGGAGGCTTTGACAGACTATTGGGGCATCATGAAAAATAAGGAATCTAATGCCTACCTCTTCCCGCCCTCTAGCCAGTCTAACCAACTGCATCTTTCTCGTAAGATGGTCTGGCGGAGATTGAAGAAGCATAGCAATGGACTCATCAACCCACATATGCTGCGCCACTACTTCGCGACTCGGGTGGTCAATGAGGGCAATGATATTCGGACGGCGCAAAAGATGCTTGGTCATGCTAGCCAGCAGACGACTGAGATTTACTTGCACGTGCCTCAACAAAAGATCCAGGCAGCCATCTCCAGTATCGAAGTAAAGAAACCCTGGTATCACCGCTTCACTTCCTTCACCTCTTCATCGCTTCCCCCCAAAGTTCACCTCACGCCTGCCCGCATCGGACTCACCCCCTTCCACATTGGTCGCAAAAAGGAACTGGAAAAGTTGCATGAACTGGCCCGCAAAGAAATCAATGTGCTGCTATTGGGTCCGCAGGGCATTGGCAAAACGCACTTGCTCGACAATTATCATCAGGGTAAGATTATCCGGATCGACGATTTTCGGTCACCGAAGAAGACACTGGGAGGCCTCTTGTTGGAATTGTATGATCAGGACAAGGAGGCTATCATGGAGATGCTGCTAAAAATCAATAGTCGCTTCGACCTGGAGAAATTAGCCACTCGCGAAAGTATCAAACGCCTTTGTGAATTGGCTATTCAAGCTACCGCCAGCAAGGAATATACGCTGGTCTTCGATGACTTGACTGATATCACCAAATACGGAGTTAAAGTTATGGAGAAACTCAAAAATCATTTCATCATTATCGCCGCTGCCCGACGCATCAAATTGGAACATAAGTCCTTCCTGTCCAATTTCGAAAAGATCGAACTCACACCCCTCTCTCGCCCCGAATCCATCGAACTGATCAATAAGCTCAGTATCCACCTCATCGATCGTATCACCGACTACGAGGCTTACAAAAACCGTATCTGGGAAGACACCCAAGGCATCCCGCTCTATGTCATCGAAATGATCGAACGCCTCAGCAAAGAATCTCGTATTACACCGGAAACAACTGCCACCATACGCCATACCGCCAGCAAACAAGAAATCGACTTCACGCTACCACTCATCGTCCTCTTTAGCTCCCTGATGGTCCTCCGCTACCTCGGCAATGAACTCGGCGACAATGCCGGCGCCCTCAAGCTCATCGGTGGACTAGGCCTCATCGTCGCTATCTTCTCCCGCCATATTTTCCGTACGCTGAAGCGGAAGTTTGTCTAACCTACAGTCCAACCTAGAAGCCCACTCCCCAGCAGTCCTACCGGCATTGGAGGTTTTGCGTTAAAGAAATTGGGATTCGGGCCAACCAAAAGAGAGACCCACGAGTGAACCCAATGAGCAACCGGAAATATTAAGTGCTAGAATATACCAAAGGCATACCTCCCTTTCAATAAGCAGATTTCGTTCATAGCTTCCCAGGAGAGCCGGCCATATTCATTTTAGCTACGAGAGCCAGGAAAACCCGATAAGAACAGAATATTGTTTGAGTCTGACCAATCCCATGAGTTTCGAGAATACCTCACAATCCAGCATGTCTAAGCAATCCACAAACCCCAAAAGCGAGTTTATTATGTTCCGGATTTTCCTGGCTCTCGTAGCGTTAAGAAATGAATAATCCCGACACTTGTGGGGATGATTTTTGGTTCTTTTCATGAGGAAAAGAACAAGAGAAAACTCAAACCAAATGAAACTCCCCAATCACCTAGCCGGCGGCACCCTCATCACCGCCATCCTCTCCTCCCTCAGCGGCATCAACGTCTTCCAATCCATGACGTCAATCATCACCATGCTAGTCGCCACTACCCTACCCGACATCGACCTCCCCAAATCAACCATCGGTCGGACTTTCAAACCGATCTCCCAATATATCAACCGCCGCTGGGGCCACCGAACCATCACACACAGCTTCATTACCTTGTTGATCCTCACACTCTTTCTGGCGGTACTAGAAAAGCAAATCACCGATAAGAATACCTTGTCGCTAGTCTTCTTTTATGCCTATTTATCGCACCTACTATTAGATATGGTCACCCTCATGGGCGTGCCCCTACTCTATCCTTTCAGTAAAAACCCTTTCGTCTTACCCGGTAATCCACGCTACCGTATTCGCACTGGAGATATCCGCGCCGAAACGATTGCCTTTTGCCTGTTTATCCTGCTCAGCATCTTCCTCCGCCCTTTATTCCAACAGGGCTTCTGGACTTCCTACAACCGGCTTTTCGGTACCATGAAACACCTAGTTGCTGAATTCAAAAAAGCAGATGATTTGTTGGAAGTGGAATATTTCGGAAAAGTAGGGACACACGCAATCCAAGGAAAGGGACTTTGCATTGAGGCAGATTTGAATAGGGCCATCCTGGTGGAAGAGGAGCGATTTGTGGTGCTGGATAAGAATAAGATGATCATCAACAAGGTGCTACCTACGCATACAGGTCGCCCATTTACGTTCACTCAAATCCCGCTTATTGCGGTGACGGTCGACTCGCTCAATTCGCTCTTGCATGACCAGTGGATTCGATCGATTGAGCTGTCTGCGGAACAGCCTTTTCGGGTTATTACCGCTGGTATTCCTACAGAGGTCAAACGTTTTAAATCAGAATTGATTACTTCTATCTGGTTTCAAGAATTGGAGATCCCTCCGGATCAGGTAGCTAAAGATTCTTTTATCTACCAACCCAATCCCCGCATTCCAATTCTCCGACAGAGACTCCAGCATATGCAGTCGGAGCGACTGGCGCACCAACAGGCGTGGCGGGAACAGCAATTGTATATCGAAGACCTAAAACAAGCCGTCAATGTGGCTACTTCTTTCTTGGAAAAGGAACGCCTCTATGCTCAGCTGGTTGCCGCGCAAAAGGTGGCTCCGCCTCGTATCGACCTCAACAAGGAAGCCATCCTTCTCACCGAAATCCAACAGCTTCAACGGGCGGAACGATTGAAAAATGAAGAGCAACGTTTGAAAGCGGCTCCATTGCCTGCAAATGATCCGAAGGCTACGCTCTTGTCTGGCTATGTGACCTTACTCCATTTCTAATCCTCTCAAAACGATCACCCCATGAAAACATTAATCATCGCGCTTTCGCTGTTTTGTACTGACACGCTCCCTTCACGGGCTACACTCCTGCATGCCATCGATAGCTTTTATCAAATTCAAACGGAAAGCCAGTTGTTGAAATACCAATCTTCCAAAAAAGGGGAATGGCTCAAGTACCTGCCTACCGTGGGCTTGACTTATACCCTGGATGGTAAACCGCGACCTACTATTTCCTTTTCTTCTTCGCTGCTCTATAGGGCTAAGAAGGATCGATTAACGATTATCGCTAAACGACAGGCTATTATAGAGACTAATCGATTGGCAGCTCAAGGGGCAAAGGCCAAACTGGACGAAATGATTTTTGAATATGAATGTTTGCAGCAGGAGATCGCATCTAGAAGAGAGATATTTGAGATTGATGCGCAGTTGTTTGAAATGGATCAGCAGCGCTATGAGAGGCTAGAGATGGCTCCTTCTGATTTTCTAAAGGTGAAGAAAGTTTTCCTGGAGAAACAACAGGCTTTTCGGAAGCTATCGATTCAAGCCATTCGACTCGAGAAAAGTATCCTTAATTTAAGCTTCCTGTCTGAGCAGAATAATGAATAGCCGCATCACCTACTTTAGGCTAAGCGGCCTTTACACCTGTCGTTCGAATTTCTTTTAAGCCTTCGATTTAAGTATCTCAAATACTCTTCGGCCACCCCATCGCAGATTGGTAAGCCATGTACACATCAAGCTCGTTGAGCCTTTCAGTTTCTAACAGTTTGTTGGCTACCGCAGCCCAGTATTGGGCGGCCTTAACGGCTTCGGTCAAACTGGGAGATACTTCGCTGATGCGGTTGACTTCGGCCAGTAGGGCATCGGCTTGTTGGATGGTAAGTAGGTCTTGCTCTGCGTTTCGAATGACGATTTCCGACATTTTAATGTTTGTTTTGTTAGTGCTGCGGGGGTGAGCCTTTGGTTCTTTGTCGCTTAGCTAAGACTCGTCCCCTGTAGGCATTTGGTAAGCCTGATCTTTGTAAAACAATAAAAAATCTAGGATTTCACCGAATTAATAATTCACTATTTTTCCGCGGGCTGTCTTATGGGCCAAAAAAACATCTTGGTCGCTGATAAAATCATATTGCAGCAGCTCCTGGGTTACTTCTACCCAGTATCTGGCTGCTGATATCGCCTCCGGTATAACATACATGTCAGCATTGAATCGCGCCAATTCAAAGAGTATTTGTTCTACTTCCTTGATGCGAATGAGGTCAATTTGCGTGTTTCTGATCACGATAGGTTTAGGATTCATGGTCTTTTTTAGATGATGAGGATTAAATATGAATGGGCTTGGTACTAAGCTTGCCCTACAACGAATACTGCCGAACAGCAGATAACACCCTAACTCCTTCATATACGCTGTCACAGGGCATATCAATCACAAACAATTCAAAATTCTGATCTTCAACGTAATCCAAGGCCTCAATTTCACAGGTTTGGTAGATCGTACGCTCTTCCTCGCTTAGATTGTTATTGTAATACTCGAAGCAGAGACAGATGGTTGGATTAGCAGTAGGTATCATTTCTTTCACCTCCTCTCCCCTACTGCCAGATTGGTGGTTTTTCACAATAAATAATAGACTTAGACAAAGGCCGATTAGGCTCACTAAATACTTCATGATTAGGTTTGTTTTAATGGATTTGGAAAACACTTTTCTATAATTGACTCACCGATTCACAACTTCACGACTTCATCACTTCACGACTTTCGACCTACCCACTTTCGACTTCCCCTCTTTCACTCCTCCAACTGCACGGCCTGCCGAATCAGCAACTGCGTAGGCAAATCAATGTATCGCATAGTAGCTTCCTGGAATAGGGCGAAAAATTCACTCTTGCGTAACTTACAACTATCGCCCGCTAACTTACTCAGGGCTTCCTCTAGTAGGTAGTGCAAATAATCGGGGGATTCGTCGAAATGTAGTCGCTGCTGCACGGCAAGTCGTAAGATCGACATGGTTTCTTCGGATAGCTTTACGGCTATTTTCCCGCTTTTGAGGGTTCTTGCCATCGATTCTCTGCTATTTTGAATTCTTCTATCAACTGATTTTGGAGGTATAGTCCGGCCCAGCTGACTAGCCCTACCCATTTCTGGGTCACTAAGTATTTCAGTCGTCGTTGGCCGGTACGGTTCTGGTCTTGTCGCTCGGTACTGTAGAAGTAGTAGGCTTGCCCAGTTGGATGCTTGTGATCTACGAAGTAGATGGCTAGTTTGTAAATGCCTCGGGCAGACTTAGCTGGCTGTTTTGATCGCTTGCGGTGCATGGATATTGGCGATTTGTTCATGGAATCGGGTGAGTAGTTCTCGGTCGTGCTTGCCCAGTCGTTGGGAGAGGCGGCGGTAGGTCTCTGATGGCCCCACCTTGGCTCCTGGCTCCTGAGCTTTCAGGTATTCTTTGATGGCTTTGGTCAATAGCTCCTTGGCCTTGATCTCTGCCTTGGCTTTGATGTGCGCTTTGAACCAGGGCTTGGTCCGAGTAAAGCCCTGTTGGTTGCGATAATCGAAGTACCGGGATGGCAAGGGCACCCAACGCTTGATTCCCTGCTTCTGCCCTCTTTCGATCCAACGGCGCACCAGGATAATGCGCTCGATGACCTCCGCTGCTCCGGCTTGGTATCGACTAGGATCGGCATAGATGAGGTATTCGGCTAAGACGGCCTTGGCTCGCACAGCTTCTTCATCGGCGATCCATTTGTCATCGTACAGGTTCAGTAAGGCACAGGTCCAGATCACTTGCACGTGACGCCGCACAGAGTCCGCGTCTTTCTTCGATAGCCCCTCCAACGCTTCGTTCAGAGTGCCCGGAGCCACATTCATCTTCTCACTTCCCGGCTTACGACTTTCAGACTTATTACCTTCCGAACTACGGCTTCCCACTTTCACCTTTTCACCCTTCACCACTTCACTTCCCTTCACCTCTCCACTCCTCTGGGGGGTCCCGCGCAACCCGGGGGGCGTTTCCAGACTGGGGCTGATGGTTTCGTAACCTGACCTAGTCCCCTGTGTACCCAGTATGCTGCCAATGGCTGTGTTTTCAACAACATTTCCCGCTTTTCCACAGCTTCGGAACCCTTCATCCACAGCCCTCGACCACCTATCTAACTGAAAACCAACGCGTTGTTGAAAATCAGCGCCGTCTAATTTTATTAATTCTTTTGTAACCTGATTAGTTCTGGTAACTGTATGACGCAAAGTTTTCGCAGCAGGCTGGAATAAGTGGATGATATTTTCGGGCTCTTTTGTGGTCTGGATATGTATCACAGCTCCCGATAATTCTACTTCATATTGCGCGTTAGAGCCCCTAAATCGCTCCTTCAGTATCACTTTGGCTTCCTTGAGTCGAGTCCTTAGGTTGATAATCGTTCGCTCGCTGCAGCCCAGCGCTTTGCTCAACTGCACGTTGTTGGTCCTCAGGTGCGGCAGCGAGCAGTAAAGCTCCACACCGCCGCCATAGGCTTGTTCGCGCGCCAAGGCAGCACTGTACAAAAACAGCAAGTGCTGTGCCAGGGACTTGTGGCTCGATCGCAATTGCTCCCGCAAGGGACGGTCGGCATTGTAGCGGTCAATGTAGCCATCCAATAGCTTCTTAGATTT
>Ga0209273_10003353_pt1 | contig 11146 bp, 11 predicted proteins | sample tdAd471_FD_187126 | JGI IMG/M metagenome (GOLD analysis project Ga0209273, IMG submission 187126) | Marine sediment microbial communities from the Atlantic coast under amendment with organic carbon and nitrate - tdAd47.1 (SPAdes)... | ecosystem: Environmental > Aquatic > Marine > Coastal >...
TTGTTCGATCGGCGGATGATCTTGCTAAAGTGATCGCCGGTGACGTGGTGATTGCTGTCTCCACTTCGCCGGCGTTTAATGTGATTTTGCCACTGGCTGCTGCCCTCGTAACCGACCGGGGTGGGCTGTTATCTCACGCGGCGATAGTGGCTCGTGAATACGGTATTCCCGCCGTCGTAGGAGCGCGCGGTGCGACCGATCGGTTTACGGATGGCGAGCTGGTGCAGGTCAACGGCGACCGGGGCGAAATTGGTCCCGTTGAGGCGGCCTGACGCCAAAGGGACAGATGATTTATTGGGGCCGTAACAATCAATTTAATCTCCTGAGGAGGATGCAGTGGTGACGACATCGGATAAGCCTTTACTATTCACGCCAATTAACCTGCGCGGCGTGACCGCCGCCAATCGCATAGTGATTTCGCCCATGTGCCAGTATTCAGCGGTCGATGGCCTGCCGACCGACTGGCATCGGCAGCACATTAGTTGTCTGGCCGCCGGAGGCGCAGGAGTCGTGATCATGGAGGCATCGGCCGTGCAGGACCGAGGCCGAATTACCCACGGCGATCTGGGTATCTGGTCTGATGCGCATGGCGAAGCGCTGGTCCCCTTTGCAAAAATAATCCGTGATGGGGGTAGCGTGCCGGCTATTCAACTGGCCCATGCTGGTCGTAAAGCCAGCATGCAACGGCCCTGGCACGGTAACGGTCCGTTAGACGACACCGACGCAGATCGAGGCGAATTGCCCTGGGAGATTGTTGCCCCCAGCGCTATCCCCACCGGTGATGAATTCATGGTTCCGCAAACGATGACGCTGGAGCAGATTGATGAGGTCGTCGATGATTTTGGCGCGGCGGCGGCACGTGCGCATAACGCCGGTTTCGACCTTCTCGAAATTCATGGTGGCCACGGTTATTTAATCCATAGTTTTTATTCGCCGTTATCGAATTTGCGCGACGATGAATACGGTGGTTCACGGGAAAATCGCATGCGTTTTCCGGTGCGGGTCGCGGCCGCTATTCGCGCTAACTGGCCCGATGACAAGCCGCTATTTTTTCGCGTATCCGGTGTCGACGGTGCCGAGGGTGGTTGGGAAATAGAAGATTCCGTGGCACTGGCAAAAGAATTAAAAAAAGTCGGCGTGGATGTCATTGATTGTTCCTCCGGCGGCATCGCTGCGGCGAGCTCGCCAGTTGCTAAAGGACTTCCCCGCGGGCCGGGATTTCAGGTGCCCATCGCTGCCCAGATTCGGCGCGAAGCTGACATCGCGACTCAGGCGGTTGGGTTGATCACCGATGCCGATCAGGCGGAGAAAATTCTCCAGGATGGCGACGCCGATCTGGTATCGATTGCCCGTGAGGCGTTGTACAACCCCTATTGGCCACGACACGCCGCCCAGCAACTGGGCGCGGATGATGCCTTCAAAGAGTGGCCGCACCAATCAGGTTGGTGGTTGGAGCGACGAGCCATCGCCATGGCAAAGTTGCGTCAATAGGAACTCCGGGGTTAGGCTAGACTTTCAGGTTGACGGCCAGGAGAAGCTCTAAAGAGCTGGTCAGGAGGGAGAAATGGGAGATCGATTACGAGGCCACGTTGCCCTGGTTACGGGCGGTGGTCGCGGCATTGGCCGTGCCATCAGTGAGCGGCTCTATGCAGAAGGTGCAGAGCTGGCGATTCTGGGAACGACCGAGTCGGTGCTGCGGGAGACGGCTGAAGGGCTGGAGAAGCAGGGCGGTCGTGCAGTTTTCTGGAGTCAGTGCGATATCTCCAATGAGTCAGCAGTAACCAAAGCTGTCACCGAGGCCGCCGAGCAATTCGGTAAGGTCGATATATTGGTTAATAATGCAGCGGTGACACTAGGCCAGTTTGGCCGCGATCGCATCGACCGGCCCTTTTACGAGATTGATGAAGAGGTTTGGGATGCTAATCTGGATATCAATCTTAAGGGTGCCTGGGTTTTAGCCAAAGCCGTCTATCCCTATATGGCAAAGCAGAATTGGGGTCGGGTAATTAATATCGGTTCTTCAACGGTTTATTTTGGACGCGGCAATGCGGCTCCTTACATTGCCTCGAAAGCGGGTTTGATTGGCCTCACCCGGGCTCTCTCCTTTGACCTGGGTGCCGTCAACGCCACCTGTAACTGCGTTAGCGTCGGTTTAACTATGACCGACCGAATGATAGAAGCGGGCTATGAACAGATGGCTGAACGGTTCCTGGCGTTAACCCCAATGCAGCGCACCGAAACACCGCAGGATGTGCCCGGCACCGTGCTGTTTCTGGCGTCGGATGATTCTGCCTATGTGACTGCCCAGGTAATCAGTGTTGATGGCGGCAGAAGCATGCACTGATAGATAGATTTAGCCGACGTATTTTCCGTGGCAATACGCCGGTTCGTTTCGGAGGCTGACCATCATGAATAATCCCAAAGTTGACCCAGATTTAAATACCAATGCTGGTACTCAGAACAGCGAATTTTTTACCGTTGGTTGTCCGGGCATGGGTTGTCACCAGAATTGCCCACTTCAGGCCGAGGTTGTCGATGGCGCTATCGTAAAAGTGCGACCGCAGCCGATACCGGGCGCCCCTGAAGAGACTCATGCGTGCCTCAGAGGTATCGCTAGCTATGAACTGCCAAACGTTAAAACCCGTTTGCAGTATCCAAAAAAGAGAGTCGGAGAACGCGGCTCTGGTGAGTGGCAGCGGATAAGCTGGGAAGAGGCGCTGGATACCATCGCCGGGCAGATGATCTCGATTCGCGACGAGCATGGCCCACAGGCCATAGAGATGGCCGGGTCTGGTAGCAGTTCTGTGCCCCTCGGCGGTCTAAACGCTGGCGGCGCCACCCAACGGTTAGCCAATCTGTTTGGTTGTACCGAAGTGATTGGCTGGCCCGTAGATGGCGGCCCGTTTGTCGCTGGCATGGTCAATTACGGATTTTTCTTTGGCGGAGCCAATGACCCCCGTGACTGGGTTAACGCCAAAACCATCATCATCTGGGGCGAGAACATGGCCGAATCGGCCATGCGTGATTTCAATCATGTGATGCAGGCCCAGACGCAGGGTACCCAGTTGATTGTTATCAGCCCAACCTTTGACGCCACCGCCGCAAAAGCGGATTGGTGGGTCCCGATACATCCGGCCACCGATGGTGCGCTGGCACTGGGTATGCTCAACCTGATGATCGAACAAGGACTTTACGACGTGGGCTACACTCGCCGCCACACCGTAGGTCCATTTCTGGTGCGGGATGACAATGGGGAATTCTTGCGGGAATCTGATATTGACTCCCAGGGTAGCGCCGAAAATTATGTGATCTGGGACGAGCTAACTCAGAAACCGGCGGCTATGCCTGCGCATGTGGAAAGCCTTGCTGACGCCGAACCCGCTCTGCATGGCCAACACGAAATTGCAGGTATCAGTTGCCATACCGCCTTCCAGCTACTGGCCGACCGGGCCGCAGAGTATTCACCTGAGAAAACCGCCGAGATTTGCGAGTTACCAGTGGAGACTATCCATAAGCTGGTTACCACATACGGCAGCAACCGACCTTCAACTATTAAAGTTGGCATCGGCCTGTCGCGGACTTTTTATGGGGATTTGAATTCCCGCGCAATTCTCGCAATGGCGGCGATCACCGGGGATATCGGTATGCCCGGCGGTGGCGCCAGTGGCTGGGCACGGCATTACGCGCCTATGCTCAATGGTGATCCGGTCTACGCCGCCGATGAGCGTCGTAGTAATCGGCTGCACATCAGCACCGGCCATAATGCGGTAGTCAATGGAGATATCAGGGCGATGCTGGTATTTGCAAGCAATCCGTTGAACTCAAAACCCAACGCCAACGCCTGGATTCATGAAGTGATCCCGAAACTGGATATGCTGGTGGTGGTCGATATTGTTGACACCTGGACTAGCCAGTACGCGGACATTGTCCTGCCGGGCACCACTATTTATGAACGCACCGATCTCTACTCGGTACTGGGCTGCACGGTATTGTCGCAACAGGCGATTGAGCCTAAGTACGAAGCCAAATCGGATCATGAGATATGCACCTTGCTGGCCCAACGGCTGGATCTTGGTGAATATTTCACTGAATCCACCGACGAGCTGCTGGAAACCATGCTTGATCACCCTTCACAGGCCGGAATCACCCTGGATAAGCTGAGACAGAACAACGGCATTATGCAGGCTCAGGCGCCGGAAAACGCGATGATTTCCTTCGCCGATAAGCGCTTTTTCACCCCGTCCGGGCGGATCGAATTTTACGCTCCCTACCTCAGCGCCATTGGTGAGGCACTTCCTTGCCACAAAGAACCCCCGGAAGGTCGGCGCTCGCCATTGGCGCAGAAATTTCCACTGCAGTTCTATACCGGAAGGCGTAAGTTCACTAACCAGAGTCAGTCCCACCTCTCAACGACTAAGGAGCTCTGCCCCGAACCACTGCTGCGCATGAGCCCCGGTGATGCGGCCGCCCGCGGACTAAACGAAGGAGACCTGGTAAAGGTCTTTAATGACCGTGGCCTGCTTAAAGTGAAAATCGAATTTAGCAATGCACTGCGACCTGGTAGCGTCTGGATCGAGCACGGCTGGAAGCCCGAGGACTTTGTTGAGGGCCATTATCAGAACCTGTTGTTGCCCTCCAACCTTCCTGACCAGGGAATGATCAATCCGGCCTTTCAGATTTATTGGGGCATGTGGCAGGAGTATGCCGAACAGGCTGCATCACCCGGCCTTGCACCCTACGGACTGGCTGATCAGCTGTTTGATTGCCAGGTTGAAATTGAGAAAGTCCAATGAACGCATCAGAAGAGGATAAGCTGAAAAAACAGTACGGCATCGTCTATGACCTGGAACGTTGCATTGGCTGTCAGGCCTGCAGTGTCGCCTGTAAAATTGAGAATAACGTCACCGAAGGGATTGCCTGGCACGAGGTAAAAACCGTTGGTGGTGCCCATGTAGACACGCCCGCCGGGGTTTACCCCAATCTCAGCATGCACTGGGTACCGACACTGTGCATGCATTGTAAAGACGCGCCCTGCATGGACGTATGCCCGTCTAATGCGATTACCCGCCGGGCAGATGGTATTGTCGTGCTCGAGCCTGACGACTGTATTGGCCTGGGGTGTAAAAAGTGCACCTGGGCGTGCCCCTATGGAGTGATCGAGGTTAATGAACAGGAAGGGGTAATGGAAAAATGTAACCTCTGCAATCACTTGGTTGACGAGGGTAAACAGCCCGCCTGTGTAGATGCCTGTGTATATGAGGCAACTTTTTTTGGTGATCTTAACGATCCGCAGAGTGAGGCGTCGCAAAAGCTAAAAGAGAAAAAAGCGGAAGTGCAACTACCTGAACGCGGGACTGATCCGGTGGTGTTCTACTCTCCAAAGTAGAGTTTGGTCTCGTTAGTGTCAGCGCAGTTAGAGGAATGCCTGGGCTAGCTTGAGGATTAAACGCAACACCGGGCCGGAGTTGTTTCCGGCCGGCCCGGATTATGCGTAAATTCCTTGCTCTGGGATTATTCTGCTTCTGGCTGAACCGTTATTTTCCGCTGTTTGGCTTTTTCGATTTTCGGAATTACCAATTCCAGCACACCCTCTTTGGTCTTAGCGGAAACGTTATCCGCGTCGGCCAACTCGGGCAGGGTAAAGCGGCGCATAAAGGTGCCACTAAAACGTTCAACCCGTTTGTAGTCATCCCGCTGCTCCTGTTTGCTGGAGTCGCGGCTGCCCTGGATCGTAAGTTCACCGTTTTCCAGGGTGACCTCAATGTCGTCGGCTTTCACGCCGGGCAGGTCAGCGTGGATCTCGTACGCAGCGTCTGTTTCTTTAATGTCCACCGCCGGAGTCCACTCCTCGCTGCCAAAATTAGGTGCTGCTGGCATATTGTCAAACAGGCCACCCATCTCGTTTTGTAGCTGTTCGAACAGGCTAGTTGGACGTCGATATGTTGCTATTCTCATGTCAATCTCCTTTCAACAAGTTAATGTGTTGCTTGATTTGAAAAATGCGGGCAGCAGTTGTTGATTTCAAGAAGGGGGAGAGGGTTGCTTACAGGGTTCATTAAAAATATTGATATATATCAATTTGTTGTGATGGGATTATCAGAATGAATGTTGCGGCGATTAATAGCTATCTAGTCCCCGGTTGGGGTTCAATCAGGCTGTGGTTAGTTTAGTAAGCCCTGGCGGTGGCAAAGTTACTGTGATGTTAAGTTGAGTTAACAGGAGGAGTGGAGAATGGAGCAGCGATTTGATAACAAGGTAGCGCTAGTCACAGCGGCGGGGCAGAGCATTGGTTTCGAGACCGCGCGATTGCTGGCCGAAGCCGGGGCTAAAGTGGCCGTTTGTGAGCTGGACGAAGCTAACTGCCATGCGGCCGCAAAAACCATTTGCGATGCTGGCGGAACGGCGGTGGCCTATCCGGTCGATGCTACGGACCAGCAACAGGTTAACGACATGGTTGCCAAAATCGTCGCCGACTGGGGCGGAATTGATCTGCTAATGAATGTGGTGGGCGGCACTAAATTCCCCCGCCGAGTCGATGAAATGCTCGAAGAGGAATGGCAAATCACCATCAATACCAACCTGCACTCGGTATTTCGCTGCGTAAAGGCGGTGCTGCCGGAGATGCGCAAACGTGGCGGCGGGGCCATTGTTAATACTTCATCCGGTGCGGGCATGCTGCCCAGTAACCGCAACGTGGGTTACGCCGCTGCCAAGGGAGCAGTAAATAACCTGACCAAAGCGATGGCCATGGACTATGCTAAAGACAGGGTTCGGGTTAACGCCATTTTGCCGGGCATGATGTTATCGCCCCGGGTCAAAGGCTGGATGGAAAGTAACGACGATTTCGCCAATATGGGCGATGGTATCTGCCCGTTAGGGCGTGCCGGGGAGCCCCATGAGGCGGCACGGGCGGCGGTATTTCTGCTGTCAGATGACGCCAGTTATATAACCGGAGCGCTGTTGCCGGTGGATGGTGGTGCGGTCGCCGGGCAATACATCGAATTTATGGAAAGTGGGGATACCGGTCAGCGAGTTTGACGGCTACTATCCGCTTCGTTTTGTGTCAAAAAAGGAAATGATCATGAGTGGTATTCAAGAATTTGAAATGACAGCGATCGACGGTTCAGCGCTGTCCCTGGGCGCGTATCAGAACAAGGTGCTGTTACTGGTGAATGTCGCCAGCAAATGCGGGTTGACCCCGCAATATGCCGGTCTGCAGCAACTGCATGACCAGTATGCTGACCAGGGTTTTAGCGTCATCGGCTTGCCCTGCAACCAGTTTGGCGGCCAGGAACCGGGCAGTGAAGCCGAGATAGTCGAGTTTTGTCAGTCAAAATATTCGGTCGATTTTCCGATGACTGCCAAGATCGAGGTCAATGGTGCAGGTCGCCATCCGTTGTACGATGCGCTGGCCGGTGATTCAGCGAGTTTCCCCGGTGATATCACCTGGAACTTCGAGAAATTTCTGATTGGTAAAGACGGTCAGGTCGTCCAGCGCTTTGGGCCAAAAACCGCGCCGGATGATGGCGAACTGGTGGCGGCGATCGAAGCAGCCCTGGCAGCGTAAAAAAGCGCTGAGGCGCGGTTAGCTTTCACCGGCAGAGCCGCGCAAAAGAGTGATCTTGAACTGGCAGCCGCCTGATGCAGCCTGGTCGCAGGCAGCATCACCGCCGTGGTACCGAGCAATTTGTCGCACCAGGTAAAGTCCCAGACCAATGCCCTTGTCATTATTAGCCGGCTCCCCGGCCGGTTTTTTCTCAAGCCGATAGAAGGGTTCGAATACTTTCTCCCGTTCAGCCGGTGGCATACCTGCGCCGTTGTCGGTAACCGTCAATTGCGCTGTATCGGCATCGGCTGCGGTGACAGTCACTTCTATCTGGTCACCGCCGTGGCGTTTGGCGTTGCTGATCAGGTTTCGTACCAGAACTGTGAGGGCGTTTCTGTCGCCCCGCATTTCAACGGTTTCACCACTGACTTCGATCGCTGATTGAGCAGCCTCTTCGGCGGCCAGCGCCAACAGGTCAAGATTTTCAAAATGTTTCGTGCCGTTACCAACTTCTACTCGGCTTGCTAATAACAATTCGCCCACCAGCTGGTCCAGTTCGGTGATGTCACGCTGTATTTGTTGTCGCAAATCTTCTCGTGGGTCAGTGGCCAGTAGCTCTAACGCAATCCGCAGTCGTGCCAGGGGGGTGCGCAATTCATGCGATGCGGTGGCTAGCATCAGTGTGCGCTGCTCCAGTAGCTGCTGTAACGTGGAAAAAGTATCGTTAAAACTGCGCGCGAGCTGAGCTATTTCGTCACTACCCTCAACGGCGACCCTCGCCCCCGGGTCACCGGTTCCTACCGCCTCAACTCCGGCCTGTAGCCGTTCCAGCCGACGGGTTATGCGCCGTGACAGCGGATGCGCACCCAGTGTGACCGCCACTACCAGAAGCAGCAGCCACAAATACCAGCTTGACCGACGCGGTGGTGGTAACCGTCCGGTGATCGTTCGACCATCCGCAAGGGCGCGTTGCACGATCGGCCCCAGCCCCCGCACTCGCTGAACCGGTTTATCGCTGAACTTGGGTAATTGCCGATTTACCAACCGGCCGGTAGCGGCAATTGTATGGCCGCTGCTGTCCGTTACCGCCAGGTCCCAGGCAAGTTGCTGGCTCAGTTGATCCACCCAGCGCTGGATTTGCAGGGGATCCGCGTCAGCCATTGGCAGGGTTTGGCTGGCCATTTCCAGGGTGCCGATTACATGCTGGTGGTGCCAGCGTTCGGTGGTCACCCGCAGCACCCCAGCCATGACCGCAAAGAGGAGGATGACGCCGATAAACGAGAGGTAGATGCGCCGAGATAATCGACTCTGCTTCTGGTGAAGATCAGAATGGCTGAAAGGGCGCATTTATGGGGTCCAGTTAATGTCTAATGGCGTTTCCACCGAACTAATCAACTCGCTGCTGACGGGAGGAAAACAGATAGCCGACACCGCGCACGGTAATAATGCGTTCGGGTTTTTTGGGGTTGTCTTCGATGGCGGCGCGAATGCGGCCAATATGGACATCAATACTGCGGTCAAACGCTTCCGCCTGTTCACCTTTGAGGCCGTTCATCAGCTGGTCGCGGGACATGACTCGGCCGGCGTTATGGGCTAGTAGTAATAGCAGGTCAAATTGATGGCCGGTCAGGGATTTAACCTCGCCGGCCAGCGTGACCTGACGGCGAGCCGGGTCAATTTGCAAGGGGCCAAAGTCGATTACCGCATCCTCCAGCGCGGCCGGGTCGAGTCGCTCCAGGTTGCCGCGGCGTAGTACAGCGCGGATGCGCGCTACCAGCTCGCGGGGGTTAAACGGCTTGGGCAGGTAGTCGTCTGCGCCTAGCTCCAGACCAATAATACGATCCAGCTCATCCCCGCGGGCAGTGATCATAATCACCGGCACGCCGGAGAATGAGCGTAGCTCCCCGCACAGCTCCAGCCCATCGCCGTCCGGCAGGGTAAGGTCGAGCAACACCACTTCGTAGTGCTGCTGGCGCGCCAAACTCAGTCCAGCGCGAGCAGAGGCGGCGTGATCCACCTGATAATCGGCAGCGGCAAGATACTCCACCAGCATGGTTGCCAGCTCCGGATCATCTTCAATTAGCAATAATCTGGTTTTCACCCGCTTATCCCGTTACTTAAAAAACCGGGCCTGATGACCCTTGTCCGTCATCAGGCCCGTAATCCGTTAATGAAACCTTTTCGGCCGCATCTCGGCAAGCTGTTTCCGCTGTTCCGGTTCAAGCAGGTTGGTCACATCGATCATGGTAGTAGTCACCTGTCTGCTTAACCGGTCGGCCAGGTTGACCATCGCCAGCCGTTCCTGTTCGATCTCGGTGGCATTGATTTGCTCAGCAGTCATCAGTTGTCGCATGGTTTTGCGATGCTCTTTGCCTTCGACGCGAAGCGGCTTTACCTGTTCTTTAAGATCACCCAGTGCGGCTTTAATCTGCTCGCGCTGCTGATCCGTTGCGTCCACTGCATCGAGCATCCGCACTAACCGCTTTTCGTGCTTCGATTCGGATCCCTTATGCGGGCGATCCCGCCCGGCATCTTTGTCGCCCCGGTCAGGACCATCGAATCCCAGAAAGCTCATCGGATCCATTCCACCTCCGTGGGCACCCGACGGGCCCTGGGCGTGGGCACTACCCATGTTGGATAATCCAAACATTGAACCGGCGCCAATCAAAAAGGCAAATAGCAAAGCCACTTTGCCATGGCGTCTGCAGGACCGTTCTGGCTGGTTGTTTAGATTGTTATTGGTTTCTGTGTTCATAATTAACTGCTCCTAAGTGTTGATTCGCTCGCGACTTGCGGCGACAGGCATAATTTAGGCGCGCTGCTTTGCTGGCCGATGTCTGCCAGGTAAAGATTTGTAAAGTTCGCTCAATTCATTTCACTCACTATCACTGAGTAACCAAACTCTTGGCCCTTAAACCCACCATCTACAAACTTAAAATTTCCCTGTCGGATCTTAATCGAGAGCTTTACGACACCCTCAACCTCACCATTGCCCTGCACCCCTCCGAGACCATGGAGCGGATGATGGCTCGGGTGCTGGCGTTCTGTATTAATTCCGACGAGCAACTGGCGTTCACCAAAGGGTTAAGCGAGGCCGACGAACCGGATATCTGGGCTCATTCTCTGGACGGTGAATTACAGCTCTGGATTGACCTCGGCGAACCCCTGCCGGAGCGCATTAAAAAAGCGAGTCATCAGGCGCGGGCCGTAAAGGTCTACAGTTTTAATTCAAAATCCGATGTCTGGTGGAGTCAGGGGCAGGCGCAGTTTTCTAAACTCGCTGCCGCCGTTTACCGCTTCGATAGCGAGCAGATTAAACAGCTGGCTACCCTGGCGGAGCGAACCATGGAATTGTCCGTGACCATTTCTGAGCAATCGGCTTTTTTTGCCACCGAGCTGGGCGAATGTGAAGTGAGTTGGGTTACTCTGCAGGAGTAACCACTGGTTTATAGTCCCGGTTTATTAACCCCGCTTTGTTAATTTTGAGGAGAAGAGCATGATTAAAGTCAGTGTGATTTACCCCCGCAGTGAAGGTACCGAGTTCGATATCGACTACTACTGCAGCAGCCACATGCCGATGGTGCAAAAACTCCTGGGCGA
>Ga0209273_10003366_pt1 | contig 11113 bp, 8 predicted proteins | sample tdAd471_FD_187126 | JGI IMG/M metagenome (GOLD analysis project Ga0209273, IMG submission 187126) | Marine sediment microbial communities from the Atlantic coast under amendment with organic carbon and nitrate - tdAd47.1 (SPAdes)... | ecosystem: Environmental > Aquatic > Marine > Coastal >...
AAGGCTGCCGGCGGCAACATAGAAATCCGGAAATCCGTCTGCACCCACTGTTCCGTGGGCTGCGGCGTCGTCGCCGAAGTGCAGGATGGCGTCTGGACCGGACAGGAACCGGACTTCGATTCGCCGTTCAATCTGGGCGCCCACTGCGCGAAGGGCGCATCGGTCCGCGAACACGGCCACGGCGAGCGCCGGCTCAAATACCCGATGAAGCTCGAAGGCGGTCAGTGGAAGCGCGTTTCCTGGGACCAGGCCATCGGCGAAATCGGCGACAAGGTGCTCGAGATTCGCGAGAGTTCCGGTCCCGATTCGGTGTACTGGCTGGGCTCCGCAAAATTTAGCAACGAGCAGGCCTACCTGTTCCGCAAGATGGCGGCCCTGTGGGGCACGAACAACGTCGATCACCAGGCACGCATCTGCCATTCGACGACGGTTGCCGGCGTAGCAAACACCTGGGGCTACGGCGCGATGACCAATTCGTACAATGACATGCACAACTCGAAGGCGATGTTCTTCATCGGCAGTAATGCTGCGGAAGCGCACCCGGTCGCGATGCAACACATCCTGCGCGCCAAGGAGAACGGCGCGAAGATGATCGTCGTCGACCCGCGCTTCACGCGCACGGCGGCACACTCGGACCAGTACATCCGCATCCGCCCGGGTACTGACGTACCGCTGATCTGGGGCATTCTCTGGCACATCTTCGAGAACGGCTGGGAGGACAAGGAGTACATCCGGCAGCGTGTCTACGGCATGGACGAGGTCCGCGCCGAAGTCGCGAAGTGGACGCCGGACGTCGTCGAGAACGTCGCCGGCGTGCCCGAGGAAGACTGCAAGGCGGCGGCGCAGACCATGGCCGAGAACCGGCCCGGCACGATCGTCTGGTGCATGGGTGGTACCCAGCACACGATCGGCAACAACAACACGCGAGCGTACTGTGCGCTGCAACTCGCGCTCGGCAACGTCGGCGTATCCGGCGGCGGCGCTAACATCTTCCGCGGCCACGACAACGTCCAGGGTGCCACGGACCTCGGCGTTCTCTCGCACACCCTCCCCGGTTACTACGGCCTGTCGGCCGGCTCGTGGAAGCACTGGTCGAGAGTCTGGGACCTCGATCACGACTGGGTCATGGGGCGCTTCGATACCGGCTATGCCGAATCGGGCGATGCGGCAACCGGCAATGTCCCGTTTGCCAACCCGATGAACTCCGCCGGCATCCCGGTCTCCCGCTGGGTCGACGGCGTGCTCGAAGATGCCGACCTGATCGACCAGCGCGAACAGCTCCGGGCAATGTTCTTCTGGGGTCATGCGCCGAACAGCCAGACCCGCGGTCGCGAAATGAAGCAGGCGCTCGAGAAGCTGGACCTGGTCGTCGTCGTCGATCCCTACCCGACGCACACGGCGGTATTGCCGGACCGGCAGGACGGCATGTACCTGCTGCCGGCCGCGACGCAGTTCGAGACCTACGGCTCGGTCACCGCCTCGAACCGCTCGTTCCAGTGGCGCGACAAGATCATCGACCCGATGTTCGAGTCGCTTCCCGACCACACGATCATGTACAAGCTGACCAAGAAGCTCGGCTTCTCGGACCAGCTGTTCAAAAACATCGAAGTCAACGGCGACGAACCGTTACCCGAGGACACGCTGCGTGAAATCAATCGCGGCATGTGGACCATCGGCTATACCGGCCAGAGCCCGGAACGGCTCAAGCTGCACATGGCCAACAAGCACACGTTCAACACGACGACGCTGAAAGCCGAAGGCGGACCGTGTGACGGTGACTACTACGGCCTGCCATGGCCATCCTGGGGTCCGCCCGAGATGAAGCATCCGGGCACGCCGGTGCTGTATGACACGAGCAAGAGTGTCGCCGACGGCGGCCTGAATTTCCGGGCTCGTTTCGGCGTCGAAAGGAACGGCGTCAACCTGCTGGCCGAGGACTCTTACAGCAAGGATGCCGAGATCAAGGACGGCTACCCGGAATTCACGGCAGACATGCTGAAGCAGCTCGGCTGGTGGGACGATCTCACCGATGCCGAGAAGCAGGCGGCCGAAGGCAAGAACTGGAAGACCGACCTGTCCGGCGGCATCCAGCGCGTGGCGATCAAGCACGGCTGCGCACCGTTCGGCAATGCCAAGGCCCGTACCGTGGTCTGGACCTTCCCGGACCCGGTGCCGATCCATCGTGAGCCGCTGTATACCTCGCGGCGCGATCTCGTCGACAAGTACCCGACCTACGAGGATCGCAAGAGCCACTACCGTCTGCCGACGCGTTACGGCTCGATCCAGGCGAAGGACTACTCGAAGGACTATCCGCTGATACACACCAGTGGTCGCCTCGTCGAGTACGAGGGCGGCGGCGAGGAAACTCGCTCCAACCCGTGGCTTGCGGAACTGCAGCAGGACATGTTCACCGAGATCAACCCGGCCGACGCCAACGACGCGGGAATCCGGGACGGCCAGATGATATGGCTGGAAAGCCCCGAAGGAAACAGGATCAAGGTCAAGGCCATGATAACCCCGAGGGTGGCTCGCGGCGTTGTGTTCTCGCCGTTCCACTTCGGCGGCTGGTCCGAGGGCAAGGACTTGCTGGACAAATATCCGGAAGGCGCCGCGCCTTACGTGCGTGGCGAGGCGGCCAACGCCGCGTTCACCTACGGCTATGACTCCGTCACGCAGATGCAGGAAACGAAAGCTTCCCTCTGCAAGATCACCGCAGCTTAGGAGACTCGATCATGGCAAGAATGAAATTTCTGTGTGACGCCGAGCGCTGCATCGAGTGCAACGGCTGCGTAACGGCCTGCAAGAACGAGCACGAGGTCCCCTGGGGCGTCAACCGGCGTCGCGTCGTGACGCTGGATGACGGCGTTCCTGGCGAGAAATCGATATCGGTGGCCTGCATGCACTGCACGGACGCGCCCTGCGCGGCCGTCTGCCCGGTCGATTGTTTCTACACGACCGACGACGGCATCGTCCTGCACGACAAGGACCTTTGCATCGGTTGCGGATACTGCTTCTACGCCTGCCCGTTCGGCGCGCCGCAGTTCCCGCAAAAAGAGGCTTTCGGTGTGCGCGGCAAGATGGACAAGTGCACGTTCTGCGCCGGCGGCCCCGAGGAGGACAGCTCCGCCGCCGAGGAAGAGAAATACGGTCGCAACCGGATTGCCGAGGGCAAATTGCCACTGTGCGCCGAGATGTGCAGCACCAAGGCGCTGTTGGCAGGCGACGGCGACATGGTCGCGGACATTTATCGCGAGCGCATCACGAAGCGCGGCGGCCGTCCCGAGACCTGGGGCTGGGATACCGCGTACAAGGGCGACTCCTGATGCGGCTCGGGAGCGACTCGCCGAAAGACACGCGGGCCGGTAAGGCTACCGGTCCGCGGCAATGATGGACGCCGCGAGCCCGTTGGGTTCGCGGCGCAAAAAGGAGCCTGGTCAATGCGCGTAAAAGAAATTAAAGGGAAACGACGGAAGCGCCTTTACGTTGCACTCACAGCCATCGCACTGGGGCTGCTGCTTGCCATGGCGTTACCTCTGACCGGTTACGTCCTCCACAGCGCGGGGCTGGTACAGGTCGCGCAGGCACAAGACGCGGACGACGAAGACGAAGCGGTCAATCCGCGTGCCGAATACTGGCGCGCCGTGCGCGGCGGTGTGGAAGGTTATTCCGCCGTGTCGGGGCAAGAGACCGGCGTTCTGATTCAGAACGGCGGCCAGAAGTGGCGCGAGACCCGCAATGGCCCGGTGTCCTTCTTTGGCGCGTCGCTCATCATCGCCGTGCTCGTAGCGATAGCGGCCAAGCACATCGTCAGGGGCAGGGACAATCTGGACTCACGCACCGGCCGCACAATAGCGCGCTGGCCAGCGTTCGAGCGCGCGTTGCACTGGTATGTGGCCGTCCTGTTTATCATCCTGGCAATCACGGGCCTCAGCCTGATGTTCGGGCGGGCCATGCTGATCCCGCTGTTGGGCAAAGAGGGTTTCGCGGTCTGGGCACAGTTCACCAAGCCGGTACACGACTACGTCGCATTACCGTTCGCGGCCGGACTCATCCTGACTTTGCTCATCTACATGCGGAAGATGTTCCTGCAGAGCCACGACTTCGTGTGGCTGAAGTCCGTGGGCGGCCTCATCGGCGAGCGCCATCCACCGTCCGGCTTTTTCAACGCCGGTGAGAAGATCTTCTTCTGGCTGCTGTTCTTTTGTGGGATCGCAATCGTTGTCTCGGGCTTCTACCTGCTGTTCCCGAATTTCGGCTGGGAGCGAGATGCGATGCAGCTGTCGCACATAGTGCACTCGGCCAGCGGTGTGTTCCTGATAGCGGTCTCGCTGGGTCACATATACCTCGGCAGCTTCGGTGTCGAAGGTGCGCTCGAGGGAATGGTGACCGGCGCTGTCGACGAGGGCTTTGCCAAGGAACACCACATCCTGTGGTATGAAGAAGTCAAAGGCATCGCTCGGACAGAGGAAGGCTCGCCAGCGCCCGACGCGACGACGGTAACCCCGACGTAACCGGCTGATTGGCACCTCGCATTACGCAGGGGACCGCGAATTTGCAGAAGGCCGCGTATGCGGCCTTCTTGCTTCTCACGCTCCCTGTATTTGCCTTGCGCGCTGCAGCGGATAGCACCGTGGACCCCTGGTCCGATGCGCTCGCCACGAGAGACCTCGAGGCGATCGAACAGCTGCTGGATAACGGCCAGGCCAATCCGAACCGCCCGACGGACGACGGCAAGACCGCGTTGATGTTCGCCGCGCAGCAGGCGGACGCGGAGGTCGTCGTCAGGTTGCTGGCCGCCGGTGCCGACGTCAATGTAGCGAATGCGAACGGCGGCACACCCCTGATGTATGCCGCACTGGGCGGCGATGCCTCGATTGCCGGTCTGCTGCTCGACGCCGGGGCGCGCCACGATGCCAAAGCCAAGCTCGGCTGGACCGCGCTGGCCCTGGCTGCGGTCAAGGGTTATGAGCAGGTCGTGCGGACCCTGCTCGACGCCGGGGCGGATCAAAGCATGCGCGATGCCTACGGCTGGACACCGCTCATGCGAGCCGCGCACAACGGCCGCGGCGAGATCGTCCGCCTGCTGCTGGATGCGCCTGGCGCGGACCTCGCAGCGCGCCAGGAGTCCGGTGCAACGGTCCTGCACATTGCTGCCGGGACCGGTCACACCGATATCGTGCGGCTACTGGTCGCTCACGGAGCCGATACGTCCACGAAGGACGGTAACGGCAATACGGCGGCGACCGTCGCTTCGTTGGCCGGCCATGCGTCGCTCACCGAGTACCTGGAAGCGCCGGACCGGGCCGACTAGCAGGCGCCCGTCCGCGAGTATTCGCTCATCGGCCAGACCCTGGCCGTCTCTGTCGCCGGTTGCCAGATATCGTCTTGCTTGTGCGCGAGCGCAACCTGAAACCCGAACTCCGAGAGGAAGCGCTCGAGCATGTCGCCGCCGTAGATGCCCGTCGCGAACAGTGCCTTGTCGCTGGCGGCATATTCGAGGCGCACGGCCGCAAGCGGTTGTGGCGCCGGGCCACCCAGGACGCGCCCGCCGTCGCGCGCATCGTAGACACTGCCCTCCGAACAGCAATAGATCACCTGGCCGCGCTCCCACCAGTCGCCGCCGGTACCCGTCCCGGACATGGGCTTGTGCCGATAGTCGATAAAACTCACGCTGCGGGTCGGGTAGCTCATGCGATGCGCACAGATCGCCGAGAACGCAACGATCGACCGCTCGGGCCCGACACCGCCGGACCAGCGGTACGGCTCGCCATCGGATGTCGTCAGCTCGCTGCCGGGCTCGGCGGGAACGCCGAGGTCGATCAGAAAACAGGGTGTCGTGACATAGGGGTAGTGAAAGACGTAGCTCCGGCCCTTTGTCAGATTCTCTGGCTCGAGCGTCCGTCCGCGGGCATCGACAAGGCGCACCTTTGCAGCGGGCGTCAGTTCGCCGGTTGGTTGCGCGATCAGCGCCGGATTGGCGGCTACAGCCGCACCTGTGCCGACGCAGACCTTGAGGAATTTCCGCCTGTCCAGAGAGCTGGATCCTGACATGCCGATGTCCCAGTAGTCGGGCGCAGACAAAGCGCCTCGATGGAAAAATAGTAGCAGAATCGCCGGCGACGGACTGTGTAGCGCGGGTGGCTGCTATGATCGTATGCACGTTCCCGACGGTCAGACGATTCAACACCGGTGCCAGATACGATCGAAACATTCACGGAGAGCGAGCTGGCGCACTACAGCCGGCATCTGAACCTCCGCGAGGTTGGGCTCGAGGGGCAGGCCAGGCTCAGGGACGCCTCGGTGCTACTGGTCGGACTCGGCGGTCTCGGCTCGCCGCTGGCCTTGTACCTGGCTGCGGCCGGCATCGGCCGCATTGGCATCGTTGAATTCGACACGGTGGACGCCTCGAACCTGCATCGACAGGTGCTCTACGGCGACAGCCAGGTCGGCGAGCACAAGCTCGCCTGCGGTGCAGCGCGTCTGCGCGATCTCAACCCGCACATCACGATCGACGAGCACGCGTGCGCACTAACCCGGGACAACGCCAGAGAAATCGTGTCCGGCTACGACATCGTTGCTGATGGCGCCGATAACTTCGCCACCCGTTATCTCGTCAACGACACCTGCGTACTCGAGGGCAAACCGCTCGTATCTGCATCAATATTCGCGTTCGAAGGGCAACTCTCGATCTTTAACCATGATGACGGGCCCTGCTACCGCTGCCTGTTTCCCGTGCCGCCCCCGGCCGGCCTGGTGCCCTCATGCGCCGAGGGCGGCGTCCTCGGTGTGCTTCCCGGCGTCATGGGCACGCTACAGGCCACCGAGGTCATCAAGCTGGTACTTGGCCTGGGCGAGGTCGCGAGTGGCCGGCTGGTGCATTACGACGCGCTGGCGCTGTTGTTCTCAACCTTCCGCGTGTCGAGGGACCCGCAATGTACGCTGTGCGGAGATAACCCGAAGATTGTCGAACTCGTGGATTACGATGCGTTCTGTGGCGTAAGCGCCGCTGCAGAATCCGCGATCCCACAGCTGTCGCCGGCATGTGCGGCCGAGTTGCTCGACACGGCGACGGACACCATTTTCATTGATGTCCGCGACCTGCACGAGCGTCTCGTCGACCGCCTGCCGCGCTCCGAGCATATCCCGCTGAACGACCTGATCGAAAACGGCGTACCGTTTCCGAAGTCGTCGCGCCTCATTGTTTTCTGTGCAACAGGCGTCAGGAGCCTGCTCGCCGCAGAGTCGCTGAATAAAAGGGGCTACGGCCTGGTGCACAACCTGGAGGGCGGCCTGTCGGGCTGGCGCCGGGAGTTTCCGGGCTAATCAAAACGCAAGAGCCGCCGAGAAGTACCCGTACAGGATGTTCTCGGCGGGCGGCGCGAACGGTGCGTTCTTAAGGAATTCCCCCTTCCAGAGATAGGCGGCAGTGATGTCGACGGACAGATTCCCGGACGGGGGCGCCCAGCGCCAACGTGCATCGAGCTGGTGGCCGATGAACGACCCTGAGTTGCCGTCACGATCTCTCAGCGCGGCCGTCGGCATGAAGTCGCGATCGCTAGCGAGCCACGCAGGCCGGTAGTCGATTCGGAAATCCGTCGACGGACCCGGCTTCGACCGCAGGGCAATACCGGGCGACAGGATATTGCTGCGTGTCAGCGCGCCGTAGATGCCTGTCGGTCCGAACTCCCAGCGCCTGTCACCGTACAACGTGTCGAAGCGATTGAACTCGCCGTCGTCCGGGTCTTCATCGCCCGATGCATAATCGAAACGGAAGATCACACGAGGCTCCCAGCTGCCCTGCAGCTTGCGGCTGACTTCCGCGTGAATGAACCACGCACGGTGATCGAGGTCCGTGGTATCGATCGGCAGTATACTGGCGCGACTCTTGCCGTGCTGGATCGCGGTCTCAAGCTCGAACGCCCATAGTTTGCCGACGTTGCGCGCACGGAGGCCGGCAGTCAGGAAGTCACGATTGCGTGTGGGCAGACTCGGCCGGTCCTTCTCGCGGATCCCGTACAGATACCACTCGGTATCAAGTTGGTTGCCGATACGCACGTCGGACACGTGCAATCCCCAAAGGATCCGTTCCCAGTGTTCCTGGTCGAGCTCGAACTCGTTGTTGCGCAAGCGGTCACGTTCGAGGTTGTTGGGAAGGCGGGCAACCGGCATCGTCAGGAATGCCTGCAGCCCGACGCCCCCGGATTTCGACCACCTTACGCGGACGCCCGTAAAGGAGTTGATTGTGTTGCGCATGCGATTACGCGACACCAATCGGCGGCTGCCAACATCCATCGTCATCCGGCCGACCTCGATGTCCACTTCCTCGTTCCTGTAGCCGACATACGCGCGTAATGGCTCGAGCGCGTTGACGTCATCGGTACCGACAGGCGTCAGATCCTGATGCAACCACGCCCGGGAATCCTGGAGTTCGAACCCCCCATAAAGTCGCTCGCCGTTGATCTGCGCGTGCACGAGTAGTCGTGACAGCAGCAGGTCATCCTGTCCTGGACCGACGAGGCGAAACGTATTTTCCATGGACTCATAGCGCAGCCGTAAACTTCCGGTGACCGAGAGCCCGTCCGGGACGCCGAGCGCAGAATCGAGGCGCCACGGACCCTCCTGCGCCTGGATGACGGCAGGGCCCAGCAAGGCCAGCAGCAACACCTTGCTCGTTCTTATTATTGTTCCCCCGCGCACCGGTGAGACTAAAGCACAGAGGATGTCTTTTTTGCAATCCGCCAACCGGGATTTCCCGCTCCTGCACGGATGATCAGGCCCTTGCGAGGGCCAGCGCGCTGACCTTCTCCACGCCGTGGGCCTGTAGCTCGGTGGCGACCTGCCTGCAGGTTTCCCCGGTCGTGATGACGTCGTCAACGATTAGAACGTGGCGCGCTGTGATCGTGCCACGTACTGCAAATGCCTGACTCAGGTTGCGGCGACGCTCGCGCGCGCTGAGACCCGACTGGTAGGGCGTTGCTCGCAGACGCCGCACATTGCGGATCACCGGCAGTCCGGTCGATTTCTGCAGCAGCGTGCAGATTTCCTCCGCCTGGTTGAAGCCGCGGATGCCGTGGCGCAACCAATGCAGCGGTACCGGCAACAGAGCATCGATCTCTTCCGGCAGCGATTCAAAAGCGGGCCGCAGCAACTCACTGAAAGCCGGCGCGTAATATAGCCGCCGGCGGAACTTGTACATCTTGATTGCAGCATCGACCGGAAACTCATAGCGGAACGGTGCCGCGACCGCGGTGAGCGGCGGCGGGCGCGCCTGGCAGTCGGCACAAACCACGCCCTCGGCCAGCGCTGTTGCAAGCGGCCGCGCGCAAGCCGGGCACTGATGCCCGGTCCGCGGCAGCTCTGTGTTGCAACCGGTGCAGATCAGCTCCTCGCTGCCGGTCCGAACGGCCCCGCAAAACACGCAGCGCCGCGGCATCAGCGCGTGCTCCAGCGCCTCGACCGAGCGCCATAACAACTGCCAGGCCGGGATCAGTATCCGTCGTGCATGCATGCACCGATTATCGTGACTGCCGATCGTGGCAACGCATGCCAATTCTGCGTGATTGGGCCGGAAAGCGTGGTAACGTTTCGCCGCAACTTTCCAACACCCTCGGCCAGCACCCTTGCAATGACCGTTACTGACGACAATTCGACGTTGCGCAGCGCCGACGTTCGACGTCGCTTCGACCGGGCTGCGGACCAATTCGATGATGCAGACTTCGTGCATCGAGTTACCCGCGACGGACTGTTCGCTCGTATCCGGCCGATGTCCGTCGACGCGAAGATTGTCGTCGATCTGGGATCAGCGACCGGCTCGGCCGGGCGGCTTCTCGAAAAGCGATTTCGCGGCGCCCGGGTGGTCGCCGTCGACCTGTCTGCCGGGATGCTCGGCAAGCTGCGGCGCAAGCGGTCCTGGTTTTCGAAGATCGCCGCCGTACAGGGCGACGCGCGGGCACTGCCGCTTGCCGACGCCAGCGTTGACGTTGTTTTCGCCAACTTGCTGCTGCCATGGATCGACGAACCGATGGCCGCTTTCACCGAGATCGCGCGCGTCCTGCGCAAGGATGGTCTGTTTACCTTCGCAACACTCGGGCCCGACAGCCTGCTCGGCCTGCGTAATGCCTGGCGGGTTGCCGATGACAGCCTTCACGTAAGGTGCTTCCCGGACATGCATGACATTGGCGATGCGCTCGTACGGGCGGGCTTGCGTGATCCGGTGCTGGACGTCGATCGGCTTTCCGTGAGCTACCCGAACAGCGCTGCCCTTTTTCGCGACATCACCGCCACGGGCGCCCGCAACAGCTTGCAGCTGCGCGCGCGCGGCCTGGTCGGCCGGCGGCGCTTCAGAGCAATGACCGATGCTCTTTTCGCCCCCGAACAGGCCGGCGGGGCGACGCTGCAGTTCGAACTGGTCTTCGGCCATTGCTGGGGCGGCGCTACCCAAAATGCGGCGGACGGCGTCCCGATCGACGCGACGAAAATACCGCTGCGCCGACGCTGATTTGGCGCATCGGGGCATGCGCTTCCGGGCAACTGCCGAACCCGCCTGCTAAGCTGTTGTTATATAAATGAGTTTCATTCGCGGCTGGCAGATATCGGGGTTTGCCTGCTCGGCCGGCTTTCAGTAAACTTCGCAAGCTTTTGACCGGGGTGTCCGGCTGCCCCGACGTCTGCATCACCACCTGTTGATTCTATTGAGCACGGGCCCTCGACGGTCCGTGGGGTATTTACACAATGATTCGAAATTCGCTACTTAGCTTGCTCGGCATCGTTTGGGCGAGTTCGGCGAGCGCCGAATGGGCCCTGAACATGCCCAAAGGCGTTACGGAACTCAGCGCCGAGACCTACGACCTGCACATGATGGTGTTCTGGTGGTGCGTTGCGATCGGCGTCGTCGTGTTCGGCGTCATGATCATTTCGCTTTTCAAACACCGCAAATCGCAAGGTGCCGAACCCGCGAGCTTCTCGCACAGCACGACGGCTGAGGTTATCTGGACAGCGATTCCCGTCGTCATCCTGTTGCTCATGTCCGTGCCGGCCGCCGAGACGATGATTCGTCTCGAGGATTCGCGCGATCCCGACCTGTCGATCGTCGTAACCGGGTACCAGTGGAAAT
>Ga0209273_10003374_pt1 | contig 11084 bp, 9 predicted proteins | sample tdAd471_FD_187126 | JGI IMG/M metagenome (GOLD analysis project Ga0209273, IMG submission 187126) | Marine sediment microbial communities from the Atlantic coast under amendment with organic carbon and nitrate - tdAd47.1 (SPAdes)... | ecosystem: Environmental > Aquatic > Marine > Coastal >...
CATCTTCAGCCTTTTCGGCGACGCGATCTGGTCGACGTTTGCCGGGCTGTCCGCCGCGGTCATCCTGATGTTTCTCAACAGTGCCGTTGAGCCACGTTTTCGCCGCCTCGCCGAGAACCGGCAGGACGTGCGCGAGACCGTCGCCCGTGCGAAGCGCGAACTCTCGCTGACGACCGAGAGCAAGGAGGCGAAGTCGTGACCTCGCGGCGTCTGACCTTTCAGCTCACGCCATTGCTCGACCTGCTGTTGATCGTGATCTTCGCCCAGTTTCTGGAGGTGAAGGAAACGACGACGACGCAGGAGCAGCAGGCGACCGTCCAGATCTCGGACGCAACCGCCGAGCTGGATCGCGCGCGAGCCGAACTCGCCGACCTGCAGGCTCGCGCTGCGGCGGCTCAGGCTGAGCTGGAAGCCGCGCAGAAATCACTCACCGCCGAGCAGCTCTCGTCCGACTCACTGCGTCTGGAAAAAGACGCTCTCGAAAAGGCTCTTGCCAAAGCCAGCGAGCAACGCGACACGATTGCCGGACTGATGCCCGAACTCTTCGACCTGCCAGACGAAACCGTCCGAGAACTCATCCGCACGCGCACCCCGGAGAACGTGCGACTGACGCCCGAGCAGGTGCAGCGGTTGAGGGAGGAGTTTCGCGAGTTCGCCCAGAAGAAACCCGGCGAAGCCGTCCGCCACCTGCTGACGTTCGAAGAGATGCGCAAACGCTGCGACATCTGGGAGCTGTATGTCGATTCGACCGGCAAAACGGTCTTCTCCGCCGGCCAGCGCACGTTCGAGTTCCGCGCTGATTCATCCGCGCAGTTTCAGCGGGAGCTGTTCGAGAACTACAAGTCGCTGCCGCAACCCAAAAGTCTGGTCATCCTGCTGCTCTCGTATGGCGACGTGAAGGCGTCCGTCTACCAGGCCGCCATCGACGGCCTTCCCAAAGCCGCCGAGCAGATGCGAGAAGACCAGAGCGGCCGCTCCCGATTCGAGTACGCCATCCTGGGTTTCAATCCGACGCCCATCGCGACGCCGGCTCTTCCTGATTGATCGGCGATCAGACTGCGGCGATTGATCTCAGTGAGCTGTTTGTTCTGCGGTCGCTTGAGCTGCGAAGCAGCGGGAGCCGTAGGGTCAGCATTGAGATTCTCGGCACGGACCGAGCGCACGGATCAAGCTCCCTCTCCCCCAACATGTGGCGAGGAATACAGAGACCGCTGCGCTTTGGGGGAGAGGGCTGGGGTGAGGGGGAGCAGGTGTCGGCGGAGTTCTCGATTGCCCCCTCACCCTGACCCTCTCCCCCGCATTGAGGGCAACTCTGTATTCGTAAGTATCCAGCGGGGGAGAGGGAACCAGTGTGGCTGTTCGGTCGGCGTGATCACTCTCGCTGTTTCTGCAAAGATGCCCGCCCTCGTCACGAGACGCTCCTCGTTTAACGCCCAGCCGCAGGCGCCGGCCACCAGCGATGAGGAACAACGTACGGACCGTCCTGGGAATCTCTGTCGTGGGGCAGGTTTTCAACCTGCCATGGCAGGATGCAATCCTGCCCCACACTGAGCAGCGATCGTTCGGACAGGCCTGAGCCTGCGGCTGGGCGTAATACGAGTAATCATCGAACATTCTGCCTTGGAAACGGCCACTTACAGGAATCGCTGAATGCTCCCTCGCCTGATCTGCTGCTCGTTCTGTTTTGCCATCACCGTCTCCACATCACTTCTGGCGGCGGAGAACGACACACCGAAACCTGCCGCTCCGCCAATGGCCGAAGAGGCTGCCGCAAAAGACGCCGAAGGCGCTCAGAACGAATCCGAGTGGCCCATCGAAACACCGCGCGGCGAGACGGCAGAACAGCCGATCGACGTTGCTGAAGGAACCTGGATCTCGGTCGATGTCGATCCCGCCGGGAAAGAGATCGTCTTTGACCTACTGGGCGATCTGTACGTCATGCCGATTTCCGGAGCCGCCGGACCGGACGTCTTTCCCGAGAAGCTGACGTCGGGCGTCGCCTGGGACATGCAGCCGCGGTTCAGTCACAACGGCAAGTGGATCGCCTTCACCAGCGATCGCAACGGCAAGGGTGGCAAAGCCGGCGACAACATCTGGATTATCGATCGGCAGACGAAGGGGCTGCGGCAGGTGACGAACGAGTCGTTCCGGTTGCTCAATGGTCCGGCCTGGTCGCCCGATGACGAGTACCTCGTCGCGCGAAAGCATTTCACCAGCCGGCGGTCGCTGGGGGCTGGCGAGATGTGGATGTATCACCGCGACGCGGCAGCGTTGAATGCGATGGCCGGGGTGCAGCTCACGAAGCGACCCAACGATCAGAAGGACGTCAACGAGCCTGTGTTCTCGCCCGACGGCAGGTACCTCTACTACTCGCAGGACACGACGCCCGGAGACACGTTTCAGTACGACAAGGATTCCAACGGGCAGATTTACACGGTCCGGCGGCTGAATCTCGAAACCGGCGAGACCGACGCGTACATCACTGGCCCCGGCGGCGCCTGTCGCCCAACTCCGTCGCCCGATGGCAAACAGATCGCGTTTGTGCGTCGCGTCGGAGCAAAGACCGGGCTGCACCTGTTCGATACGGAGTCCGGCGCGGTGCGACTGGTTTACGATCAGCTCGAACGCGACATGCAGGAAGCCTGGGCGATTCACGGTGTGTATCCCGCGTTTGCCTGGCTGCCCGACGGCAAGTCGATCGTTCTGTGGGCGAAGGGGCAGATTCGACGGATCAACGTCGCCGACGGCAGCGAGTCCGTCATTCCATTCCGGATCAAAGACTCGCGCACGGTCGCAAAGGCCCTCCGCTTTCCGATCGACGTCGCACCGGACGAGTTCGACGTCCGCATGTTGCGCTGGGTGCAGGTTTCGCCCGACGGCAAGCACGTCGCGTTTCAGGCTCTCGGACACATCTACCTGCGCGCTCTGCCGGATGGAGAACCGCGGCGTCTGACGAATCGCGACGGCGAGTTCGAGTTCTGCCCGAGCTGGTCGCGCGACGGCAAACAGATTGTCTACTCGACCTGGAACGACCGCTCGCTGGGAACGATCCGGATCGCGTCGATCTCCGACCAGAACAGCAACCGTCAGATCACCGTCCGGCCTGGCCACTACGTCGATCCGGTCCTCTCGCCAGATGGCAAAGTCGTTGTCTTTCAGAAGACGAGCGGCGGTCGGCTGACGTCGCCGCTGTACTCGCACGAACCCGGCATCTACTCGCTGCCGGTGACCGGCGGCCAGCCGGAACTGGTCGCGAAGAACGCCAGTCGGCCTCAGTTTGCCGCCGCGTCGGACCGCGTCTTTCTGCAGCGGGCGAAGGGTGGGAAGGACGCGGATAACCGCGTGCTGTTCTCCGTCAACCTGAGCGGCAATGAGGAACGCGAGCACTACTCCAGCCAGTGGGCGACGGATTACTGCATCTCACCGGATGGCCGCCGCGTTGCGTTTGTCGAACGTTTCAACGTATACCTCGCCCCGTTCGTGCAGACAGGATCGTCGGTCGCGATCGGGCCAAAGTTCGACGGACTGCCGATTCGCAAACTGAGTGTCGACGCTGGCGACTGGATCCACTTCTCCGGCGACAGCCAGCAGCTTCACTGGTCACTCGGGCCGGACCTCTTCAGCCGTCCGGTCGAACAGCCGATCGCTGAGAAGGGCGACGACAGCGAGAAACCGCAGCCGACATCGACGCCGATTGGCTTCCGCGTTCCGCACGCACAACCGAAGGGCTCGTTTGCGTTGGTCGGAGGCCGCCTCGTCACGATGGGGCCAGCAGGCGTGATCGACGACGGCGTGGTGCTCGTCGAGTCGAACCGGATCAAGGCCGTCGGTCGGCGCGACCAGGTGACGATTCCGGACGGCACGCGAGTCATCGACGTCAAAGGCCAGACGATCCTGCCGGGCTTTATCGACACGCACGCTCACGGGTCGCAGGGCACGTCGGGGATCACGCCGCAGCAGAACTGGGTCGACTTCGCTCGGCTGGCGTTCGGCGTCACGACGGTTCACGACCCCTCGAACAACACTCACGAAATCTTCGCGGCCAGTGAGCTGACGAAGGCCGGCCTGATCACGGCGCCGCGCACGTTCTCGACGGGGACAATCCTGTACGGTGCTCAGGGCAGCTTCAAAGCGGACGTCGACAGCCTCGACGACGCGCTGTTCCATCTGAAGCGGATGCAGGCCGTCGGAGCGTTCTCGGTGAAGAGTTACAACCAGCCGCGGCGTGATCAGCGGCAGCAGGTGCTCGAAGCGGCCCGGCAACTGAAGATGATGGTTGTGCCCGAGGGCGGTTCGACGTTCATGCACAACATGACGATGATCGTCGACGGGCACACGGGCATCGAACACACGCTACCGGTGCAGACGGCGTACGACGACGTCATGGACCTGTGGCGAAACACGGGCGTCGGTTACACGCCGACGCTCAGCGTGGCCTACGGCGGCATCTCGGGCGAGCAGTACTGGTACGAGCACGACGACCTGTGGCAGCACGAGCGGCTGAAGTCGTTCATCCCGCCGCACATCCTGAATCCCCGCTCGCGCCGCCGCGAGAAGTCGCCGCTCGAAGACTACAACCACATCCGCGTCGCCGAGATCGCCCGGCAGGTTGTCGACGACGGCGGCCTCGTCCAGGCCGGCGGCCACGGCCAGCTCAACGGCCTGTGTACTCACTGGGAAATGTGGAGCTTCGTCCAGGGCGGCATGACCCCGCTACAGGCCCTGCAGTGCGGCACGATCAACGGAGCAAAATACCTGGGCCTCGACGCTGACCTCGGCTCGATCGAACCCGGCAAACTCGCCGACCTGCTCGTCTTCCAGTCCGGCACCGACCCGACGAAACAGATCCGCGACTCAGAAAAGATTCACCTGACAATCGCCAACGGCCGCATCTTCGAGTCCGCCACAATGGAGGAACTCGACAGCAAAAGTTCGCCCAACTTCTTCTGGCGCTACGCCGACAACGGCATCAGCTACCCAATCCCGATCGCGACAGGTTGCAGTTGCGGACGTTCGACGAATTGATTGTGTCACGGCGTTACTTCTTCAGGGTTGTCCAACTGCCTGCTGCCGAGTTGTGCTGTAACAGGATGCTGTACCATTCGTGTTCCGGCTGATTTCGGCGCGGATTATCATCTGAACGTCGAAGGTGTGGCTTCGTGTGCTTTCGCCCCGCCAACTGCAAACGGGCGGAGTCCTCTGCGTTTCACCTGCCGAAACTCTCCCGGCCAACGGGAATACACATCCCTGCTGGATGAATGCGACGATGCGAATCCAAAAACTGACACTCAATGAAGTGGCGTGCTTTCAGCATGCTGAGATCGAATTTCAACCCGGTCGAGATCCGGACAAGGCTGACATTCATATCCTCGTCGGATCGAATGGGACAGGCAAAAGTACCGCGCTAATGGCACTGGCCCAAGTCTTCAGTCCCATTCCGGTTGGTCTTGTAAAACGGTTTCGAGGTCGGCAATCGGCCGCATTCGTCGAATTTGATTCAGACTTGGAGTGTGGTCTCGTTTCTCACAATTCAAGACAGCCAGCACAGCCCATTCGGCGAGGCAGCCACACATTGAGTCAGCAGTGGGCTCGCGATGGGCTGGCGTTCATGATTGACTCTTCGGTCGAGGATGCGCAGCCTCTTGTCGATTTTCGGGAGCTTGTCAGGCGATACCAACCGTCAGAGCCACTATTCAAGGAGACGCAGTTTTCCCTGACCGCTTTCGCCTTCAGCGGGCAACGTTCGATGGCCTCCTACCAGCTTGCGGCCATCCAGGAACTGCAGAATAACCCACTCGACCAGGCACTCAGCTTTTCGACTGGCGGTAACCCCGCTCAGCTCGTGCAGTGGATTGCCAACAGCAAGGCCAAGGAAGCATTCGCCCTGGCTAAACACGATAACGCTCGTGCAGACCGGTATCGTGAGGCAGTCACACGTATTGAACAGGTCATTGCAGATATCACGGGCAAATCATTTCATTTCAACATGAGTGATGATCCGCTCAAGGTCGCCGCACTCATCGACGATGTCGAAGTCGAACTCGACGTACTGCCCGACGGTCTGAAGTCGATCATCAGTTGGGTTGCAGATCTGCTGATGCGAATGGATCGGATTCCCTGGGTCGACGATATTCCTGTGCTTGAGCGTCCGTTCTTTCTGTTTCTCGATGAGATCGAAGTGCATCTGCACCCCGCTTGGCAGCGAAAGGTACTGCCGACAGTCCAGGGCCTCTTCCCGAATGCTCAAGTCTTTATCAGCACGCACTCACCGTTCATCATTGCATCGGCAGACGACGCGTGGATCTACCCGCTCTACGAAGTAGAACCTGGACAGGGCACCGTCGTCGGAACGCCACTGTCGAGCATGGTCGGCAACAGTTACTCCACCGTCCTGCGGGAAGCCCTGGGGATTGACGAGGAATTCGCTCCGCAGGTCGAAGAGCAGCTTGACGTTTTTTACGAACTGAGGGACGCAGTGCTGGCCGGGACGGAACAGATTGAAGCTCTGCAGCACAAGGGAGACGAACTGCGTCGCCTGGGCGAAGAGGTTGCCGCGATCGTGATTCCTGAATTACGTCAGGTCGAACGACGTCTTGCCGAGCCGTGCGAAGGAGGCGCTGCATGAGGGCCAGTCAACGACCGGAATGTCCAGACTGGCTCGACGAAAACTGGGAAGTGTGGGGCCAGGAATACAAGGACCGTCTCGCTGCGGATCGGAAGTACCGATTTCACTGGAAGCAGTACAAGGGCAAGAAAGTCAATCATCGGCTGATGCCACTGCTGTGTCAGATGACCGACGAGCATTGCGCCTACTGCGACTGGTATCCCACCGACGAGGGGACCGATCGAACGATCGACCACTTCCGCCCGAAGGCCACGTTCCCGCTTGAGGCTTACTGCTGGCCGAACCTCTATTTGTGCTGCCGCATATGCCAGCAAAAGGACGATCACGTTTTCACGGATGAGCTTCTGCGACCGGACGAAGTCGATTTTTCATTCGAGCGTTACTTTGTCTTCAACTACCGCAACGGGGAATTGCAGGCCAATCCGCACGCCTCAGCAGCGGATCAGCGACGAGCGTGTCTGACGATCGAACATTTCAAGTTGAATCATGGAGGTCATCCGGCCGCGAGAAAGCGCGCGATCGAGCAATTCCGCGACATCACGCCTGAACGTCGTCGGCATCACCTCGACACGATGCCTTTTCGTTATCTGCTCGTCGATGAATTGGATTCCTGATGCCCTCTCAATGTTGCGACGGCTGAAACGGAGTTCCGACGATGGCTTGCCAAACAGGGCGAGGAACGCCGAGTGACACGTCATTGGTGGCCGGCGCCTGCGGCTGGGCGTTAGACGAGCGATGCCCGCGACACTACAGACTCGCTTCGAGTCCCGTCAGCGTCCCTGTGCTGCTGCCGAAGTCGTCTGCGTCGATGCCGAGTTGTCGAGCCCTGGTTGCTTGCCAACCGGGATCGCGGAGCGACATGAGGCTGTCTCTTGCGAAAGCGCATCACCGGTTGGGAAGCATCGTGTACCGCCCGGCGACGTCACGGAAAGGGCTCGCCGGAATGACCCCAGAGAGGGCAGAGAACGAAGCCCGAGATCAGGCAGCGCAACTGCGCCGCCTCGGGCAAACGATTCACAACATCCGTAACCAGGCAACGATTCCAGAACGACACGGTGGACACTGCAATCTGTTCACAGCTGCTTCAGATTGGACTCCGGTTCGTGAAGTACAGCTGGCAGGCTCGGCGACCCCAGGCGTCTTTCTGAAACAGTGAAGAGGTTCTGGTGGACCTCGCCAGCGAGTGGTGTCAGTTGTCCACGCGACACGCCGATCAGTGCGTCTTCATCGTGATTCGTCCGACTGCGATCGGTGCTCGGCTTGATCAAGTCGAGCAGGCATGACCACAGGAATGGTACGGGCGTGCATCTGCCGAGGGAGGCGTATCATTCACGGCGACGCACTTGTCCAGAAGTTATGGTCCACCGCTCATCAGTTTTGAAAGAAGATGCAATTGGAGTCGGTAGTTCCCTCGCCGATCAGTTTATGACTGCTATACTCGCGGCAATTCAGAGGGCTCTGTCGAGTTACTCCGTTCCCATTTCCCATCGGGCCGGTCATCTTCAGCGAGGTCTCCATGGCAAAATCACAGACACTGTCCGACGAAGAGCGTATGCACGCAGCGCGAATGAAGGGCTCCACAGTCCTGACGCCGCGGCAGGAAGGAATCTACGAGTACATTCGTGGACGCATCCTGACAGGCGATCCAGCCCCAACCGTTCGGGAAATCGGCGAGAACTTCGGTATTCGCTCCCCCAACGGTGTGATGTGTCACCTCAAAGCGCTTGAGAAGAAGGGTTACATCGTTCGCGATGAGAACCTTTCGCGTTCCATCCGCCTTCCGGGACGCCCGGCGATCGACATTCTGCGGGAAGTCCGAAATCTGCTTCCCAAGAATCCCGGCGAGAAGTCCCGCACGGTCAAGCTCTCTGCGGACCTGATCTCAGAGCTTGTTCGGCTTGCCGACTGAGATGTAGAACACCTGCACTCAATCAGTAGTGGTCCCGGTCGCGACAGTTCGCGACCGGGACACTTTGCTATGGCCGCTCCCGCTCTTGGGGTGCATCTCCGCTCGGAGATTCACTGACGAGGCGGCTCCCTGCTCCCGCGGCCCCACTCAGATCGAACCGCTCCTCGAAGCTGCCAATCACGCGCCCCTTATCTGAAGCGTGCTGCGCGAATATCTGCACGCGCGTGCCCGCTGCGAATCCGGCGTCAGCCGCGCGGGCCTGCTGCTCTGGTGAATGTATTTCGTTGGCACCATCCAGGATGGGCGAACGATGAGGCGTCCTGCGAAGCTGGGGCGTTTCTCATTCGTTGGCCTGCGAACGCGAGGTGGCGCCCGGAGCTGACATCGGACCGGCCTTTCCGGCCTGAATGTCGTTGCCGCGTTCGAGTAGCACACATCGCCCGGCGAGCCCACGGCGTGAGCCGTGCGGTTGGTTTCGTGTAATTGACACCGTTTCGTTCGTGTCGTCGGCGACGTCTCTGGACGCGAACGGCGGGCCTTCTGCGCGGGACAACCACACGGCTCACGCCGTGGGCTCGCCGGGGAAGATGTGCCGTAGCCGCGTTCGCGCAGAACGCGGGACTCCTGCGACACTCCACGCCGCTCGACGCCCGCGTTCGCGCAGAACGCGGCTACGAAATGCCCCTGCGCGAGCCATCAGGAATGGGTTCCTGTATTGTTCCACAGGCCGCAGGAAATGCGGCGGGCTGTTCGTGATGCAGGGCGGATCACCGTTCCACGTCTTTGAGGCTCAAACGCCGGCGCGGCGCTGGGGAGCTGTTGACGTGGGGACGGGGGACGCCGTGGAGCGGGCGGCGGGGGCCGCGTTTCACGCGCCCAACCGGATTCCTCGACCGCCACACAGAGAGACAACCGATGGCTCGCGACAAGGCTTATCGAGAAGCAGAACGGAAGATCAAAGAGGCCTGCCGCACTAGGGCGACCGAACTCGACCTGAGCTGTTATTTCTTTTCCCATGGCTCAGTGAGGCTCACCGAGTTGCCGGAGTCGCTGGGCCAGCTCACGCAGTTGCAGACGCTGAACCTCTCCCACAACCAACTGACGGCTCTGCCGGAGTCGCTGGGCCAGCTCACACAGTTGCAGACGCTGGACCTCTCCCACAACCAACTGACGGCTCTGCCGGAGTCGGTGGGCCAGCTCACACAGTTGCAGAGACTGGACCTTGGCGGCAATCAACTGACGGCTCTGCCGGAGTCGCTGGGCCGGCTCACGCAGTTGCGGTCGCTGAACCTCACCGCCAATCAACTGACGGCTCTGCGGGAGTCGCTGGGCCAGCTCACGCAGTTGCAGAGACTGGACCTCTCCCGCAACCAACTGACGGCGCTGCCGGAGTCACTCGGCCAGCTCACGCAGTTGCAGACGCTGGACCTCTCCAACAACCAACTGAAAGCCGTGCCGGAGTCACTCGGACTACTCGAAACACTGCAGATACTATCGCTCTCTCGGAATAAGCTGAGAGTTCTGCCCGAGTCGATCGGGAATCTGTCCGACATCTCAGAGTTGAATTTAAACGAGAACCAACTGACGGAGTTGCCTGAGTCAATCGGGCACCTTTCGACCCTGCGTGACCTGCGTTTCTACCGTAACAACCTAAGTGATCTCCCATTGTCGCTCGGGAATCTTCGTGAGTTAAAGGAGCTTTGGCTTAACGGAAACGCTGGCTTGTCATTGCCCATTGAGGTGAGGCAGCAATCTCCGGCTCGGAAACTCGAATACTACTTTGCTACACGAGCAGGGTTGGGTTCAGCTCTCCGCGAACTGAAGCTTCTGGTCGTGGGGCGTGGCGGCGTCGGAAAAACAAGCTTGATCAAACGTCTTAACGGCGAAGCACTCGATCGCGGGGAAAGTGAGACACACGGGATCAACATCAGCCCGCTGAAACTCAAATGTAGCGACGGACCAGTGACTGCCCGGGTTTGGGATTTCGGCGGACAGCATGTCTTGCACGCCATGCACGAGTTCTTCCTGACTGCACGAAGCCTATATCTGCTGGTGCTGGGCGAACGCGAAGACATGGCCGAACGAGACGCCGCTTACTGGCTGCAATTGATTCGCAGCTACGCCCCCAGCGCCCCAGTGATCGTCGCACTCAATAAGAATGAAGGGCGAGCGCGAGAGATGGATCGCGAATCTCTCGGGCGTCAGTACGGACCGATCCTCGCGTGGGTGCCGACAGAGTGCTCAGACGGGTTTGATGGAACGATCGAATCTCTTCGGATCGCTTTGACGGATGCCGCCGACAAGATGCCCGAGGTTCGTGATCTGTTTCCGAAAAAGTGGTGGGACGTTAAAGAGTGGCTTGAAAACATGAACGAGCCTTACCTCGACTTCGCCACATATCAGCAAAAGTGCTTCGAACTTGGTGAACATGACGAGAAGGATCAAGAAAGGCTTGCTGCTTGGCTGAACGATCTAGGAGTCTGTCCGGATACCTCGTTTGACCTGGTTTTTCCGGGGTGAAGTCGAGAGGATTCGAGCGTGGATGGATCG
>Ga0209273_10003377_pt1 | contig 11081 bp, 23 predicted proteins | sample tdAd471_FD_187126 | JGI IMG/M metagenome (GOLD analysis project Ga0209273, IMG submission 187126) | Marine sediment microbial communities from the Atlantic coast under amendment with organic carbon and nitrate - tdAd47.1 (SPAdes)... | ecosystem: Environmental > Aquatic > Marine > Coastal >...
TTGGTCTTGGTTCCCCAAGTGTCCTCAGACGCGCCAACCTCTGGCTTCGTCAGTGAATACGTTGTTGTTGTTCCGTCTGCCATCAGTCAGTCCTATCGCCTGTAGAAACTTCATTCCAAACCGGGTTGTCGTTCCACCTTCGGGAATCAATCCAAATCCCACCATCGTTCCAGAACCCGGAATCCATAATCCAAGGTGCCGTAGGCGACCAGTTGATCGCTCCATGGTCAACCTCCGTCCAATCGCCAGAACCTGCCGGGACTTCCGTCCACTCAATGGTTGATCCGCCCTCGCTTTGAACGGTCATCGGATTGTCAGCCCGGACCCGCTATACAGGTCCTCGTTGCTGGTGGCGTTGAGGCGCTGAACCGCCGATTGATACAGCCCCGCCCATATGCCCGCCCGCGTGTCTTCCTGTAGATAAGGCGCAGAATGGATCAGCGCCCCGTAAAGGTACACATCCGGGCTATCCGCCAAGAGCCAGTTGCTTGTTTCACTGTCGGACAGTGACGGGACGCGGGCATAATAGATCATGCTGCCGTTGTAGTCCCCGTCCGGCGTGGGGTAGAATTCAAGCTGGGAGGCGCTGATTGCATAGTAACGCGGCTCACCCCCCGCATTGCCGCCGAGCTGTCGCAACTCCAGCATCTTGGCTTGGCTGATAAGGTCTAGCTGTGTGTCGCCGCTAACGCTGATACGGCGCGCGCTAATCCAGTCAGTGGGCAACGGCTCGTATCGCTCATTAAACGTCGCCTCCGCGCGCTTCTCCATCTGCCAATGGCGGACATCACGATTGATCGCAGCTTCTGCAAGCTCAATAAATGTGGGGATTTGCGCTGTCAGGTCAGTTCGGTCAAGAAACCCGGCTATCTGAGTTTGAAGCGTGCTATATGTCAGCGCCATGGTTAAACCTCTTATGCGTGCGGTATCAATATACCCCACAAGCGAAAAAAGGTCTAGCTATTCAAGACCGCAGCCCCTAGCCCACTCCCCGCCATCGGTCATGCGTCGGTTCCAAAGATAGGGTATCAACCATCTATGGCCAGACACTCCATGAGGGTGAGGCCCCGTTCCTGACAGCCAAGCCGACCAAAGTTCAGCATCACGCGCCCTCGCACTCAATAGGCTCTTGGCTCCTTCATCCGACATAACAAATCCTTCAATTGTTGCGATTTATTCTACCAGCTTACACCGGCCAGGTTTCGGCGCAATGGCGCGCCCCACTTGTCAGCGGCTGAATGTCGGGTTGCCACCCATACGCACATAAGGCCAAACGCATCTGCCGCGTGTGATGCCCAGTCGTGGTTGGGGCCAAGCCCGATGTTGCGAACCTCGTCCCGCTTTTCGTGATACCAGCCAAGAGCCTCGCGCCCGCCCTCTGTCTTTTCCCTGTTGAACCTAATCCGGGAGAACATGCGGCGGCAAGCCTCAACCCTCTGCATTGCAGCGCCCCTGCCTTGGTTGGGCACTGTCTGCACCTCAAAGCCGGATTCACGCAGCGCCCCCTCTACCGTGACAGCATAAACCGTGTCGTGCTTTTTCCCATCATGCGGGAGAATGCACGTCGCATCGCCGTAGCCCGCTGACCTCAGCCAGTTCACGTGCGCTGCCAGCGGCTGGCCCACTGCCTCATAGTAATCGAGAACCCGGATCTCCTCACCGATGATCTGACCGATCCAAATGGATGTTGCGTCTGACTTCTGGCTGCTGCTGCCGATGTCCCAGAAGGCAAACGTGCCCATGAGGGGATCTGCCCCGATAAAGCCAATGCGGCCCTCTTGCTCTGCCGTGGTCAGGTGCTTGGCGAAATATGCGCCCTCCCATACGCGCGCATAGTCACCGTCCCAGATATGGCCATACTTTTCAGGCTCATTCTCCATGCAGTCCAAGCGTTCCTGCTCAAGAACCTTGGGAAACCATGGGTTATTATTCCAATTGGCATGAACGACCGTGGCACCTGTAGGCACGTTAGGCCCGCGCAGCATACGGTCTACCGCATCGGTTGCCCTTGCTGGGTTCCAGCTAAACCATAGCTCTGACTGCCAGTCACCGCCGCGAAGGTCTTTGCCCTCTGCCCGGATAGTTGGCCGCAGCATCATCAGGGACCGCTCAGACAGGCTCTGTGCCTCCTCAACAAAGGCGCGGTGAAAGCCTTCCATGGACTTCACGCTGTCTGCCGTGTGGTCCTGCATACCCGTGAAGGTGATGAGGCCATCCTTGGGCGTCTGGATTACCTCGTTGAACACTTTGAAGCCCTGCGCCTCGCCAAGCCCGAACTTTTGCAGCTTGTCTTCAAACAGCCGCTTGGCAGATTGCTTCAGTGACTTCTGCACCTCTCGGATACACGCCATGCGCATACCCTCGCCAATCTCACCGGGTAGCCTTAGCGCATCCTCAACGCCAAGCTCTGCAAAGAAGTGAGACTTGCCGGAACCCCGTCCACCATGAGCGCCCTTGTATCGGGCTGGCTCCAGCAGGGGAGCAAATACTTCAGGGGTTCTAATCTGTAGCTTTGACAATGACGCGCTCGATTGTGTGAACTGCCACCGGGCTATCAGCATCTCCGCTTAGCTCAATCGCCTTGAGCTTCGGAACCACGCGATCCAAGAGGCTGTTAATGCTCTGAATTTGCCCTTGGGTCAAAAACTCCTCATCAGCAAACGCGTTATCCTGCAAGCGGTTAATGAGCTGACTGGCCTGGATTTTCTTCTTCACCTCGTCCGGGTGGAATAGCTGCTTTCGCTTTGCCATGTGTACCTGTCCTCTATGGGGTGCAAGTGTGTGTTGTGGTTGTGAAGTTTAGCTTAGAGGGGGGTAAAGGTCAATCTGGCGACCTCCCCACATGATAAAACCCGCAGTGAGGGCACTTGTACGTGTCCAGCGCTACCTTTGCCCGACCTGACCGCTTCATGCGCCTGCATATGCCCCTTGCCACCTTGGCTGTCAGCTTGTCCTTCCCCTCGCATGTGCTTTCGTAAGTCCTGCCGTGTCCTGTGGGATTAGTCATGCCTTGTCGCCCGAAATCCTAGCATTTCCCATACTGGCCTTTTCGGTTTCCGCTCTATCCTTATAAGCTCCCCCGGCTTTCCGAAATCAGGATGACTTATCAAATCTTGCCATTGAGCCACGCTTATCACGCGCGTCCGCTCCTTTAGCCTCTTACGCAACGCAACCGATCTTAGGTTAAGTTTTCCGCTCATCACTCCCCCTCCTTGTTCAGTGCGGCGCGGGCGATTGCCATGACCTCTGGCGTTAGATCGACGCAGCTATCAAGGGCGCTGTATAGGCCACTCAGCGCCTCCCGCAGCGCATCGGCCCGTGTGTCTGGGGCTGGAGTGGCCTGGATGGCTGAGAGAATGCGACGTTCGTAGTCGGCTTGAGCTGCGGCTCTTGCCGTGCTTTCGTCGGCGACTATACCGGTATCAAAGTCCCTGAGGTAAGCCCGCCACCCTCCCCCATCTCTATGTGGGTGTGCTCTGTAGTAGTCCAGCTTACCGCCCAGCGGGTCTTTGGCGAACCAATACCCGATAGACTGCTCCTCCCACTCCAGCGGCTTCACGGTAACGGCTGGTTCGGGGCGGGCGAGATCGGCGCGGATGTACTCTGTAGCGTCGGCGTCGCCCGCATCCGCTTGCATCCAGTTTGCTATTTCGTCCATGTGGTCGTCGCGGAGAAACAGGCGCTCCGGGCACGGTTTCAGTTCAGTCATGGTCGGTCTCCTTGTGCTTGAACTCTTCGCACCAATCAAGGATGTCCTCGGCGGAGGCGCTAATGCCTTCGGTGATGGACAATAGGGCGTCTTGGCGGTCGACATCATCGTTCACAATATCACTGATATTACCGTCGCAAATGTCGCCACATATAAGGTTAAGGCGTTCCTGCCCCTTATGGTATAGCGCAAGTCCTCTGGCCATTTCATCCAGCGCAATGCTGATGCGGCGCTTCTGTGCTTTTAGGCTCATTCTCTGCGATCCTTCACTGCGGCCAGTCGTCGGGGCGATAACCGGCCATGTAAGCCCGTATCAGCCGCACCATGCGGGGTGAGGGCGGTTTGTTGGCCTGTGGTGCCATGTGGCGACGCATCGTGCGCTCGTCGTTGATGTCCAGCAGCTTGCCGAACTGTGAGACGGTCAGGCCCAGATCCAACCGGGCCTGTTTGATTTCTGTGGGTGTCATTTTACTTTTACCAATGTGCGGTTGTGAAGGCGCTGAATGTTGTAACCGCCTGCGATGATGGTGCGGATGGTCACGGTTTTGCCCGCGATCACGAACAGACCTTCCAGACCATCGGAGCATTCAACCAGTTCGAAGTCGGGGATTTCAGTAATGCCCGCTTTGGTCAGGGCTTTGATGATCTTGGCGTCGCGGCGTTCGATCAGCATGGTGGTGTTCTTTTCCAGCAGGGCCAGCGCGTCGGCCATTGTGCGACCTTCCATGATGCTTAGCATTGCCTTGCTGCCGTAGTACTCGATCAGGGCTAAGTCAATGTCGAAGCAGCGAACGCTGCCGTTGCCGTTGCGGTAGTACCTGGCGCAGGTATCGTCTCCAGTTTCGAAACGCGCCTTTGCGGCTTCCAATGCGGCGGGGCGATTTTCGCACATGGTGCGGCCCCAACGCTGGTCGTCTGCAATCAGTTTGGCATTCAGTGCGGTAAAGGCGTTGGTGATTTGGGCTTGCATTGTTTCAGTCTCCTATCTGGCGGGACGTTGTGTCCCTTGCTGTATATACAGAATAGGGGCAATCGCCCCGGTGCGCAAGTGAAAAACGCACATCAAACAAAGAAAAAGGCGGCAGGGTCATCCCCAACCGCCCAAACACTCACTCACAATGAAGTCACGCAGTTCTGGCAGCCAAATCCCGGAACTCTTTCTCCATGCGCTCAATGCGGTCAGTGCTTCCGCGCTTTAGAATGCTGCTTACATAGCTCCTGGAGCGGCCAGCGTCTTGCCTTCGGGTTTATCGGTCCATTCGCGCTTAACTGATAGATTATGGCTTGAATCCTCTGCGCCAAATCTTCCGTCTTGATGGTAGCACATCCCCTCCAAAATAAACGGTCCGTATCCATTGTCATTAATGCCAAGCTCATTATCGCCACTCATTCGGCCGCACTCAACAACCCCTCCGCCGTTTAGTTCGTACTTCTTCCCAACTTCAATCTTGATACTCATGTCTCTCTCCTTTTTCGCCTAGCTTAAAACAGGCGGCAGCTTAGAATGTGGCGCATTCGATAGCTCGTCTGTCTGAGGGTCCAAACACTTACGCACCGGTGACATAACTCTAAGAGTTGGTGACGTTACTTGTAGCCCATCTCTAGGGCGATTGTTGAACCGAGCCGCCTGCATTGAGCTAGGCGTAATTAATTACATCCAGATGGGACGCTCTTGACCAAGTGCCGTCCATCCAGCATCGGTCAGTGAAATTACAGTATCAGAACCAGATTTCCCCCTGTCGTGGGCAGCAATGTATCCAGCGTTAATCAAAGCATCTGCTGCGTTTTTTAGAGAATCCTCACCCTTTCGACTAATGCAACTGAGGTTAGGCTTGCGAAGCCCCAACATCTCCTTGGCCGTTCTCTCCAGGACCAGCAAGGCCCCCGGAACTTCTAACGCCCGCTCGCTTAGGGGCGCAATCTCAACCCACGCTACCATTGCGAGCCTCGTGCTGTTGAATGCCGTGAAGAATGCTGGTGTGATGGCGGTTGAAAAACGCGCCAATCTGTTTGAGGCTGTAGCCCTTCCCTTTAAGACTGCACCAAATCTCCCGGCGCGGCTCATTGTAAACCCGGTGCTTGCGAGGGCCGATCAGCTCCGAAACCGGCATACGATACTTGCGAGCAACGAATTTGGTTTGCAGCTTCATCTCACCAGCGGCAATCTCATAGTTTTTGGGGCCAGCGCCGAGCTTGATCATCTTGGAAATAAGCTCCGACTTTTCCCGCTTGTGGCGGGCGTCCATGTCATCAAGCGTCTCCATCACTCACCTCCTCCGTAATGCGCTGCACCTCATCGGCTGACTTCTTCACCAGCCGGTTGAATGACTTCACGTCCCGTCCCGATGCCACCCAGCCCTTGACGTGTTCAAACCCTTGCCGGTTCAGCTCTCGCTGTGTGGCGCGGTGCTTGGTCTTCTCTGCTTTGCGGTCAGTCATGCGACAAAAATATCACGAAGCAATTGAATTACTTCATAAGCAAGATACCCAAACACCAAAATGCCAATCAGTTGAACAACGGCAATAAAACCAAATCCAGTTCTCATATTCATCTCTCCTCTTTGCTACCCCACCCTACCACATGCGTCGCCGGGGTCAAGTGCTATCCAACAATAATCCGCCCATTCGGCCCAACCTTGCAGCCAGCCTCCTCCGCAATCTCCTTAGCGCGCTCAGGGCTGATCTTCTCGCGCGGCGGCTCTGGCTGTGGTGCCTTGGGCTGGGCGCGCTTAACCTCTGCCTTTCCCCGTGCCTCCTTCAAGATGCTGAGAATGTGTCCGGGGTTCGGCTTCTTGTTCGGGTTCTCATTTCGCCACTTCCGCAGCGCCCACAGGATCTGCTTGTGTTCCCAATCCTCCAGGCTGTCCGCCCAGTCCGCCAGCATCGCCGCCTTGATCTGCTCCGGCGGAAGCGCCTGCCAGTAGCCTTGAAGGATCACCTCAACGTCAAAAGATATTTTCTTGCGGTGCCCTTCTAGCTCTTGAGGCGACATCGATTGCGCGATTTGTGGAGTGGGTGTCGGAATGTTCCCGCCCGTCCACACTGTCAGTTCGGTTGTCATAGTTTCCCTCCATGAGCTTCGCAAAGCCCGATTGTGTTGTGATGAAGTCAAAGCTGATTTTCCACCCGGTGCCGCCTTCTCCGCAGCAATGCTTAGAAGCCTGCGCCTTATCCAAGGCCACCTTCCATCCCTCTATTCCGTCGCACTCCTTGAGCCTTGCTCGAAGCGCCGACTTGCGCGCCTTGCTTAGAATGCGTGGAACTGGCCAACCGCTTTCCTCAGCAGCCGATTTGAACAGAGAGACAGCCTGAGTGATTTCATCCGGGCCATCGTCGGTAGGCACTAACGACAAGGATACGTTAGTATCCTCGTTTATCTGACTTCTGGCTTCTGGTATCTGGTTAGCATCCAATTCGCATCGGTTTTGTTCTGCGTCCGCATCGCCCCGCCGTTGTTTTTGCTTGGCTTTTTCTTCGTGTGCCGACCATTTTTTCAGCGCGCTGTCTCTGGCTTTTTGTGATTTTTCTGCGCGACACTGCCGCTCTTTTTCAACCCTGCTATTGGAAAGGCAGCTGTCCGCCTCTGTGATTTTACCCTCATCGATCAGGGCATTTAGGGCGCGGGAGAATGATGCTTTAGGGCATCCGCACAGCCTAGATAGGCGCGCATCATCGCGGGGGATACTGTCCCCGCGCTCGTACATCATCGCTATCAGCGTGACATATATCCCAGTCTCAGCAGCGGTCAGGCCACGAGTGCCCGCCAGCCAATCTGAGGCGTAGAATTTAAACCATGGATCTGACATTCTTCGACCTTATACTAGGCCGGGTGTTGCTAGTTCTACTGATTTTTGCTAGAACATACCCAGCGTCTGAACACCGCTACCCTAGCCCGCAAGGGCGGAAATAGCAAGGCCCCGGCAATTTGATCGGGGCCTTTTTCTTTGCCACTACAGGTCAACACCTATCTGCTATCTGGATGGGGGCTTTCATTGTCCGTCTATGGGGTGGGGTTGGTAGCCGTTATACCCAGATTCCCGTGCCAAACGCATAAGGGCGTCCATGAATAATTCAGGCGTTGCATTCGCTTCCTTCTTGCTGAGCGTTGGCTTATTCCGAGACTTACCGCGCTGGTCCTGAAATCCGACTTGATGACTGCCCTTCGGCCTATCCCAAATGAGGTCAAACGGCTTGTGAAAACTGACGCAATACAGCCAAGTCGCCTTATTTGCTCGATGCCCATAGGCAGATTGCCAAACCTCACAAACCCAACCTTTGCCGCTTTTGCTCCAGCGTCCCGCAACAGGCTTAGACAGTCCGTACTCACCCCATGCCCGTGTCTTCGCCGGGTGCTCTAAAACGCCGCCAAAGCGCCCCACCTCTGACATGGTGGATGAGCGATGACAGGATAAGGACCGTCATATCTCCGTGCGTCCCTCGGCTCGCCCCACGGGTCAACCCCATCGATGCCAAAATAACAACCGTCAGTCTGAACGTACAATGCAGCGATCATTCTCTAACTCCTCTACTGTAGACGTGGTGGGGGGTTAGGCAAAGATAAGGGGCTGGGGAAGAATGCCCCAAGTAAACCACGCAACGCCAAAATGAGGCGCGCCGTTGCCGGTGAAATCAATGCGCTTACTCAGAACCAGCAGGTCAACACCATGCTTGCTGAACATCTCGCCGCGCTTCTGTCCCTGCAATGAGGATACAGGCAAAAGCAGCGCAAACGGCTTGCCAGTAGCGTAGCACTTTTGAAGGAATTTGTCCTTCTTTGAATACGGAGGATTGGTTATAATCCCGTCATGGCAATCAACATCGCCAAAGAAATCACCCTCAGATCCGGCGCATAGATGGCCGTTACTGTTGAGGCAATTCACGATGCTTTGCGACCGCCCGCTTGTTGCCTCATACCAGACCTTTCCGCGCTCCAGGTAGGGCAACAGAGGCAATACGGCCTCATCCGGGGTGTAACACTCATCAGACGCCGCGTTGTTGCCGGTCTTCCCTAGCATTGAAATGCTTGTGCTCGCCATTCTCTATCTCCTGTAACTGTAGCAGTCTTGTATATCTCAATCAGTTAATCCGGTTGTGTTAGGCATAGGCAAGGAAGTCCCTAGCACATGGCTAAAGATATCCCCGCCATAAGCAATCTTGCGCATCTCAATTCAGAGCACCGGAGCTTATAGGCCCTAGCCCCTGAGCAAAACGGGGTTCGGAGTGCGATGTAACTTGCGACCAGTATGCCCATACCAACCGTCCCCCCATGCTTCACCGCTTAGGCTGCTGTTGTGGCGTGGGGGAGTCCCATCTTCTACCACCTTCTCTGCCAGCCGAAAACTTACGGGGCGAACCCCTCGGCAACATAAACTGACACGGCCTGCAATTGGTGCAGGTGCGTAAAGGCGGAATGGGTGGTTCGCTATTGGCATAGAGGCTTAGAAGTGCTACCTATGTCCTGCGATCACACGAAGCTTCCGCCAAGAAATTCGTGATTGCCACGGCCCCGAGTGTTGTTAGCACTGCGGGGCTTTTTCTTGTGTACGCTCTTTCTAAGCCAACCTCAATTGTAAAGTTGTAAAGCAAACGTTTACAGGATTTACAAACATCCCTCACATTTTTGTGATTTGCACAACCGATGAGCCGGATATAATTTTGAGCAACACACAAGAGGAGATGCATGATGCAGTGGAATGATGACATGAGTATGGCCCCGGCTGGGGAGGAATGGGTGATGGGGGCGATCCTGCTTGACGAAGAAGACCCAGGCCTTGGTTACGTGTATGAGGGTGTGATCTGCGACGGGGGCGTGTGGATGAACAGCGTCGGGCTTGTAGTTAACCCTGCCGCGTGGTGCCGGATTGATGAGTACAACCCGCGACCAAGATACGAATGGGAAAAGCACGAAGCCTTCCGCGCTGCATTTTTTGAGCTTGAAAGCATGATGCCGGATGGGATCTACGTTGAGGGGCTGGCCGTTGCCAATTCTGAAACGGGGGAAGGCGCGCTTATTTTTGATGACGCTCCTGTCGATCTTGAGAGCTCAGTGTTCAATGCCGACGTTAAGAAGGACATTCTCGGAGATGCGCAGGAGGCATATGGAACAGCTAAAGGCCTGATGTTTGATGCTTTCAAAAGCAAGCGCAAGCATTGACCGGTTACAAAGGAGAGAGAACATGTTTGAGATGATTATGGTCGTTTGCGGAATTGCCTATGGGGCTGAACGCTGTGAGGTCGCCGAGTTTGGACCGTTTGACGACGAAGCAATTTGCACCATGGCCAAGCCCCTTGTTGGCAGTATCTTTGAACAAGAGCTGACCAAGAATGGCGTCACTGGCGTTCGCATGATAGCCGCTTGCCGCAAAAAGGACCGCCTGGTATAAAGATCTGAGCGCGGCCCACTGGAGACGTGGTAACAGGCTGATCCTTAATCGGTTGCGCTCAAACCCCCCATTGACCAGACATGTGTTGCGGTGTAACGTGTACTCGAACACCGCCACTCACGGTTTTCATTTATCTCTTCTCTTAGGCCGCTGGTGTTTTCCGGCGGCCTTTCTCTTTGCGAACTACAGAACTTGTGCTAGGCTTGGCTTAGACTTGATCTGTCTCTCCCAAACTAAAAGGCCCCGCGCATCACTGCCGGGGCCTCTTTTTTAGCTGATTGTTCCAATGATTGGGATTAGCTCCTCCGGCTCCGGCATCAACTGAACCAGAACATACCCTGCCTTGTCGGGATCTGGTTTGCCGCGCCGAATGGTCAAGCTCCAGTGGTAATCATCCACGCCCATCGCCAGCGCCATTCCATCCAGGCCGTACTTGATCGCGCCCAGCATGTTGTCCATATCACGCCTGCGCCCGTCTGGTGGGTGAAACGTGATGTCTAGGTGGGTCAGGGTGTAATCTGGCTTAGAGGCCTTGCACAGCGCCCAGCACGCCTGCTTGTAGCGCTTTCGAATGCCTGTTGTGTGGCGTCGGTCAGTTCTGCTGTTGGGGTGCAGCTTCTTGTCGGGCCATGGTAGGGTGACAGTGTTATCCATTCTCAGCCTCCTTAATCAAAACATAGCGCGCATGACGGCCCCCGTTTTCGTTTGGCTCCAGGATGGTCTCAATCTCATGACCCATGCCCCGAAGGTCTAGAATTCTCGCAGCCAGACGGCGCTTGCCAAACAGTTGCTGGCTTTCATTAGGCGTTAGACTTAGCCCCTTGCGGAAGTGGGCCATGATCTGGCGTCGGTGCGCGTCGGTGGTCATTTGCTTTCCTCCAGTTTGGCTACCAAGTCACGCAATGAGGCAGTGCAGGTTCCGTTAAGCTGTTCACACTCATCTCCGCAACCGCAAGCGTAGAACCGGACGGCCTCCACCAGTTCTTCGG
>Ga0209273_10003384_pt1 | contig 11065 bp, 6 predicted proteins | sample tdAd471_FD_187126 | JGI IMG/M metagenome (GOLD analysis project Ga0209273, IMG submission 187126) | Marine sediment microbial communities from the Atlantic coast under amendment with organic carbon and nitrate - tdAd47.1 (SPAdes)... | ecosystem: Environmental > Aquatic > Marine > Coastal >...
AAAAGACAACCAAGAAATCAACGAAGAAGGCCACCACCAAGGCCACCACCAAGGCCACGACCAAGAAGGCCCCGGCCCGAAAAGCGAGCGGGAAGAAGGCGGCGGCCCGTCGGGGGCCGGGCAAGGGGCTGGGCTACAAGAAGGGCGATGCCAGCGGCAAGAGCCTCGTGATCGTCGAATCCCCGGCCAAGGCCAAAACAATCAATAAGTACCTCGGTCCCGAGTACGTCGTGCTTGCCAGTATCGGGCACGTGCGGGACTTGCCGAGCAAGTCGCCCAAGGGCCAGAAGATGCCCGTGCCGGGCGTGGACCTCGAGAAGAAATTCACACCTTCTTATGAGGTGCTTGCCGGCAAAGAAGCGGTGGTCAGCGATCTGAAGAAAGCAGCCCACGATGCGATGACCACGGGCGGCCAGATCTGGTTCGCGACCGACCTTGACCGCGAGGGGGAGGCGATCGCCTGGCACCTTGCGCAAGAAATTGGAATTCAGCCTGCTGACGCCAAGCGAGTGATTTTCACAGCCATCACGAAGGCGGAGATCGAGAAGGCGTTCCACAACCCGCACCCGATCGACGTGGACCGGGTCAACGCGCAGCAGGCGCGGCGGATTCTGGATCGCATCGTGGGATATCAGGTCTCGCCTTTGCTCTGGAAGAAGGTGGCGCGGGGTCTCTCGGCCGGGCGCGTGCAGAGCGTGGCGGTGCGTCTGGTCGCCGAGCGCGAGCAGGAGATCATGGCCTTTATCCCCGATGAGCGATGGGAGATGAGCGCGAACTTCACGCTCGACACCTCGGCTGCTGCAAAGCTGGCTGGCGAGTGGAAGAAGCTGCTTGGTGTCAAGGACGAGAAGGGCCAGGGCCCGACGGTCAAGGCGCAGAACGCGTGGCTCTCCGAGCGGGGCGCGATCCGGGCGGACCTGATCGACATCGGCGGCAAGAAGTTCGACATCACCGCGGCCGGAAGCTCCGAGGGTGAGCCGACGGACCTGACCGAAAGAGTGCTCGAGGTCGCCAAGCTCGCGGGGCTGACGAACATTGATTCGACGGTCAAGAAAGATGATCGCGGCAAGGGGCCTGCCAAGTTTGTGCGCACGGTGACCGGCGATGCGGACACGGGCGTCGAGTGGTCCATCGATTCGATCGAGACGAAGCGGACCAGCTCGCGACCCTCGCCACCCTTTATTACATCCACACTCCAGCAGCAGGCGTCCAACCGCGTGGGTTTCGGCGCGCAGCGGACAATGCGGGCAGCCCAGGGGCTCTATGAGGGTGTGAACGTGCCGGGCGAAGGGCCTGTGGGTCTGATCACCTACATGCGTACCGACTCGACACACATCGCTGGTGAAGCGCTGAACGCTGCCCGCACCTACATCGAGAAGACGTTCGGCGATTCCTACCTGCCCCAGAAGCCCAACTTCTATTCGTCGAGCAACAAGGCTGCCCAGGAAGCACACGAGGCGATCCGCCCGACGGACCCGGCCCGCACGCCCGACATGGTCAAGAAAGCTCTGACCGAAGATCAGTTCAAGATCTACAAGCTGATCTGGGAGCGATTTGTCGCCTGCCAGATGACACCCGCGCAATGGGATTCGACGGGTGTCAACATCAAGGGCGGCACGGACAAGTCAAAGCCTTTGACGTTCCGCGCTACTGGGCGCGTGCTTGTGTTCGACGGCTTCTACCGCGTGGCGGGCGTGCCCGTGTCTGCCGACGAGCAGACCTTGCCCAAGCTCGCTGAGGGCGATGACGCGCGGGCGTTTGCGGTCGATCCGATGCAGAAGTTCACGAGCCCGCCTCCGCGGTACACCGAGGCGAGCCTGATCAAAATGCTCGAATCCGAGGGCATCGGCCGACCTTCGACGTACGCGTCGATCATCAGCGTGATCCAGGATCGCAACTACGTCGAACTGATCCAGCGCCGGTTCCACGCGACGGACCTTGGTGAAGTCGTGACGGCCAAGCTCGTCGAGGCATTCCCGACGATCATGGACATCGGCTACACCCGTGACATGGAGACCCAGCTCGACAAGATCGAGGAGGACCACCTCGACTGGATCGACATGCTCAGCAAGTTCTACGGCCCGTTCAGCGAGGCGCTCGAGAAGGCTCACGAGGAACTCAGCCACGCCAAGGCCGAGGTCGTGCCCGCGCCCGAGGAATACCGCTGCGAGACCTGCGGCTCATCGCTGGTCTACCGCTTCGGCAAGAACGGCCGGTTCCTGAGCTGCTCGCAGTACCCGGACTGCAAGTACGCGGTGCCCTGTGACCGCGAGGGTCGGCCCAAGTTTGCCGAGTTCGTGAACATCGCCTGCCCGGTGACGGGAAGGCCCATGGTGAAGAAGTCGGGTCGTTTCGGGGACTTCCTGGCGACGCCCTTGGAAGAGGGCGAGACGGCCGGCGAGACGGGCGTGATTATCAACATCGACAAGAAGGGCTTTGCGGTACCCAAGGCCCCGCCGCCGTTTGAGACGGACCTGCCCTGCCCGACGTGCGAGAGCCCGCTGAACCTGCGCGAGGGCGCCCGCGGGCCCTGGCTCGGTTGCAGCCGATTCCCCAAGTGCCGGGGGCGGGGCAAATGGGGCGAGCTGGATGAGGCCAAGCAGAAAGAGCTCGAGCTGGCCCTCAAGAACCAGTTGAAGGACAACCCCGTGCCGATCCTGTACACACTCGATGGCCGGGCGCTGACGGATGCCAAGGGTAAGCCTTTGCCCGATGCGCCCAAGGTCGAGGCGCTCCTCATCGATTCCGAGGAAGAGCTTGAGCGGCTGACGAAGAAGCAGACCTCGGGTTCGGCGGCCTGACGAGCGGATCTCTGATTCAGCGGAGGCTGGAAGCCCCCGCCACTGGGCGATGCGCCTGCTAGAGTCGAAGGCGTGGCGTCGTTTTTGACAAATCTCGGCAGGCAGAGGCCGACGGGGCGGAAGCCCTGGAACTCCGGGCATGGCACGGAGTGGTGGCTCATCATCATCGGCGCGATCATCGGATCGCTGACCGGGCTCGGCGCGATCGCCTTTGACAAGACACTCGAGTACGTCAATGAGCACGTGATGCACGCGCAGAGCGGGGCGTCGTGGCTGCTGATCGCAACGCCTGTGGTGGGCATGGCGCTGTCTGGCGTGCTCATCCAGCTCTTCGCGTCCGAGGCCAAGGGTCACGGCGTGCCACAGGTCATGAACGCGCTCATCAAGCGGGGTGGGATCATCCGCTGGCCCATCGGTGTCGTGAAAGTGATCACCTCGATCCTGACGGTCGGCTCGGGCGGCTCGGCGGGCACCGAAGGCCCGGTCGTTCAGATCGGCGCGACAGTGGGCTCGGTGGTCGGGCAGCGGCTGCACATGACGCGCGAGCACATGGGCACGCTCGTCGGATGCGGCGCGGCAGCGGGCATCAGCTCGATCTTCAACGCGCCGATCGCGGGCGTCTTCTTCGTGCTGGAGATCCTGCTGCGCGATTTCTCGGTCAAGGCGTTCGCGCCGATCGTCGTTGCAAGCGTCTTCAGCCAGGCGACGACCCAGGCGATTTTGGGCGAGAACCACGCGATCTTTGCCACACCTGGCGACCTGCACGGGTACACGTTCTCGATCTTCGAGCTGCCAGGTTTCGTTCTGCTTGGCGCAGTGTGCGGGCTTGTGGCCGTCGCTTTCAACAAGCTTTTGCACAAGGGCGAGGATCTCTACGAGGATTGGAAGATCCATCCGGTGCTCAAGCCGGTGACCGGCGGCCTGGCGCTGGGCTTGCTCGGGTTCGGGTTTATCTATGCACTGCGGGCGGCTCACCCAGAGAGCGGCGTCGATGTGCCGATGTTCTACGGCAACGGCTACATGACGATCCGCGAACTGCTCGATCCGAACGCCTACACCTCGGGCTCGATCATCGCAACATCCGTCATTCTGCTGATGCTGCTTGTGCTGCTCAAGATGGTCGGCACGGTCTTTACGCTCGCCTCGGGCGGCTCGGGAGGCGTGTTTGCGCCGAGTCTTTTCTTGGGAGCCGTCGCGGGCGCAGCGCTGGGTGTGGCGCTGGAGCGTGTGGGGCTCATGCCAGCGGGCGGCTCGCCGGCGGCCTACGCGCTGGTGGGCATGGCAGCGGTCGTGGCGGGCACCACGCACGCGACGCTCACCTCGATCCTGATCCTCTTCGAGCTGACGCGCAACGTGTATGTCCTGCTGCCCATCATGCTCGCCGCGGTCGTGGCGACGGTCGTGGCAAGCGTGCTCGAGCGCGACTCGATCTACACGTTCAAGCTCAGGCGGCAGGGCGTCCTGATGGGCGGGGCTCGGGACATCTCGCTGCTCCGCAAGATCCCGGTGACGAGCGTCCCGATCGAGCCCCTGCCCGAAGACGCAGTCTTCGCCTCGGACCCCTTGGGCAAATTAGTTTCTCTTCATGCGAATTATCACGTGCCCGACTTCGTTGTGGTAGAGCAGGACGGCTCGTTCATCGGGATGGTGACGGGCAAGGACATGCGGACGGCCCTGATCGACCGCGAGGCCATCCCGCTGCTCCTGGTGGCCGAGTTATTGCGGACGGACCTGCCGGTGATCCACCCGGACGAGACGCTGGACGCGGTCGTGGACCGGTTCGCGATGCACGATGTTTCCAGCCTGTGCCTCGTGACAGCCGGAAAAACACCCCGCCCGATCGGCCTGATTACACGTCAGCACGTGATGAGCCGATACAGAGAGGCACTCGAAGAGAGCTGACCGGTAGACTATGGCCATGAAGAACCGACTCACATTTGCCGTGCTTGGTGTTCTGACCCTGGGCCTTGCGTCCGGGTGCTCGAGCGTGTGGCAGGAGAGCTACCAGCCCTACGCGGCTGCGCCCAGCCTGCCCAGCGGCGAGGCGGCTGTCGTGCGCGAGATCCCGTGGGAGCGGATGGAGGCGGCCCTGCGCGAGCAGGAAGAGCTGCTCGCCTCGACTGATGTCCACTGGCAAGAGTGGGACGAGGACCAACGCCGCGACGCCAACACCAAGCTGCTCAAAGCGCTGCAGATCACCGAAGACCCCGAGCGCGTGCACCTGATCGGTGTCAGCTCGTTCCGCACGACCGACAGCGTCAAGCCTTGGGACGGTGACCTGGCCAGCTTCGCCCACAAGAAGGGCGCGCACTACGCGATCTGGGCGAACCGCTACATGGGCAAGGCCGAGACGATCGTGACGCGCACCGTCTGGTCCGACTCGAATGACTACATCTCCTACGAAGACGGCGGCGGCACCAACCGGCGCGCGTCACGCCAACGCTCCTCCTCGGCCGATGTGCCGATCGTCGTCGAGAAGGACGAGACTGGGTTCACGGCGTTCTTCCTGCGGGTGGATTGATACGGCTGACTTATCAGCGGCACACAGACCCGCCCATCGGCTATTCAAAGTCTTTGAAGAACTGCCAGTCTCGTTTGCTCGCGTCGGTTGCGACTTTGAGGAACGCGATGCGGTCCTTGCCGCCGCGGGAACGCATGGCGATCACCTCAAGGCCGAGGTTCCCGGTCGCGTACTCGAGCGTGCGCTGAATGGCGGGCATCCAAAGATCGTCGATCGCGATGACGCCCCCCGGTGAGAGGAGTCGGCTGGTGAGCCAGAGATCGGTGAGCGCGCACTCGAACCAGTGGCAGCCGTCAATGAACGCGAAATCAAACGAAGGCTTCGGGTCCTGCCCCACGTACTGACCGAGCGCGACAATCGACTCGCGTTCATCGAGCGTGATGTGCTCCATGAGGCCGGTGCATTCGAGCAAAACAAGCGAGGCGCTGCCCCAGCCCGCGCGGAGGTATGGGTCGATGATCGTGTGCTCGGGCGTGCAGCCGACACTGGCGCAGCCCTCGAAGAGCGCCAGCGTCGAGAGCCCCGTGGCGCAGCCGATTTCGAGCGTGCGAGCGGGGCTCAGCTCGGCGACCCGGTCGCGGACAAAGTCGCAGTCATCGGGATGGAGCGTATGCGGGAAGATCTCTTGCTTGGAGCCGTCGGCGCGATCGAGCGTGCCCGCTTTGTAGGCATCGTGCCGGATCGTGCGCAATTCGTCGGCTGTTCTCATCTCACTCCCCCAGCGTCTTCTTCCGCCTCAGCACATGATGGTAATGCTGCGCGAAGCGGTGTGCCTCGTCGCGGACCTGCTGGAGGAGCTTCAGACCCAGATTGTCGCGACCGAGCTTGATCGGGGCCGACTTGCGCTGGACGTAGATGAGTTCCTCTTTCTTGGCCAGGCTCACGACCATCGGCGGCGGGATGTCCAGCGTATCGAACACCTCCATAGCCGCGTGGAGCTGGCCCAGCCCGCCGTCGATCAGGATGACGTCGGGGTAGAGCTCGAAGCCCTGGCCCGCTTCGCGGTATCGGCGGCTGATGACTTCCTGCAGCGCCTTGTAGTCGTCGTTGTGGACGCTGTTGACCTTGTACCTGCGGTACTCGTTCTTGAACGGGCGGCCATCAACGAAGCAGACCTTGCTTCCCACGGTCTCGTTGCCCTGCAGGTGGGCGATGTCGAAGCCCTCGATGCAGCGGATGGGGTCTTCCATCTGGAGCACGCGCTGGAGAGAGACCTGGCCTTTCTGCGGATCGACGTAGCCGATCTCGGTTTCGGGCTGCCAGCGATCGCTGGTGTCGGCCCGGTGGTCGAGTTTCTCGATTGCGCGGATCTGGTCGCGCAGGGCGGCGGCCTTTTCGAATTCGAGCGCCTTGGACGCCTGGGTCATCTGCTCGCGCATCTCCCGGAGTACGACCGAGCGCTTCGAGCCGATGAACCGCACGAATCGCTGCACGTCGTCCTTGTACTGATCGCTGGAGATCCGGTTGGCGCACGGCGCGGTGCACTGCCCGATCGGGTGCAGGAGGCACGGCCTGAAGTGCCGGTTCTTCGGGTCGTTCTCGATGATGTCCAGGCTGCACGTGCGGAACTTGAAGATCTTCTGCGTGATCTTGAGCGACTCGCGGAGCGCGCCCGAATCGATGAATGGCCCGAGCACCTTGGCGCCCTTGAACTCCGGCGAAACCTGGCCCGTCCTGTCATCGATGCCAGATGGGTTCCGCGTGATGAAAACTCGGGGGAAGTCCTCCCGCTGCGTGATGACCAGATAGGGGAAGGTCTTGTCATCGGTCAGGCGCACGTTGAAGGGCGGCTTGATGTCCTTGATCAGCCGGGCCTCGGCCAGGAGCGCCTCGACCTCGGTCTCGCACTCGATCGTGTCGAAATCGACAACGAGCTGGAGCATGGGCTGCTTGGCGGCTCCGAGATCGGCCGATCGGACGAAGTAGCTGCTCACGCGGTCGCAGAGCCTCTTGGCCTTGCCGACGTAGAGCACGACGCCCTTTTCGTCTTTCATGACGTACACGCCCGGCGTGCCGGGCAGCGCGCGTGCCTTGGCGCCCAGCTCACGGAGGCGTTCCTCGACGTTCACGGGCGGTTCTGAGGCGTTCTGTTCGATCTCGTCGGACACGGACAAATGGTATGGGTTCCTGATGGGGTACGACCAAGTGCCACGGACCGCCCCCACCCGCGGCTGGGTTGGTAGGATCGGGGCCCTTGGCTTTCTTCTCTTCCGTGAGGTCGGCATGCTGCGTCCGTGTTATTCGTTGCCAGTGGCTCTGTTGTTCCCATTTTTCGCGTGCGATTATGCTGGCGCGCAGAACGCAGAACAACGACGCCACACGATACAGCGCACTACATCAGCCCCGACCATCGACGGCCAACTTTCCGATGAAGTCTGGCAGGACGCGCCAACATTCGGGGATTTCACCCAGGTCGACCCTGTACAGGGCGCAAAGGCAACGCAGGTAACCATCGTGCGCGTGCTGCATGATGATGAGCATCTGTACCTGGCCATCCGATGTTTCGATGACAACCCGGGCCAGATCCGGGCCACCGAGATGAAACGTGACGGCTCGACCGGCACGGACGATTACATCTCGATCGCGATCGACCCGTACGCATCGCAGCGGTCGGGCTATCTCTTCACACTCGGGCCCGCGGGGCTGCGCGGCGATGCGCTCATCGAGGGCGATATTACTCGCAGCGCCTGGGACGCGATCTGGTACTCGGCTGTCACCATCGACGACGAGGGCTGGGTAGCTGAGGTCTCGATCCCGTACAAGTCGCTCTCGTTCGATCCCAACAGAACAGAGTGGCTGCTGAACATCGAGCGCACCGTGCGGCGGAGCAACGAGGTCACCCGGTGGTCGGGCGCCAGGCGTGAGCTCGAAATCGAGAGCCTGGGCGGGGCGGGCATCATCGACGGCTTTGCGGGCGACATGCACCAGGGGCTCGGGCTGACACTCAAGCCCTTCGGCGTGCTGACGAGCGAACTCGACGACGGCTGGCCCGACTTCGACGCGGGGCTCGATGTCTTCTACCGCATCACGCCAGAGATCACGGCCGCCATCACCATCAACACCGACTTCGCCGAGGCCGAGGTCGATCAGCGCCGCGTGAATCTCTCGCGTTTTCCTCTCTTCTTCGAGGAAAAACGCGATTTCTTCCTCGAAGAGGCCGGCGTCTTCGAGTTCGGCGGCATCCGCCAGAGCCCGCGTCCGTTCTTCAGCCGGCGCATCGGCATCGTGAGCGGCGAGGAGAAAGGCATCCTCGCCGGCGCACGCGTCACCGGGCGCACAGGCAATGTCCGCTTCGGTGTCCTGAATGTACAGATGGAAAACGACGACGATCTTGGCAGCAAGAACCTCTCTGTCGGACGCGCCGTTGTGGATGTGCTCGATGAGTCCTATGTCGGCGTCATCGCGACCAACGGCAACCCTAGCGCCCGGGGCGAGAACCAGCTCTTTGGCGCAGACTTTGGCTACGTCAATTCTCGTTTCATGGGCGATACCAACCTCCGCGCGGGCGTCTTTGCCCAGGCCACGCGTGATGATCCTGATGCGGGCCAGGAGCAGTATGGATACGCCGTCGGAGGCCGGGCGCAAATCACGACCGAGGACTGGAGCATCTTCGGCTTCGTCTCGCAGGTCGACGAACGCTACCGCCCCGCGCTCGGCTTCGTCTCGCGCCCCGGCGAGCGCGAGCACATCGCCAATGTCACACGCACCTTCCGCCCCGACTGGCAGGGTGTCCGGGCTGTCGATGTCACCACCGGCGGCGAGTTCTACACCGATCTCGGCGACACTGTCAACACGCTCGAGATGACACTCATCGGCTCGTTATTGGAAACAAACACGGGCAGATTCGTCGCGGCCAACCTCATCTTCGAACGCGACAAGCTCCGCGAACCCTTCGAGATATCCGACGGCGTCATCATCCCCGAGGACAGCTATCACTGGCTCTTTCTTTCCATGAACGCTGGCACCGACACCTCGCGGACACTGGCCGGCCAGGTCGGTTTGCGCCTGGGTGAGTTCTACGAGGGCACGCGATCAGACTACAACGCGACCGTGACGCTCCGCCCGAGCGCTCGGTTCCAGGGCTCCATCGAGGGCATCCACCAGGACATCAACCTGCCCGAGGGCGATTTCGAGGTCGACATCGTCCGCGCCCGCGGCACGGTGCAGTTCTCGCCCGACCTCACGCTCGACACGATCCTCCAGTGGGACAGCGTCTCGGATATCACGGGCCTCAACGCCCGCCTCCGCTGGGAGCCCTCGCCCGGGCAGGAGATCTATGTCGTCTACAACGAGAGCTACGACACGGATGAGAACTTCACATCACTTGAACGCGAGGCGATCCTGAAATTTGGCGCGACCATCCGTTTCTAGACGATCCATCGGAAATTCATCCATTTCCGACGGAGCACTCAGATGAACGCACGCGCCCTGATCATTCTCGCCGCTTCTGCTGCCTTGCCGGGGCTCGCCCTAGCGCAGTCGGACGAGCTCTTCGTGTTCGATCTCTCTGAAACAGGCAACCCGGGCAACACGCTGATCGTGGGCGGGAGCACCCTGCCGGACCTGGCTGAGGATCTCGCGGACACCCAGGGCGATTTCGCCTCGTTCGATGGCGTCGCGTTCGACGCGATGCTCCGCTACGCGGGTGTGGACGGCGCGATCGACATCAACTACGACCCGACCGGGGGCTCGGGCGGCGGGGCGGTCATCACGATCAACGACATCGCCGGCTACGACGGCCCGCCCATCGTGCTCGACGAGGCCGACGGCGATCTGGGCGATCAGCTTCAGGACTTCTTTCTCAAAGACAACCCCGACATTATCAAAGATTTCCTCTCCGCGATCGCCGAGACGTCGCCCGTCTCGATCACCGACGGCAACCCGCTCGCTTCCACCGCGCGGAGCGCCCGCTACCGCTTCGACCGCTTCGGTCTCTTTGCCGACGCAAGCCCGGCCAGCAACCAGATCAACCGCATGTACCACGACCCGGAAGCCGCCGAGCCCATCGAAGACGACGTCCCGCGAATGCAGCTCGGCTCGGTCGCCATCGATCACGGCGGGTTCCTCTCGCGCGTCGATTTCCTCGGGCAGGTCGTCGAAGCTGGCGATTTCTCCGGCTCGAATTTCGATCTCACCTTCAGCACCGAGGCCCGGTTCCACGAACGCTTCAGCCTCGTGCTCGGCTTGCCGATCGGCTATCACACCATCGAGGGAGCCGACGTCTTCAATCTGGGTCTGCACCTGGATGCGCCGATCAATCTCATGCTCATCGAGCCCGATGCCAAGCGGGGCTTCAGCTGGACCGTCACGCCGGGCGTCTCCGCCGAAGCCGTGGTCTCGTACGACTTCGCCGCCGGCGGCACGCTGTATTCGTTCGGCATCACCAACGCCTTCCGCTACGACTACGACAAGTGGACATTCATCGCCGCCCAGCAGTACACCGTCCACGAATCCGCCGAGCTCGACGTCGACGAGTACACCATCGACCCCGGCATCGAACAGCAGATCCTTAAGCTCGGCGGCAAGGTGCAGTACCGCATCAGCGACGGCGCCTCGATCTACGGCGGGGCGGCTTGGACCGATTTCCTCGAAGATGCCGCGGTCGACAACTACGTCTCACCCGTTGCCGGCATCGCGTGGCAGCTCAAGAACGGCGCCAACCTCACACTCGGATACGAGGGTGATTTCGGCGATGACTACGAGGCCCACGGCGGACGACTGACATTCCAGTTGCCGTTCTGAA
>Ga0209273_10003387_pt1 | contig 11048 bp, 8 predicted proteins | sample tdAd471_FD_187126 | JGI IMG/M metagenome (GOLD analysis project Ga0209273, IMG submission 187126) | Marine sediment microbial communities from the Atlantic coast under amendment with organic carbon and nitrate - tdAd47.1 (SPAdes)... | ecosystem: Environmental > Aquatic > Marine > Coastal >...
CTCTATATCGGCCTCTATCTTTTCAGGCGTCGTCGAGGGGGCGTATCGCTTGACCACCACCCCTTCCGGGCTAACGAGAAATTTGGTGAAGTTCCATTTGATCGATTTAGTGCCCAGCACGCCCGGTACCGCCGCAGTTAAATACTGATAGAGCGGGTGAGCCATTGGGCCGTTGACATCAATGCGAGCAAACATTGGGAAAGAAACCCCGTAGGTGGTCTGGCAGAAACTGGCAATCTCTTCCGCGTCACCGGGTTCCTGCTTCATAAACTGATTGCAGGGAAAACCGAGTATCTCCAGTCCCCGATCACGGTATTTTTTATACAGCGCCTCCAGCCCTTCATACTGAGGCGTGAACCCACATTTGCTAGCCGTATTAACCACCAGCAATGCCTTACCCCGATAGTCCGATAAATCCTGGGACTCTTCACCTAGCCGATTGGCCGAAAAATCATAAATCTGTGCCATCAGTCTTTCTCCCGTTGAAACCCTGCCCGTCGCCGATCACCCCACCCAGAAAAACTGGGTGGGGCTTCCCGGTTATTCCCATCAGATCAAAGCTTTAGCATCTCTATGGCGTTACCCGAATAAATTTTTTCCCGCTCAGCCGGCGGGATTGAGAGGGCCTCGATACTCGCGATTGCCTCCTCATTAAAAATTCTGCCGCCGACGGTATCGAACGGAGTATCCGTGCCGTAGAGCAATTTTTCAGTACCAAAAAAGGCATAGGCCGCGTTCATACCACCAACCGACCCCATTAGCGCCGTATCGTTGTAGAACATCCGGTAGTAATCCAGCACCGGTTTCTTCAGGCCTTTGTAGGCGTCACCCAGTGCGCCCAGGTGTTCGAACAATGGATAGACGTGTTCAATGCGTTTATCAAACGCCGGAATCATGGCGCCGGCGTGGTGAGTGATAATTTTAATCGCCGGCACTTTGTCCATAATCCCGCTGAATATCAGTCGGGTCATCGCCATACTGGTTTCGTAGGGCCATCCAAACATTTGCCAGATCGCGTATTTGGAGGTCTCCTCTCCCACGTAATCGGCCATCATCGGGGTACGCGCCGGATGCAGCCAGATGGGCGCATCCAGCGATTCCATGGTGTGATAGAAAGGTAAAAATTCGTCACCGTCGATGGCTCGACCGGCGGCATTGGAGTAGATCAACACGCCCTTTAAACCAAGCTCTTTTACGCAGCGCTCAGCTTCTGCAGCGGCCTCGCCCATGTTATTCATGGCGATGGTGCCCACCCCCAGGAAACGACCGCCCGAGCCGTCGGCAACTGCTGCTATTGCATTGTTAGCTCGTTGAGCGAGCTTGTGAGCGGCAACGGGATCGGTAATCACCTCTTCGATGGGTGGCGTCGGTAGAGTAATGACCTGCTTGTCGATACCCAGTTCATCCATCAATTGATAACGGGCGGATATATCCACCAGTTCCGGTATGGCCTTTGGCAGATTGCCAAGATAAAAATCGGGACCGACCGCCGCCATAAAGTCGTCCAGATAACTCTGTGGCATTAGATGAGTAAAAATATCAATTTTCATACTGCTCCTCCCCCTAAAATAATTCCCTTCGTTTCAGTATCGAACCCTGAGTCATGAGACGGTTCATACCACGCTGACCGGCCGGGCGTCTCCGTCATCAATCCGGATTCATGACTAGCCAGTTGAAGCAGTATAACCAGACAACCGGGCCATCGAACTACCTGTCCAGCCGTCGGCATAAATTCTTTCTGACTGCAATGAGATTAGTCTGTCGATAACCCGTCGGGTGAACGCGGAATAAGCGGGGTATCCGCAGCATCGCGGCGCATCTGTAGATGAAATCCCTGACCCATAAGGTTCTCCAGCACCTGACGAATATCTTCTGTCGCCAGCCGGGTCTCCTCTGTTAGCGTCAACTCCAGCACCTGATTCTGATCCGCAAATAACTCCTGGAGGGGCGCGGGGAGTTCCTCAAAACGAGTTGCCTTATTTAGGTAAAGGTAGGCTCCCTCCTGCTTTGCACTTCTGTATATCCAGGATTCCAGACTCTGTGTCACCATTGCACTCCTGAGCAAAAAAGACTTATTGAAACGTTAAAGGGCAGATTGAATGGGAACTTCTCAGGGCAAAAGGCTGCGAGTTCTCATTTTGTTGCTGATTCTCCTGTTTGTCGCTCTGCAGCAGGCAGCAACTCGCTGGCGAGTCAATAACTGGGATGGCACCCTCTGGGCTGTCGCCTATCCTATAAACGCTGACAATAGCGTGATTTCAACTCACTATATTACGCAGCTTCAGGAATCTGACTTTGACAGCATCGAAAAATTCTTTGTTGAAGAATCGCTAGCTTACGACCTTCCACTTGGAACACCCCTGACTATCAAACTGGCCCCACCCGTGACCAGGCGGCCCCCGCCACCCCCTCAATCGGGGTTTCTCGCCATTGTATGGTGGAGCCTGAAAGCACGCTGGTGGGCCTGGTCTGAGGATACATTTAAGGGCCCGGCAGCCGATATCCAGTTATTTCTGCTGTACCACGATCCAGAAACACACCCCACCCTGCAGCACTCAGTTGGCATTCGCAATGGCGGCTATGCCCTGGTTAATCTCTTTGCGGCACCTGAGCAACGGGGTGAAAATAGCGTCATCATCGCTCACGAGTTAATGCATACCCTCGGGGCAAGGGATAAGTACGACCCTGTTTCCGGCCAGCCAATTTATCCAGACGGCTACGCCAAACCCGGTCAAACCCCGCTCTATCCCCAGTATTTTGCAGAACTCATGGCCGGGCGGATTGCAAACAGTGCAACCACCGCCACTATTCCATCCAGCCTTGACGAGGTGTTAATTGGCGCGTTGAGCGCCCGAGAAATTAACTGGGTCCAATAGTGAAAGGCTCAGGGTAACGGCAACCATAAACCCACCCCACAGGGCGGCGAGCCATATCCCCAGCGCCACGGCAAACCACTACAGGGCATTCCGCCAACCCTGACTACCCGGTACATCAATTCAGCAGCCAGCGGATAGAGCCGATCAAGTTCGGACGCCGAGTCCACTCGATTATTAACGGGTTCAGGGTTCCTGAGCGCCTCTCCTGCCCCCTCGGTGAAAGAAGTGACAAGCAACTGAGGAGATTCGCGAGTTGCCAGCACGCAGGACCTCAGTTCGTCATCAGCGAGCTGCCTCAATCGCGAGCCATTCATCCCTGAACCACGCCAGTATTCCCGATCGTGATTAACGCAACAGTGCTGCCACGGCGGTAACTCCCCGATCTGGTTCTCTAACCCCGGCAAAGCATCAGTAATCAATTTCCATCCAGCAGAGAGTCCACCACTGCAGCCATCACTGACAAATGGCATGAGATCAACTGGTTTGCTCTGGACTCTGGCTAACAGACCCTGTAGTCGATGCTCCAGCATTGAAGCATCACTAACGGGATCGGATAACTGGTCATCAGCTATTGAAACCCCGGACCCCAGGAGCAGAAATAGTAACCACACTGCCCTCATTAAGGGTACTCGGCTTCCCGCTGAGATCGTCGAAGGTAGTGAGCCGACTGGAATCCTGACAGGTGAATAAACTCAGGAATACACAGGCGCTTCGGTTCACGCAGAATCAAAATTGAACCAGCCGTTCTCAATAATCATCTCGGCGGTCCGCGTCGGTACGTGTGACTCCCAGTCACCCCGCCCTTTAGTAATCTGTTTGAGCACATCGCGCGAAAAAATATCGAGCAGATCTTCGTGTGCGCCCCGCAATGGCAAAATTAACTCATTGACCAACATGTGGTTATAGAGCTGCCGCATGTTATCTGGCAGTTCAATATCTTCTGCAGTGCAAAGCTCCCCGGTTTCCCGATCCCTGCTCGGATACACGTACAGATGGGTGTTGGCCGGAAACAGTTTGCCAAACGCTTCGAGAATCCCGCCTTCCAGCCCCTGATAGTAGTCGGCATTAAAGATATCCTGGACATTAGGCGTGCCCAGCACAATCCCAATCTGTTTCTGGGTGTATCGACGGAAAAAGGCCCGTAAACGGAAAAATCGCAGGTAATCCGATATCAGCACCGTATAACCAAGCGCATTAAGCATATCGACCCGTGCTAAAAAGTCCTGGCTGTCTACTTTGCCGCCGGACATCAGGGTGTTGGTGGTTATTTCCGCCAGCACCATAACGTTGCACTCTTCGACGTCCGGCAACTCTGTGAACTGCTGCAGACCACACTCCATCATGTCGACGTTAACATTCGTCACAGGCCGAAACGAGCCACGAATCGCCAGTACGTCCTTGCGGTAGAAAGCGTCGGATGGAATCACCACCTCCCCGTCCGCGTTGAACATCACGGCCCGGGTCAGACCACTGTTAATCAGATAAAGGTTAGCCAGCCGATTTTCAGTTTCATCAAAGTAAGGACCGCTGAAGTGGATTAAATCGACCTCGATTCGGCTAGGCCCAAGATTGTGCTTTAACACGTCGATGATCGCTTCCGTATCGCGAAAAGCGTTAAAAGCGGCCCAGATCAGATTAACGCCAATGATTCCCGCCGCCTGTTGCTGCGGGGGAATTTCTGCGTCCAGCAAGCGCACATGGACCACAATTTCACTGGGCGGTGCGCCCGGATAGAGCTGTAAACGCACGCCGATCCATCCCTGTCCATCGCCCTCTTCGGCATGCCGCGTAGCGATGGTTGCAGCATAAGCAAAATACTGCGTATTTTTGGCCCGCTTACCCTCGAGCCGCTCTAGCAGCAGCCCGTATTCTTTGTTTAGCATGCTCTCCAGCCGATGACGGCTAACATAGCGCCCGGAACTCTCACCGCCGTAGATGGCATCACTGAACTGCATGTCATAGGCCGACATGGTTTTGGCGATGGAATTGGAAGCCCCACCCGCCTGGAAGAAATGCCGCGCTACCTCCTGGCCAGCACCTATCTCAACGATAGTACCGTACTGATTGGGTTCGCGATTGATCGACAGGGCTTTCTGCAGAGTACTGGTTAACTCATCAACACCGTTCATCGTCATGCGTTCTATCCTCAATTTCTACCCATTATCTATGTGTATAGCCTGACGACACTCATGTTGAGCCGGGGGGCAGCCCGTCAGCACCGGCCACCGCTGATTCCCGTTCAGCTCAAAAACTTTTCTCGACCGAAGTATTCATCGGCCATTCCTGGCCAAGCTTAAACTCGGTTGAAATCGTCACCCCGTTATTATCGACCGATCAGCAGAAGAAATCCCATAACGACCAGAGAATCCCAGCGCTATGACCAACGGGACCTGTATCGTCAATCGCACCTCCGTGATTTGATTTAACCCCGGTTGTGAATCCGTTTCTCCGGGATCGCCTGGGATTTCAGACCGGCACACAGTCCGTCCACACCAACCAATGTGCAGGTTTGTGCTGGAAATGGAGAGCGCCGGCAGACCTGTTATCCCCCGCGAATGCGAACCACCTGGGCTTTTTACCACCGGTAATTTAAGTCTCACCGACGGAACGGAGGCTCCCCCCACATCAATCCAGGGGAGCCTTCTAACCGAATTAGTTCACGTAGTCTACCTGGGCGATAGCTGACGCAAGTTTACGTCCCTGCAGTCGCAGGATGGCATTCTCAATCAATGAGTAAACCACCGGTACAACGACCAGGGTCAACAGGGTTGAAGTAATCATTCCGCCAATCACCGCCACTGACAGGGGTCCATTACGGTCCGCACCCGGTCCATAACCCATGGCGGCAGGCGTCATGGACAGGATTACCGTCAGCGACGTCATCAACACAGGCCGCAGGCGGGTTGGGCAGGCATCCTTGAGCGCCTCCGCTATCGTCAACCCCTGACTACGCCGCTGATTGGTCAGATCGATCAGAAGAATCGAGTTCTTTGCCACCAGGCCAATCAACAGCACCAGGCCAATAATGGAATAGATATTCAGCGTATGCCCAGATACCCAGAGCAGCGCCAGACCACCGATCATTGCTAACGGCTGTGCGGACATGATGACCAGCGGTTGCAAGAATGAATCAAACTGGCTGGCCAGCACCATGTACAACAGCACCAGGGCCAGACCAAAGGCAAACGCCATGGACGCCATGGTCCGTTTAAATTCCCGCGAAGTTCCCAGCATTTCGATTGAATAACCGATGGGAAGAATCTCCTCAGCTACGCGGTTCAGGGTGGTGACAGCATCACCCAGCGCGCCGTCAGGATCGGTATAAAACTGCGCCGCATACTGGAGGTTAATCCGGTCGATCCGCGCCGGCCCGAGTATTTCGCGGAAACTGGCGACTGTATCCAGCCTGACTAACTCACCGTTTTTAGCGCGCAGGTAAATCTTTTTAAGATCCTGAGGCGACCTGAAGGTCCCTTCCGCCGCCTTTAGGCGCACATCATAACGTTCACCGTCACCGGGTTCGTCGTTGTACTTGGCGATGTCAAGACCACCTGCGAGTACATTAGCCGCGTTGGCAACCTGCCGGGCAGTCAAACCAATACTGTGGGCACGCACCCGATCGATCTCAAGTTTCATCTGCGGCATATCCAGCTGCAGGTCCAGATCGAGCCGCCCCATACCGCCAGCTTCCAGCAGCCGGGCACGCATTTCCCGGGCTAACCGGGCCACTTCATCCAGATTCGGGCCACGCAGGGCAAACTGCAGCTTTTCGCCGCGACCGCCTCCCAGTGTCGGCACCTTGGTCGCAAACACCCGGACCCCGGCCAGTTGGGGAAGCTTCTTGCGGAATTCGGCTAAAAACTCCTCCTGGGTGTAGTGGCGGTCGTGCTGGGGAATCATTTCAATAAAACCGATCGATTCGTTCACCTGAGACTGGGAAAACAGACCGATGGAAATAAAGTTATAGAGTGACTCTTCTTCAGCCATCAGCGCTTCAAGTTCGCGCACCTTTTTGTCGGTGTACTCGATGCTTGAGCCCATCGGCGTTTTTAAAATCACCATGATGCGGCCAATGTCCGTTTCAGGCATAAATTCTTTGCCCACGGCACTGAAGAAAAACACGCTGGTAGCAACCACCACGCTTGCCACCCCCAATGTGCTCCAGCGATGACGCAACACCCAGCCAACCAGCCGCTTATAGTTGCGCTCCATTCCATCAAAGAAATTCTCAAGCACCATATAGACCTTGCCGTGGCTGTGGCCTACTTTCAAATAACGGGCGCACATCATTGGGGTGAGGGTCATCGAAACAAACCAGGAAGCAATAACCCCGATCACCACCACCAGTGCAAAGGTGGTGAAGAAACGCCCCACCATGCCCTCCATGAAAACCACCGGCAGAAAAATTGCGACCAGTGATGCCGTGGCCGCCAGCACCGCAAACACCACTTCACCGGTTCCGTTAACGGCCGCTGACATGGGGTTCGGGTCAATGTCTTCTCGATGTCGGTAGATGTTCTCCAGCACCACGATGGCATCATCAACCACGACACCCACCAATAGCAGCAGACCCAGCAGGGACATTGAATTGAAGGTGAAATCAAGAAAATACATCGCTGCCATGGCGGCAAACAGCGATACCGGAATTGCCGCACCGATGATTAAGGTGGCACGCAAATTCCGTAAGAACAGCATGACGATACCGGCGGCCAGCAGGGTACCCAGCACCAGATGCTCCTGCAGCGCAAGGACAATGGCGAGAATATAACTGGACTGGTCACTACCAAATTTGATGGTCATTCCCGGCGGAAGCTGCGGACGAATCTCTTCATCCACCACCCGCTTAACCTCGTCGATAATGGCGACGGTATTACCACCCGACACTTTCACGACGCCCAGTCCAACCAGCGGCTCACCGTTGCGGCGCATTAACTGGCGAAAGTCAGACACGCCGTCCTTGATATCGGCAACCTGGTCCAGCGTAATCGCACTGCTATCGACATAACCAATAACGATTTCACCCAGCTCACGGGCACTGTGGTACTCAAGGTCAAGCTTGAGCAATCGTTCCGACACAGCTGACGTTAAAAAACCACCGGGTAGAAGAATGTGTTCGTTGCGGAAGGCATTGATCACATCTTCGACGGTCATGCCCATGGCAATCAGCCGATCCGGCTGCAGCTCGACCCGCAGGGTGCGTTCGCGCAAACCACCGATAAAAATATCGCCAACGCCGTCGATTTTTTCCAGCTGACGACGGAGCACATTCTGACCGTACATATTCAACTGCTGGATAGTCCGATTACCCTGCAGGTGAAGCCAGATAACGGCCTGAGCGTCAGTTTCGACCTTAGCAATTACCGGCGGGTCAGCATCCGCCGGCAATTCAGTAAGTATCTGGTTGACCTTGGTCTGCACCTCGTTAAAGGCGACATCTATATCTTTGCTCAAATGAAAATTCAGCTGCACCGAAGAAACACTCGGTGTGGAGGCTGATTTCACAAAGTCGATACCCGGTATGCTGTTAACTTTTCGTTCGATAATGTTAGTGATACTGCTATCGATAACCGTTGGGTTGCCGCCGGGCTGCACCGTGGTGATGGTGATTAGCGGAATGTCTACGTTGGGCATCCGCGCAACGCCAAGTTCAAAAAAGGCGATGATGCCAAACAGCACTATCAGTCCGTTGACCATGTAAGTCAGTACATGGCGTCGAATCGCTAACTCGGGTAGATTCATCTTCGCTTACCTCTGCTGCACGCTGACCACAGCACCATTCGTTAAAAAGCCTGCACCGTCCACGGCTACCCGCTCACCGGGTTTTAATCCACTGCGAATCTCCAGCAGGTCCTCGGACAATACGCCGGTTTCCACTAACCGCTCTTCCACGCTGTCTAACGATTCATTAAGCACATAAACCACATGCCCGGCGGGCCGCAGCACCACACTGGTTTCCGGTATCAACACGGCATCATCAATTTTTCGCATCACCAATTCACCGTTAATGGTGCCACCCGCCCGCCAGTTACCGGGATTAGGCAAATCAATAATAATATCGACGGCGTGGTTGAAGTTGCCGATCGTCGGCCGGATTTCCCCCACGGGCACCTCCACGCGCGTACCAGACGCAGTGGCACTTTCCAGACGCACCAGTTGCCCCGGTTTTAGTCGGTCAGCCAGGGCTTCTGGATAGGGCAATACGACCCGCAGATAATCCGCGGTTGAAATTCTGAACAGCGGATTACCTCGCTTCACGTAGTCCCCTTCGTTCGCCAGTCGCTCGCTTATCTTGCCAGCAAGCGGTGCCGTCACGTCTGCGCGAACCAGATTCCGTTTTGCCTGGGTCATGCGGGTCATCGCTGCTGCTTTCTGTTTTTTAAGCACCGCCAGTTCAGACGACGCCGCATCGAGGGTATTTTCCGCAAAAAACTCATCTTCCCGCAGTTTCAGATAGCGGTTCACCAGCCGCTGCTGCTGTTCAATCATGGCATTCAATCGAGCCACGTCGGATTCGGTGGACTGCAGGGAGAGTCGATAGTCTTCAGGATCAATACGCGCCAGCAGGTCGCCCATGGCGACGCTATCGCCGATTTCTGCATCAATGTGAGTGACCCGGCCATCAATCTCAGCTGCTACCAGTGGTTCGGCCTTACTTTCAATCCGGCCGACGGTAGTCTCGAGGTCCTCGATGGTTCCATAAACCGCCTCCGTCATAGTGATCAAAACCGGTCTTGGACCAGCAGGACCCTGGTCTGCATCATCGCTACAGGCACTTACCAGAGCGAAAACAAGTGGGAGAATCAGCGTCAGTTTTTTTTGCAATTTATTAGACTCTAGCCTGTTTGCCGACTGACCAACCGGTCAGTCGATGGTTTTAGGATAGTAGAAACCAACCAGTGTCGGCTCTGGGGCCTTCCTGCCTGTTAGTTTCAACTCACCGTCAGTAACAGTGTCGATTACGGAGATCGGATGAATAGCTTCAAGACCGGCAAGTTGTTATTTTTCTTCGTGTCAAACCGGCTTATTGCGCGCGAATCTTACTGTCCGCTGTCCTTCTGCACCTGAAGGACACAGTGTATAACGATTGAGCGAGCCAGACCACTAGCAGACGCGACCGGTCAGACCCTGCCCTCAGTTCCACCACACGACCGCCGCCCCGTTAAAGAGCGCCGCTAAAGCGACTCCATATCGGCGTTAACGAACCGGGTACTGTCGCCAGGCGCCCGAGCTCAACCCATGAGTTATTTGGATCATGGAAATCTGACCCGGCCGAAGCCAGGAGTTCAAATCGCGTTGCTAACTGGGTCATGGACTCAATATCGGCACTCGATCCATTGCCGGTAACCACCTCGACGGCCGCTCCTCCAAGTTGCTTGAAGTCACCGAGCAACCGCCGCATCCAGCTATGGCTCAATCGATAGCGTCGGGGATGGGCAATGACGGCTACCCCACCTGCGGCGTGCAACTGCTGTAATGACGGTTCCAACGCCACCCAGGCGGTAGAAACAAATGCGGGCTTACCCGGCCCCAGATAATAGCGAAAGGCCTCTTCAAAGTTTTTTGCAAACCCCTGACTGATCAGGCAACGAGCAAAGTGAGCCCGGCTAATCAGGCCATCCTTAGCCAGTGTGGAGGCATTTTCCAGCGGGTCTTTAACCCCTTTTTTAGCGAGTTTGCTCGCGATTTTTTCTGCCCGCGTGCGTCTGATCAACTGCAACTCGTCGATCAATCCCCGGAGAGCGCTGTTTTCGGGGTCAAAATCCAGGCCAACAATGTGCAACGGCTTTCGCTGCCAGGTCACCGAAATTTCCACCCCGGTAATCAACTCAATGCCGCAATCCGCTGCGGCACCCCGGGCCTCGTCGAGGCCGGCAAGGGTATCGTGATCGGTCAGGGCTAAATGGGTCACGCCTTTGTCGGCTGCCCGCCTGACCAGTTGGGTCGGCGTCAACACCCCATCCGAAAAGGTTGAGTGACTGTGCAGGTCGTAAACCGCAGGCCTGCTACTCAATTTGCTACCCTAACTGTTCGCAGCCCGCCAACAATCCAGTATTCCAGAATCCGTTTGAACATTATTAGTCGTCGTCCCTACCTGTTTCTCACCCTGCTGATATTAATCTGGGGGCTGGGCTATCCAGTGATGAAAATCGGCCTGCAATACTCGCCACCATT
>Ga0209273_10003389_pt1 | contig 11044 bp, 11 predicted proteins | sample tdAd471_FD_187126 | JGI IMG/M metagenome (GOLD analysis project Ga0209273, IMG submission 187126) | Marine sediment microbial communities from the Atlantic coast under amendment with organic carbon and nitrate - tdAd47.1 (SPAdes)... | ecosystem: Environmental > Aquatic > Marine > Coastal >...
GTCTTGGCTTTCCTTTCGGCCTTGGCGATTTCTCGCTGGAACAAGGTGATGCCGTATGGATGGGAAGCGCCGGTACGTTTGCCATGACACTTACAGAATCAGCACCGCCGCCCTACAGCAAAGTGGAAGTGGCATTTGGCGCGCGCGACCCCGATCTGGGTGGCACTTTGTACATCCCAGAAGGCGATGGCCCGTTTCCGGCGGTTGTTATCATTGGCGGCTCGGGAGTGGGCGCGCGGGAAAGCTGGGAATACAGATCCAAGGGCGATTACTTCGCGCGCCTTGGCGTCGCGGCGTTGATCTATGACCGGCGGCCCTATGATGAAGTGTTTTCCGATGGCTCGCTGCCGGATTTCTGGACCCATGCGGACGATATTGCGGCTGCGCGGGATTTATTGGCGTCGCATAATGCCATTGATGAAAGCGCCATCGGCCTCATGGGCGGGAGCCAGGGCGTGTGGCTTTCAACCATTGCTGCAGCGGAACATGGCGGCTTTGCCTTTTTGATCATGACCGGCGTTCCGGCGGTATCACCAGGCCAACAGCAATTCCAATTGACGGTTCACGGCATGCGCGACGACGGCCTGCCAGAAAACACGATCGCTGATGCTATTGCCTATCAGCGGCTTTACTTCTATGTGGCGCGCACCGGGGAAGGGTGGGAGACGCTTCAGGCCGCAATGGATGCCGCGCAGGGCAGTACGTGGTTTGACTATATGGACCAACCCCAATCTCTGTCCGACCTAGATTGGTGGCGCCGTCACGAAGCCTATGATCCGCGCGATCAACTCGTATCGATTGAGATTCCCATCCTTGCCATGACCGGCGAGAACGACTGGGTTACGCCCCACGAAGAAAACCTGCCGCTGCTTGAATATTATGCCGAGATAGCTGACAACGATCAGGTCGTTACAATGGTAATCCCCAGCGCCGATCATCGCCTCGAACGGCAGCCCTATACCGACGAGGAGGGCCAATGGCACTGGTTTGAAATCGCGTCTGAGGCGCGGGCGGCGATCCCAGCGTTTCTCCGAAGCCAAGCGGGCCTTGCCCTCGCCGACTAGCGGCTTCTGCGCCCTCGGGAAACCTTACCCGCGGATTTTGCCCAAAGGCATTTGACAGAACGTGGCTCGACAGGCAATTGACACCATGGAGGGCGCTTCCAAGGGACAGGTCTCAAATGGTGCAAGTGGTTGCCGACAATGCGGAAGTCCGAATATTGATACAGCAAATCGCCGATATGGTCGTCGGCGGCGGCGGATATTTGCATCCCGAGGCCCGGCTTGTGGAACGCGCAGGCGCGCTCAGCATTGAGGCGCCATCGACCCTAGCTCCGCGAGAAATTCTTGTTCGTGTCCCACTCAGCCTTTTGCTTCCGGTTGATTGGTATGATCTTAAACTCGATGGTGATCAAATTGACATTGGCGTGCCCAATGACCGCGCTACGAAGGAACAGCTCACACTAATGGAAACCATGGCTGCATTGTTCAATGCGACCGGGGGCGTGTCACAGCATCGTACGCGATCGCTTCTTGATGTGCGCAAAAACAAACCTGAGTTATTTGCGTTATTCGCGGGCGTTGACGAAGCGGGTCTGCACTCCTGGCCAGATGACGTGCTCTCGGACTTCCTTGGGACGCGGACACTGGCGGTGGCGCCGGAGCAACTCCAAACAGAGGGAGACGGCACGATTGACGTGCTAATGCCCGTGATTGATTTTCTCAATCATGAGCCTCGTGCTGGCAGCTATAGTCTAGTCGAAGGTTCTTTGGCGTCCGTCCGCGGGCATCCTGCACCTTCAGATGACGAATGTTTTCTTTGTTACGGCCGATACGATGCGCGAGCGTTGTTGGTGAAATTTGCCTACGAGCACACCGACTTGCCGTTTCTTTTTTCCTGTCCGCTGACATTCGATCTTAAGAGCGATGCAAAATTGATCATCGCGCGAGGAGGCACACCAATGTTTGGCGAGCAGATCCCCCCTCATTTTTCGGATGTCGGCTGGATTATGCCTGAGATTGGTCGCAGCAATGAACTGGGAATAACGCGGCTGTCTTACCTGCCAATTCTGCAACAGGATGGTCAATCGACTATGCGGCGCATTTTGGACTTGGCTGTGCAAGTTTCTTTGGAGAATCTGTCGGAGAGCGAAAGAACTAAGCTCGTGCGCCGCCTCGAGCGCGAGATTGTAGAGCGAAACTTGGATTGTCTAGGGAAACTGCAAAGTTCGCTAGCGGACTCCAGTAGCGATTTTGTTTCAAACGAAATGAAGGCCGCCATGACGCGAGTTACAGAAAATCAGATAGATATCCTGATGCAGAGTTCAGCTGAGTTTCGGGAATCTGGAAGCGTCGGCACTATTTCATAGGGTAATTGGGAATCGACATCATGGCGCGGATTGAATCAGATCAAAACGAAATTAGGGGTCACCTAGAAATACTTGTTTCTTTGTTCGAAGAAGCAGGGGGCTTCATCAATGACGCCGTAACGATTGTTGGCCGAGACGGCGGTCTATCCGTTCATGCTGACCCGGCCTTGCCTCAGGGCGATCCGCTGTTCTCAATACCAGCGCAATATCTATTGCCTACAGCGCCATTTGGCCTTCATTTAGAGGGCAATGATATCTGCATGAATAAGCCTAGCGCCGAGGTTGACCCATATCATGTCAAGCTCATGGAGCAGATGTTGGCGATCTATAATCTGTGCGGGAAAATGGAGTTTCATCGGGCTAACTCACCAGCGCGACTTTTCATTGAAGCGCCAGATGTTTGTGAGCGAATCTTCTTACCTAATCAGCTCAATGCCATAGGCAAATATCCCAAAGAAGATTTCTATTTGCATGATTTTCTGCATTCGCGCGTGTTTAGCGCGCCGCAACAAGATGAATCATCTGACGCGCTAAAATCGAAAGGTGAGCTCCTCCTCCCAATTATCGACTTCCTCAATCACCATCAAAGTGCCGCGGGCTTTCAAGTAGCAGACGGTGTGATGAAGATAAGTCGATTTTCACCCATTGCGGAATCAAACGAGTGTTTTGTTCAGTACTCCCGTATGGACGCGCAGATTGCGTTTGCGGTCTATGGATTTGTTGACACCGAGGCGACTTCTTTATTGACGTGCCCTTTGCGGGTCGAGGTTCCGGGGATTAGACCCATAAACTTTTGGCGCCAACCTGGATCAAAACGCAAAAACAAAGTTCCCAAAATACTAGCGGATCTGCGTCCGATGGTGCCGCCAGTGGGCATAGTAAACGATGAAAGGGAATTGAAGGTAGGTTATCTAGTAATTCCTCGAAAGGATCAGCCGCGGGCCATGCGACGCATAATCCGCGCAATTATTGCCGGGTTGGAGAAAATTAGCGATCCCGATCAACAATTCGAAATCACTCTTGAAATCGAACGCCAGATCATTTCTGGGAATATCGCGCATTACGAAGGCATTTTGTCCTACGTAGATTCCGTAGATGTATCTGATGATCTTCAACCAATTCTTGAAGATGCCAAGCGGATGGCGCGCCACCAATTATCGTTGCTCGAAGCCTATAAGGATCGTGCGGCCGCATTGACAGTTGCATAAGCGGAAAGTCAGCTTGACGAGAAGCGCTAGCCTTTTGCCCGCTTTTGGATATCGGACCTTTGTTCGTCCCATACTTCAAATTCGTGCTGGATGCATTGCTCAATCATAGTGCGCCAAACGGGCTCGGCTATAGCCCCCGAAAGACCTTGTTTTTGAGCTTCGGCTAAAACCTTCGAGACCACTTCTTCAATTCGGGCTGGGTCACGGACCGTATCGCGATCGCCTTTAATGCGTGCCGCAGCATCCATATAGCTTTGTCGTTCAGCAATCAGTTTAACGAGAATCCGGTCCAGCCGGTCGACCTCGTAGCGCACATCGGTCATGGTTTGGCACTCGGGCCCCGTGTTCCGGCGCAAATCCGTCGGGTCGGTCATGTCTGGCATTTTCTCCCGTATGTTTGACAGAACAATAGGATCTTTTGATTGGAATGACACCCCTTTGCACTCACGTTAGCCGGGACAAATCATCGCGGAAAGTGGCACTAATCCTTGTGTTTCAGTATAGGGAAGGGCCAATCTGTGGTGCATTTGAATCACGAGAGATGAAGTTTGGCCCGGCGCACCACACCCGAAGGCGATCTACAAAGATTGCGCGTTCACTTATGACCAGCGTGAGCTGGGGTCCGTGTATGCGGCCTACCGGCGTTTGATGGATCATTGGGACAAGGTTATGCCAGGGCGGATTATTCACGTGGCGTATGAGGAGCTTGTGAACGACACTGAGAAGGTGACGCGCGACCTAATTTCGCGGCTCGGACTTCCATGGGAAGATGCCTGTCTCGATCACGCCGCGGACTCGGGTCCCAGCAAGACCGCTAGCGCAGTTCAAGTGCGCCAACCGGTCTACAAAACGTCTGTGGGCAGGTGGCGCAGCGTTGCGCACCGCCTCGGTCCTCTGATTGAGACGCTCGAGGCGGAGGGAATCAAGACGGACTAGCGCCGTGCGCGGGTCGATCATGTGGCGGGCGAAGTCGACTTAACTAAAGGCAATATCAATAAAGGAGAAGATACCTGTGGTTCGTACATTCCCCCCATCCGGCAATGCAGAACACCTTCGTGCAGGTATTCGCAGTGCGTTTGGTGCGGGCGACGAACGCGAAGTCATCAACTTGGGCCTGCAGCTGATTCAAACGTCGAACGTCACGAATTCGGAACTTATGGAAATGGCGGCAATCGCCCGAAAGTGGCTGGAGCCCGGCCTTGCTCTCAGCGCGCTTCGCCGACTTCACAAAACGAACCCCGGCAATGTCACGCTCCTGCTCGATCTAGCGGCCAATGAGCAATTCATGTGCCGCCCCGCCGATGCGCTGAGGCATCTGGAAGACGCATCGAGCAAGTGCCGATCGGCCGATGACTTTCTGCGCCTCGGTCTTGTTCGCCAACGTTTGGGCGAGGTCGAGGCTGCGCTTGAAGCCTTTCGACACGCGAGTGCTGCTGACACTGCTAATCTCGATGCCAGATTTAACATTGCACTGTGCTTGGGGTATGTGGGCGAAGTTCAGGAAGCTGAAGACATTTGCACCGATTTGATCCAGCGAGGGTACAAAGCTGATGAGACATGTCTCCATCGTTCATGGCTCAAGCGTCAGACGCAGGATGCAAACCACGTTAGTGAGCTGCGCGTGTTGGGCGACGCCCCGAATGTCCTCTATGCCTTGGCAAAGGAATTGGAAGACCTTGGCGAGAAAGAAGAAGCGCTGGCGACTTATGTCAAGGCAGCAGCAGGAATGCGGAGGTCTTTAGCGAATGATGACGCAAGCGTTGAAGTTGAGCGAGCGAAAATAGTCAGACGCAATTTCACAGCGAATGTGTTGGGAGCGCCAGCGCAGGGTTGCCCCACGAAAGAGCCCATATTTGTCATCAGCATGCCTCGGGCGGGTTCGACACTGGTCGAGCGCATCCTGGGCCGGCATCCGGACGTCGCCGCCCTTGGCGAAATTGAGTACCTTCATCGCCTCGTGAATTTTGCGGCGGTTAGTGCGGCAAGAACCGCGCGCGCCCCCAAAACGTACTACCCCGAATGGATCACACAACTCGACTTCCAAAAGATTGGCGAGGACTACGTAAAAGCCGCGCGGGCCCACGCCGGTGATGCGCCAAGATTTGTCGATAAGCTTCCAGAGAATTACGTGAATGTGGGACTGATAGCGCGTGCCCTGCCTGCGGCGACAATTGTCCATGTGCGCCGCAATCCCATGGATGCCTGTTTTGCGATGTTCCGTCAGGCGTTTGCTCAAGGACATATGTTCACATATGACCTTGCTGAACTTGCTCAGGCCTATATCGCTTATCGACAGCTTATGGATCACTGGGACGAGGTTCTGCCTGGAAAAATTGTGCATCTGGACTATGACGCGCTGGTTGCAGATCCCGAACCCATCACCCGGCAGCTTTTGAATGACATTGGTCTTGATTGGAATGACGCGGTGCTCGATGTGACGGCGGAGGGAGGCCTCTCAAAATCCGCCAGTGCGATCCAGGTGCGATCGCCCATCTATCGAAGCTCGGTGGGGCGATGGCGGGAAGCCGAGGCAATTTTAGCGCCGCTGCAAAAGGCGCTGGAAAATGCCGGGATCGAGGTGGACTAGCGCCCCGCGCCGCATCGTGGCACTTTGCGCCACATGAACTTCTGGGACGAATATATTGCACCCCCGCTTGTGAGCCTTGCCTGCTCGGTCAAGCCGATCCAGTACCAACGCAAGAAAGTGGTACCCAAGGCGAGCGGCACGGTGCTGGAGGTGGGTTTCGGCTCGGGGCTGAACCTTCCTTTTTACAATGCAGACAAAGTAGACCGCCTATTTGCGTTAGAGCCGCACATGGCCATGCGCAAGCGAGCGGAGAAGCGCGTGGCAGCTAGCCCGCTCAAGATCGAGTATCTTGACCTACCGGGAGAAGAGATCCCCCTCGAAGATCGGGCTGTCGATACGGTGCTTATCACTTACACAATGTGCACCATCCCCGATGTGATGCGGGCGCTCCAGGGCATGAAGCGGGTCATCAAACCGGGTGGGAAGATGATCTTTTGCGAACACGGCCTTGCCTCTGATGCAGGCGTGCGCAAATGGCAAGAACGGATCGAACCCGCATGGAAAGTCATTGCGGGCGGGTGTCACCTAACGCGCTCAATCCCTGACATGCTCAACGCGGCAGGCTTTGAGATCACCGAGATGGATCAGATGTATCTGCCTTCATCGCCCAAGCCGCTCGCCTTTAATTACTGGGGCACAGCACGGCCGGCGTAAGGTTTGCGGAAGGGATAAAATGGGCGAACTGGAGATCATATCGCAAAACAATGATTGGCTTGAGGGTGCAACAATTCACTTTTCGGCCATGACAACATTGGTGGCTTTTTATATCGCTGCGCTTTATGCGTTTCTGCGAAGAGCGCCATTTATCGTACGCCTGATCGCCTATACGTTCTTTGTCGGAAGTTTTATTGTTTTTGTGCGATTGGGCATTGGTTTTCTCGAGAATGTCTACGCGATCATTGCCATCGGAAACGAAATACTTGGATCAACTGACTTGTCTCTAGCATTCCAAGCATGGCGCGATCCGGCGTGGTATGACACAATTCCCATTCCTCTTCTGTGGTATGCGCTTGTAACCATGACCGTTGTGGCGCTCGGATGGCTCACGTTCTTCTACAGTTGGAAACAAGCAGGCGAAGAATGAACAGCGAGGCCATAACCGCCTCGCTCGAACTGGTGGCAGAGCGTGTGGGCGATCCAACCCCTCTGGTCTATGAGCGCCTTTTCAAAGTACAACCCGAGATGCGCGAATTGTTCATGCTCGATACCGACGATGCGGTTAAGGGCAATATGCTCGCGCAGCTCATCGAATGCTTGATGGACCTTGCGGGCGATCGCCACTTTGCCAAGGGTTTGATCCAGACCGAGGTAATCAACCACGATAATCTGGGCGTGCCGCCGGAAGTCTTCGCTTCTTTTGTGGAAACAGTCGCCCAAACTTTTTGTGAGGTGTTGGGTGCAGAGTGGACTGCAGACTTTGAATCTGCTTGGGCAGCGTTGGTGCAAGAATTCGAAGCCTTGCTTTAGACAGAAACCGCCTGACGGGGAGGGCAGCATATGTTCCGTATCATGAGTGTTGTGATTGGCGTTCTGGTGATTGCGCTGGCGGGATATCTGGCGTTCTGGCCAGTCCCGATTGAGCCGGTTGCTTTCGATACACCGAACAATCCCGGTTACGAAGGCGATTTCACGCGCAACGATGCGCTCACCGGCGCGGAACGCATTGCCGAGGGGCTTGTCCATGGGCCCGAAGATACGGCGATGAACAGGGACGGGTTGCTCTATACGGGCCTCGAAGACGGCCGTATTGTGCGCTTTGATCCGGACAATCCCGAGGGTACATATGAGATCGTCGCGAGCACCGGCGGCCGACCGCTGGGTATTGAGTTTCATCCCGACGGCTATCTTGTAGTGGCGGATGCCTATGAAGGGCTGCTTGCAGTCGATCCAGACGGCACATTGCGCACGCTTGCGGACAGTGTGAACGGCGAGCGCATGATTTTCGTCGATGACGTCTCAATCTCAAACAACGGCACAATTTGGTTTTCTGATGCCTCACGGCGGTGGGATCTTGCGGACAACATGTTGGATGTCTATGAGCGCCAGCCTACCGGGCGGCTGTTGTCCTATCGTCCTGGCGATGCAGAGCCCGTGGTTCATTTGGATAACCTCTACTTTGCGAACGGTGTCACGCTCGGCCCGAATGAGGATTATGTGCTGGTGAACGAGACATTTGCCTATCGTGTCTCGCGCTATTGGCTCAAGGGCCCCCGCACTGGCGAGCGCGATTTCTTTGTGGAGGGTCTGCCGGGGTTCCCCGATAACATTTCGTATGACGGGAATGAAACGATTTGGGTGGCACTGGTGGCCCCGCGCGCAGCAGGTGCGGATGCAGGAAACGGCTCGCCATTTTTGCGCAGGATGTTTTACCGCGTGGTGACGGGCCTTGGGCTATCGCCCGTTGTCATGCACGGCTCGGCCATCGGCTTTGACCCGTGGGGTCAAGTGACGCACAATTTCCAAGGCAGCGGAGACGTAGGGCTCACCACGTCGGTAAACCGCCATGAAGATGGTTTGTACGTAGGCGGACTAATCGCACCCTACATCATCCGCATACCGCTGAGCGAGATTGACTAATTAGACTTCAGCGTCCGCCAACACGGCGATCAGCAGCGCGGGCTCCTTGCCGTGATTGACCCAGGCGTGGTTGGTGCCGCGTTGTATCACCACGTCGCCAGGCTTTAAGCTCTTCGCTTCGCCTTTATCAAGCAGCAAATCCACTTCGCCTTTTACGATAATGATGTAATCGACGGACTTTGTTTTGTGCATCATGGGGTGGCGTGAAGTATCAACGCGCGCGTGCTCTGCCTGAATGGCGGCAAAGCCAAAGGCCGCCGCGGCTTCCTTGTCTTCGTCGCTAGCATCAGGGTCTTCACGGGGCACCATGAACCAACGCACTTTGATGGCACCTTCGGGCGGGCATAGGGCGAGGTCTTCTTCGGCGATGTAGTCCCGAAACATTTGATTGTCGGAGGCAGGCAAGCCTTTTGTCAGCCAAATCTCAAAGAGCCCCGAGCCGTTGGCCTCCAATTCCTTTGCTGGGCCTTCGTCGAGTTCGATGATGGATTTGCCGTGGGCGTCATGCCCGGTGACTATGCGGCGAAGGTCTTGGCTCATGGAAAGCTCCTCAAAAGAAAAGGGCCGGCGCGGATGCCGACCCTGATCTTAAGCATCCTTGTGAGGCGCGCAATTGATCTAGCGCGGTGGGATGTTTTGGTTTTCCATAAAGACATTCTGCGGGTCCCACTTGGTTTTGATATCCCGCAGACGATCAAAGTTCGCTTCACCGTAGGTCTTCTTCAAAAGGTCATGGCCTTCCTCACCAAAGCCCGGGAAATTCAGATAGCTCTGCCCGGTGGAGAACTGGTGCATGTCGCTCCAGAAACCACGCGACCATTCCATGCACGCTTGATCTTTCGCAGGGTCTTCCCAACCCGTGTCGAGACTAAAGAGAAACGGCGCTGAGCGATCACCGAACGCCGTAGCATCGGGTGCCACTTGTTGATGCGCACCGCCAAGCCCCCATACAGCAACCAGCGACCAAGGATCGGGTTTTTCAAGTATGCGTGGAGCGGCATAATCGATCACCTCATCGTTTAGATTGTTGAGATAAAGCGACTTCCAATAATTGCGGCGTGCGCCTTTCGGAAAAAGCGGATCGAAGCCAGTTTGTAGTTGGTTGTAGGTCACAGGCCCCGTGAGATCCAAGAGCGGCTTTTCAAGTTCGCGCAATGGGGCCAGTGCTTCCAGGCCTTCTTCAATGGGGCCGGTCCAACCACCGCCAAAGATCATCACGTCTTGCCCGGCGGCATCACCGAAATCGGGAATGTCGGGCATAGACCAGGCAAGGAAATTACAAGCGAGGTGTTCGGACGAGGACTTCATATAGTCCCGCCACACCTTCAAGTATTTCTGCGTGCGATCTATGGGGTACATGACGCCGCACATCACAACTTCGGGGCCGACCGGGGTAAGGTCGAATTCAAATGTGGTCACGATGCCGAAGTTGCCGCCGCCACCCTTGAGCGCCCAAAAAAGATCAGCGTTTTCATTCTCGCGCGCCCAGACAACGCGGCCATCTGCGGTGATGACCTCAAAGCCTGCAACGGCATCGCACGCCATACCGACTTTGCGGCGCAAATATCCCATGCCGCCATGGAGCGTTAGCCCCGCAACACCGGTCTCCGACACAACGCCCAAAGGCGCGGCAAGACCGTAAAGCTGGGTTTCGTGATCCACTTCGCCCAGCGTGGCGCCGCCGCCGACCCAGGCTTTCTTTGCCTCGGGTGCAACGGCGACGTTTTTCATACCTTCAAGGCAGATCACAAGGCCATCATCCACGACAGAGTTGCCGGCAACGTTGTGCCCGCCGCCGCGCACCGCGAGCGGGAGATTGTGATCGCGCGCATAGTTGACGGCGGTGACCACGTCGCGCGCGCCTGTGACACGAGCGATCACTTGCGGGTGCTTGTCGATCATGCCGTTCCAGATGCCCCGCGCGTCGTCGTAGCCTTCATCGCCCGGGCAGAAGACGGGGCCGCGATGGGCGGCGCGAAATCCTTCGATGTCGGCGATACCCTTATCGCCATATTGTTCTTGAGCTGACATTTTTTCCTCCTCGAACCCGCATTTTGCGGTTGTAATGAGAATATCGGGACCCGACGCCAGCTCACAACTTCAAAATCTGTACTTGGGGTAGTGCAAAATTTGTAGTGGACGGGAAACCCAGGGTTTTTTAGGCTTTTGCCATGGAAAATGCCTATAGCCAGTTTTGCCCCATCGCCCGTGCGAGCCACGTCCTTTGTCAGCGCTGGACCATGCTGATCCTACGCGACATGCATTGTGGGATGCGTCGTTTTAATGAGCTGCGTATGGGTGTTC
>Ga0209273_10003391_pt1 | contig 11041 bp, 9 predicted proteins | sample tdAd471_FD_187126 | JGI IMG/M metagenome (GOLD analysis project Ga0209273, IMG submission 187126) | Marine sediment microbial communities from the Atlantic coast under amendment with organic carbon and nitrate - tdAd47.1 (SPAdes)... | ecosystem: Environmental > Aquatic > Marine > Coastal >...
CTCCCGCCGCTGCAGCGCGTCGCCCATATTGTCGATCAGCTCTTCCACGCTCTGCCCGGCCTTGAGCCTCAGTTCTGAAGACAGCATCATCCGAACGCCTCCCTGCGGAATGAGAAAACATCAGTCGTCACAACCCATGTTTTCCCGCAGGAGGCCTTCTCACGCCAGGCCACCTCGCAGAATTCCCGCAATTACCGCCCGCGCCAGCGGAGGCAGGCGAGTTACGCCCGGCGGCAAACACACCGAACAGCGAATCACCCGCCGGCAGTAAGCGTTCCTGGAGTGTCGTCTGCACGTCCAGAGAAGGCTGCACAAGCATTAGCCAAACGAGCAGTGCGGCAACCACCATAACGCCGGCACTGCTGAGACTGATGCCGCGGGACAGGGCCTGCATCAGATGCTTCTGCGACTGACCGCCTGCAATCCGGACCGAGAAGACGCCGATCACCGACAGAAGGATACCGCAGCCCGCCAATGCCATCGGCAGCACGACGGACATAGCCTGCATCTGAGGAATGCCGCTGAAGGCAGCAACTCCCAGCGCGGCACAGGCCACAATCGAACCGCTGTAGGACTCATACAGATCGGCGCCCATCCCGGCGACATCACCAACGTTGTCGCCCACGTTATCCGCGATCGTGGCGGGATTGCGGGGATCGTCTTCCGGGATACCAGCCTCAACCTTACCGACTAGGTCAGCTCCAACATCAGCTCCCTTGGTAAAGATGCCGCCGCCGACGCGAGCAAACAGGGCCTGCCCGCTGGCGCCCATGCCAAAGCACAGCAGCGTCACGCTGAGTTCCGGCAACCCCATTCCGGCTCCCCAGTGCAGCACGGCGAACCAGACGCTGATGTTGATCAACCCCAGCCCGACGACCGACAGACCCATCACCGCACCGCTGCGGAGCGCCACCTGCAGTCCGGAGTTCAGTGACTCTTTGACAGCTTGAGCCGTCCGCGAGCTGGCCATTGTCGCGGTGGCCATGCCGAACCAGCCGGCCAGTGCTGAGAAGAATCCACCGCTCAGCAGGGCAAACGGCACCCAGCCCGACAGCGCCCGGAACCCGAAGGCGACGACAGACAGAGCCAGCGAAGTGACCACAAAGAAGCAGGCAATCACTTTGTACTGCTGCCGCAGATAGACCATCGCCGCGCTGCGGACGTAGCCGGCAATCCGGACCATGTCGGCATCGCCCTCGTCCTGCCGCAGCATCCAGCGGTAGAACCACAATGCAAACACCAGTGCCACCACCGAGCACAGCAGACTGAACGCCCACCACATCACGACGATGCCGTGGCCGCTGTGGAGAAGCTGCTCCGACTCGCGCGCAGCCCCTGTCGCCTGAGCGAGAATCTGGAGTGAAATTCGTCCGTGCACTGGAGTCTCTTTACTGCTGATCATGGCCACATGACCGGACCATGCTTTTGTTGCACGCACTGGCCAACGTCACTGTGGCGGTTCGTGGCCAACGGTCTGACTCGACATCGCCCACGCTGAATCGCGGATGCGCGGACCATTGCCGCTCTATGCAAAGAATTGATGAGGCCAGAGATAACGTGTCTTCGCGCTTCAACGCCGCCGGCGCCTCCAGCAGCAGAGTTTGATCATCCGGAATCGTCGCCGTCAGCGTTCAAGGCAGACATCAACACACGGCGGGCGGTACAGCACGACGATGGTGTGGGGATTCACGGCGTAGAACCGGTCCGGCACTGTGGGCGCGGATGACTCGTCGACGATGTCCTGCGGGCTCGGCAGTGAGGTGTCGATCAGCCGGCGCCATTGACCGGCCGTGCCGCAGTGAACGCCAAATTCCAGCGGCTCGGTCCACATGTTGATCATCACGTAGAAGTCGCCGTCCCCGAAGGACGTGCCGTGCAGGCAGTACGCGATCGACCGGGACTCGAAACCCAGATCCGGGTTGTGACGGACGCCGTGCCAGTTGATGGCGTCCCGCCAGAAGACCGACGTGCCCAGCACCGGATGCCGTTTCCGCAACGCAATCAGCTCGCGGAAGAAGCGGAACACATCGCGGTGCCCGGCCAGGCGGCTCCAGTCGAGCCAGCTCGTTTCGTTGTCCTGGTTGTACGGGTTGTTGTTGCCGCCCTGTGTCTGCAGAAACTCGTCACCCATGCGCAGCATCGGCGTGCCGTTCGCCAGAAACAGCAGGCAAGCGAAATTCCGTACCTGTTGCTGACGCAGACGTTGCACCTCGGCGGGGACGAGTTCGTCGCCTTCGTATCCGCAGTTCCAACTGGCATCGTTCAGGCCGTCAAGATTGTTTTCCCCGTTCGCGGTATTGCGTCGCCGGTTGAAGCTAACGAGGTCGTACAGCGTGAAGCCGTCGTGCGAGGTCACGTAGTTAACGCTCTGATACGGCCGGTAGGCATGAAAGCGATCGTCGGGAAACAGGTCCGCGCTGCCGTACAGGTGGCTCATCAGCGTGCCGATCTGGCCGATATCGCCGCGTACAAACCGATGGACCGTGTCGCGGAACGAACCATTCCACTGCAGCCAGCGGACGCCGGGAAACTGGCGGCCCAACTGATACGCACCGCCCGCGTCCCACGGTTCAGCGATCAGCAGACAGTTCGCGAGTGCCGGGTCGGCGGCGATCTGACCGAAGATCGGACGGTCGTCGACGCTGATTGATCCATCCGGGCGACGCGCGATAACGCTGGCCAGGTCGAAACGGAAACCATCGACGTGCATCTCGCAGTGCCAGTACCTCAGGCTGTCGATGATCAACTGCCGCACCGCCGGATCGGACGTGTTCAGCGTGTTTCCGCAGCCGCTGAAATCGGCATACGGCTCCCCGGGATTGCCCGTCGTCAGGTAGTACGTCGACGCATCAATGCCGCGCAGCGAGTATGTCGGCCCGTTGTGATCGTCTTCGCACGAGTGGTTGAACACGACGTCGAGAATCACCTGAATCCCGGCCGCGTGCAGAGCTTTGACCATCTGACGGAACTGGTCCCGCGGTGCACTCGCCGACAATGGTGTGGCGGGTGACTCCGGGCAGTCCGCATCGCCCGCAGACGGTCCTGCATACGCATGATGCGGAGCGAAGAAGCTCAGCGGCATGTAGCCCCAGTAGTTGTCCGTGCCGGGATCAAACTGAAAGACGGGCATCAGTTCGACGGCCGTGACTCCCAGCTCCTGCAGATACGGAATCTTCTCGATCACGCCGGCAAACGTGCCGCGCCGTTCGTCGACAACTCCGGACTGCGGATGCTGCGTAAAGCCGCGCACATGGAGTTCGTAAATCACCAGATCGCCGCCGTGATGCGGTCGTACCTCGGCACCCCAGTCGAACTCGCCGTCACAGCGTTCCAGAAGCCCCAGCGGAGCATGCCCGATGTTCGAGCCCGGTTCGATGGCGGTCGTCCGGTCAAAACCGGGTGGAAACATGACCGTCCGCGCGTACGGATCCAGCAGCACCTTCTCACTGTCAAAGTCGTGCCAGATCTCGCCCGCTGGCGGACCACTGACGCGGTAGCCGTACAGCGTCGCCTGCCGCAACTGAGCTTCCGGCAGCCGGCAATGCCAGACCGGGCCGGACTTGTTGTGACGCTCGTCAAAGTCGAACACGACGGCGGGCGTGTCGAGTTCGTCTTCACGGAACAGCAGCAGCGACACGCGTTCGGCATGCTTCGAGTACAGCGCGAAGTTGAACGCCGCCTCGTCGTTGAGCCAGGTGGCTCCCAGTGGAAAAGGCGAGCCTTCGTCACGATCCCAACCATCCACAGTGTCGGTTTTTCTTCGTCAGCGCATTTCAATCAGCCAGGCGGCGGCATCTGCCGCGCCAGCATCCATCAGACTCGTGTTCTGAATGCAGAACAGCAATGGAGCCGCATTCTTCATCAAAAAGAAACATAGTTCTGGCCGGTGCAGCTGAAACTTTACCGCCGCCGATCAAATTGTCCCGATGTGACGGTCAATGACGGCACTTCCCGATTCTACCCAGCCAGTCCCCCCGAACGAGACGACGCCATGGCTGCTACATCACAGTCCGCGTGGCTGACATGAGCAATTTTGCAACTGACATCCTTGTCGGTCTCCGAACCGAACTGAGAATCTCCATCCAACAACACTGACCGGGTTCTTATTCCACAAGCCCAGAATCGGGAAGCTGTTTTGGACGCGTTTCATAGAACTGTAAGTGGCGCATTCAGGATTCGGCATCAGCGTTCAATTGTGAATCGCATCGACCTGCAGCGGAGAACGCGGGGCTGGCAGGGCGGAACTGGCCGGAAGCTGGCTGCGGGAAAGAATGGCCGCTGGTACAAAGCCAGAGTTTCGCGTCTTCTGATTGACTGCCGACTGCGCGGGTTCGCTCGCCGTCTCCGCACGGTCGATGCGTGTCCGCACTCCAGAACTTATCGCCGTGTGATGTTGTGGCGGTTTGCGAATATGCGACATCCACAGATCGAGCCTGCGGCAGAGAAAGAGCCAGCCGGTGTCGAGGTCGAGCAGGCCGGCGAGTTCTCTGTCGTACTGCCTTTCGAGTGTGCGATGGCTGGCCATCAGGGAGCAGAAGTCCCGCGGCCGGACGGCGATTCCGTCGACAACCCGCCCGGTCTGGCGTCCGATCGTTTGAGCTGCCTGTCGAATTCGGGTTCGAGTCAACATGATGCCACTCCTTGGAGCATTCATTGGTCAAACGCTGTCAAGTCTGACGCGGATATCGAGCGAATGGCAGGCCATCGAATTGTGAGTTTCCGATAAAGATGCGACCGGTTCACTGAGGTTCGGCAATCAGACGAACGACGCAACTGCGGCTCCGACGGAATCGTGCAGCGGGATGATCCGTGACAGTTTGGTGATCTCGAAAACTTCGCGTACCTGCGGCGACAGGTTGCACAGTCGCAGGATCCGGCCATCGTCAAGCATCGTCTGGCATTGCCGCGTCAGTACCCCCAGGACGCTGCTGGCAATGAACGTGACATCGGCCAGATCGATTACCAGTTGCTCGGGGCGATGCTCGTCATCGACTGCACTCAGAGCGGTCGAGAATTCGTCGACCGAAACCGCGTCAAGCAGACGCGAATTCCGCAGGTGCAGGATCATCGTCGAATCCTTCCAGTGGATATCGAACTGTCCGTATCCGCGTTTGACGACGATCTCCTTCCAGGGAGCGACGCTGCTGACATCTTCTTCCAGCCAGCGTGTCTGCGCATCCGGAATTGACGAGTGAATGATCAGAAGCTCAGAAGCTTCGTCTTCAGCATTGAAGCAGCCGTGCACGACGCCGGGCGGGACGGTCACGGTATCGCCGACCGACAGATCGTACGGGTACCGGTCAATCCAGTATTCGACGGCGCCGGACTGCACGATCACAATCTCTTCGGTATCCGTATGCCGATGAAAAGGCTCACCCTGGTGAGCGAACACGGTCAGCAACGCCACACGATTGTGTTCCGAACCGTTCGCCGGTGGGCCGACCTTCCAGCGGACCGATCCCCAGTCGAAAGACTCTCCAGCCGTTTCATCTCGGCGCAGGCGGATCGCCCGCCTGAGATTCGGCGTTCCGCTGTGACTGTTGCGGGGAACGGGTGCCGCAGCTTCACAGGGAACGTCCTTTGATTCACTGGCAGGTTCTGACGACTGCGAGACGGTCCAGGTCGCCAGCGCGTCTCGTTCTGTCGAGAAGACCTGAACGACTCGGTCCAACTGTGTCACCGTCAGGACTCTGCGACAGTACTCCTGCAGGCCGCAGAGCTGCAGTTCGCAGCCGACGGCACGGCAGGCATCTGCCAAGCGAATCAGCCGCGTCAAACGCGAACTCTGCAGCATTCCGATTCCGGTGAAGTCCACCAGCAGACGCAACGGACAGATCTCTTCAACGTGGCTTTTGATTTCATCAATGACCGGGTCGAAATTCATTGAGTCCACGCTGCCCAGCAATCGAGCGACGATGCCGCCGGTTTGCGTATCAACTTCGAAGTGCTTCATCGGTGAATCTCTCAGAAAGCCGCAGACATCAGACGATCAGCCTTGCGGAAACTGTCATTGCTGCAGGAACTTCAGGCACCAGTTCGCGCTTTGTTCGACATCGCCACAAACGATGGGAACCAGTTGGGGAACGGTCACCGCACACTGACGAGCGGCAGCTCGTTCAAGTGCGAGCGCGCGATCCTGGGCGGAATTCAGACGCAGTAGCCGAAAAACGGACTTGGCGTTATGTGCAGCCAGCTTCAGTTGCTGCCAGTCGCTGCCTTGCGCAGCCTCATGCAAAGAGGTACGCAGCCGGGTCCATTCGTCGATGAAGATCTGCAGGACTTCGTCCAGCGTGCCAGGATTTCCGCCGACCTGACGCAGAGCGTGCTGCCAGTCGGGAGATTCGGAACTCCGCCATTCGACTCGCGGACTCGCAGCTTCCATTATCGGCGACGGAGTTTCCTTCGCTGTGTGCAGGTCAGGATACGCATCCATCACGGGCTCTCCTCAGGAACTCTCTTCCGTGTCTCCAGCCTGCAGTCGGCGAGTGAGCGTCAGCGTGACTTCACGGCCATTGTCTGCATAAGCGACGGAATCCATGAACTGGCGCATCAGAAAGATGCCTCGTCCTGAAAGTCGGTCAACGTTGTCATCATTCAGCGGGGATGAAACCTGAGACGGTTCGAATCCGACTCCTTCATCACGGATCACGAACTCCGCACGCTCCACTGTGATCTGTACCTTCACATGCAGTCGACGGTCAGCCCAGGGGCTCAGCTGGCTCCGAGCTTCCGCAAGATCCCAGTACGTGTCTGACCCGTCCTGACGCAGCTCAGAGTCGACGCCAAGGTTCCCGTGATAAACGGCATTGGTCAGGGCTTCCTGCAGGGCTACCGACAACTGGAACGAGTGGTGCCCTGTCCGGTCCCACATATGTGCGACTTGTGATTCCAGGTGATTCGCGAGTGGCGAAATCAGACGGGGATTCGTTTCCAGCGTGAACTCTTCAACGTGATGCGATTTGGATGCGAGTACGTCGTGCAAATCTCTTGTCTTGTGCGACACCGACAGGACCTGCTCGACAACTCGTGGCAGGTTCTCGGCAAGCCGGGCTTTCGGAACGTAGCTTGAGGCTCCGGCTGCCAGAACGTCGACGACCGTTTGTTCGTCCCCGAAGTTCGTCATGACCACTGTCGGCAGCAGTGGATAGTCGCGGTGCAGTTCTGAGACCAGTGCAAGGCCGTCGACTCGCGGCATTTTCAGGTCTGTCACGACGAGGTTCGGCGTCTGCTGGCGAACAACGTCGAGCGCCTCTTCACCGTCTTCCGCTTGAAGCAGTTGGCAGGACATCGCTTCCGAGAGAATGCCACGCGCCGCCGCGAGATCGACCGCGAAGTCATCCACGATCAGAATCGTTGGTCCATGAGTCTGGTCTGCTGTAGCTTTCGACAGCGTTTGTGATCTTGGCGCGATGTCAGCCTGTGCGGTCACCAATGCATCTCCCCATTCTCTGCTGCGGCACTGATTCGAATCCGTTCCGGTGGCCGCAGCAATTGGCACGCAGTGGAACATCGATGCGTCAGCGACTTGTGATGGGAGTGTGAGTTTCCTGAAAACCCAGGATTTCCGAAGGCAAAGCGTGATGAGAGTTCGATGCTCTCCTGACAACAGCGAAGCGTGTTAATTCGCACATCGCGCGACGACGATAGTGATATCGTCTGCCGGGTGTGTCCGGTGCGAGAAAGCCTGTGCCGCCACCAGCAGCGCATCGACGATCTCACTGGCGTTCTTCCCATCGGCCATCGCAGATTGCACAGTCGCGACGGTTTGCTCGTGGCCAAACTGCTGCCGCTCGGGAGACTCGGATTCACTTAGGCCATCCGTCGTCAGCAGCAGGATGTCCCCCGGAGAAAAAACGTGTTCAGTGAGCGGCGAATAACGCTGCGCGTCGGACATGCCCAGAAGCAGACCAGTGCTGGGGAGTGTCTCAACATGGCCATTCACACGGACAAGATGGGCCACATGACCAGCGCCCGCACTGATGACGGTGCGGCTGTCTGGTTCGATCAAAGAAACAAACAGCGTTACGAACATCCCGCGGTTCAGATCGGCCAGCAGGACGTCGTTGATGCGCGACAATGCCTCGTTAAGTGGCAATCCAGCCTGGAGAGTTGATCTCAGCCACGCTCGCGTTGCCGTCATGACCAGGGCCGGACCGATGCCATGACCGCAAACGTCACCGACTGCAAGGGCGAGACGACCATCTGGCAGTGGGATGAAATCGAAGTAGTCTCCGCCTAGTTCGCTGGCTGTGACCGTTCGCCCCGCGATATCGAAACCCGCCAACTGAGGCGGCGCACTGGGGTAAAGGTGCTGCTGGACGGCGCGGGCCGAGTCGGCTTCCTTCTGCAGGAGTTCAAGCCGTTCAACAGTCGCTTCGTGCAGACGCTGTTCGAGTTCTTCCCTTGCAGAGACATCCTCGTGTACCGAGACGTAGCCGATCCGGCGCTGGGTCACTGGGGCCAGCACCGGCGCAATCGTCTGCTCGGCACGGTACGTCGTTCCATCCTTGCGGCGATTCGTGATTGAGCCGAACCAGGTTCTGCCTGCCAGGATCGTTTGCCAGAGTTCTTCGTAGAGTGACTGACTCTCCAGGCCACTCTTGAGAATCCGCGGATTCCGGCCGATCACTTCAGATCGGCTCCAGCCGGTGATTCGTTCAAACGCCGGATTGGCGAACACGATCAGCCCCGCAAGGTCGGTGACGACAACTGCTTCGCCTGTGGACTCCACCGCTGCCTGCAAAAGCTCGGGAAGATGGCTTGCGAGATCCGGCGACGAAGGCAAGTTGTGGTTCGAGGATGCGGTCATGAAGAGAGATTGGGCTGGGCGGTACCAACCAAATGTCCGCCGTGTCAAATACTGCCAATGGGCTCGGCATCACATGAAGGACCACGTCCACGACCGCAGTGAGAATCATGGACACACCGTGTTAACGGCACGCTAAGGAACGCGTCCAGACAACTTCCCCGTTCGGAGCGGCGAGATCATAGTCCCGTACTTCACCCCGACATGATTCTCGATGCCTCTTGTCGTTGTTCCAAGTGGCTTCCAGCGGAAAGGGTGAGCCTTCGCCACGATCCCAACGATCTGCCGCGCCAGCCCCCATCAGACTCGTGCTCCAAATATAGAACAGCAATGGAGCCGCATTCTTCATCAAAAAGAAACGCAGTCCTGGCCGGTGCAACTGATACTTTACCGCCGCCGATCAAATGCTCCTGATATGACGGTCATTGACGGCACTTCTCCGATTCTTCCCAGCCAGCCCCTCCGAGCGAGACGCTGCCATGACTGCTACATCACAGTCCGCCGTGGCTGACATGAGCAATCTGCAACTGACTTCCTTGTCGGCCTCTGAACTCCGGGACGTGGTCGCTGCCCTGTCTCGCGCACTGCCGAACACCGCGGTCGCCGCTCGCCTTTCAATGCTTGACGAGGACACGCTGCGACGCTTGGCCTTCCTCGCGAGAAAGGCAGCCAGAACCTGTACTCGCCCGCACCCTCTCCCAGACTGCTGATTCGCTCGGCCGGCAATCACCAGAAAGCCCCACCAGGAGTCAGCATGGAGCAGGCATCGGCACACAGCGCGGACAGTCACTGCGCCACCAGTTCTGCAGGTCCACTGCAGACAGCAGCCGCCAGCAGCGTCGAACCAGCCGCAGACACGACGAGCGAGCCGCTGGCCAATTCACAGCCTCTGGACACCGCTCAACTGCTGGTCGGCCTGATCACCAAACGGCTCCAGGCCCTGGGTTACAGTGCACTGCGTAAAATCGATGTGAACATCGAGCAGGACACGATCCAGCTCAGTGGCCGGGTTCCTCGCTATTACCACCGCCAATTGGTTGAAGTGACCGTCATGAAGCTCGCCAGCGGCTATTACATTGATAGCCGGATCGAAGTCGCTTGAGGCGACACAGCGTGCCAAGCCTTCCGGCAGAATCATCGCGATCCGCCAGCCACCTCACCATCTATCGCCACCCCGTCGAACGTCAGGCCACCTGCAGAACTCAAACGCAGACGCAGGAGAGTGCGGCCAGCCGTCGCAGAACTCGGCACATTGAATGACAGCACATTACGACCATCGATCACGGGCGAACTTACGAAGATCTGTTCTCCGGCATCGGCGAAGTCGCCGTCTTGGTTGTAGTCCAGCCGCGGGTCCAGCGCACCGCCCGCCCCACCATTGCCGCTAACGAAAACCTCCAGCTCGGAATGGCACTGTAGCTGTTGGTGGGCGCGGAGGGGGAGGCTGACTCGGCGATCGGGGTTTGTGAAATCCCGGCCGGTTGCTATTCCTATTGCCTGATTCGGCCCTCCCGGCCTATCAATCGGCAGCCCTCCCTGGTGAACGCACGCATGACTCCAGGGAGGGTTTGTCATGCGCCCTGTACGATATTTTGCCAACAGTGACAGCGCCGGATTCCGCAGGATGCTCGACGCGTTCCTGAGTCCGGCTGGTCTGCCGTTCGCGGCTGCCCTCCCGGCGGAGGCGATCACGCGAATCTTTCGGAAACACGGTGGCCTGTTTGGCCAGCGGGGTGTTTACAACACCGTATTGACACTCTGGGCTTTTCTCGGGCAGGTACTTCGGGACGGCAAGCTCGCGTCCTGCCAGCAGGCGGTGAATGACATCATCGCTTACCAGACGCTCACCGGCGGGCCGGTCCCCACCGCCGACACGGGCGATTACTGCAAAGCCCGGGCGTCGCTGCCGGTGAAGGCGCTGGAGGAACTCGCAGGCGAGGTGGCCACACAGGCGGAGCAGGAAGCGCCTGCCGAGTGGCTCTGGAAGGGACGCTCGGCCAGGCTGGTCGACGGGACCACCTTCACCATGCCGGACACGGCAGAGAACCAGGCGGCGTACCCTCAGCAGAAAGGCCAGCCGCCGGGCCAGGGCTTTCCCATCGCCCGGGTGTGTGCCGTGCTGTCTCTGGCGACCGGTTGCGTCATGGCTCTGGCCCTCAGCCGGTATCAGGGCAAGCAGACCGGTGAGACCGCACTGCTGAGACAGTTATTCGAGGTCTTCAACCCGGGCGACGT
>Ga0209273_10003409_pt1 | contig 10998 bp, 6 predicted proteins | sample tdAd471_FD_187126 | JGI IMG/M metagenome (GOLD analysis project Ga0209273, IMG submission 187126) | Marine sediment microbial communities from the Atlantic coast under amendment with organic carbon and nitrate - tdAd47.1 (SPAdes)... | ecosystem: Environmental > Aquatic > Marine > Coastal >...
AGGGGAGGATTGAGCCATGTTGAAAGCCGTTATCCGCTTCTCGCTCCGCTATTCCACGCTCGTGCTCATCGCGGCGGTCATGATCGTCGGCTACGCCGGTTATCGCCTGCCGAGGATGAGCGTCGATGTGTTCCCCGAACTCAACGCCCCGACCGTGACCATCATGGCCGAGGCAGGCGGGCTCGCCGCCGACGAGGTCGAGCAGTACGTCACCTTTCCCATCGAGACCGCCGTCAACGGCATGTCCGGCGTGCGGCGGGTCCGCAGTGCCAGCGCGATCGGCCTAGGCATCGTCTGGGTGGACCTTGAATGGGGCTCGGATCTGTTCGATGCCCGGCAGCTCGTGGCCGAACGGCTCGTGACCGCTCGCGAGAACCTTCCCGATGAGGTTGAACCCTTCATCACCCCGATCACCTCCATCGCGGGCGAGATCATGCTGATCTCCCTGTCGTCACCCGACGGTTCCGTCAGCCCGATGCAGCTCCGCTCATACGGCGAGTTCGACCTGCGGACCAAGATTCTCGCGGTGCCCGGCGTCGCCCAGGTCGTCGCGATCGGCGGCGAGCTGCCCGAGTACCAGGTCAATGTCGATCAGGAGCGGCTGAGGCTCTACGACCTGACCATCACGGACGTGGTCGAGGCCGCGGGCGGCGCGCACAGCACCGCGAGCGGTGGCTATCTGGTGAATGTGGATAACTTCGAGATCCCGATCCGCCAGCAGAGCCGGGTGACGCGACCGGAAGACATCGCGAACACGGTCATCAAGTACCACGAAGGCGTCCCCGTGACGATCGGTCAGGTTGCCGAGGTCATCCTCGGGCCGGCGATCAAGCGGGGTACTGCTTCTGAGGGGGGGGAGCCCGCCGTCGTGCTGTCCATCCAGAAGTCACCGGGCACCAACACGCTTGCCCTGACCGACAGTCTTGATGCGCTGTTCGATCAGATCGAGCCGACGCTTCCCGGAGGTGTCCTGCTCAACCGAGATGTTGTCCGCCAGTCGCACTTCATTGACCGAGCGGTCCACAACGTCACCAAGGTGCTTGGCGAGGCGGTCATCATCGTGCTCGTCGTCCTTGTCCTGTTCCTGATGAATCTGCGGACAACGCTCATCACGCTCACCGCGATCCCGATCTCACTGGCCGTTGGGCTCCTGATGATGGACGCGATGAACCTCGGTCTCAACGTCATGACGCTCGGCGGCCTCACGGTCGCGATCGGCGTGCTTGTCGATGACGCGATCATCGATGTGGAGAATGTCTTCCGACGCCTAAAACAGAACCGGGCCATGCCCGAGGCCGACAAGCGTCCCTTTACGGAGGTCATTTTCGACGCCAGCAACGAGATCCGACCGGCGATGGTCTTCGCCACGGTCATCATCGTCATGGTGTTCGTGCCGCTTCTCTTCCTGCAAGGGCTCGAAGGCCGCTTCTTCCAGCCCTTGGCACTCACCTACATGATCTCGATCCTCGCTTCACTGGTCGTCGCGCTGACGGTCGTGCCCGCGATGTGCCGGTTCCTGCTCAAGGGCAAACTCGGCGGCAAGCACGAGGACCGGGACGGATTCCTGGTCCGCCTTCTGAAGCGGGCGTACGAGCCGTCACTCCGGGCGGCCATTCGGTACCGGGCGTGGGTGCTCGGCACCGCCGGTGCCGTAACCGCCGCCGCACTCTTGCTGGCGAGCACGTTCGGAAGCTCGTTCCTCCCGTCGTTCAACGAGGGCACGTTCACGGTCTTCCTGCTCGCTCCTCCCGGCACATCGATCGTCGAGAGCGATCGGCTCGCAACGGAGGTCGAGAAGCAGCTCGTCCAGATCGAGGGCGTCCGGTCTGTCTCCCGTCGCACCGGCCGGGCCGAGCGTGACGAGCACGCCGAGCCGGTCAGCAACTCCGAGATCGAGGTCACCGTCGATGCAGGGAGCGACCGATTCGAGGTGCGAGAGCAGATCGACCGCATCCTCGGGGCGGTCCCTGGCATCACGACGATGGTCGGCCAGCCCATCGAGCACCGCCTCAGCCATGTGCTTTCCGGTACGCCCGCGGCGATCGCCATCAATGTCTTTGGTGAGGACCTGACCGAGCTTCGCGATGTCGCCAAGGCGATCGAGGCCGAACTCCAGGGCCTGCCGGGTGCTCGCGATGTCAACGCGAATCGTGAGGTCCTGATCACATCCCTTCCCATCCGCTACCGGCACGCCGAGCTCGCGGCGGTCGGTCTCAGCCCCGCCGACGCCGCGGAGCAGGTCCGCGAAGCTCTCTATGGCGAGGTCGTGGATACGGTGAACCAAGGAGTGCGGCAGTACGACCTCGTCGTGCGGCTCGCACCCGAGGAACGCGAGTCCATCCGGCAGGTCCGCGACCTGCTGCTCAGGGGCCGGGGAGGGGCCACCGTTCGATTGAGCGATGTCGCCGACATCGGCCCCGAGCGATCGAGCAACCTCATCACCCGCGAGAACGCACAGCGCAAGGCGGTGGTGTCGCTCAATGTGGCCGAAGGGTCCAACTTGGGCGACTTGGTGGCCCAGGTGCAGGAGCGTGTCGATCCGATTGTCCAACGGGCCGGCATGACCGTGTCCTACGGCGGTCAGTTCGAGGCGCAGCAGTCGGCCTCCCGGACCATTCTCGTGGCGGGCGTTGCGGTCGTACTCATCATGCTCATGCTGCTCCAGATCTCGACGGGATCAATGCGGGCCGCTGTGCTTGTGATGCTCAACATGCCCCTCGCGCTCATCGGCGGCATTGCGGCGATCTATATCACCGAGGGGGGTGGGCTGGTCCACAACACCTTGGCGTTGATCGGCATCGGTGGCCCGTACATCCCGCCCGTGGTGTCCATCGCCAGCCTTGTCGGCTTCATCACCCTCTTCGGGATCGCCGTTCGTAACGGCATCCTGCTCATCAATCATTATAATCACCTCATGGAAGCCGAGGGCGTCCCCCTCGGCGAGGCCATCGTCCAAGGGTCCATGGAGCGGCTCGTGCCGATCCTGATGACCGCGATCTCGGCGGTGCTCGGGCTCGTGCCGCTGGCGCTGGCCGCGGGTGAACCGGGCAGCGAACTGCTCGCGCCCCTCGCCATCGTCACCCTCGGAGGACTGCTGACCTCCACGTTCCTGAATCTCATTGTCGTCCCGGCGGGATACTCGCTTGTCTTCGGCCACAAGCCCGAGCGTCGTCCTGCTGGCCATCCATCCGTGCTTTCCCGGCTTGTCGGTGTGTTCCGCCGACCCAAGGCCATCACCTCGAAGGAGTCCTGAACATGAACGATCTCATCAAGATGCTCGCTGTTGCCGGTACGGCCGTCGCACTTTCGGTCTCGCTGCCTGGCTGTGGGGAGTCCTCAGAATCAGAGTCCGCCGAAGCGCACTCCGCAGACGACGGTCATGATCACGCTGATGACGGCGACGACCATGAGGGGCACGACCATGCCGAGGGTGAACACGGCGAGCACGACCACGGCGAGATGCGGTCGCTTGGCAGCGTGACGATCGCCGGAACGGCGCTGGCGGTCTCGGTATCCAGCGACATCAAGCCTTCTTCCGAAGTGCATCTCGATCTCGAAGTCGAGTCCGGGCCAATCCCCGCCGCAGTGCGTTTCTGGATCGGCGATGAGGCCGGGACGGGCGCGCTGAAATCTAAGGCGGACGCCCACGACGACCATTTCCACGGCCAGACCGAATCGCCCGCTACCATGGCCGGTGCGAGCCTGTGGATCGAGATCGAGACCGCCAGCGGCGAACGTCAGACCGCGGCCGTATCCCTCGAATAGGCATCCTCTATGAGCGGCCATGACCATCATCACGGATCCGATCTCGGAACCCGCCGGCTCGCCTGGGCCGTCGCCATCAACCTTCTGCTGACGGCGGCCCAGGTGGTCGGGGGCGTGCTGTCCGGCAGCCTTTCCCTCGTCGCCGATGCTCTGCACAACTTCAGTGACGCAGCCGGGTTGCTGCTCGCGCTGGTCGCAAGGCGGATCTCCAAGCGGCCCGCAGACGAGCAGCGTACCTTCGGCTACGGGCGAGCCGAAGTCGTCGGCGGACTGATCAACCTCACGTCCATCATGGTCATCGCGGGTTATCTGCTTATCGAGGCCGTCACCCGCACATTCGACCGGCCAGAGGTCGATGGATGGATGGTAGTGATCGTCGCGGGAATCGCATTTGTCGTTGATGCGGCGACTGCGTTGCTCACATACTCGATGTCCAAGGGCAGTGTGAACATCAAGGCCGCGTTCCTGCACAACATCGCCGACGCGCTGGCCTCGGTGGCGGTCATCATCACCGGCACCTTGATCATCCTGTTTGACTGGTACTGGACCGACATCGTCGCGACCATTGGAATCTCGGTCTACATCGTGTGGGTGTCGTGGTCGCCGATGCAGCGTTGCATCCGGATTCTGATGCAAAGCACACCAGAGCATCTGTCGATCAATTTGATCGCGGAGTCGCTCAGCCTAATCGAGGGGGTAGATGCCGTTGCCCATCTGCATATCTGGCCGATCGACGAGCGGACCACTTCTTTGGAGGTATCGGTTGGTGTCGCAGAAAATGCAACCATTCAAGATATCGAGCGGATTCGCCGCGATGCCATCGATCTGTTGACCAAGCGTTACGGCATCCACCACGTCACGTTCGAAGCTAGGCTGCTCGTAGAGGTGGCCGATCGTGGGCTCATACAGGACCACATCCCCTAATGCAGAGATCAATCACGTAAGCTGTAGACAGGATCACGAAGGATTTACGACTCTTGCACGACCAGGAACTCTAGTCATGTAGTCTGTGTCGTGATCTACTGCATGTTCGGCATCCGTTTTGTTTTCGTTCGCATCCTGTACTCTCGGCACCTTCGCTGGTTGGATTAATCGCCGACGAAATATTTGAGCCCGCGTCAGCGTTCACTTGCGACCTATCCGAAGTAGACTTCAATCGTGACACGTTTTCTTCCCATCCTGTTGCTCGCCACGGCCGGCCTTCTGCGGCTTCCAGGTCCAACTTGGGGATCGCATGGCGGTTGTGGCCATGCAGAGTGCGTGGCGGAAGTCGTTTCGCCTCCTGAAACCGGTTGCTGCGATTCGGAGCCTTCGGCTGCCGACTTCTGCCCGATGAGCAACGGGCCATGCGAGTGCCGGGTATCCCCTCTCCCTGATCGTCAGCCGGCACCGGATACTCCGTTGCCAAGGACAGATCGTGATTCGGTGACGGCAGTTCCGACTCCGCCCATCCGGGTGGAGATCGAGGTTGTTGCACAGCGACGATCATTCGTTTGGTCTTCAAGCCCGCTGAGCCTGCTCGCGGGGCTGACCCACAACGAGATCCAGGCGCTCCTCGGTATTTGGCGAACGTAGAGCCCAAGCTCGGTAGGGACAGTGCGCGCTCATATAGGCCGTGCTGACCTCGCTTGTCCCGCTCTCCAATCACCAGAAACTCAGGAGCCATCCATGGCATCGCGAATTGCCGCGAGCGCGATCTGCGCCGCAGCGGCTGGTCTGCTCGCGGGGTGTTCGTCCCCGTTCGATCGGCCCCACAACATCACGCAGTCACACGACCGAACGCTGCCGCGGGGGATCGAGCAGACGCCTCCGTCTGCCTTCCGGGAATCCTCGGCATCAACCGAGATGCTCGGGCCATCAATCGCGCCAGACGCCTCGCCCGATGCGTTTGTCCGCTACGCCCTGTACCACAGCCCCGAGGTTGAGGCGGCGTACCAGCGCTGGCGTGCTTCCGCCGAGCGGCTACCTCAGGTCGGCGCGCTACCCGATCCTCGATTGAGTGTCGGATTCTTTCTCGAAGAGGTGCAGACGCGTACTGGCCCGCAGGAGGCGAGAGTCGGCGTCAGTCAGGCATTCCCGTGGCCGGGCCAGCTCCAAAATCGAGAGGACGCAGCGTCGAAGGCGGCGGCGGCGGCTTGGAGGCGATTCGAAGCCGTCCGGCTGTCTGTGACCGAGCGTGTCGTATCGACCCTGCACGATCTGGCGTACCTCGACGCGACGATCTCGATCACCGATGAGAACCTTGAACTGCTGCGGTCCTTCGAAGAAGTGCTGCGGGCTCGCTACCGCGTGGGATCGGGGTCGCACCCGGAGTTGATCCGTGTACAGGTAGAACTCGGTCAGCTCGAAGACCGGCTCACCCAGCTCCGGTCGATGCGCCCGGCCTATGTCGCCGAGTTGAACGCCGCTCTCAATCGCCCGTCCGGTGAAGAGGTCGCGAGGATGACCGGCTTGCCTGGACGGATCGCCTCAGTTGATGCCGATGGGCTCGCTGAGATCGCCCGGCGCTCGAATCCGATGCTGCTGGCTATGGACGAGCAGATCGAAGAGCAGCGGCTACTGTCCGAGGTTGCAAGGCGGGATGGGCTGCCGGAGTTCATGGTGGGCCTGGATTACATCGTCACAGGCGAGGCGATGAACAGTTCGACGCCGGGCAGCGGCGATGATCCGATTCTTCTGAACTTCGGCATCAGCCTTCCCATCTGGCGTGACAAGTACGACGCGGGCGTTCGTGAGGCGCTTGCGCGGCGGCTGGCGGTCGCCGGCGAGCGCGCCGACCAAGCCAACCGCATCGCCGCGGGCATCCACCGAGCGTGGTTCGAGCATACGGACGCTGACCGTCGGGTCCGGCTGTACGAGAACACCCTCATCCCTAAGGCCGAGGAATCGCTTCGCGCTTCGCTCGCCGGCTTTCGGGCGGGCGAGACGAGTTTTCTGGACCTGCTTGACACGGAGCGGACGCTGCTGGAGTTCGCCATCGCGGCCGAGCGCGCACGGGCGGACCGAGGCAAAGCACTCGCGCGGCTCAATGCGCTCGTCGGTGAACCCGTTCCCACAGACGCTGCGGCTCCTTCCGCACGAACTGATCCTTCTGACGAGGTGCAGCCATGAACACCGTCCTCGCACGCCTCCGCGTCACAATCGGTTGGGTATGGAAGCACGCCGCGGCGGGAATCGCAGTCGCGCTCATTATCGCGGCGCTGGTCATCGGCTATCGGATTGGTCGTCCCGCCCCAGAGCCCGCAACTGAACTGGCGGCGGAGGCCCACGAGCACGGCGAAGACACGAGCCAACCGCAGATGTACACATGCTCGATGCATCCGTCTGTTCGCCTGCCTGACCCAGATGCTAAGTGCCCGATCTGCTTCATGGACCTCATCCCGGTCACCGCGGATGAGGGCGAGGGGAATGAACTGCGTGTCAGGATGAGCGAGGCGGCCGCCGCGCTCAGCCGGATCGAGACAGCCCCGGTCGGCCGGTTCTTCCCGACGGCCGAGGTGCGGATGTATGGCAAGGTCACCTACGACGAAACTTCGGTGGCGCGACTGACGGCGTACTTCCCGGGGCGGATCGAGCGGTTGTTTGTCAACTATGTCGGTGTTCCGGTGTCGGCCGGAGACCACATGGCCGAGGTGTACAGCCCGGAGTTGCTCGCGGCTTTCGAGGAACTTCGACAGGTTGCCTCTGCGGCCACGGATACAAGCTCCGGCAGCGAACTGCTGCGATCCGCCACGCGGGACACATTGGCGGCGGCACGCGAGAAGCTGCGGTTGTTTGGTCTGACCTCGGAGCAGATTATCGCGGTCGAGGAAGGCCGCTTCGAATCGGATCACCTGCCCATCTATGCCCCGATCGGAGGCGTTGTCACGCATCTGGCGGTGCGCGAGGGGGACTATGTGCAGACAGGCGATCCGATCGCGACGGTCGCCGACCTGTCTCGCCTGTGGGTGGATATGGAGGCGTACGAGTCGCAGCTCCCGCTGCTCCGCTGGGGGCAGCCCGTGACGTTCACGGTCGAGGCGCACCCGGGCGATGTGTTCGAGGGACGCGTCTCGTTCATCGAGCCGATGGTCGACGAGAGGACCAGGACCGCAGCGGTACGGATCGCGGTGGAGAACGAGCGGAATCGGCTCAAGCCGGGGATGTTCGCGTCCGGCACCGTCCGTACCCGCATCGCGAAGGATGGTGCGGTTGTCAACGATGAACTCGCCGGACGCTGGGTGAGCCCGATGCACCCGACCGTCGTCAAGGACGGGCCGGGGCAGTGCGACATCTGCGGGATGGACCTGGTGCCCGCCGAATCGCTCGGCGTGGTCGGCAATCCGAGCGCGGCCGAGGAGCCCCTGGTCATCCCCCGCTCGTCGGTCCTCTTCACCGGGACGCGATCGGTGGTGTATGTCGAGGTGCCCGATGCCGACAAGCCAACCTACGAGGGGAGGGTGATCGTGCTCGGGCCGCGGGCGGGCGATTTCTACATCGTCCGCGAAGGCTTGAGCAGAGGCGAACGCGTGGTGGTCAATGGCGCGTTCCGGATCGACAGCGCCATGCAGATCGCGGCAAAGCCGAGCATGATGACGCCCGCCGGTGGCGGTGGGAGCGACCCGCACGCAGGGCACGGCGGCACATCCGACGGCGCGATGCCGACCATGCCCGAGCGCGTCAGCGTGCCCGACAGCTTCGTGTTCGCGCTCAAGCCGATCTACGCGGCGTACCTCGACGCCCAGGAGGCGCTCGCGGCGGACGACCTCGGCGGGTTTTCGCAGGCGGCCGCGGACCTCCGAACCGCGATCGGCTTCGTCGAAGAGGCCGGACTGGTCGGCGAACCGCTCGGCGAGTGGCGGCGGGCCGCGGCCCGGCTGCGTGTCGAGCCGGGTATCACAGATATTGAGATCGCTCGGACTAAGTTCGAGGGCATGAGCGAGGCGGTCATCGCGCTCCAGCGTCGTTTCGGGCACCGGGGGAGCGAAGAATGGCAACTCGCGCACTGCCCTATGGCTTTCGATAACCAGGGAGCCGACTGGCTCCAGCGCGGCGAACAGATCAACAACCCATACTTCGGCGCAAGCATGCTCCGGTGCGGGGAGATCCGCGAGTCCTTTGAGCCGCTCAACGGTGACGCTATGAACAGCGCGACCGAGGGAAGCAGCGAGGGTCACGATCATGAGTGACCACGCCCCGACCACTCCTCCAACTCCCCGCGGACCGCTCAACACCGTGATCCGGTTCTGTCTGGAGCAGAAACTGGTGGTGGCGATCCTCCTAGTCGGTACGCTCTTCTGGGGTGTGCTCGTCGCGCCCTTCGACTGGGAATGGGGGGGGCTACCGCGGGATCCGGTGCCGGTCGACGCGATTCCGGATATCGGCGAGAACCAGCAGATCGTGTTCACCGAGTGGCCCGGTCGGAGCCCTCAGGACATCGACGACCAGATCAGCTACCCCATGACCGTGGCGATGCTGGGCGTCCCCGGTGTGAAGGACATACGCAGCTACTCGGTCTTCGGGTTCTCTTCGATCTACATCGTGTTCGAGGATGGGATCGACTTCTACTGGTCGCGCTCGCGTGTGCTTGAGAAGCTCAACTCGCTGCCAGCGGGCACGCTGCCGACCGGCGTCACGCCTGCTCTGGGTCCGGACGCCACGGCGCTCGGGCAGGTGTTCTGGTACACGCTGGAAGGACGCGATCCCGATGGGAATCCGACCGGCGGCTGGGACCCGCACGAGCTGCGCTCCATCCAGGACTTCATCGTCAAGTACAAACTCGCGGGAGTGCAGGGCGTCTCCGAGGTTGCCTCCATCGGCGGGTTCGTGCAGGAGTATCAGGTCGATGTGAACCCCGACGCGATGCGGGCCGCCGGCGTCTCGCTCGGCCAGGTCATCGGCGCGGTCCGGCAGAGCAATATCGATGTCGGCGCGCGGACCATCGAGGTGAACCGGGCCGAGTACATCGTGCGCGGGCTCGGGTTCATCGAATCGGTTGAAGACCTGGAGCAGGCGGCCATCACCGCGCGGGATGGGCAGCCGATCCTGATCAGAGACATCGCGAAGGTCTCGCTGGGTCCCGCCCTGCGGCGGGGCGTGCTCACCAAGGCCGGCGAGGAGGCGGTGGGCGGTGTCGTGGTCGTTCGCTACGGCGAGAACCCGATGGCGACCATACAGCGCGTCAAGGACACGATCGCCGACACCGCCTCGGGTTTGCCGTCGAAGGTTCTCGCCGACGGCACCGAAAGCCGCGTGACGATCGTGCCCTTTTACGACCGCTCGGGACTGATCCGCGAGACCCTCCAGACGCTCAACTCAGCGATTTCCCAGCAGGTGCTGGTGACGATCATCGTCGTGGTGCTCATGGTGATGCACCTGCGCAGCAGCCTGCTCATCGGCGCGATGCTCCCGATCACGGTGCTGATGACCTTCATCGGTATGAAGCTGTTCCGCGTCGACGCGAACATCGTCGCCCTCTCGGGCATCGCGATCGCGATCGGCACCATCGTCGACATGGGCATTGTGCTCAGCGAGAACATCCTTCGCCGTCTCGATGAAGCCGCCGTGGACGAGGCGAATCGAGAGCCGACCATCGAAACGATCTACCGCGCGACGACCGAGGTCGGGAGCGCCGTGCTGACCGCGGTGGCCACAACCGTAGTCAGTTTTCTGCCGGTCTTCACGATGGAGGCCGCCGAGGGTAAGCTTTTCAAGCCGCTCGCGTACACCAAGACCTTCGCATTGATCGCCTCGATCATCATCGCCCTGACCATCCTGCCCGCGGCGGCGCATGTCCTTATGGGGTTCCGGCTCCGTGCCGGGGCGGTACGCACGGCGGCTGCCGCGGCGCTCACCGTGACGGGCTTGGCGGTCGCGGTCTTCGTGCAACCGCTCGGCGGCCTGATCCTCGCGGCGTTCGGCGCGTTCTATCTCGCTCGACCGTGGCTGCCCAAGATTGTCGCGCGGGGCCTCCAATGGTCGGCGAATCTCGTGGCGGTCATAGTCGTGCTCGTCGTCCTGGCTGGCGCGTGGGAGCCGCTCGGCCCCGAACCGGGAGTGGTAGGCAATGCAGTATTCATCGGAGTGATCGTCGGCGGGATTTTGCTCGCATTCTGGGCCGTGCGTCTGGCATTCCCGCATGTGCTCGCGTGGACACTGCGCCACAAACTCATCGGACTCTCACCAGCTCTCCTCGTAGTTCTGCTGGGCGCGACGACATGGCTTGGCTTTGATCGAGTTTTCGGATGGCTGCCG
>Ga0209273_10003415_pt1 | contig 10983 bp, 10 predicted proteins | sample tdAd471_FD_187126 | JGI IMG/M metagenome (GOLD analysis project Ga0209273, IMG submission 187126) | Marine sediment microbial communities from the Atlantic coast under amendment with organic carbon and nitrate - tdAd47.1 (SPAdes)... | ecosystem: Environmental > Aquatic > Marine > Coastal >...
CTGGCCTTTTTCGGGAGGCGACTGGGCGTCGGCTGCGACGAAGGCCTCGATGTCCGAGGTGTGCGCATCGCTGAGCGCCGGCGTGATCGTGGGGAGGTCCGGGGCAGGCGGACGCGAAGCGCAGGCGGTGAGGGTGAGTGTGATCAGTGCAGCGGCGAGGAGTCGTGTGAGCATGGCGGGATTCTAGGTGCCATGACCCAACTCCGTTTCCGGTGCCATCGGACATTGGAGATCAACGGTGCCATCACCCATCTCTGATGGGTGATGCTGGTGGTTGTATGAATTGCGCGAAGCGCACTACCCATCAAAGATGGGTAGTGGCACCGGGGTGGGATGGGTAGTGGCACCGGGTGAAACATGCTTCATGCAAGGTGGTGGGCTTAGCACGTACCATGTTGCATATGGAGAATCGAACGATGACCAATTGGATCGAGCGTGGGCTGCTTGCAGCGGTGGCGTTTGTGCTGACCGGGTGCGCAGCGGATCGAGGGATGCTCGCGGCGCACGAGGAGCCCACGCGTGTGCTGCTTGTGCTGACCAATACGGCCCAGATGGGCGAAGCGGGCAAACCGACGGGGTTCTTCCTGTCGGAGGCGGCGCATCCGTGGGCGGTGTTTGTCGAGGCGGGGTATAGCGTCACGCTCGCCAGTCCCAGTGGTGGCGATGCGCCGATCGATCCGCGGAGCCTTGAGAACATCGACGATCACAGCAAGGCGTTCCTGGATGCCTACGCAACGGATCGCGACGGGCGACGGGTGGTGGGCAACACGCGCCCGCTCGGCTCGGTCGAGGCCAAGCAGTATGAGGCGGTGTTCTACGCGGGTGGTCACGGCGCGATGTGGGACTTCGAAGAAGAAGCTATCGTCACGTTCCGAGTAGAAGCTATCGCCGCGGAGGTCGCTTCGCGTGTGTATGAGCGGGGCGGCGTCGTGTCGGCGGTGTGTCACGGGCCGGCGGCCTTGGTCAACGCACGCGCGGGCGACGGGTGGCTGCTCGATGGCAAGCGCGTCACGGGCTTTACCAACGCCGAGGAAGATGCGGTCGAGCTGACCGACGAGATGCCGTTCCTGCTTGAGACGCGCATGATCGAGCGCGGGGCGGAGTTTGTCGGGGGCGAGAACTTCAAGGCCAACGTCATTACCGACGGCAGGCTCGTGACGGGGCAGAACCCGGCCTCTGCCAGGGGCGCAGCCGAGGCGGTAGTGAGACTGATCGAGAGATCGCCGTCAGCGAACGAATTACAAGAGAACGAATCAGAAGAGAGCGGAAAGGGAAAGTCATGAGCAATCACGTGTACAAGGTGATCGAGATCGTCGGGTCGAGCGAGACGGGCAGCGACGCGGCTGCCAATCGGGCGATCGAGCACGCGGCCAAGACGATCCGCGACATGCGATGGGCCGTGGTCGAGGAGGTGCGGGCGCACATCGAGGACCAGAAAATCAAGCACTGGCAGGTGAAGCTGAAGGTCGGCTTCACGCTTGAAGGGAGCTAACGGTGAGCGATCGACAGGTGCGCCCGTGGGTCGAGAAGTTGGCCCACATGATGGACACGGCCTACCGCGTGCCGGGCACGAAGTACCGCTTCGGTCTCGACCCGATCATCGGGCTCGTGCCGATCTTGGGCGACACGGTGACGCTGGCGATCGGCCTGGGCATGCTCCGCGAGGCCAGGCGTCTTGAGCTGGGCGCGGGCGTGATGGCCCGCATGGTCTGGAACCTCGCCCTCGACTGGCTCGTGGGCCTCGTGCCGGGGCTGGACATCATTCTTGATACCGCGGTCAAAGCGCACACGAAGAACGCCAGGCTTCTCAAGGAGAAGGCGGCGGCAACTTCACGCACTTGATCCCGGTGCCATCACCCATCTTTGATGGGTGATGCGTGGTTGCGTGCTGGATGTCGGGCGAGCACTACCCATCAGAGATGGGTAGTGACACCGATTATTCTAAACCATACCAGATAAGCACAAGCCCGGTCAGTGGTGCAGACAGGGCGATTCCCAGCCAGACTGTTCCAGCGAGGACGTTGTCCATCGGGCTTGCGTCAGCGAAGTTGCCAGAAAATCCGAGTACCGCGAAATACAGCCCGGCTGGGACGCTCAGTATGCTCAAGGCCAGCATGAGCAAGCCAAGCCAAATTGCCATCATCTTTGCGGCACGTCTGAGTTTCATAAAGAGTCCCTCTCCGCACCAGCTGTCGCCCTACGCCGACACCAGAAGCCTCTTCTGATCTCAGAGATTACCGCAATCTCTCAAATGATGTGCGTACATGCCCCATCCCCAACAAAAAAGACACTGCCCACAAAGTAGACAGTGCCTCTCAAAATCACTGATTTCCTGCGTCTCAGCGGGCTTTACAGATTCCCCCGCCGCTCCTGCTCAAGCTCCAGCGCCTCGAACAGCGCCTTGAAGTTCCCCTTGCCGAAGCTCTGGCTGCCGCGGCGGCTGATGATCTCGAAGAACAGCGTCGGGCGGTCCTGCAGGGGTTTGGTGAACAGCTGCAGCAGGTAGCCCTCGTCGTCGGCGTCGACCAGGATGCCCAGCTCCTTAATGCGGTCGTGGTCTTCCTTGACGGCCTCGTGCCCGTTGTCGGTCAGCATCTTGTTGACGCGGTTCCAGACCAGCTCGTAGTAGCTGTCGGGCAGGCTCAGGAAGTCGACGCCGCGGTTACGGAGCGCCGCGACCGATGCGAGCTCGTCGTCGGTGCGGAGCGCCAGGTGCTGCACGCCCGGGGTCATGTCGTGCCACTCGAGGTATTCGAGGATCTGGCTCTTCTTCTTGCCCTCGGCCGGCTCGTTGATGGGCATCTTGATGAGGTGGTTGCCCGAGGCCATCACCTTGGACATGAGCGCGGAGAACTCGGTGGAGATGTCGGCGTCATCGAAGTGCTTGAACATCTTGAATTCCATGACGTTCTCGTACCACTCGACCCAGTAGTTCATCTTGCCCTCTTCGACGTTGCCCACGCAGTGGTCGACGTACTTGAGGCCGCAGGGGTTCTTGCGGTTGAACTCGTTGACGGGCGAGTCGACACGCTTGAAGGTCGGCATGAAGGGCGCACCCTTCTTGAGGTTGGGCAGGTCGTAGTCGCCCGTTCGGCTGACGAACGTGTGGATCGCCCGGCCGTAGGTCTTGATCGAGGCGACCGTCACCGTGCCCGTGTCATCGCGGAGCGTGCGCGGCTCCTGCGCCGAGATCGCGCCGTTGGCAACCGCGGCCTTCCAGCTCTTCTCCGCGTCGAACACCGTCAAGGCGATGTCCTTGACACCATCGCCAAACCGCATGATCTCCTCGGCGGCGGGGTGGTCCTTGGTGAGCGGGGTGGTCAGCAGGAGGCGGATATTGCCCTGCGTCAGGAGGTAGTCGGCCTCGTCCCGGCTGCCGGTGGTCAGGTCGGCGACCTGGCTGATCTCGAAGCCGAAGGTGTGCGCGTAGAAGTACGCGGCCTGCTTGGCGTTTGCCACATAGAAACGGACGTGATCGACATCGATAAGCGCAAGTGGATCAGTCGCCAGCGTGGGGCTGGGTTTGGTCGCGGCCGTGGTCACAGTGATGCTCCAGATCTTGGGCGGTTCAGGGAGCCCAGGTCCCGTAGTGCATTATACGCCCCAGTTTCAGCATCACCAACAACCCTCCCCAGAGCATGGTTTGGGCTCACCTGCCCGGGTTGGGCATGAAAATGCGATTCGATCCAGTCACACCCAGGGGGTGTCCCGAACCGAATCGCATTTCTGAACCGGAAATCGAACTGGTGCCACGACCAATCCCCCGGTGCCACTACCCATCTCCGATGGGTAGTGCTCCCCCAACTTCCAGCACCCACCGCATCACCCATCAGAGATGGGTGATGGCACCGGGGGCCTGAGATGAGTGATGGCACCGGGGATTCCAAGATCAGTAGTGGCACCGTGAAGTGTTGTCTGGTTATATTGGCTCGGATGTCGGGGCATCGAAAGAAAGTCCGTCGATTCGAAGACGGCCGCGCACGCTTTGTGACGTTCAGTACCTTCGATCGGTTGCCGCTCTTTCAGAATGACGCCATCAAGGACCGCTTCGCCGAGTCTCTGGCGGCTGCGCGAAAGCGGGAGATCTTCGAGCTCTACGCGTGGATCGTGATGCCCGAGCACGTGCATCTCTTGATTCGGAGTACCGCGCAACCGCTCGCTCCGATCCTTGCGGGTTTGAAGTCGGGATTCGCCAAGAGTGTCCTGACCCGGTGGCGGGCGTTGGACGCGCCAGTCCTTGCCCGGATCACCGATCGAAGCGGAAGGCCACGCTTCTGGCAACGCGGCGGCGGGTACGACCGCAACATCCGCGACGACGATGAGTTCAACGAGAAGATCAGCTACATCCACGCCAACCCGGTCCGTCGCGGGCTTGTCGTCAGCCCAACCGATTGGAAATGGTCGTCCGCCCGGTGGTACGAGGGCGACACCTCCGGCCCAGTCCCAATCGACCGCCCCGGCGTCACGACCAATCCCCCGGTGCCACTACCGATCTCTGATCGGTAGTGCTCTTCGACTTCCATCACCCATCCACCCCCGGTGCCACTACCCATCTCTGATGGGTAGTGCTCTTCGACGTCCATCACCCACCGCATCACCCATCCACCCCCGGTGCCACTACCGATCTCTGATCGGTAGTGTTCTTCACGCATCCAGCATCACCCATCAGAGATGGGTGATGGCACCGGATCCATCTCTGGTGGGTCGTGCTCCAGAAAGCGGGATACATAAAAACACTACCCATCAGAGATGGGTAGTGGCACCGGAATCATGGTTGGATATGTGCGTCCCGTTTACTCCGACCGCAGCTTCGCCAGGAGGCGCAGCATCTCGATGTAGAGCCAGACGAGCGTGGTCAGGAGGCCGAAGGCTCCGATCCATTCGTAGTGCTTGGGCAGGCCACGCTTGACGCCGTCGTCGATGAACTGGAAGTCCAGCAGCAGGTTGAGCGAGGCCAGGGCCACGACGAAGACGCTGAACCCGATGCCGATCGCGCCGCCCTGCCAGCCGAGCTGCGGGATGATGCCATCGCCCTGCGGCCCGCGGAAGACCATGTTGATCAGGAACGCGCCGACGTAGTAAATCGCCACGCCCGCGGTCATGACGATGATCATCTTGATCATGAACTGGTTGAGGCGCAGCACGCCCGAGGCGTACCCGAAGAGCATCGCAGCGGCGATGGCGATGGTCAGGCCCGCCGCCTGTCCCATCATCGCGTAAGCCGCGGCATCACCGACCTTGGTCGCCAGGGACGAGTAATACAAAATCGCAGCCGAGAAGGCCGCCACGAAGAGGCCCTCGGCGAACGCGAACACCGGCACGACGAAGCCGGCGATCTTGGGCTTCTTCATGATCAGAATGCCCGCCGCGAGACCGCCCACAAGCGAGCCGATCATCGTCGGGAAGATCAGACTCTGATTGCTCTTGTACATGCCCCAGCTCGCCGCGGCACTGGCGGCGGTGATGATGAGCAGGTACAGCGTCTTGAGGGCCGTCCCCTGCACGCTCATCGTGGCCGGGCGGTCGGCGACCGCGCCGAGCATCGCGCCAAAGCCAGAGTCCTGGCCGAAGCTGGTGTTGTTGAAGACAGGATTGGCGGTCCTCATACGAATCTCCTGGGCGAGGGGGGCTCCCCTCTTTGGGTTCAACCTGTCGGGCCTGACCGAAATTCTGGCATCAGGCTACTCGTTGTTTGTTATCGGTGATATCCAATATCTACTCGGAAACCCTGAATCTATTCCCGCAGATCCCTTCTACAATGTTAGGAAGTGCTCGTTTGGCCCCTGTTCAGGGTGATCGTGTTTGCAAGCGATGACACCGAGTGGACCGATGTATAGGATATGGGCCCAGCGTCAGACACGCGGCCCGCACCAGGGATGAGTTCGCCAAAGGCGGACATCGGGTTCGCACCAGGATCGACTCGCGGAACGGAGTTCCAGCCGATCAGACGTCGGAGACCGGTTGTATGAGCAATTTCGCTCGGGATCACGAAATCGAAACACAGAGCGCATCCTCTCTCGCCTTCGGGCCTTACGAGCTCGTGCGCACGCTCCGCGCCGCAAAGTCCGCGGATCGCCACCTCGCCCAGCATCCCGAATTCCTCACGAACCACGTCGCCTACCGCTTCCGGTTCACGAACCCCCGCACGCAGCGGCGGCGATTCCTGGAAGCCGTCGAGAAGGCCGCAGCCCTCGACATCGCGCACATCCTCAAGGTCGAGCAGTTCTCCTTCACCTCCCAGCAGGAAGCCTGGGTCATCTCGCCCTACACCGGCAACCACGACGGGCTGCTCCTGCTGAGCGACCTGCTCGCCGTCAAGGGCGGCAAGATGGAAGCCATCGAGGTCGCACGCGTCCTCGACCACCTCCTCGAAGCCGTCGGCGCTGCGCACAACGCGGGCGTCGTCAACGGACCCGTCACCATCGACGAGATCCACGTCGACCGCGCCGGCTCACTGAGCATCGAGCTTTACGGCGTCAGTGTCGCCATGCAGGGCGAACAGGACATCGAGGAACTCCGACTCGCCGAGATCCGCTCCATCGCCGCCATCGCCTACAAGCTCCTGACCGGCGTCGACGCGACCGAAGACCTGCTCATCGAGCCGACCCGTCTCGTCGCCAAGCTCGACGCCGCCTGGAACGCCTTCTTCGCCGAGGCCCTCGATCCCGTTGGCGGCTTCCACACCGCACCCGAGATCCTCGCGGCCATCCCCGGACGCAGGCCAACCGAGGCCGCCCCCGAGATCCGCGTCCGCAGCGTCAACGCCTTCGGCCTGGGCCGCCTGCGCAGCAAGAACAACGCCGCCACGCGCACCCGCTAAACGCTGCGCACCCGCCAAACCCGTTCAATCACCAGTTGTCATTGATTGCTGTCGCTGCGCCGAGTCACGGCCTGAAGCAAACGCTCAGCCGCCCTCGGTCGGGGCCGGGCTCGGCTCGTTGGACTCGGTCACCGTCACGATCGACTCAAGCCTCGCGCGCTCACGCGTGCTCAGGACGTTGCCAAAGCGGTTGAGCGCCGTCTGCGCCACGATCTCCGCGTGCGGCTCGGCCCCGATGCGATCAAGCGCCGTGAGCCACACATCCACACCCGCGCCCGCATCCAGAGCCTCGTCCACCCGGTTGAGCCAGAGGAGCGCCACCGTGCGCAGCTCGACCGCCCTGGATGCATCGTCCGCCGAGGGCGCGGGCGACACGGACGAAAGCGCCGTCAGCGCGTTCTCCGGGCGAGAAAGCTCAAGATTCGTCTCGGCAAGCAGGATCATCGCCTGATCGATGTCGCGCGTCTCATCGGGCATCGATGCTGCGCGGGCGATCGTCGAGAGCACCGCGATGCGAAGCTCCGGGTCCGTCTCGTGCACACGCGCCACCTCGAGCACGCTCTTGGGATCAAGCGAGCGGGCCATCGAGAGTGCGCCCGATCGACGCGAAGCCTCGTTGGGCGCGATCCGCCGGATCAGCGCGTACCCCTCGGGCGTTCGGCGATGATTGATCGCCGCCGTCACCGCAGCCTGGAACAGCGCCGGGTCACGCTCAGCAGCCGCGACCACGCGGTCAAAGAACTCGGGCCTGCGCGCCAGCTCCGCAGCCGCTGCCGCCTGCATGTCCCGCTGACCGCTCGTCAAAAGCCCCGCCACCGAGTCGCGGTCGTCGTCGTTGCCCATGCGGATGATGAGCCGAACGCCATCGGTCGTCAGCCTGCTCGGCCCCGCCGCACGCAGAGCCGCCGCGATCCGCCTGCGATCAACCGGGCTTGTCAAAAGCCCCTCGGTATCCAGTGAGAGCAGCAGCTTGGAAGCCGAGTCCCGCGTGGCAGCCCCGAACTCAAGCCAGCGCAGCGCGGGCGAGATCACCGCAACACCGGGCCACTTGGCCGACGCGTTGAGTAGACCCGCCGCCGCGACAGGCGAGACCTCCCGCACCAACGCCTCCGTCACCGGCACGCCCGCATTCGGCGGCGACAACGTCTGGATCAGCCTGGCAGCCTCCGAACGCACATCGGGCTTCTCGTGCTCGAGCAGCTTGATCGCCGCAGCACCAACAACCTCATCGATCTGATTGCCCTGCGCCAGCTCGCGGTTGATCAGCTCGATCGCGAGCTCGCGCAGCTCACCATCGACAAGCAGCAGCTGCGCGAGCAGCGGGCTCTTGTCCTGGTACGGCGCCACCATAAACAAACGCCTGAACCCGTCCACCGCCCAGTCCGTCGCCTCACGCTCCTGCGCCGACAACCGATCGATCCGGAACGTCAGACCACGGATCAGCTCCGCCTGCCACTCCTCGGGCTTCATGATGCTGCGATCGTCGAGCCACCGACGCCATTCCTCGACATCGTTGCCGAGGTCATCCCGACCGGTCATGCGCACCAGCGCCTCGACGGCAGCCTTGGAAACCTCGGGCGCCTGGAACGGAGCCGCGTGATTGACCAGCACCCTTGCCGCCTCCCATGAGCCAGCCGACGCCAGCGCCAAGAGCGCCTGCGGGCGAACCGATGGGTCACCCCGCGCAACAAGATCGATCAGCGGCTTCTCAAACTCGGGCACCGTCACCGGGCGGGCCGCGATCGCAAGCAGCAGCAGCCGCTGCGCGACCGGGTCTTCCGTGTTGGGTCCGAGGATCCCGATCATCCGGCGCATGGTTCGGCTGGAGATCTCCTGCGTCAGGATCGTCGAGGCCGCGTCAAGCCTGACCGCGTCCGTCGCCGTCGGCGTCGTCAGGATGTCGATGGGCGAGCTGTCCTGAGACAGGGCCGGGCTGGCAATGCCCCCAGCGATGCTTCCGGCGATGAGTGCAATCGAGAGCGCTTTGACCGCCCCGCTGCGGGGGAGTCGTTTGCGGGTTGTTGGTCTGAGAATGGGCACGCCTTGCCTTCGGGAATGGGGTTTGTGCGAATTCTGTACTCTTCGGGTGAACAGAGCCTTCTGGACGATACTATTCTGCGCAGACCCGCCATGTTCTGACACTTGGCGGAAAGCGCAGGCGTGTTTGGGCTATGGACGGCTCGGAGAGCCTTGGTGTCCACATGAACGATTGGCATGAAGCCGAACAACAAGTCGAACGCGCCCACGAGCTCTACGAAGCCGGGCGCTGGGACGAAGCAGAAGCCGCGCTGCGCAGCGCGATCGCTGTCAATCCCTACCAGCCCGAATGGCTCTTCAACCTCGGCCTCACGCTCGAAGCCGCCGGCCGACTCGACGACGCGGTCGAAGCCTTCCGCTCCTGCTTCGAGCTCTCCGAAGACGGCGACCCGCAATCCGCCATGATCCTCGGCTCAACACTCATCGAACTCGACCGAGCCGAGGACGCGATCGCCTGGCTCGAGAAAAGCATCGAGCTCTCGCCCAGCAACGTCGATGCGCACGTCCACCTCATCGACGCCTTCGCCCTGCTCGGTCGTCACGACGAGGCAGAGATCCACTTCTACATGGCAGTCCAGCTCCAGCCCGACTGCGCCCCGGCGCACGCAGCCCTTGCCGAGTCGCTGCTGGATCGTCAGGAGTACGACCGAGCCGTCTGGTGCCTCCGCGAAGCCGCCCGCATCGACCCGCAGCTGGCCCGCGTTCACGCACGCCTTGCCAAAGCCTGCGCCGAGACCGGCCGCCTCGAACGCGCCCGCCAGCTCTACCTCCGCGAACTCCGCCGCAGCCCGGGCGATGTCGACACCATCGTCGACCTGGGCCGCCTGCTCATGGACATGAACCGCCTCACCGAGGCGGGCGAGAAACTCCGCAGAGCTCTCGAGATCGAGCCCGACCACACCGAAGCGCACATGAGCCTGGGCGAACTCGCCCAGATGCTCGGCGACCGCGACCTGGCAAGGCGACACTTCGACGTCGTCGTCCGACTCGACGCGACCTACGGCGGGGCGCGACGCAGACTCGCAGAAGTCCTCCTCGCCGAACGCAGCCGGGGCGACTTCGACCGAGCCGCGGTCCTCCTCCGCGAGGAAGCCTCCTGGGCGCAGCACGACGAGAAGAACCTCGAAACCGACGAGCTCGAAGAACTGCTTGGCCTGCTCATGGACGCACAGCTCACCCAGCAGGCGCTGGCGATCGCAAAGCTCCTCGTCCAGCGCAAGCCGGGCGACGCAGCAAGCCATCACCAGCTCAGCGTCGCGCAGTTCGGCCTGGGCATGGTCGCCGAGGGCGTGGTCTCCTCAAGGCGAGCCCTGCGTCTGCGTCCGGGCTACGTCTCCCCGATGCACAACCTCGCCGTCGCCCACCTGCGCCGGGGCGAGATCAGCCGCGCCCGCTACTGGGTCCGTCAGGGCCTTGCCATCGAGCCCGACGACCGAGGCCTCCGCCGCCTGCGCACATTCCTGCGCATCCAGACCGTGCGATCGTTCTACGAGGGCTTCGGCCTGCTCGTCCGCCGCTCACGCAGCTAGGCGTGCTCCTGAACCGAATCGCATTTGGCCCGGGTGTGCCCTGAACTGAATCGCATTTTCGTGAGGCTTACCCCACTCAATCCCCATTGATCAGGCGGTCGGCTTCCATGACGTCCTTGTCGCCACGACCCGAGCAGTTGATGACGAGGTGCTGGCCCTCTTGCATCTGCTGCGCCCGCAGGAACCCCTCGGCGATCGCGTGCGAGGTCTCAAGCGCGGGGATGATCCCCTCGGTGCGGGCCAAAAGCTGATACGCATCCAGCGCCGCCTGATCGCCCACGCTCGTGTACCGCACCCGCTTGGTGTCGTGCCAGTACGCGTGCTCGGGCCCGACGCCCGGATAGTCCAGCCCCGCCGAGCACGAGTGCACGTCGGCCGTCTGCCCGTGCTCGTCCTGAAGCACATAGCTCAGCGAGCCGTGCAGCACACCCGGATGCCCGAACGACAAGGGCGCCGCGTGGTCGCCCCTATTCTCCGATCGCCCGCCCGCCTCGACACCCGTCAGCGCCACCTCGTCATCGACGAAGTCGTAGAAGATCCCCGCCGCGTTCGAGCCGCCACCGACGCAGGCGACGATCTCATCGGGCAATCCGCCGA
>Ga0209273_10003419_pt1 | contig 10966 bp, 9 predicted proteins | sample tdAd471_FD_187126 | JGI IMG/M metagenome (GOLD analysis project Ga0209273, IMG submission 187126) | Marine sediment microbial communities from the Atlantic coast under amendment with organic carbon and nitrate - tdAd47.1 (SPAdes)... | ecosystem: Environmental > Aquatic > Marine > Coastal >...
CCGAAGCCATGGCAGGCCTGGTGGCAGACACCGAGAACCAGGCACGCAGGCGACTGGTGGAAGCGGAAATCAAGGCGCACCTGGAATCGCCAGAGCAGGATCGGCAACTCAGAATGGAATTACAGCTTGATCAGCTGCAAAGCAAATTTGGCAAAGCTCCCGTCGAAGACTCGTCGGCTCGTGAAAATTTCACCAGGGACTTTGAACTCGAATTCCTGTGCCTGGGACCATTCTCCAGTGTCAACAGGCGGGAACTTGAAGAACGGGCCAGCCAGGTGATTCGACGCCTGCTTTAGTACGCGGAGTACCAATTACCGCCGAGTCAGCCCGCAGACCATGAGGCGCCTCCTCAGCCCCGCGCCTGGTAGCGCCGGATCACCGGATTGGCGTACATGGCCAGAAAATACTTGTGCAGCCGCGGATCGAGGGACTCAAGACGCTCCAGAAATTTTTTCCTGACAGCAGGGTTCACCTGACGCTCGTGTGCCTCTTTCTCCAGGGTCGGTACAGGCAGGAGTTTTCGTTCCTGCAGCAATTGCAGGGCGATAAAATTGGTATCGTGGAGCCTGTAGTTGGCCAGGATACTGGCATCGATCGTCGCCGCAAGTTCATCCGGGTCATCTGTAGCGACTCGTAGTTGTTCGCCGAACGCCACGTGCACATGGCCCTTTGATCCGACGATGCCGGTCACGATACTGTTGATATCGCTTTCGTCAGTTTTTTCAAATTTACCGGTGGTTTCCTTCAGGTACAGCTCTTCGGCCTTGAGGGCATCGCAGGCATCGAATTCGTAGGAAATCGCCACCGGAACCAGGTTCAGGCTGGCGATGCTGTCGCCAAGCGCAATCTTCCTTTTACCCAGTGCCAGCATCTTGATCAATGCGGGATCGGTTTCATCGATTCCGTCCTTCGCTCGTCCCTCGCGTTGGGCAATCCAGACGTTGTGTCTGTTTTCAATACAGTAGTGTATGTAACGGGACAGCAGGTCGAGGGACTTCAACATTTCTCTGCCCTTCAGCGAGCGATGCACGATAAAGCTCTTATTGAGTCGCATCAGGTCGGTTACAAACGGCTTCTTTAACAGGTTGTCTCCGATGGCGATCTGCACGGTTTCCAGCCCCTCGTGGTAGAGCACGTAGTTTACAAACGCCGGATCCATGGCAATATCACGATGATTGCTTATAAACAGGTGGGCAGCGTCGGGATCCAGGCCGTCAAGGCCGGAATGGGTCAGCCCGGTTGACGTGTCGTGAATCATTTTGTCCATGTAGATCGCGATCACGTCCTGCATGGTCGCAACGTCCCTGACCCTGGTTACCTGTGACGAAAGGCGCCTTCGGGTCAGCGTGGCCAGGATCGGCAGAAAGTATCGGGAAAGTCGCGGAAAATAAAACCTGGTTACGCTGTGAATAAATTCCTGGTTGGTAAGCAGGGAATCGACCACCGGACGGATTTCATCATCCTGGTAAGGTCTGATTGCTTTAAATTCATCCATCGGGTGATAACCCTGTTGTCGACCAAGGCACCTTGGCAAAGCTATGTGCCGACGGACCGCGCCGGAGAGGCCGGCAATTCTAGCCCTATTAATAAGCCATGACAACCGCATACCTCGGTTAGCAAGGTGGAATTTATTTATTTTTCAGCATGTTAAGATTACATTTCGGAAAGGCATGTCAGGTTCGAATGGGGCCCGCCGGTGGGCTGTTTCAGCGCTGGGTGCCGGTGGGAAACAGGTCGCGAACGTAGGTATCGAGGTCTTCAAGAATAGCCCGCTGCTGGTCTTTGCTGCAGTGTTGTCGAGCCAGGTTCATCTCCTGTTCGAACTGCGCAAGGCCTGCCCCGCTCAGCCGTGACCGGCGGAAGCTTTCCCACCTGGCCTGCTCCTCACTGCTCAGAGTATCCGGGAAATTTCGCGCCCGATAGCGAAACAGCATCTCCGGTAGACGTCGGTCTCGGAACGGAAGGTCCAGCATGGCCAGTTGTTCCGGTGAACTGTCCCTGACCACCGTCATCAGCTTGCGATCACCCTCGGGAAAAAAACCACCACTGTAAATCATGAAGTCCGGGTCGCTGTCCTGCTCCCCGCCGCCGGATTCAAGTACCTTACGCAGTTTCGCATTAAGCTCCGGAGAGGAAATCAGAATCTGCCGGTGCTTTTCACAGGTATCGAAATCGATGCCCAACGATGCCGCCTGGTCGTCCGCGAGCGTGGCTACCGGGGCAACGATGGGGCAGCGGTTGAGATGCAGCGTTTTCAGGGGAATACGGGATTGTCCGTCGGGCAGTTCATCACTCCGGGTAAAAATCCGCTGGAGGATCTGCTCCGGGCTTTCGTCAATCCAGCTTGCCGGATCCACGCGCAGGTCGTAGACAATGACGCCATTCCTGTCTACCGGGTGACGACATACCGGCGCAATCACCGCCAGGCATCCCTGGCTCGCGGGATACATGGCAGACACGTGTATCACCGGCTTGCGACTGGCAGGATCCAGCTGGTGCTCAACGGCTTTCTTGTTGCGCAATCGGTAAACGTACTCGTAGAGGCGAGGCTGATGCCGACGCACCAGGCGGGCCATCTCGATTGTCGCCATGACATCCGCCCTGGCGTCATGGGCTTCTGCGTGATGAATAGCATTTGCCGCGGTCAGGTCTTCCAGTCGAAAACTGGTGGTGCCATCATCCTTCTGTGGCCAATTGATTCCTTCGGGTCGCACGGCGGCACAGAGTCGAAGCATATCGATAATGTCCCACCGTGAATTGCCGTTCTTCCACTCGCGCTCGTAGGGGTCATAAAAATTCCTGTACAGCAACTGGCGGGTCAGCTCATCATCAAAGCGAATACTGTTGTAACCGGCAACGCAGGTATTGGCCCGGGAAAACTCGGCATGGATCTGGCGAATGAAGTCCGCCTCGTTAACGCCCCGGGCCAGTGCCTTCTGTGGCGTGATCCCGGTGATCAGGCAGGCTTGTGGTGACGGAAAAAAATCGTCCGCCGGCTTGCAATAAAGCAACAGCGGGTCTTCAATAACATTGAGGTTCTCGTCGGTACGCAGCCCGGCAAACTGTGCGGCCCTGTCCCGGCGCGGATCGCTGCCGAAGGTTTCAAAGTCGTACCAGTAAAGAGTTCGGACCGTCACGATTGCCGCCTGCGATGCAGCTCAGAAAGACATGGTTGGCAATGTACCACGGGCGCTTTGCAAGTTCTAACCTCCAGCCAAGTGTAGTAGTATGGGCAGCCGGTCAGGCCTCCCGGTCCTGACTCCAACAGGCTCAGTCAATCCCAGATACTCATCATGGAATTTCCCGGCTCTCATATTTTAAGTGTCAAACAGTTTGTTCGGGAGGACGTGGAAAAAGTTTTTCAGGTGGCGGACAGCATGCGTCCTTATGCCGCTCGAGAGCGCCTGACCAAGGTGCTTGACGGTGCCATCCTGGGTAACATGTTTTTCGAACCAAGTACGCGGACCCGGGTAAGCTTCGGCTGTGCCTTCAACCTGCTCGGCGGTCACGTGCGTGAAACCACTGACGTTAAAGCATCCTCCATCACCAAGGGTGAGTCACTCTATGACACGGCACGCGTCATCAGTGGCTACAGCGATGTCATCGTCATGCGGCATCCGCAGGCCGGTTCCGTGGAAGAATTTGCCAGGGCCAGCCGGGTACCGGTGATTAACGGCGGTGATGGCTCCAATGAACACCCCAGCCAGGCATTACTCGACCTGTATACCATCAAGAAGGAATTGGCGACCCAGGGGCGTTCCATCGAGGGAATGAAAATCGCCATGGTGGGAGACCTGAAGCACGGTCGGACGGTGCACTCGCTATCCCAGTTGCTGATGCTTTACGAAGGCCTGGAGATCACGCTGATTTCGCCAAAGGAACTGCGGCTTCCTGAGGAAATAGTTGCCGCACTTGGCGAAGGTGGGCATCGTGTCGTTGAAACAGAGGACATGGAAAAAGGCCTGTCGGGAAACGATATTGTGTACCTGACCCGCATTCAGGAAGAGCGTTTTACCAGTAAAATGGAAGCGGATATCTACCGGGGACGGTTTCGACTCAACCAGGCCGTCTACACGCGCTACTGTCAGCCGAAAACCGTGATCATGCACCCGCTACCGCGGGATTCCAGGGCCGAGGCCAACGAGTTGGACAACGACCTGAATCAGAATCCAGGACTTGCCATTTTTCGACAGACTGACAACGGTGTGCTGATCAGAATGGCATTATTTGCACTGATTTTAGACATAGTTCACACAATTGACGACACGTCCAGCGATGTCGGCTGGTATACTGACCGAAGATTCAATTTTGTATAGATAAAACAGTCAGTTATGCCGGGGTTATAAACCATGGGATTTAAAGAACTTCTGAAATTGTTGATCGAGAGAGAAGGTTCCGATCTGTTCCTGACAACCAACGCAGCACCCACCATCAAGGCTCACGGCCAGCTGGTCCCCGTGACCGACAAGCGCCTCCCCCCCGGAGCAGCCAAGAAGATCGCTTACCAGATAATGAGCGACGAGCAGATCGCCGAGTTCGAAAAAAGTCCCGAAATGAACCTGGCAATCCAGGAAAAGGACGTGGGCCGATTCCGGGTGAATATTTTTCAACAGCGCGGCGAGGTGGGTATCGTAGCGCGACATATCAAGACCGATATTCCCAATCTTGATGAGCTCGGCCTTCCTCAGGTGTTGAAAGACCTGGTGATGGCCAAGCGTGGCATTATTCTGTTTGTCGGTGGTACCGGTTCGGGTAAGTCCACTTCACTGGCGGCCCTGATTGATCATCGGAACACCAACAGCGACGGACATATCATCACCATCGAGGACCCGGTGGAGTTTATTCATCGACACAAGAAATCAATCGTCAACCAGCGGGAAGTCGGTATGGATACCCATACTTACGAGGACGCCCTGAAGAACACCCTGCGACAGGCTCCCGATGTCATTCTGATCGGGGAGATACGCAGTCGCGAGACCATGGAACACGCCATCGCCTTTGCCGAAACCGGTCACCTTTGCCTGTCGACACTGCACGCCAACAATGCCAACCAGGCCCTGGACCGGATTATCAATTTTTTCCCTGAGGACCGTCATAAGCAGCTGCTCCTTGACCTGTCACTCAATCTGCGCTCATTTATTTCACAGCGGCTGGTTCCCACGCCGGAAGGAAAACGAACTGCAGCTGTGGAGATCATGATCGGCACGCCGCGGATCTGTGATCTGATCAAGCAGGGCAAGATCGCGGAAATCAAAGAGGTCATGGAAAAATCCGAACAGCAGGGTATGAAAACCTTCGACGCGGCACTTTACGACCTCTACAAGACTGGGCGAATCGGTTACGATGAAGCACTGAAGAATGCCGATTCCAAGAATAACCTGCGGCTGCGAATCCAGCTGTCAGAAGACCGGAAGCCCGAGCAGGATGAAGTATTCGAGGAAGAGGATTCCGGGATCCTTTCCCTGGTATCAAAGGAAGACCGGGCGATCTGACCCGGTAACGAGCTCGAGTCTTGGACGCTGACGTCGACTATCAATACCTTATAAATCGGCATTCAATAGCCAGATCGAGGGCGTGTCAGCGCCGTGCTGCAAGACCCTCAATGGTCACCACGACGCATGACGGCGGTCACTTCCGCCATGATGGATATGGCAATTTCAGCGGGTTTCTTACTGCCGATCTGCAATCCGATCGGTGCGTGTAACCTGTCTATCTGTTCCTCGCTCAGACCAAGATCAGGAAGTCGTTCCCGGCGCTTGGCCGACGTTCGGTCGGAGCCCATGGCACCGATGTAAAATGCATCGGTTTTCAATGCTTCCATCAGGGCCATGTCATCCACACGTGGATCGTGAGCCAGGGCGATTACACCACTGTAGGGATTACTGAACTGTTCACGCACAACATCGTCCGGAAGACGCGACGTCGTGACGACGCCATTCACGTGCCAGTTTTCCAGGTATTTCGGTCGCGGATCACACAGAGTGACGTCGTACTCCAGGGCCAGGGCAAGCTCGGCAACGTATCGGGCCACATCTCCTGCACCCAATAACAGCAGCCTGTAGTGCGGACTGAGACTATGGACAAGTGTATCGTCATTGATGATAACGGCTTCGTCGGTGGATTCATCGGTGTAATGGATTGCACCTGACGCCAGGTTTACAATGCGGCTGACTTTTCGATGATTTTCCAGGGCATCTGAAATATGGCTAAAGACCTCGACTACGCCCGGTTCCGGATCAAAATATTCCAACAGGACGTGTAGCTGGCCACCGCAGGGCAGCTTGAGACGGGCCTGTTCTTCCGCCGTTATCCCGTATTTTACGATAAACGGCCTGCCCTCTTCCTGAAACCGGGATTTCAAGCTGCCGTCCTGAAGCTGCTCCAGAAAATCTTCCTCGATGCAACCACCGGAGATGGATCCAACCAATTCACCGTCGAGCGTACAGGCCATCATCGACCCGATGGGTCGCGGCGATGACCCCCATGTTTTCAGTATTGTACAAAGCCAGGCAGATTGGCCTGCACGCAGCCAGCCAGCCACCGTGGTAATAATATTCTGTTGACTGCTTAACATCGGATCGCCTGTGACGGGGAAAGAAAACCCCTGATTTATCGGGCAGGTTCACTGACCTGTCTGGTCAGAAAATCCCCCGAGTCTACACCATTTTGGTTTTCCAGCGACCACGCCGGAAGATATGGACGCCTAATATACCAGCGAGTACATCTGAAACAAACACTGCCCAGAATACGCCTTCTGGACCGATTCCCAGCTGCAGGGCGAGAACATAGGCCAACGGAACCTGGACAACCCAAAAACAGAAAAAGTTGATCCAGGTGGGCGTCATGGTATCGCCGGCACCGTTGAATGCCTGTACGGCGGTGCCACTGATTCCGAAAAAAACCAGCCCCAGGCTGAATATCCGCAGGCAGGAAACGCCGTAGCGGACAACTTCCGGCTCGGTACTGAATTGCCTGATCAGGGTTTCGTCGAACAACAGCACGATGGCCGCGGTTCCCACCATGTAAAAACTCACATACTGCAATACCTTCCAGACAGTGGCCTCGGCCCGTTCCGGAAGTTTCGCCCCCAGGTTCTGACCGACCAGCGTGGCCGTGGCGTTGCTCAATCCAAATGCCGGCAGGATGATAAACAGAATAATCCGCACCGCGATGGTATAACCGGCCACCGCGGCGCCACCGAATTCGGAAACGATGCGCATCAGGAATACCCAGCTGGCCGTGGCAATAAGCATCTGGGCGACGCCTCCAAAGGAAATGCGCAGGATTGTCCACAGTACGCCGGCCCGTAATGCCACATATTCCCTGACCAGGCGAATGCGATTGTCGGACCCGACCAGGTAGTAAAAGCCGTACAACACACCCAGACCACGACCAATATTGGTTGCCACCGCGGCACCGGTTACGCCAAGTTCGGGAAAAGGACCAAGACCATAAATAAAACACGGGTCCAGAACGATATTGACGACATTGGCGAGTATCAACGTGCGCATGGCCAGGCTGGCGTCGCCGGCGCCACGAAAGATGGCATTATTCAGAAACAGGAAGAATATAGTGAATGAACCGCCGAACATTAGCGTGGTGTAAGTCTTCCCGCTTGCTACCGTGGCAGCATCGGCGCCCATTATCCGCAGAATATCTTCACCAAACAGAATGCCTGCCGCCCCGACCGTCAACGAGATAAACGCGCCCAGCCAGAGTGCCTGGGCCGCCGTAATGGAAGCAGCCCTGCTGTTACGTTCGCCTATACGACGGGCTATAAGCGCCGTGGTTCCCATGGAAAGGCCGATAGCCAGCGCGTAGAGAAGTGTTATGACGGCCTCCGTGAGCCCCACTGTGGCAACAGCCTCGGTGCCTACGCCGGCCACGAAAAAAATATCGACAATGGCAAAGATCGATTCCATTGCCATCTCGATGATCATGGGAACCGCCAGTAGAAAAGTGGCACGGCCAATGGAGCCCTTGGTGTAATCCACCCTGGTGTTGCCGGCAAGTGCCTCTTTGAAAAGCGCCAGTCCGCTTCGGGATTGTTGTTCAGACATGTTGAATTCCAGACAGAAAAGTAGTCTTTGGAGCCACGGGGGCTCCGTCGCCGGTCAATCAGACTGGATTGGAGGACTCTGCCGGGGGGGATTGGCTGAATTCCATCAGCCGGTATGCGGTAGCCTCAGGCCACCGAAATTCAAGGTGAAGGCCTCAAATCCAGGACAGGAATGAATCCATCTGTGTGTGCTCCTGTTGGGAAGTGGCTGGATTATAGCGACTCCCGTTACAGCTGTCGCGCCCAATTCACCGCCTGTCTTCGTCGTGAAAATCGCACGAAAAGGAAAAGTTTATCGCGGGTTCAGGATTCGTTGAGCCTGCTGGTATGCCGGGTCATTTCGATAAATCTGCTCACGCAACCTGTCGAGACGGCGATTGCCCGAACCGGAGTAGACCTCCATGGTCTGGAATATTTCCTCCACTGCGAAGCCGCCGGTGACGTCGTCAAGCCCGGCTGAATCGAGTTGCGAACGCAACTGTTCGACATCCAGGCCAGTCAACGGTCGCGTCCGGGTTTCAGGACGCCTGATGAAGGGATTGACCCGGGTAGATGTCAGCGATACCAGGCTGACGGGTGAGGACGCATCGGCAACATCCGCTGTCGAAGGCGAAACATCGCGGCAGTTGATCAGACGACTGCGCCGCTGCGCCGCCGTGCAATCCTGGGGTTGAAACTCTGCCCTGCCCTGTTCTGTGACTTCGCCGATCACCTGCTGCAGGACTGCGGATGACGGAATCGACACCGGAGGGGAACGCTGTTCCTGCTGATCGGCGGGGGAGGTTTTCCTGGCTGTTGCAGCAGGGCTGACAGCACGTTCAGCGGATATCACCGTCGGGGAAACTGTGTCAACTGCTGGACTGGCTGATTGATTGACTTCCCGGGCGATTCTGTTTGAGCCCCCGTCCCGCTGCTCCACCGGAACCGCCGACTCCAGCGAATCCGTTTCCACTGGCGAAGTGGAAACGGCAACCCTGCTGGCCGCACCGACCCGGAGAGTAACGCTGACAATTGCGTCAACATCGGCAGTCAGCCACAGATTCTGACCGTTTTGCCTGACCACCAGCACTGCTGCAAACAGTGCAAGGTGCACAACGATACTCAATACCAGCGCCACTGTCATTGGTGTCCACCACCGCTGGACCGGGACCGGCTGGTATTCGTATTGAAGCGATTCCATGGATTATCAGACTCAGGCTGCAGTAATCGAACGCGGCTGATCGCCTGTAGGAATTATCTTGACCAGCCGGAACACCGGGACCGCCAATTCCAGGTTCGGCAATCATCGCGCTTTCAGCGAACCGCCGAGGAATCAGTAATCAGCGGTTTAAAAGGTTGGACCGACATTCAGAGGGCCGGTTCCCTGCGGTATTCAGGCCGGCTCGAGCCTGAACAGGTGGCGTGGAGGAAAGCCGGTGAGAATGCGAAATACCGGACCCAGGGAGTGCTCGTCATTGATACGATCGTACTCTTCCCCGGTCAATTGCACGGCTCGGTACTCGCCAGTCTCTCCGTCTGCCGTAATCCGCACAGCAGGGTTACGCAGCATGCGGCGATACCATGCCCGCGGCCAGTGATTGACCGCGACATAGAGCTGCCCTTCGCTTTCCAACCGTGCCACTACCCGGTCATACGCGGTACCGTCCTCCTCGAATGTCGTAATGACCATAGTGGAGTTGGCCTGAGGCTGAAAAAAACCCAGCAATGATTCGAACAGCACCACGACAGCCACGTAGATAATCAGCGAAATTCCGATAATTTGCAGCGCTTTCATACCGATCAACAACCAGCCGCCGACTTAGCGTCAGGTAACACAGAAAATTTCACCATCCAGGGCACCGCGGTCTGTCGAGTCAGTTGCCTCAAGAGGATTCGCCCCGGCGTATAGTCTTGAGTCCGGTTTCACGTTTTATCAGGCTGGCAGCAGCCGCCCAGGAACCGGACCGGGACAGCGCCGAACTGGTCAACGTGTCGATTCTGCCGCTGCCGTAGCGACTGCGAAGCTGCTGAATTTCCCGATACCCGGCCAGCTCATTCTCGAGGCAGAAGGAAACCTGTACCAGGTTGACTGCAACATCCCGACCCTGTTCAAACCTGCAGAAAGGCAGGGCGACCTGCTGATAGAAGGATTGCCGGGAATACTGGCGGTGCACACTTTCCAGCCTGTCCAGGGCCTGCTGTTGTTCGCGAACACAGGCAGTGAAGAGCCTTGTTTCCAGTTCTTCCCGGCCCGACCATTGGGCTTCGCAGAAAGCCACTAGGCCATCGCCAAGCTGTCGGGGAAACGTGGCTGATTGCGCCGATGCCGCTGGTGCAGCCAGACAGGCCAATAGCAGGCTGATTTTCAGCAACGTGCTGCCGATGACAGCATGTCTTTTGGTATTGTTCATAAGCATGTTCCTCCCTGGGACACTATCTGCCCGGTCACCATTATTATGTCCCGCGGAAAACCATTTGGCCACGGTAAAAGCCGATAACGGATTTGCCCAGGTTCCTGTGCAGGCCACGGCCATGGCAAAAACGATGCCACTGCAACACATAAAACACATTAATAAATCATTTTAACTTATTGAAATATATATTTAATTACTATGGTAAGACATTCGCCAGGAAAAAAGCTGAGCTGATAGTTGTCCCGTGTGCCGGCTGGTCGGGACAGGATTCCGGCAATGAGTCGTTGTCAATCCGTCAGCCCGCTGCAACAATTCCACTATTAGCAATCCGCGGCGGCCTGTTCCTGCCGACATTGAGAGTGGTCCCTGCCTGCCCGTGAAACTCCAAGCTTTGCATCCCGCTCACCATACCCGTAATCTTTACCTGCTCTGCCTGACCGGCGCAGGCATCCTTCTGGTCATCAAGCTCTACCTTGCCGCGCGCCTGGACCTGTACAGTGACGAAATCTTTTAC
>Ga0209273_10003420_pt1 | contig 10965 bp, 19 predicted proteins | sample tdAd471_FD_187126 | JGI IMG/M metagenome (GOLD analysis project Ga0209273, IMG submission 187126) | Marine sediment microbial communities from the Atlantic coast under amendment with organic carbon and nitrate - tdAd47.1 (SPAdes)... | ecosystem: Environmental > Aquatic > Marine > Coastal >...
GACCGGTTCAAACTTGAGGCGCGACTCGAACAGGGTCTCCACCAGGTTGTTGCCGTTCTCTACCTGCCCTTTGGCGCGGGGGTTACCGGCCTGGTGGGTGATGTGGTTAACACCCAGCGCGTCGAGCGCGTTTTTAATCGCGCCGGATGTGTTGGCGCTGCCCTTGTCCCACAGCAGCACCTGCGGCACGCCGTGGAACGGCCGACCCTCGAGCCGGCCCCAGGCGTAAAGTAAAAAATCGAACAGCTTGATTCTGTCCTCGCCGGCGCCCTCGTAATAGCGAACAATTACCGAGCTGCTGTAGTGGTCCGTGAGCACGTAGCGCCAGCACTTGCGGGCCCCGATCTTGGCGATCGTCTCGGGCTTGTTTTTGTAGGCCTCGTCATCGCTGATTTGCAGCTGTTTGCCGCCGGGCGCGTAGTAGAGCAGGCAAAGCGACGGGTCGACCTGGTGCACGTGGTTGGGGTGGGCCGAGCGCAGCCGGGTGGCCGGTTTTGGCGCTGCCTGCTGGCTCAGGCTGAGGCGTTCCCGGCGCAGCAGCTGATTAATACGGCCGTTGCTGACCTTAAAATTGTGGCCGTTGATCGCTAGAATTGTGCGGGCCGTGGGTGTGTGCAGGGTCGCCTTGCCGTTTTTGCGAACGCCAGCGGTGAGCGCCGCGCCGAGGGCGACTAACGAGTCCATATCCTGCCGGGTGCTGCCGGCGTCAGAACGGGTTTTGCGCCCGCTGCTCCAGCCGATTTTTTTAAGTTGGGCGTAAACCTTGTTCTTGCTCCAGCCGTAGAGACCGGCAAACTCTTCTATATAGATAGAGCGCTGACCGTGGCCGGCGCTGCCGAGTCGGGCCGCCAGGTCGCGCAGGGCATCGATCGTGGCCAGGTCGGCGCTGGCGCTCATTCGGGGTTGACCCCGATGAGTTGGCGGTGGAGCTCGTCGGCGCTCTTGCGGGCGAGCCTCAATGCCTTGCTGGTCATTTCCGCGTCGCCGGCCTCGTTGAACATCCGTGCCGAGAGTAGCGCCTGCCGACAGGCGTCGGCCTGATCGAGCGAGCCGTCGATGATTTGCCGCCGGGCGAGGGTCAACAACTGGTTCTGAGACAGATCCGGGGCCGGATCACCGGCTATCCGATAATTGCTGGCCTGCTCACTCACTGCCCCGCCTCCTGGTCGCCGAACAGATCCGGGTGACGCTCACGCAGTTGCAGCCAGAGGGATTCCAGGGGTATCGACTGGTCTTTTAGTGCAATGAACACCTGGTCACAGAGGTCGGCGGTCTGGGCGGTCTGCTCCAACACGCGGGCGATGGCGTCGTAATAGACTCGGCCGAGCATGTCGAAGGCCTCCTCCTCGCCACCGGTCTCGAACGGTTCGTTCTGGATGGCGTCGCGCAGCTGATCGAGCCGGGCCAGGGCCTGCAGAATGAGCGCGCCTTGCTCCTCTACCTGCGAGGCGATCTGCATGACCCGAACGGGCCAGGGCTCGGAGCGGTTGACCAGCTTGTGGTTGGCGGTGGAGAGCTCGTCGAGCTTGTCGTTTTTGTCGGCGTTAATGCGGTCCTTGGCCTCGCCGTCGGCCAGCGCATCGGCGAGCTTTTTCTCCAGGGCAGCTTTCTCGGTTGCGTGTTTGCTGGCCATGTCGTCGATCAGGTCGACAATCGCCTCCTTGTCGCCAGTGTTGAGATTAACCTCCTGCACCACGGCGTCGCGGTCGGCGTCGGGCAGTGCAGAGATTCTGCGCAGCTCGCGGTGGCCCAGCCCGATGCGGCGCATTTCGGCCAGGGTTTCTTCGCCAAAGGTGTGCAGCTCGCTGAGCTGCAAATCGACGTGCTGGCGAGACCTGCCGATGTATGTGCAGTAGTCCGCAAAAGTGCTTACGGTAAGCACTTCTCCGTTCGGCGCGATGACGGGCTGATCACCTAAGTTCTTGTATAGCTTGTTGTTTTTTATTTCAGCCAGTGCCGCTAATTCGCTTACGGTAAGCAGTTTTGCGAAGGCATGGGCCACGTGTATCTGCCCGGTAAGTTGTTGCAGGCGGTCACGGTCGGCGGTGTAACCCTGGGTGATTAGTGCCATTTGGCTATCGGGTAATAACGGGTCAGTCATTGTTAATGGCTCCTCGTAACTGATAAATAACATCTAGCGGAATACGGTCTATGTCGCGGTAACCGTCAAAGAACCCCCGATCGCGGAGAATCACCGCAACCTCTGGCATGGGAGCGTCCGGGAATATGTCGACAAGCATCAGCGACAATCGGGCAACTTCGCGCAGGCCTTCGAGTTGCAAATCGGAAAGCGCCGCTCGAATTTCCTGTGATTTCGCTGATGCCGAGAATGTGACCAGGCCAATGCCGATGGAAATCAACATCTGAAATACGAGCAGGCCAGAGGCTTCAAATTCTGTGTCGCTCATTGCCAACACCTTACGTAACGCCGCCGCTTGCGCAGCGCTCATGCCGGCACCCTCGAATAGCGCTGATTGACTTCCGCTAGCGCACCCTGGGCGCGGGCCAAGTGGCCCTCGTACGCACGGGCGATCTGCACCAACTTAGGTGTCAGCCGCCAGCGGGTGGGGTCATGCGGCAGGGTCTCGGCCAGGCCGGCGCTGCGCAGGTTGGCCAGGTCGCGGGTGATGATGCTGGCGGAGAGTTGCAGGCCGTCCGCCAGCTCACCGGGGCGAACGCCGTCTATCTCGTGGCCGGCCAGGGCCAGCATTACCCGGTAACCGCGCTGCTGGGCGGCGCAGTGGTATTTGCTATCACTCATCGTTTAACTCTCCAAAATCGAGGGCGGGGGTTTCGTGGGTCTCTACGTTGGCGCGGTGCCAGGCGAGCTGTTCCATTGCCTCGGTGAGGGCGTTCAGGGTGTCGTCGGCGCTCTCGTCGCCCTGGCTGAACTTAATCAGATGCTGCACCGCCTGGCCGCAGGCGATCTGCAGCTCGTTAACGTCGAGCGTGGCCGGGGTTTTGCCGTTGGGCAGCGGTATCAGCAGCGACCCGGCCGAGGTGGCCAGGTATTGGGTGAGGTACTGAGCGCCGCAGGTGGTTTCCAGGTTGCGAATCTGGATGGTCGGCAGCTTGCCGCTCTCCATCCATTTGTAGATGATCCAGTGGCTCGGCAGGCCCATCGCGTCGGCGATGCGCTCCACGCTCAAATTGCGGCGCTTGCTGGCGTGCTCAATCAGCAGCTCTATCGCGTGACGCACGCTGGTGGCGCGGGTCTTGTTCCAGCGCCGGCTAACCATTGGAACGGCTCCTGCCAGCCGTAAAAACGGACGTTCCAAACGCGGGTGAGTTTTGCTCTGTGCAACTCATTTGCACTGGGCTAGACTGGGTTCGAGTTGAAGGAGCGAACTGGGCGGGCCAGATCATGAGCAATTTCGTTGAGCGTTTTTTCTTGAACTTTTTCGATACGACCCGCCTCGGCGAGTTGCAGGCGGAGGTCGACGCCTTGTCGGCGGAGAACCTCGCCCTCGCGGCGGAGGACCTCAAGCTGACCGAGCAGCTGGAACATGCGAACGACACGATACGGATACGTGACCAAACTATAGAGAACCTGCAGCGGCAGCTTGATGAGCGCCAGCCCGCAGCGGGTGTAACGATTGACCCGCCCAATCGGCGATGAGGGTTTCGATTGATTAACCATTACGCAGCCTGCTGGTCGGCTTTGGCCGGGTACCACTGGGGCCAGAGGGTCTGGGGCGATAGACCGGTGATTTCCGAAATCACACTCTCGACCCTGCGATTGCGCACTTTTCCGTTGACGACGCTTGAAACGATTGACGTGTTTTTTTCCTTCCGATCGACCCTTAATCGGTTGAGAACCATTTCATATGTGTAGCCAGTCTTTGCTACAGCGGCCTTAATGTCAGCTGGGTGCATTGTTAAAAACCTGTGAATATTGGCGGGTTCAATCCATTATTTGTGAATATATTTATAAATGCAAGAAGATAATGCCAAAAAATTAGGAATTCGATTAAAAGAAGAGCTTGCCGACAGGGGTATGGCGGGACGGGCCGCTCAATTACTTGTGAAAAGCAGGAACACAATCTCGAATTGGTTCGCCAATGGGAATATTCCGGCTGCGGAACTTATGCGGCTAAAGGAAATAGGCGTGGATGTGAACTACGTCCTGACCGGTGACCGTAGTGATGATCCATTTGTGGTCAAGGAGGCCCCGGGACACTACGAACCGAGCGCTAATGATGACGGCGAGAGAGTTTCGATCGTCGAATATGACATTGATGTAGCCGCTGGGGATGGCTGCGTAGTGCTGGATGAACAGCCAGCCCGCGTGTGGCATATACGGCGCGACTGGTTAAAGCAGAAGGGATTGGAAGGACGGCGGTTGGTGACGGTTACGGCACGCGGCGATAGCATGGAACCAAACATTTCGGATGGTGACACGCTCTTTGTCGACATATCAGTCACATCGATAGATCGTGACGGTGTTTATGTTGTTGGCCTACATGATCATCTGGTTGTAAAACGGGTATCCAGGCGATTGGACAAGCCTGGATTGCGTCTCACCAGTAACAATGAGCGCTATCCGGCTGTCGATCTGGATGCCGAATCTGCTAACCAGTTAAATATAATTGGCCGTGTAGAACGCGTGATGAGAATGGAGTTGCCTTAAAGAGGGAGCAGGTGATGAAAAGGTTAATAATGGTTTTAGGGCTGATTGGTTGCTGCAGCACTGCCCATGCCAGCGGCGCATGCAACGAGCTGGAACCGGCTAACGACTTCGTCTGCAACGTCAAGGTGCGCTACGTTACCTGTTCGATGAAAGTGCAGCTCGCTCTGTTAAAGAACCAATCTGTTAATGATACCTACGCCTGCATAGAGGAAGACAAGGCGGCGGTCGAACCGCTGTATCAGTCAACCAAAATAGCGCTGCAAGGCAACGCCAGCGCTATCGCGGAACTTAAAAGCATGTACGTTTTTTGGTTGGCGAGCATGGATAAGCTGATCGCAGACCCCAACACATCAAAATTTATTTATAAGGCTACGATCGAAGCGCGGCGCGATGAGCTAAACAGCGCGGGTTACCGGCTCAAGCTGGAGGCTGAATAATGGCTAGCAAAATTTTCAATGCCCTGGTTGTCGGTGTTTTTATTTTAATGCTGGCGGGCTGTGCGATGGATTCAACCGGTATTTGGGGCGCGATGGGCGTGGTGCCGACGGATGCTGAGCGCAAAGCTACCCGGCGCCAGGCGTATGTTGCGGCGCACCCGACACTGAGCGCCGCGCGCCGAAGCGACATTTTGGCCGGAGACCTGGTGACGGGGATGACCCCCGGGGAGGCAGTTGCTTCCTGGGGGCAGCCGTATAAGGTTAATAGCTCCGGCGGGCGGTACGGAGCGCGGGAACAGTGGTTATACGGCTTTCGTGATCCCTATCGATATAGCCGCTGGATCACGACGCACTACATCTATTTTGAAGACGGCGAGCTGAGTTCCTGGCAGCGGGTTGGCCGGTGATGATGGCGGGGTTTTTTGGGGTGGTTGGGGCGTTTGGCTGGTACCTGTCGATACGGGCGCGCAGCTGGTGGGGGCACGGGTAAGGTGGCGACTTTGCGCCAGCTAGTGATATTGGGCGGGTGCTGGCTGATACCGCTTGCTCTGCCCGCCGCTGAATTTGAAAACCACTGCCAGGATGCTGGCACCAATGCGGTCTGGGACCGCATGGTGCACGAGAACGCCGGCGATTTTGAGGTTCGTCACCTGCGGGATTTTAGGGCGGCGTTGTGCCGGCAAATCAACGCCGGTGAGCTGCCAATCGAAGAAGGCATTAAGCGGTTTGAAGCCCAGCGCCGGGACGTGATTGCCGATCGGCTGCCGTCTGCCTGATTACCAGAGAATATTAATAAAAGGGAGTTTTGGAATGGCAGATAAAAAGGGATTTACTGTGCACTTTTACACCGCCAGACTGATAGAGGCAGACGAGCCGGTTTTAATGGCTGATTGGCTGAGCCGATTGGTAGCAGCCGGAGGCGCGCCGGTTATTCGGCTTCAGGCAACGGATTATGAAATCAGAGATTTGAACGAATCGAGTACTAAGGCGGTCTATCAGGGGGTATTTGCAAAAATTCGCACCGATGATGCGCCGCATATCCGAGCCGGTGATGGTGGGGAACGGGACATTGAAATGGGGCGCGATGAGGGGCTGATCGAGAAAAATCATTTCCTTTTTTATCGCCGATATAACCTGCTCGTTTTTCAGGCCAACGGCCACGGTAGCCGAGTAGGCCGAGTGCAAGATTACTTTTCTGCGTTGCTGGGTGGACAGGCTTTTTTTGACCCTGTTTTGCAGGAAGAGTCTATGCAACGATTGCTGGCGGATACTGATCATTCGGTAAAAACGGAACTGACTTTCAGCAAACCAACTAACACTGACTGGTATCCAGACCATGATTTCAGTAAAGAGTTAATGGCTATGATGAACTCGGGCGGCGCTGAATCCGTGACCATGACGTTTAGCGCGAGACGCCCGTATGAAAAAAGGGGTTTTTTAAACGAGGCCATCCGACCGGCGATTCGAGAACTAATTAATTATGGCGATGTTAGGAAAGCGAAGGTGTATTTCGAGTCCGACCACGGCGACTGGCATGATATTGACCTTATTGCTGATAGAATTACCGCGTATATCGTAGTAAAAATGGATGGGCGTTACCCCAACTCAAGAGCCATGTATGGGGCTCTGCGGGAGGCATACAGTGAACATGATGAGCAGTTTGCAGCGATCTTCGGCGCCCGTGAAAACAACCGGATTCGTTAACGCGGCTGTGTCGCTCGCCGTCCTGGCCGCCATGCTGATCCGCTTGCCCAGCGTGATCCCTAACCAGCTCGTCGGTATTGCAACAATATTGGCCGAAGTAACCACTGGGCTGATGGGCTTTATGATCGCTGCAATGGCGATTTTGCTGACACTCGGCGATTCCAGTTTCATCCAGAATCTACGCAAGACGGGCCATTTCAAGGTGCTGCTGCGCGGGATGCTCCACGCGACACTAAGCTGTTTTGTTGCGTTGGTAATCATGATTGTTTGCCTGCTGGCACCAGCAACTTACCTGGCGCTCGGCCTTGCCATCGGCGTGAGCGTGCTAGCGCTCGGGCTCTTGTTCATTTTGCAGGCGGGTGGCCGCTTTGCGGCAATCCTGGATCATCTGCATTAGCGACGGCGCTTTCGGGCACAAGATTTCGCGCTGATGTATGCGTGAGAAATCAACGCTGCAAACTTAGCCTGGCTAAATCTATTCCGGCTTTCTCGCCTGGCGCACCCCGCGCCGAATAACTAAACCACTTTTTTTAGTCCCCGCTCCGCGGGTCTTTATGGTGTGGCTCTGACTCATTTTGTTCAGGGCTTTTCATGTTTGATATTGCAAAAATTGCGGCAGAGCTGACCCACGGCACGGGGATTCCGCCCGGGTTGGTGGGGGCTATCTGCCTGGTGGAATCGGGGGGCGATCCCTGGGCGTGGAACCCGGAGCCGCGTTACCGGTATCTGGTGGATGCGACCACGGGCAAGCCGTTTCGGCGATTAACCCAGGCCGAGGGGCGCAGCGAGCAGCCAGCGGCGGATTTTCCGAGTATGCCGGGGCTGGCCGATGACCGCGACGCCGAATGGTGGGGCCAACAGGCCAGCTGGGGGCCGATGCAGGTGATGGGCGCGGTGGCGCGGGAGTATGGCTTTGAACATCACTTCCCGCGGTTGTGTGATCCCAAGATTGGCGTCGCCTACGGCGTTTTGCATTTGCAGCGGTTGCGGCAACGGTACAACACCTGGAGTTCGGTGATTGCCGCCTACAACGCGGGCAGCGCTCGGTTTGCTGACAACGGTGAGTTTGTTAACCAGGCCTATGTGGACAAGGTGCGCGAATACTGGCCGGTGCACGAGGGGACGCAGTGAGCCGCGTCATCGGGGTTAACGGTATTCGTACCGACGGCGGCGGCAGTACGGATCGGCTGCTCCAGCGGCTGGGCAGCGGCATGACTGTTTTCGATTTTAACTATGACCGGGTGAACGTGCTCACCGCCCGGTCGCGGCGGCGCCAGCGGCGCATTGGCCGCCAGCTTTATGACCTGACCCGCGCCGGTGATCACGTGGTGGCCCACAGTTACGGCGCGCTCGTGGTGTTGCGGGCGATGGAGGCCGGGGCGCAGTTTGGGGCGGTTTTTTTGTTCGGTCCGGCAATGGGCCAGCGGGAGTACTTCCCGGCCAAGGGGGCGCGGCAGATTCACATTATTAGTAACCCGGCCGACCGGGCGATTGGGCTGGGAGCGCTGCTTTACCGCCACGATTTTGGCCGCATGGGCCGCGATGGTTACCAGGGGCCGCCGGACGATCGCGTGGTTGATTTTCGTACCCGCGACGAGGGCGCGGATCACGGCCCGCTGCACCATTCCGACTATTTTCTGGGCGCCAGTCTGAACGGCTGGGCGCAGTACGTGGCGCGGCATATCCGGATTATGGGCGATGGATGACCTCGACCGGGCGAAGGATTTGGAAATGCGCCAGCGGGCCGATGCGCTGGCGGCGCAACAGCGCCGGGCGCAAATCACTGATGAGCCGCTGATGGTTAATGGCCAGCGCCTCTGTTTGGACTGTGAGGAGGTGATCCCCGCTGAGCGGCTGGCGGTACAACCGGAATCGGTGCGCTGCGTGCCGTGTAAATCAATTCACGAACGGGGGCAAGGCTGATGGATGTGGGCGCAATGATCGGGGGTTTTGTCGCCGTGGTAACGCTGCTGATCGGGTTGATGAAGTTTTTATCGGCCCAGGTGGAATCAAAACTGGCGTCCCGCGACGAAGAGCAGGACAAACAGTTGACGAGCCACGGCGTGGATATTGCGGCGATCAAAACCACGCTGGCCGATACCCGCACCGAGCTGCACCGGGATTACGTGCACCGGGATCAGCTCACCGAACTGCAGCACAAAATAGACCGGGATTTTGTCAGCACTTTTGGCCGGCTCGACGGTCTGTCGCGGGATCTGAACCAACTAATTGGTCGACTGGCGGAGCGTTACGGGATGCCCGGCAGCGGTGGCCACGGTGAATAAACAGAGCAGTTACCGCAACCGGCTCCGACGGCTGCGGCTGTTGCAGTCGCTGTACCTGGCCTACCCGGACCCGCTGGGCGAGGGGCTGCTGCTGGAGTTCGCCAAAGAGGACCCGGAGTTAAGCCCCGGCACCACGCAGGTGCGGCGCTCGTTGCAGTACCTGCACGATATCGGCTTTGCCGAGATACTCAGCAAAACGTCGCCCGATGGCGGCGAGCTGTGGGTGGCCAAGGCGACGCCAGCCGGGGTGGATTATCTGGAGGGTGACGACCCCGGTCTGCCGGGTATTCGCCACCCGAGCGAATTTTTAACCGGCGGGCGCGGCTAGTGCCGGGGCGTAGCAAGGTGGGCGCGTTACCGGCGGACGCCCGCAGTTGGCTGGATGGCGAGCTGGTAAAACGCCAGTTTGCTGACTATGAGGAGTTGGCTGCCCTGCTCGCCGAGCAGGGATTTGAGATCAGTAAATCGGCCGTGCACCGCTACGGCGAAAAGCTGGAACGCAAGCTGGCCCGAATCGCTGCCAGCACCGACGCCGCCAAGGCGATCGCCGCGACCACGCCGGATGCCGAGGACGCCCGCAGCGCCGCCCTGATTGGCCTGACCCAGACCGAGCTGTTTGATGTGCTGCTGACGCTCCAGGAGTCCACCGAGGCTGACGCGCCGACCCGGGTAAAGCTGCTGGCCCGTGCCGCCACCAGCGTGGCCCGGCTGACCCGCGCCAGTGCGGCGCAAAAACGATTTGCCGATGAAGTGCGGGAGCGGCTTAACCAACAGAAATCAGCGGCGGCAGACAAGGTGGCGGCGCTGGGTAAAAAGGCCGGGCTGAGTCCGGAGGTGGCTAACCAGATTCGGGCGCAGATTCTGGGCATCGAGATCGACACCTAACCGATGGCCGATTTAGTCATTGACCTGACCGACGAGCTGCGCGACGAGTGTCTGGAACTGGTTGAGGATCAGCAGCGAAAACGCGAAACCCGGCACCTCGACGGCGCGGAAGTGCCCGCGATTTTGCTGCCGTATCAGATCCGCTGGCACGAGGATAAATCGCCGGTTCGCGTTGGCGAAAAAGGCCGACGAATTGGGTTTAGCTGGGGCGCGATGGCGGCGGAGGCAACGCTTGAAGCGGCCGAGCAGGACGGCATGGATCAGTTCTATGTGGGCTACAACCTGCCGATGGCGGCCGAGTTTATTGGCGACTGCGCTTTTTTTGCCCGGGCGTTCGGCCTGGCAGCGGGCGCCATTGATGTGGGCCTTGAGCATGCGGTGATCAATAACGAGCGGCGGGATATCGTCAAGTTCTCGATCACCTTTTCCTCCGGTTTCAAGATCGAGGCACTCTCGAGCAACCCGCACAATTTTCGCGGCCGCCAGGGCCACGCCCGGATTGATGAGGCGGCTTTTCATAGTGACCTGGCGGAGCTGATTAAGGCGGCGATGGCGTTTCTGATCTGGGGCGGCCGGGTCGATATCGTCAGCACTCACAACGGCGTGGACAACCCGTTCAATCTGCTAATTCGTGAGATCCGCGCCGGCAAACTTAACTACTCGCTGCACAAAAACGATTTTGACCGGGCGCTGGCAGACGGGTTTTATAAGCGGATCTGCCTGGTGCAGAAAAAAGAGTGGTCGCCGCAGGCCGAGGCCGAGTTCAGGGCGCATATCGTTGAGCAGTACGGCGACGGTGCCGACGAGGAACTGTTCTGTATTCCCGCCCAGGGCAGCGGCACATATTTTCCGCGAACCATTATCGAGCAGTGCCAGGACGGCGCTATTCCAACCGTCCGGTTTACTAAACCGAACGAATGGGTACTGGATGACGGGCGCCTGACAGAAACCGACCGGTGGATAGCCGACAACCTGAAACCCCTGGTCGACAACATGCCGGGCCTGCGCACGGTGCTCGGGCAGG
>Ga0209273_10003422_pt1 | contig 10961 bp, 11 predicted proteins | sample tdAd471_FD_187126 | JGI IMG/M metagenome (GOLD analysis project Ga0209273, IMG submission 187126) | Marine sediment microbial communities from the Atlantic coast under amendment with organic carbon and nitrate - tdAd47.1 (SPAdes)... | ecosystem: Environmental > Aquatic > Marine > Coastal >...
GGTCAGTTTCCTACGGATCGTGGGGGCCGGGATCCGACAGGATTGGGATTCGTTCCTTGCTCTGGGTAAAATACTCGCCACGTAGACCGGGGGTGACAACCCAGTCACCCCGGCGCATCACATTCTGCACGAAGAAGGAGCCGGCGGTCGCATAGTATTCGACGATCCGGGAGCGGGCACCACGATTGCTTTCACTGAGCACTTCGCCGGGGTTCCCCTCGCCACGGTTATCGTCCAGAGAGTGGCGCTCGGCGCGCAAACCCCATTGCAACAGATGGTTGATCTGCCCGGTGCGAAAGCCACCCAGTTCCATGCGGGTCTCGGCACCATGCGTCCGATAGTGTCGGTCCCGGCTGACCATCACTCCCTGTTCACCGGGAATGAAACGGTCGTCCTCATCCTCGTAGACGAAATCGGGTAGTGCGCCGACCAGCACACCTTCCGGATCGACCGTGAAGCGCGGCCGATCGAGATCGGTGGTAAAGGCCCGCGAGGAAATTCTGAAGCGTTCGTTTACATCGAGCTCATGCGCCACATCGAACTTACGATAATCGACAGCAATGGTATTGTGTTCCTGACCGAAACGTCCCAGCTTGCGGTGCGGCGCGACGTCAAATTCCACCGGGCTCAGGTTACTCTCATCATAATGGGAGCGCTCCCGGAAATACGTATAGGAAAGATCGATCTGCTGCCGATCATCGAGTTGCCACTCAACCGCGCCGTAAAAATCATCATACTGGTGATCCTCGACATCGAATACCCCATCAGCATTCATGCCGGTATAGGCAAACACCAGGCCCACTTCGCCTTGCGTGCGGGTGTGCAGGAAATGGCGTTTGTTGGCATTAAGATTGCCGACTCCAACTTCCAGTGTGGTTTCCGGGGTCACGGTCGCCCGTCGATTGCGGAAGTTGATAATGCCGTGGTTGTTGAGTGGACCGTGGAGGATCTGGCCGTTGGCCCGCAGCACCTCGACCCGCTCGAGCCGCTCCATGGGTGGTGTGTAGTGGGCACTGGAATCCAGATAGGCAGATGCATTGATGGGGGTACCGTCTTCCAACAGCAGCACCTTACGGGAGCGTCGCGGCGGCGCACCCCGGACACCGATCCCGGCTCTTCGGCCCAGAGCATCGTCATCGATAGTGCGGATGCCGGGTACAAAGTCAAAGGCGTCATGCAGGGAGTAAGGCCTGAGCCGACTCACTTCCTCGGCGCTCAGAATCGACGCCGCACCCGGGGCAGCACCGATCTCCGCCGGCAGTACCGCCCGGACATCGATTATCGGCAGGTTTGCATCAGGCGTCCGCTGCTGGGCGACGCTGCCGCTGGCAACCAGGCCGGCCGCAATACCGGCAACGGCTGCGGCCAGGTGACGAGTTTTGCGCATAGGAACGTTCCCCAGAAAAGATTCGGTCCGAGGCGCGCATGGTAATCAGCTCCCGCGGTGGCGACCAGGGAAGCTGTCATGAATCCTTCGGGAAATTTTCCCGTCCCTGGCGAACCGGCATAGGCGAATTCAGACTGTCACCAGCCCTTCACTGATCGCCAGTCGCATCAACTCCTGTGTATTATTCACCTGCAGCTTATCCTTGATCTGGGTGAGATAATTCGACACCGTTTTCGGCGTCAGGGACAGCTCTCCCGCGATACTTTCCACACTGTAGGCCTCGACGAACAGGCACAGGATCTGGAATTCGCGGCTGGACAAAGGCATGAACCGGGAGCCGGCACTGCGGGTCTGGTGGATCACCAGCGTCTGGGCGACCCGGGCGTCGATATAGACCTCCCCGGCTGCAACCTGACGCAGAGCCGCCACGAGAGTCTCTGGGGAACTGTTCTTGCTGATATAGCCATCAATGCCAATTTGCAGGACGTGCTCGACGAAGGCCGCATTCTCATGCATGGTGAACACCAACAGCCGGGTAGCGGGCGACACTGTCCGCATCTGGCGAATAGCCTCGATACCACCCATACCTGGCATTGCCAGATCTATCACCATGATGTCCGGGTTTACGGACCTTACCTGCTCCAGGGCCTCTTCACCGCAGGTGGCTTCTGCCACCACCGCCATGTCATCAATGCTTTCCAGCAGGAAACGATAACCGGCCCGCACGACGGCGTGATCGTCCACCAGCATGATACGAATCGGGTTGCCGTGTTCAGTCATTTTTCTCGCTCATCCGTCTGTGTGCCCATGCAGCCGCACCTGCAGGCGGACTCCTTCGCCCGGTGAGCTGCTCAGCCTGAATTCCCCTCCCAGCGCTTCCACCCTTTCGCGCATCCCCTTCAGCCCCATGCCCCAGCGCGTTGCATCAGGATTGAAACCGCGGCCATCGTCACGAATATCCAGCAAGACCGCCCCGTCACCGTCGACCTTGAGTGTCACGTCGACAGTCTGGGCTCCAGCGTGACGGGCGCTATTGGTCAGGGCTTCCTGCACTATCCGGTAGAGATGAATGCGCTGGTCATCATTCAACCTGCTGCCCCCCAGCGAAGCGCGAAAGCGGCAGAAAGCCCGCTGATGGTGTGCATTCCAGTCATCCACCATGTGCTGCACTGCCGGTACCAGGCCCAGTTCATCCAGATTCGCCGGTCTCAGCCGCCCCATCATGTTGCGTACCCGGTCACTGATCTGCGAGGAAATGGCCTCTATACGATCAAGCCCGTCCCGCAAGACCCCGGAATCTCCTCTCACCGAGTTTCGAAGCGACAAGGCAATGGCCTTGATGGCGCTGATAGACTGGCCCATCTCGTCGTGAAGTTCCTGGGACAGATGGCGCCGTTCCTCCTCCTGGATTTTCAGTGACCGCCTGGCGAGACGATCATTTTCCGCCTTGCTCTCGTGCAGCACGGCAGTGAGGCGATCCAGGGTGTCGGCGATCAGCCGTAACTCGGGCAGCATGGCGGTGTCATGCCCCACATCACCGGACAATCTGCCCTGCTCTACCTCTGCCAGCCGCGCAACGATATTGCCTACCGGTTTCAACCAATGACCGATAGTATAGAAAAGACAGCCATTGAGCAGTAGTAATACCACCAGCAGGATGGTCAGAGTGCGGCGACTTTCCAGCCAGACCTCCTCGATTTCATCAGCCGGGTTGGTCGTAACCAGGATTTCGATATCAGCTGCTGGCAGCCCATGGCGATACTGAATAGATAAGGGTCGTACCAGGCTCTCGAACCAGCCGGGCACGCTGGTCGTTGCCTCAATTGCCGGAGCGGGCGGCGGCATGCCTGGACCTAGCACCTGGATGTCGAGGTGACGCACATCGTCAATTTCGCGCAATGCCTGGAGCAGGGCAGCCGACTGACCCGTACTGGCGGCAGGAATCAAACTCTGCAGCAGTTGGTAAGCAAGTCGGGCGGTGGACTCCACCTCGCCGCTGACCCGGCTCTTGGCGTTGCTGATCTGGAAGCTCACACCAAGCACCATGCCGGTGAAAAAGACAAGGCTGATAAAGAGACTCAGTCGGGCTCGCAGACTCATGCTGCCTCCATGTGGTCTGTCGCGTGGATAGAGTGTATGGATAACGGTTGGCGACGTTAACAGGCCCGCAGCCGGAAAACCAGCCCGGAATCTGCGGCACGGACGAATAGGGTAGCGGACGAATAGGGTTGAGTAGAGAGCAGGCTTTCGCCTGCCCTCCCTCATCAAACCGTGCATGCGATTTTCCCGCACACGGCTTTCCGATGTTCTTCATACCACGGCATGCGCCGATCTCCAGCCGGCTTTCATTGGGGGTTAATATAGCCCGTAGCGCTTATATAAATCCCGGGACGGGAAGCGGACAAAACCCGTCCCACCATTCACTGGAGGCGGCCGACATCGTACAGCAGTTCATCACCGAGCATCAGGACATGGAATCCAAGCTTCGAGGTAAGTTGCTGCAGGCAGCCAATGGCCTGTTTCGCTCTGTGCGAAGTCCGGATTGACTCCCGGTTAAGACCCCCCCCCGCAGGTTGGACTACGCTGACAGTGTCACCCGGTCGAAAAGGACTTCGACGTGCCACTGTCAGCTCCCTCGCTCGACGGTCTCCTCGTTGCCGGATCCCCGCCCAGCTACCGACGCCACCAGCCAGAAACGACACTGCTCTACCGGCTCGTCGAGCAGCATTACCCCGCGTTCCTCGCCAATTTGGAAACCGAAGGCAGAGCGTTGCCTGATTACGTGCAGCAGGAGCTCACCGACTACCTGAAGTGCGGCCGGCTGGAACAGGGATTTCTGCGGGTACGCTGCGAAAGCTGCCACCACGAGAAGCTGGTAGCTTTCTCCTGTAAGAGAAGAGGTTTTTGCCCGAGTTGCGGCGCCCGCCGCATGGTGGAAAGCGCCGCCCTGCTGGTGGACGAAGTACTGCCGCTCAGACCGATCCGCCAGTGGGTGCTCACGGTCCCGTTCCCGCTGCGCTTCCTGTTTGCCGCCTACCCGGAGCTGATGAGCCGGGTGCTGGGTATCGTCACCCGGGCGATCTCCACCCACCTGGCCCAGCAGGCCGGATTGTCCAGCAAAGAAGCCCCCACCGGGGCGGTCACCCTGATCCAGCGCTTCGGATCTGCGCTCAACCTGAACATACATTTCCACATGTTGTTTCTGGACGGAGTCTATGTTCAGGACCCCAATGGCGAATACGGCTTCCGCCACCCACCCCCCCAACCGTCGAGCAGCTTCACAGCCTGCTGCAGTGCATCAGCCAGCGGGTGGCCCGCTTCCTGGAGCGGCGGGGTATCCTGGAGCGGGATGAGGACAACAGCTACCTGACACTGGACGGCCTGGAGGAAGACCCGCTCCAGGACATTCACAGCCATTCGGTCACCTACCGGGTAGCCATTGGGCCTCAGAAGGGCAGCAAGGTGTTCACCTTACAGACTATTCCGCCACAACCGGATGAAGCACCGGGTAACACCCGGGTGGCGAATCTCAATGGGTTCAGCCTGCATGCCGGGGTTGCTGCCCGGGCTGATCAGCGCAAGAAGTTGGAACGACTGTGCCGTTACATCGCCCGGCCTGCCATCGCCGAGCAGCGTCTGTCATTCACCCCCACCGGCAAGGTGCGCTATGAGCTGAAGACCCCGTTTCGCAACGGCACTACCCATATGATCTTCGAGTCCCTCGACTTTATGGTGCGACTGGCTGTGCTGGAACCCAAGCACCGAGCCAACCTCACTCGCTTTCATGGGGTATCCTCAGTGTACCCCATTTTTTATACCTCAGCAGTTCATAATCACCTGGGCTTGACCTGATAACAGATGTCCGCTTCTAATGGGAGCAGACACGAGAAGAATAAAGTCAAATAGGACCGCTGCTGGCCGAAAGCGGTAGTAGGTTCACAAAACACGTAGTACCGATTAGAACCCAAAACGGTAGTAGTTACGGGCACGGGCGACGTCCGCTGTTGCGATATTAACCTTATGATTCCGTTGCATTTTGTTAAGGAATATTGGGCTCAATAAGAGGACTACATTTCATGATCCTCAGTCCGCTGAAATTATTAGTGGTATTTGATAACTACTTTTATGACATACTATAAAATGCAGACGAGAGCTAATAACAATCACATTATGCTAGGAAAATAGCTACAGAGATTCCGCAAAGCCGACATTCAATTCCTTAATTTCTACTACTGAAATCGGCTTATGCGCGGACACTAAATATTAGCTATTTCAAATTTCCGAAAGTAGATATTATTGTGATGTCTCAATTACATAATCCACTATATCCAATCCCCCGGCTGCTGACGCTGGTAGCGGGGTGTCGTTCCGGCAGACAAAAACCCGCCCGGCGAGGTGGCTGGCAACGGCACGTCGAGTTCCTTTTCGACAGGCTGACAATGCCAGTGTAGACCAGCGCCAGGCCTACAGCGTCATTGATTGTCTTTTCAGGGCAGCGGCAACGCGCCTCGTCAGGCGGCCGCCGGCAGGTGACACATGTAAATAACAGTGAAAATTGTCTACCTAAGTCGAGATTTTCATAATCTCCCCATGTATGGCTTCTATGCTAAGGTAGCTCCACTGTAGAATCACAGATTAGAAATCAAAGCATAGAAATTAAACTTGCATGGATCATTCGCATGAGAAGAATACTAATATTCTTAGGCGTCGTATACTCATCTCAATTGTTAGCTCAAGCACAATCCCCTTCGCTTGAAGACTTTAATAGGTTGCTCGATTTTGGCGAAACAAATTTCCCCGATTTGCTTTCACCGAGCACAGGAACGAATCGAGCTGAGGTAATAGGTTCATCCTGGTTCTATCGCGACTATGGGTATCTGACACCCATTCAGGGTGGCACCGGACTAGTCATTGCAGTAAGTATTTCAGGAGGCGGTGGCTTTAGCCCTGGTGACGTTTATGCGATAGGTGGTGCGTATGGAACTGAACTCGTCCTTGTTGACACTCTCAGCAATTTGCTAACGCTGGTACCCGACTCTCCTGTACCAGAAACCACAGACACAGGGGAAATAGGAAACGGCGACCTTATTATAGAATACAAAGCCCCCAATGAGATCTACCATTTCTTAGACTCTCCGAACCAGGCAGCATACTTATACTCCGAATCTTCACTTTCAGAAATTGAGAGTGGTAATCGTATGATCCCCCCCGATATTTCGATATCTTCCGAGTTTAGTGACGGTCAATCTACCGAAGAATTTATTGAATCTTTTCGAAATGGTTGGTTTGAGAATTATGAAGATGTAAGTGTAGTAAACATCAACGGATATGATGTGTGGGTTGCGGACGATGGGCGATCTACTTCACCAGTTTCTCCTGAATTAGCAGCGTTTGTGCAAGTTGGGGGTTACACTGTTGTAATTACGAGTCATTATTCTGCGTCATCATACTTTGATGAAGTAATGGAACGATTGAACTTTGTCATGCGGGAGTCTACTGATGATTAGAGTTATCACATCGCTAGTTATTGTCTTGCAAACGAGTATTACAGTCGCAGCGGAGTTTTACTTCCCAGTTGGTAATCCCGACTATCGACCCCAACAGCCTGGAAAGCAAAACAATAACGGCTTCTATATAACACGGAAATTCAATTGGGAGGGCCACACTGGTATAGACCTTTCAGATAATTCGGAAGGTGGTGAAGTAAGAGCTATTACTGATGGAACTGTTGTTATAATTTGTAAGGCAGGTGATTCGGCAAACCAGAATGAGTGTTCAGGTTTCGGTAATGTAATCCTAATAAAGCACGACCTTTCAGATGGCACATACTATTCTTTGTACGCGCATTTGAAACAAGGAAGCATATTAGTTGAGAATGGCCACGTTGATGCGGGGGACAAGATCGCAGAGGTGAATTGCACAGGCTATACGATTTCGTCACAAGGAAATGGCTTCTGCGAAAGTAATGGAGGTACTGGCTCACATCTACACTGAGACTGTTCGATATTCTGTGTCAAAGTAAAAACGCCCCATTTATCTGATCACAGATCCAGCGCACCATCAAGCCTTCCTTCGAAAAATATAGCCAGCTGCGACAGCGTCAGGTTCCAGTTTTGAATTGGCATCGTCCACTTCTTGCTCGCATTCTGAATCCCCAGGTACAGTAATTTGAGTAGGCTATTGTCATTTGGAAAGCCGCCCTTGGTTTTCGTCAGTTTGCGAAACTGGCGATGCACCGCTTCAATTGAGTTGGTTGTATATATCACTTTTCGAATGGCTTCAGGGTAGCGAAAATAAACCGACAAGTGCTCCCACTTTTCCCGCCACGACTTGATTACGATTGGATATTGATCCCCCCAAATTTTCTCGAGCTCATCCAGGGCGGATTCAGCAGCCTCTTTATTTAGCGCTTGATAGACGCGCTTGAGATCAACCAGGAACGCCTTTTGATGCTTGGAGCCAACGTAACGCAGTGAATTCCGAATTTGATGGACAATGCAGAGCTGGACCTCTGTTTTTGGGTAGATTGACTGAATCGCCTCAGGGAAGCCCTTCAAACCATCAACAGAGGCGATAAGGACATCCTCTACACCGCGGTTCTGTAAATCACTGAGCACACCAAGCCAGAAATTAGCGCCTTCGCTTTCGGACAAATACAGCCCCAGCACTTCTTTCTTACCTTCCAAATTGAGCCCCAGCACCGTATAAACAGCTCGGCTTTCGTAATGGCCCTGGGCACGGACTTTGTAGTGGATGGCATCTAGCCAGATAAACGGATAATGGGAATCTAATGGCCTTTGTTGCCAGTCTTTGACGGTATCGATGATCTTATCGGTAATCGCGCTGATAGCCGCTGTGGAGACCGATATGCCGTAGATCTCAGCCACATGCTCACTGATGTCAGAATAGCTTAGCCCGCGGCCATACATCGACAGGATCTTACTCTCAATTTCATCACTGACGCTGGTTTGATGCTTTTTGACAATTTGAGGCTCGAAAGTTCCGGCGCGATCACGGGGAGTATCAAGGTCAATGCGGCCTTCGCTGGTTTTTAGAGTCTTATTTGTTTTGCCATTCTTACGGTTTGGCAGTACATCGTCAGCGAGGTGGCTATCTAATTCCGCTTCCAAAGCCGCTTCAGTGAGCTGCTTTATCAATGGGGCTAAAACGCCGTCCTTACCACTAACCGACTGTCCTGATTGAATTGCCTTTAAGGCTTTATCGAAATCGAATTTCTCTGTCATAATCAATTCTCCATACAGCATTATGCTGCAAGTTAAAGAATTGACACAGAATTTCTAACACTCCCTGCCGGTAGGGTGTTCTCGCCCGATCCTCGAGACCTTGAAGGCCTCACTCCTTATACCGGTTAAAGATCTTATAGCCTGTATTGCGGGATATTCCGAACTCACGGCACACAGAGGCCATCTTTTCACCATCAAGCAGACGGGCCACGAATCTCAGTCTTTCATCCATACGATTACACTCTTTCCAAGGCATCTGGGTGGCTCCCAAATGCTGAAATGTGTAACCTATGTCTCCGGAATATTCTGTAACCTATGTGTCAGGAAGGACAGCGGGTCCATTCCGGGGACATAGGTAACACTTCATACCGGAGACATGGGTAACACGTTTGGACTCTTCCCCATAAACGGGAGATGGGTATTCATGCTCACCGGATTGATTATCCCATCCCACCCGCAGTGGGTCGGCACTCTCAATCAATAATTCTCGAATGGCGTCCACGATCAGGAGCAAGTCCTGTTCCAGGCTACTCCAGCGGGTCATTTTTCAGGTCCCAGCCGAAATGACACTGACGTTTTCCCGCTGCCAATAGTGTTTGCTTCAGTCACTATTGACGTCTCAATCCATTCAACAGTTGTCTCCGGAATCAGTGCTTGTCAATTTCCTGGCCTGCTTCGCGCTGTCGCTATCCAGCGCCTCGCCAGTTCCTGGTACTCATGCCAGGCTATCCAGGTTGATTCTGCCCAGGCACGCACTTTTATTGCGTACTCTTCCGGAGTTGCTGCCTCATGGATGCAGATAATAGTCAGGGATCCCCGTTGTCCCGGTGGCGGATTATCTGGACGGTCAATTTTCCCGGGACCGTTCAGCCAACGCTGAACTGTCCTGTTGGTCAACGCTACATTCTCCTCTTCAAGAGCGGCACAGACGCCCGTCAGGTGCGCGGCGTAGGACTTGGCCGAGCGCATGTACTCGGATGGATGTTGAAGCGAATAGACATCCACGGTCAGGCGGTGGTTCCGGGCGTAGCGATAATCACTGAATTCTCTGGCCAGTACCGCGTGGAACAGTTCCTGGCATCCGCTGCGTCCGCCATCCACTGTCGCGCCGCAATCGGGGCATGGACCAGTGAATTTTTCCGGGGGTGAAGCCATATTGTTGAAACTGTAACTCTGCCAATGGGTTATAAACGCGATCCCGAAGGCCCTGTGTGTTATGTCGAAAGACTTTTTCCTTCTTCAGGCACAGAATCGGCAATAACATCCCACTGACTTGTCGAGAGGAGCAGGGAAGGGTGATACCACGCCGGCTAAAGATTTTCTTCCAGCCTTTTTATGCGCTGCGCCAGTTCTTCGTGGCCGGCCGATTCCATCTTCGATCGCACTGCGTCAAAATCCTCCCTTTCCCGATTTTGACTGACCTTGGATTTGGCAACGGTCCTTTCCACCGTTATGGCAAAAGGAGCTATTTTACCCAGCATTTCCTGGATGAAATCAGCCGGTGCATCGGCCATTTTCCAGGCATCGGGTCCGTTTGCGCGGCGCTCAAAATGCGTAGTGAGTTTACCGACAACGGCTGTCTTTTCTTTTTTACTCATCAGGAAACTGACCTGGCCGTGAATATGGACGACCTGGTAATTCCAGGTGGGAACATGGCGATGATGCCGGATTTTACCAGGATACCAGTTAGGTGAAACATAGCTGCACTGGCCATTGAATATCGCCAGCACGGAGTCTCCATCGTGCAACTTGTCCAGCGCGTCACTGTCCGCGGCGAAGTGTCCTATCAGGCGCCTTTCCCCGTCAAAAATAAGCGGTATATGCTGAGCGTCGACGCCGGACGGCGTGCTGTAGACGATTGTCGCCAGGGGGTGTGCTGACACGATACGGCGGATTTCATCGTCGTCGCATTCGTCAAAATGAGCAGGCAGGTACATTGCTGGTTCCCGGGGAAAAATATAGAGGTTTCAGGTCAGGAGAAGAGACTTCAAGGCAACCTGTCTGGAAAGGCTCGCCGAAGCACTGGCGCATCGGCTATCCAGTTCGATTATGCGGACCGGCCACGGACCTGCGTTGGCAAGGTCACCGAGATTATCCTCTCGCGGATTGAGTCATGACGGGTCAGGGTGTGACACCGGGCGCTATTCATGCAGCACGATACAGTCAGGCCCTGCCGATGGCCTTCTTCATGACCAGCACCATGCCGTAAATCAATTCTCCCACTGCCGGCAGCCGATAGATTTTCGAGATCATCATTTTCTTTCTTGACCGGGTCGCTGCGACCCGCGGCGATTCCTTTTTCAGGTGGAAAGTCGCCAAGAGCTCACCGA
>Ga0209273_10003423_pt1 | contig 10956 bp, 8 predicted proteins | sample tdAd471_FD_187126 | JGI IMG/M metagenome (GOLD analysis project Ga0209273, IMG submission 187126) | Marine sediment microbial communities from the Atlantic coast under amendment with organic carbon and nitrate - tdAd47.1 (SPAdes)... | ecosystem: Environmental > Aquatic > Marine > Coastal >...
CTGCATCCAAATCACAAAGCCAATGGTCAGCGTCCCGACAATTGTGAATATCCATGGAAGGACGCATCGGCCCTTGTCCACGCTCCGGCCAACCACCAGTTTCCAGGACTGCATCTGCTTTCAGCAGCTTCTGGAAAGACACTCTTGAAGATCATTCGTCTCGCGATTGATGAATTGCTGAAGTGATACACCTGCACCCTCAGTATGAACATACACAAAAAAAAGGGTCGTCGTTCATAGTGCTGAACTATTCTGTTTCGAGGAACGAAGGCATGACTCCGACATTATCAGAACTCTCCCGTCGCTCGTTTCTGCGCGCGTCCGGTGTCGCTGTGGCTCTGCCGGGATTGCTGGCAACGCGACGGGCGATGGCGGCGGGTGATGCTTCGACGGGTGACGCTCGGCGGATGATTGCGATTTGTGCTCCGCTGGGGATTCATACGCCGAATCTGTTTCCGCAGACCGCCGGGCGGGATTACGAGGTGACGAAGTATCTCGAACCGCTGCAGGAAACGCGGGACAAGGTCTCGGTCATCTCGGGGCTGATGCACCCGATGGTCGATGGTGGGCACTCGGCGGAGAAGAGTTACCTGACCGGGGCTCCGCATCCGGGACAGCCGAGTTTTCGGAATACGATCTCGGTCGACCAGTTCGCAGCCGAGCGGCTCGGGCATCTGACGCGGTTTCCGTTTCTGTCACTGTCAGCCGGTTACGGCGGGATCTCCTACACGCGGTCAGGCGTGCAGATTCCGTCCGAGTCGCGACCGTCACGCGTGTTCGCCACGCTGTTCTTGGAAGGCTCGGCCCAGGAAAAGGCCAATCAGATGCGGCGGATCAAGGACGGCCAGAGCATCCTCGATCTGGTCAACAGCCAGGTGAAGTCGATCCAGAAGAGGTCCGGCCGAGCCGATTCCGAGACGCTGGACCAGTACTTCACCAGCGTCCGGGAACTCGAACAGCGGATGGTCGCGGCCGAAGAGTGGGCGAAGCGTCCGAAGCCCGTCGTCGATCAGAAGCCGCCGAAGGACATCGACGACCGGGCCGACTTCACCGGTCGAATGGAGCTGCTGTTTGACCTGATGGCTCTGGCGATTCAGACGGACTCGACGCGGCTGATCACGCTGAAGGGCGCCGGCGGTGCTGAGGTCGTCAATCTGAAAGGCGTCGACGACGGCTGGCACAATCTCAGCCATCACGGCAGAGATCCGGGGAAGATCGAACAGCTCGGCATCATTGAGCACGAAGAGTTCCGGCTGTTCGGCGAGTTCCTCAAGAAGCTCGACGCGATCAAAGACGGCGACGTCACGCTGCTCGACCAGACCGCGATTCTGCTCGGTTCAAATCTTGGTAACGCGTCGAGCCACAACAACTCGAACCTGCCGATCGTCGTCGCCGGAGGCCGCTTCCAGCATGGCCAGCACCTGGCCTTCGACGAAGCCAAAGCCCCACCACTGGCCAACGTCCTCGTCTCGTTCCTGCAGCACCTGAATCTGGAAGTCGACCAGTTCTCGACGGGAACCGGGACACTGACGGGGCTATCGTGAGTCGAAAGTTCTGAGCCCGTGCTTCGTAGCCGGATTCGCGAGAATTCAGCCCCTGCTCGGTCGACTGAATTCTTGCGAATCCAGCTACTGGCGCCGTGCGAATGACCGGAGGGGAGCCATGCTGTCGTCAATGAGTACGAGGCGATACACCGCAAGTGAATTCCTCGACTTGTCTGACTGCAAGTTGTTTGAACTGGTCGACGGGACGCTACGGGCACGCACTGGAGGTGCATTAGGGAGTTGGGTTGCGGTTCAGCTTGCCGTACAGCTTGGTGAATTTGTCAGGGCAGAATCGAACGGATGGCTGTTTGATTCGTTGGCCGAAATCAACTGTTTCGGAGAAGCCCGAGACACCGTCCGCCGCTCCAGTGTCGTCTACGTTCAGCACGGACGATTTCCAGACAACCAACTCCCGAACGGAAGTCTTGAGTTTCCGCCAGACCTTGTTGCGGACATCGTTTTTCCTGACGACCGGTACATTGAAGTTCTATCAAAACTGGCCGAATATCTGGCGGCAGGCATTCGGCTGATCTGGGTCGTCAACCCGGCAGATCGATCAGTCACGGTCTACTCGCAGGAATCTGACCAGCCGGTTGTTGTTCGCGACGGCGGTGAGCTGACCGGTGGCGACGTTTTGCCTCGGTTTCGATGTGCGGTGAGCAGCCTGTTTCCTCCGGCCAGAAAATGAGACGGCTGCCGGAACGGCGCAGAGCTTGTTTCGGCCTACTCGAGCGTCAGGCAGAAACCTCGTTGCCTGTCTAATCCTTCGACGAATCTTCAACAGGACGAACCACCTTGCTGACTCGAATTCTCTTCCTGGCCGCTGCTGCGATTTGCGTCGCCTCAACTTCTGTTTCTCTCGCGGCTGACGGTGACTACGCGCTGGCCGAGAACATCCTGTACCGCGATGGCGACGATCTGACGGAGTATCAGACGGAACGCTGCCGGCTCGATGTCTATTACCCGGCGAAGCAGAAGGGGTTTGCGACGGTCGTCTGGTTTCATGGCGGCGGGTTGAAGGCGGGACATCGTTCGGTGCCAAAGGGGCTCAAGGAGCAGGGGATTGCGGTTGTGGCGGTCAATTACCGTCTGCATCCGAAAGTCAAAGCTCCGGCGTATATCGAGGATGCGGCGGCGGCGGTTGCCTGGACGTTTCGGAATATCGAGCAGTACGGCGGGGCGCGCGATCGCATCTTTGTGAGCGGGCATTCGGCGGGCGGGTACCTGACGAGCATGGTCGGCCTCGACAAACGCTGGCTCGCGGCGCACGAAATTGACGCGGACGAGATCGCCGGGCTGATTCCTTTCAGCGGGCACACAATCACGCACTTCACCGTACGAGCCGAACGCGGAATCGACGGCACAAAGGCGATCGTCGATGACCTCGCGCCACTGTTTCATGTGCGGAAAGACGCGCCGCCGCTGCTGCTGATCACCGGCGACCGCGAACTCGAAATCCTGGGCCGTTACGAAGAGAACGCCTACATGTGGCGGATGATGCAGGTTATCGAGCATCCCGATACGACGCTGCACGAACTCGACGGCTACAACCACGGGCAGATGGCCGAACCGGCGCATCCTTTGCTCCTGCGATTCGTCAAACGCGTCATTGCACAGTAAGGAGCGTCCTGAAACTATCGGCGGTGGGCTTCGCCGGAATTTCTCAATCGGCACTGCACGATATCGGCCACTGACCCACTGGCCCACTAACGAGGGACTTCTGGCGAAGTCCACTCCGGAATACGCGACCATAAACTTCAGGACGCTCGTCAGCACCCCCCTCGCACAACCAGACTCTCTTGCAGCGTCCAATCTCAGCTGCCAGGGAAGACCGGCATTCGGACAGGCCGGGCAGGAGTCACGCATGAAAATTCTCGTCGCGGCGGACGGATCGTCGCATTCGCAAGATGCCGTCAATCTGCTCGGTCGGCTGCGTTTTCCCGACCACTCGGAAATTGAGCTCATCTCGGTGCTGGAACACCCCGTCGTCTTCGCCGGCAGCCACGGCATCCGGGACCGCGTCACAGCGGTCACGGAATCACGACAGCGTCGTGCCGCCGAAGCCGCTGTCGAAGAAACGCGAAACCTGCTGGCGGATTGTCATGCTCACGTCACCTCAAGCATCCATGACGGGCACCCGGCTGAGGAGATTCTTCAGCGGGCCGAGACAATGTCGGCGGACCTGATCGTTGCTGGATCGCGGGGGCTCTCAGCACTCGATCGATTTCTGCTCGGGAGCACGACTGAGCGACTGTTGAAGTATGCCCACTGCGATGTCCTCGTCAGTCGCCCGGCCATTCCATCCGTCGAACCTGTTCGCGGCGATCGTCTCAGAATTCTGGTCGCGTACGACGGGTCGCCAGCCGCCAACGGCGCGATCGACGATCTCGTGCGACTGCCCATCGGAGCGGTCAGCGAAGTCCGCATTGTCACCGTACTCTCGCTGCTCAAGTCATTCCGCCTCGACATCCTGCAGCACCTCAGTAACGAGTGGGCGTGCGAAAAAGAAACTGCCGAGAAGTCGGCGCTGGCCGCAGCGGCACGACTGGAGGCAGTCGGTTATGACCGCGTCCAGGTGCGTATCGAAGAGTCAGACGACGTACCGCATCACCTCATCGAACTGGCAGAGAGCTGGCCGGCGGATCTCCTGATGACCGGCGCAAACGGCCATTCTAGAATCGATCGGTTTCTGCTCGGCAGCGTCTCGTCACGACTGACGCGCCACGCCCCGTGCGCCGTCTGGTTGACACGGGATTCCCACGGCAACGACTGACCTTCGACAAACCGGCGGACCATCCGGAGATACCCCGCGGTGGCGCGGCTGCGCCGCTGACCCCGGCTATGTTCTCTGACCCCGTTGGGGTCGTCCAATTGAGATTGGCCAACAGACTTCTTGAACATTTTCTCTACTACCGGCACCGGCTGAGTTGCGGAGCATCAACATGCCTGATTTCGAGCGGCGACTTGTAACGGTGGCCGTAGTGTCTGCTGTGTGCTGGTGCTTCCTGGCCGTTGTCGCTGTTGCAGACGAACCTGGGCTCACCGATCCGACAGTCGCGACTGCCATTGATGCCGTGCAGACTGAACCAACACGCGCGGCTGTTGCTGCTCTGATCGCGATTGATGAAGAGGTTGCGGCTCGCGACGACGATGCGTCGCAGAAGGCACAGGCACTGACGCTTCAGACTCTTGCCCAATCGGAAGACGACCGGGCTCTCGACTACGTGCGTTCGGTCTTCGAAGCCAGAACCGAACGTCGCGACGAAGCCGCCCATGCGCTGAGCCTCTACTGTCAGAAGCGACCACGAAATCCGCAGGACTGGCGGTACCTCGTCCGCTCGCTGGCCCTTGTCGAAGGCGCGCAGTCGCGGTCGGTGCTGCGGGCACTCACGCGATTTCGCATCCGGGCCACGAAGGCGAAGTGGCTGCGGCAGGCGATCCTCGTCGGCCTGCCACTCGACAGTGACGGCCAGGCCGAAGCTGTCGCCCTGCTCTCTCACTGGGCCGGCGTTTCGACAAATGCCGACGGCACACCGCTGAGCACGCTCGCCGACTGGCAGCAGTGGTTCGCCAGAAAGTACCCGGAACAACCGGCACCGGTTCTCCCTCAGGATCCGCCGGACGCGCGCTGGAAGTTTGCCGCTCTGTGGTCTCGCCTGAAAGTTGAGACAGAAACCCCCGAGCGGCTGCGGCACGGCAAAGCGGTCTACGAAAAAGCAACCTGCTCGAAGTGTCACCGCAAAGATGGCTTCGGCGAGCAGTGGGGGCCGGACCTCAGTTCTCTCGGCTGGCGACTGCAGAAAAAGCAGCAGCTCGAAGCCACACTGTTTCCTTCGCACCGCCTCAACGAGGAATACCCGACGTTTACCGTCATCACGAACGCCGGGCGTGTCTTCAATGGAATGATGCTGGCCGCTGGTGGGGGCGACATTTGGATCGTCGCACCAGACGGCAAGGTGACGCTGCTGCCACGGTCCGACATTGACGAGGCCATCGCGTCGAACCGCTCGTCCATGCCCGACGGTCTGCTGGAGCCCCTGTCGTACGAGGAGATCCGCGACCTGTTCGTCTACCTGGACCATCTCGGCCCAAACGCCGACACGACGCCGCGCGCGGACGAGTAGCTGTTCGGCACGCTCCCGATCACGAAGTGATCGCAGAGAGTAGCCGGGGGTCACAGCGCAGCGGAGCCCCCCGTATCCGTTATGGTCTGGCAGTGCATCCAGAAGGGATGCCAGCAGACGGCACTCGACGACGCGACATTCTGGCATCCCTTCAGGATGCGAACTGAGATTCGATGCGGAAACCGGGGGTCTTCGACCCCCGGCTACTCTCTGTGATCTCTTCGAGATCGGCTGCGCGGTTCCGTTCGACATCGGCCCCCTTCGGCAGTGGCCCGTCCGACAGCGGCCCCCTTCGGCGGTGGTCCGTCCGACCTCAGGAGGCAAACGCCCTCCCCCCCTCCGGCATATCGCTGTCAAACGAGGCAAGGCAGCGAGTCCGCATCTGTCGTCCGGGAAAAGCGGGATCGAGCGGTTGTGCGGCGTCGAAACACGATCTGACTCGACGCGGCAATCACCAGCGTGCGACGACGGATCGTCCCGCTGACTGCCGTGCACTGTTCCGCCGGAGCTGCCCCGCATGCCCGCCGACCTGTTTCGTGAAATCGTCCGCTTCCTCGCCGTGCTCGAACCCATCCAGCAGGAGCTGGAGTCGGTCTACGCTCAACGACTGCTCGCACTGGCCAGTGGCGACGCGGCTGGCCTCAACGAACTGGCCGCAGTCGAAGTCCAGATTCAACAGAAACTGCGGCGGCATCTGAAGCAGCGCCAGCACATCCTGACCAACGCCCGCCGAAATCGCTTCAAGGCGGACAGCCTGCAGCGCCTGCTCGACGAACTGCGACCAGCCGACGAGGCATCGTCAACCGAGATCCCGCCGGAGCAGCATCGCCAGGCGACGGTCTGGATGAAGCAGATTGAAGAGCGAAGCTGGAAGCTGCGCCGCGACAGCTGGGTGAACTGGACCGTCGTCACACGCTCAGCACGCCAGTGCCAGGAGATGCGACAGATCATTGCCACGGCGGGAGAACGTTCCGCCGCCGGCACTCACGACGACCGCCAGCCATCCGGCGGTGGCACGCTTCTGGACGCGAAGGTTTAAGAGCAATCCGCTCCCCGACGGACTTTCCCGCATGGCACTTAACGCAGCACTGGCGACGGCATCGCGGGCACTGGAGCTGTTCAGCACCGGTGTCCAGGTCAGCGCCAACAATATCGCGAATGCCAACAGTCCGGGGTTCATCCGCGAAGAGCTGCGGATCGATCCGGCGCAACCGTTTCAGCGAGGTTCGCTGATCATCGGGTCGGGAGCCCAGGCGACCTCGGTCAAGCAGGTCATCGACCAGTACCTCGAAAAACGCATCCACTCCGCCAGTTCGAACGCATCGGCCTCCGCCGCCCGCCAGGAAATCTACTCGCAACTGGAAACGCAACTTCGCGAACTCGGCGATACTGACCTGTCGACTCGTCTCAGCGATTTTACGGCAGCCATCAACGAAGTTGTCAATCAGCCGGAACTCAGCCCGCTGCGGCGCAGCATCGTGGAGGAAGGCCGACTGCTCGCCGAGGCGATCACCGACCTGCGGTCGCGCGTCGACGACATCCGCCGCGCTCAAACATCACGAATTGACGACATCGTCCTCGAAGCCAACAACCTGATTGATGAGATTCAGACACTGAACCGGCAGATCAGCCTGCAGGAATCCAACGGGCTGTTGAGCAGCGATGCCGGCGGGCTGCGAGCCAACCGTTACGAAGCGCTGGACCGACTCTCCGAGATCATGCCGGTCCGGTACGAAGAGCGCGCGAACGGCGTCGTCGAAGTCTTCAGCGGTTCGGACTACGTGATCCTCGGCGCCGAGAAGCAGCATCTGGAAACCACCACCAGCGTCGATCGAGGCATCGCCGTTCAGGAAATTCGCTTCGACCAGACGCGGCTCAACGTGACAACTTCCGGCGGAGAATTGAAAGGGATTGTCGAGGGCCGCGACGAAATTCTCGGCGGCTTCAACGACCTGCTCGATCAGCTGACTTCCGGCCTGATCGAGGCCGTCAACCGCGTCCATAGTTCCGGCGAGGGCCTGACCGGTTATTCGAGTGTCACCGCGTTGAACAGCGTGTCGGACGCGAATCGCGTGCTGAGCGACGCCGGCCTCGCGTTCACCCCCGAACACGGCAGCTTCACACTGAAGGTTCGCAATCTGCAGACCGGCCTGACCGAATCCCACGAGATCGCGATTGACCTCGACGGCCTCGGCGGCAACGACACAACGCTCGAAGACGTGCGCGCCGCCATCGATTCGTTCGACGGCGTGTCAGCCTCGATCACGACCGACGGACGTCTGCAGCTCGACGCCGACACCGATTACGAACTGCGCTTCAACGACGACAGCAGCGGAGTCCTCGCGGCTCTGGGCATCAACACCTTCTTCACGGGTTCCGATTCGCTGACGATCGGCCTCAACGAAGTCGTCGTCGGCAACCCGGACCTGTTCGCGGCGGGCCAGGGCGGCGGCCCGTCGGACAACCGCAACGCTCTGCTGCTGGCCGAGGTGCTCGATGCCGAGCAGGACACGCTGGGCGGCGCGAGCGTCAACGACTTTTACAACGCGATCATCTCCAGCGTGTCGCAGGGCTCGGCCGCCGAGCAGGCAACGGCCCAGGGGCTGCAGACGTACGTCGACTCGCTGAACGCTCAGCGGGATCAGTACTCGGGTGTCAGTCTCGACGAGGAAGCCGTGCGGATGATCGAGTTTCAGCAGGCGTTCGCGGCGTCGGCCCGAGTCATTCAAACCGTCGATGAACTGTTTCAGATTCTGGTAGGCCTCTGATGTCTCTCGGCCCCATTCTTCCCGGCCGGCTTCCGAACTCGTTCGCGGCAACGCGACTGACGAGCCAGATCGGGACTGCGCGATCTGAGATCCAGAAACTGCAGGATCAGCTCACGACCGGGCAGCAGTTTCTGGTCGGCAGCGAGGATCCGTCGTCGGCGCTGCGCACCATCATCCTGCAGAAACGGCTCGAACAGAATCAGCAGTACGCGTCCAACGTGCAGACCGACCGCTCACTGCTGGCGACCACCGAAGACGCGTTCTCCGTCGTTTCGGATTCGATCAACCAGGTGAAAACGCTCGTTCTGCAGGGCATTGGCGATACGGTTTCGGACGATGCCCGCCAGGGCCTGGCGACTGAAGTCGACGGCATTCTTCGCGGCATCATCAATGCGGCCAACACGAAGTTTCGCGGGCGATACCTGTTCGGCGGCAGTGAATCCGGGCGGACTCCGTTCGAGCTGCTGGGCAATGGGCAGGTTCGCTACAACGGCGATGCCCAGTCACTCAACTCGCTGGCGGGACGCGGCATTCAGGTCGCCAACAACCTCGACGGAGCCACCGCATTCAATTCGCTGGCCACGGTCGACAGCGGCGACCTCGACGCCGCCCTGACACTCGACACGAAACTCTCGAACCTGCACGGTGGCCTGGGCCTCAACCTCGGCTCGATCACCGTGACCGTCGATGACGGCAGCACTTCCGAAACACAAACCGTCGACCTGACGCCGGCCCGAACAACCGGCGACATCAAAACGATCCTCGAAGACGTGTTCTCCGGATCGGCGGTGAACCTGACCGTCGATGTCGACCCCGGCTCGCTCTCCGGCCTGCGAATCACCGCGTCGACTGGCACGGTCGCCATCTCCGACGTCGCGGGTTCGCGAACCGCTTCTGACCTGGGCATCCGGTCGGCAGCCACCGCGACGATCAACGGCGGCGATCTCGATCCGCGGATCACACTGCAGACCAGGCTTTCGGACCTGAACGGCGGCACGGGCATCGGAGCAACCTCGGGGAACGGGCTCCTGATCAGCAACGGCTCAAAGTCAGGCGTCGTCGATCTCTCGTCGGCTGTAACGATCGAAGACCTGTTCAACGAGCTGCAACTGGCCGGACTCGACCTCGCGACGGACCTCAACGACAGCGGCAACGGGATCGCTGTCTCCAGCCGAGTCAGCGGTGCCGCATTCTCAATCGGCGAGAACAATGGCAGCAACGCATCGCTGCTGGGGATCCGGACGCTGACCGGTGACACGAAACTCGCCGACCTGAATCGCGGCCTGGGCGTGCCGGTGTCGAGTAACCGGCCCCTCGAAATCACTCGCCGTGATGGCAGCATTGTGGAAGTTGATGTCTCGTCCGCGGTGAGGATTCAGGACGTCCTCGACGCGATCAATGCCGTCGATCCGAGCAACCTGACCGCCAGCCTGAACGCGGTCGGCAACGGCATCTCGCTGCTCGACAACTCCGGCACCGGACCACTCAGTGTTGCCACCGACGAAACGTCGCAGGCTCTGGGAATCGCTGGTTCGGAAAGCGGCACCGACAACGCCGTCCCGCTGACCGGTCAGGACACTGCCCCGCGAGAATCGCAGGGCATCCTCAGCCTGCTCAGCTCCATCTCCGTCGCGCTGCGCAACGGCGACGACGGCGAACTCACCCGCCTGAACAGCCTGCTTGACGACGAATCCTCGCGGACCTTGCAGGTGCGAGGCGAACTCGGCACCCGCCTGCGAACGCTCGACGACATCGAGAACCGTCTGGCTGACGAAGAAGTCCAGCTCAACGACGACCTCTCCACGGAATTCGACGCCGACCTCAGCGAGGTGCTGACCGCGTTCCTGGCCTACCAGCAGACTCTGCAGGCCACCTACCAGGTCGCGTCCGACAGCTTCCGCCTGAACCTGCTGTCGTTTCTGTAAGGAACGAGTCGACAACAACTTCCCGGTTTCCGTGGCCGAAGGCGAAGGGGTCGGCAAGTTGTTTCCGACGCAGATGCTCGTCGCAGGTCGTGCTCGGCGCAGGTCTCCAGACCTCGCCGCCTGACAGACCGCAGGTCTCCGACGCATCGCCAATCACCACGCAGCAGAGGCGAGGGAGACCTGCGGTCAGGACCAGTGCGGGATCGGGAGACCCGCGCACAGCAGCGACCCGCGAGTGTTCCATAGAACTCCGCAGGTCCGTGAATGCAGCGTTCACAAATCTGATGCCAGGTCGGTGACACCGTCGAACAATGACCAATGCAATCACTACCGAACGCCATCGACGCCCCGCTTGCGGCCCACGCCGCCATTCCCGTGAACCCGCGGATACAACTCTGGTTGGCGCCCGCTTGTGCCAGGAAACAGCGTGTTCAGCGTGTTTGACAGGCTGCTCCGAATTGTCACAAGAACCAGGCAATTCGGATTCCTCACATTCGGTCGCTCGCTGCCTGTTTGTTATCTGCTGTGACATTTCACAACACCGGACCTGATAGGAAGTTGCGGCCTTCCATTGCTCACACGTGAAACAGATCCG
>Ga0209273_10003430_pt1 | contig 10947 bp, 9 predicted proteins | sample tdAd471_FD_187126 | JGI IMG/M metagenome (GOLD analysis project Ga0209273, IMG submission 187126) | Marine sediment microbial communities from the Atlantic coast under amendment with organic carbon and nitrate - tdAd47.1 (SPAdes)... | ecosystem: Environmental > Aquatic > Marine > Coastal >...
AGCTACTCTCCCAGAATTCGTCGAAGACGGTATCGCCGCTAGCCCGCGCAGGCGCAAGGACTGATTCCATACGCACGTGCGCGGCGCGCTACCCCTTGGTAAGCACCCGGATGGCCTGTTTTCCGAGTTTCAGCAGAGGTCGCTCTGCCAGGGAATGAGCGATGAACGCCATCGCCAGAACAGCGATCAGGCCGGTGGGGTAGAAAACCAGGCTGTCGAAGGCGGTGCCGTCGATCCGCGCGGCGAGGAGCCGGGCGAGAACGTCGAGCAGCAGGGCGTGCCCGAGATAGAGAACATAGGACCCGTCACCAATCCGGGCGATAAAGCCTGGAAAGCGCGGCTTCCAGCTGAGGAGGGTCGCGACGATGCCAATCGCGAACGGCGCAAAGACTGCGACCCGCACGAGCGGATCATCGAGCCCCGCAATGCCGTGACGGCTTGTCCAGAACACGCCAAGCCCTGCACCCAGAACGGCCAGGATGCCGGCGGGGATGCGGTATGTATCCAGACGCGCCCGGAACTCGGCCATCAGGGCACCCGCGAGGAAGAGCCAGTTGAACGGGCTCACGACCAGTCGCAGGACCGCATTGTTCCACGCGTCCGGCAGGAGCGTGCCTGCCAGCGTCAGAACCAGCCAGCCGCCCGCCAATGGCAGGCGCCAGGCGCGGGGTGCTGCAAGGAAGATCGCGTAGGCGAGGTAGAAATAGAGCTCGTGGGTCAGCGTCCAGGCCACGGGCAGGAGTGGCATTTCGTTCGCTGGCCAGAGCGTCAGGGTTCGCACCCAGTCTGTGCCCTCGATCACCGGACCGAGGCTGCGCCCCATCACCAGCGTGTAGCCGAGCACCGCACCGAGGGTGAACAACCAGTACATCGGGAAGATGCGATTGAGGCGCTGGAGATAGAAGCCCGGATCGAAACCCTGATGGTCGCGATAGAGCGTGTGGATGATGAAGCCGGAGATGACGAAGAAGACGTCGACCCCGGAAAAGCCGAAGAACATGAAATCGCCAAACGCCTGATCGGAGAAGAAGCGACCTTCATTCTGATAGGCATGCCCGGCGACGACCAGCAGGACCGCAATCGCCCGCAGGTACTGAACCTCGACGATGGACGGTCGTGTCCCTGCCATCATGCAGCTCCGGCGGCCGCCTGGGAAATCGCCGATTTCACGTCATCGACGACGCGGCGGATCAGCGCCTTTTCACCCTCGGCCATGACCCGGATGACGGGCTCCGTACCGGAGGCGCGGACGACCAGACGCCCCACACCCTTGAGATCGGCCTCGGCCTTGGCGATGGCGTCCTGGACACTGTCCGCCTCCATCGGCTTGATACCGGGGGCGATGCGGACATTCTCGAGCAATTGCGGCGAGGGCTTGAACACATTGAGCACCTGGCTCGCCGGCTTCTTCTCGTCGACGATCACGCGCAGCACCTGAAGGGCGGCGATCAGTCCGTCACCGGTTGGGGAGAATCCCGGGGTAAGAATGTGGCCAGAAGCCTCACCACCGAGATTGATCCCGGTTTCCTTCATGCGTTCGGACACGTAGCGGTCGCCGACCTTGGTCCGCTCCAGCTTGATGTCGAGGTCTGCGAGGAATTGCTCCAGCCCGAGATTGGACATCACGGTCGCCACGATCGCCGGCTCCGTGAGCTCGCCATTCTGCGCCCAGTGGCGGGCCAGCAGGCCGAGGATCTGGTCGCCATCGATGATCTTACCCGACTCATCACAGAGAATGACCCGGTCGCCATCGCCATCGAGGGCGATACCGAGGTCCGCGCGATAGGTGCGAACCTCCTTGGCCAGACGTTCCGGCGCCGTGGAGCCGCACTCCTCGTTCACATTGAAACCGTTCGGCTCGACACCGATCGGGATCACGTCCGCACCCAGCTCCCAAAGAACCAGGGGGGCCACCTTGTAGGCCGCACCATTGGCGCAATCGAGCACGACACGGAGCCTGGACAGGCGCTGCTCCTTCGGGAAGGTCGATTTGACGATCTCGACATAGCGCGCCTGGGCATCGTCAATACGCTTGGCGCGGCCGAGATCGGCGGGTTCGGCCAGTTGTTCGGAGAGGCCGCGATCCATGCGCGCCTCGATCTTCAACTCTGTCGCATCGTCCAGCTTCTTGCCGTCCGGACCGAAAAGCTTGATTCCATTGTCGTGGTAGGGGTTGTGCGACGCCGTGATCATCACACCCAGATCCGCCCGCAGGGAGCGCGTCATCTGAGACACGGCGGGGGTCGGAAGCGGTCCGAACTGGAAAACATCCATGCCGACTGAGGTAAAACCGGCAACCAGCGCGCTCTCGATCATGTAGCCGGACAGGCGCGTATCCTTCCCGATCACCACGGAATGCCGTCCGGAATGTCGAACAAAATGGCGACCGGCCGCCATGCCGAGCCTCAGGGCCGTCTCGGCTGTCATCGGAAAGGAATTCGTGAGTCCGCGTACGCCGTCGGTCCCAAAATATTTCTTGCTCATCTCCGCCCCTCAAGACACGGTCCGCCTGCGGTATAGCGACTTACGCCATCGCCGGAAACAAAGGGTTACTCCCTATGGAGGCCCGCGTCATCTTCGCTGACCCCCCTAGACGCTTGCGCCGAGTTTCGCTACCGATCTCGCAAAATTCCGGGGGAACCAGACATGACTCATATTCGCAAAGCCGTCCTTCCTGTCGCCGGGCTGGGCACTCGGGTCCTGCCCGCGACCAAGTCCATCCCGAAGGAAATGCTGCCGGTCTTCGACCGACCGGCGATCCAGTATGTGGTCGACGAAGCGATAGAAGCGGGGATTGAGCATTTCGTCTTCGTCACCGGTCGCAACAAGTCCGCCATCGAGGACTATTTCGACTCCGCTTACGAGCTGGAAGCGACGCTGCAGTCCAAGGGCAAGACCGAGATTCTCGACGAGGTCGCCCGGACCCGTCCGATCCCGGGCTCGATGAGCTTTGTACGCCAGCAGGCCCCGCTCGGCCTCGGCCATGCCATCTGGTGCGCTCGGGACATTATCGGTGACGATCCGTTCGCCATCCTGCTGCCCGATGTGCTGATCCAGGGCCAGCCAAGCTGCCTCAAACAGATGGTCGATGTCTTCAACGAGGTCGGCGGCAATGTCATCGCTGTCGACCCGGTACCGGAGAACGAGGTCAACAAGTATGGCGTGATCGATCCGATCGAGCGTGACGGCCAGAAGATCCGCATGCGCGGCATGGTCGAAAAACCGCCGGTCGGCTCGGCACCGTCCAACCTCGCCATCACCGGTCGCTACATCCTGCAGGGCGAGATTTTCCGCTTCCTGAAGGACCAGGCTGCCGGCGCAGGCGGTGAGATCCAGCTGACAGACGCGATGGCCCGCCTGATGGCGGAACAGGACTTCCACGCCGTGGAGTTCAACGGTGCGCCTTATGACTGCGGCAGCAAGCTGGGCTATCTGCGCGCCACCCTGGCCTTCTCCATGTCCCATCCGGAACTGGGGAATGACGCGCGGGACATGATCCGGTCCAGCCTCGAAGGCTGACCCCGGCCCGGCCTACTCAGCGGTTTCGGGGGTGGCGGACGCGTCTGCCTCAAGCCCCCAGACCCGCTTGTGGAAATTCCAGGCATCGCGAACGATGTTCTCGAGATCGCTATAGAGCGGCCTGAAGTCGAGCAGCTCACGCGAGCGCGAGACGTCGGCATAGAGTTCCGCCGGATCCCCGGCCCGCCGCGGACAGACATCGTGCGGCACCGGCTTTCCCGTCACAGCCTCGACCGCCTCGAGAACCTGCTTCACGGTATAGCCATTCCCCGTGCCCACATTGCACGCAAAGGCGCCCGGACCTGCACGCAGACGATCCAGAGCGGCCAGGTGCGCGGCCGCCAGGTCCATCACGTGGATGAAGTCGCGTACACAGGTCCCGTCCACGGTGGGATAATCATCGCCGAACAGCATCATCCGGCCGCCCAGGCCCGCCGCCGCCTTGAGCGCGTTGGGGATGAGATGGGTCTCCGGATCATGCTCCTCGCCAATTTCGCCATCCGGGCTGGCGCCGGAGGCATTGAAATAACGCAGGGCCGCGTAACGGAAATCCTCGGCACGGGCGATATCGGACAGCATGGTTTCAACGGCCAGCTTGGTGCGACCATAGACATTGATGGGCGCCTGCGGCTCGTCCTCGGTCAGCGGCAGGGTCTCGGGGACACCGTAGGTCGCGCAGGTCGAGGAGAAGACCAGGACATTGCAATCATGTCGCCGCATGCCCTCGATCAGGGAGACGACACCGCCAACATTGTTGGACCAGAATTCGAGCGGCGCCTTCTCACCCTCACCGACCTCGATATTGGCGGCGAAGTGCATGACGGCATCGATCTTGTGCTCGGAGAAAGCGCGATCGAGGTCTGCAGCCGACCGGATATCGCCCTCAACCAGCGGCCCCCACTTCACGGCGTGCGCGTGACCCCGACTGAGATTGTCGAACACGACCGGTTCATCGCCACGGGCATGGAGAGCCTTGCAAACATGGGAGCCGATATATCCGGCACCGCCAACCACCAATACGCGCATCCACCCCTCCAACTTCCAGCGGCCCCGACGGGACCGGTCATGCAATCCCTAGCGCGGATTCACGACGATTTGTTACGCCACTGCAGGAACCAGTCAGCAAAAGCTTTGAGACCATCCTCGAGACTGACGCCGGGGCGATATCCGTAGTCGCGCTCCAGCTTGGACACATCCGCATAGGTTCGCGTCACGTCCCCCGCCTGCATCGGCAGCATGATCTTCTCGGCCTCGGCCCCCAGCGCCTTTTCCAGCGTCGCGATCATGTCCATCAGCCGAACCGGTGACGAGCCACCGATATTATAGACCTCGTGTCGACCACGCGCCGGGTCGTCGGCGAGAATGCGTTCCACCGGCTCGACAATGTCCGAAATATAGGTGAAGTCGCGTTCCATATCCCCATTGTTGAAGACCTTGATCGGTCGTCCGTCGAGGATGGCATCGGAGAACAGCCAGTAAGCCATATCCGGTCGCCCCCACGGACCGTAGACCGTGAAGAAGCGCAGCCCCGTCAACGGGATCCCGTAGAGCTTCGCATAACTGGCCGAGAGAAACTCGTCGCTGCGCTTGGTCGCGGCATAGAGGGATTCCGGCGTATCGCTGGCGTCCGCCTCGGTGAAGGGCACATTCGCGTTCTCGCCGTAGACCGAGCTGGACGAGGCGTAGACCATGTGCGCCAGACGATCCCCCAGCGCACGGGCCAGTTCGAGCATGTTGAGATGGCCGATCAGATTGGACTGCGCATAGGCATGCGGCGCTTCGATGGAATAGCGCACGCCCGCCTGGGCCCCCAGATGCAGGATGCGGGTGATACCGGCATCCGCCAGCGCCATTATCGCCGTCGTATCCGCGAGATCCGCCTCGACAAAACGGAAGCCTTCCATCGCCTTGAGGATGGCCAGTCGCTCCTGCTTCAGCGCCGGATCGTAATAATCATTGAGGTTATCGAGACCGATCACGGTCTCACCCTGATCCAGCAGAGCCCGCGCCGCATGGAAGCCGATAAAGCCGGCCGCCCCTGTCACCAGTACCGTCACGCTGACCCCTTCCGGCTGCGATCCCGGCACAGGGACCGGAGATAAAGCCCGTATTCCGATTGCGGATAGGCATCGGCGATTGCCCGCAAATCTGCAAGCGAAATCCAGCCATTGCGGTGCGCGATCTCTTCAAGACAGGCAATCTGCAGCCCCTGCCGTTTTTGCAGGGAGCGAACGAATTCACCGGCTTCCAGCAGCGAGTCGCTGGTCCCGGTATCGAGCCACGCCACGCCCCGCCCGAGGCGTTCCACATGCAGGTCGCCGCGCTCGAGATAGGCGCGATTTACGTCGGTGATCTCCAGCTCTCCGCGCCCGGAGGGCTCGATGCCGTGAGCGATCTTCACCACCGTATTGTCGTAGACATAGAGCCCGGTGACCGCGAGATTGGAAACCGGTTTGGACGGTTTCTCGACAATATCCACCGGCTGCCCGGCCTCATCCATCGTGATCACGCCATAACGCTGCGGATCGCTGACATGGTAGGAGAAAATCGATGCTCCGGTCTCGGCGGCCGCGATGGCGCGCTTGAGGTGATCCGGCAGGCCTTCCCCGTAGAAAAGATTGTCGCCGAGGATCAGCGTCACCGGATCATCGCCGATGAAGTCCTCGCCGACGATGAAGGCATGAGCCAGGCCGCGCGGATGATCCTGGATCGCATAGCTCAGGCGGATGCCCAGCTGGGCCCCATCGCCCAGCAGCTGCCGGAAGCGTTCGATATCCTCGGGTGTGGTGATGACCAGAACGTCCCGGATACCCGCCAGCAGCAGAACCGAGAGCGGGTAGAAGATCATCGGCTTGTCGTAGACAGGGAGCAATTGCTTGGACACGCTCCGGGTCAGGGGAGCCAGGCGCGTTCCGCTTCCGCCGGCAAGAATAATGCCCTTCATGGCCACTCGACCCACTCCTCATTGCGGCGGACTTGGTAGCACCGTTTGAGCAAGGACTTAAAGGCCCAAGGTGAGTTGTGCGGAGGCACAGACCGCAGCATGACATTGCCCAGACCGGCCCCGGCCCGTATAGCTGGAGCACAAGCCTGAGTGGAACGTCCGTGCCGCAATCCTTCTACCAGTTAAAGCCCACAGGCCTCGCCGGCGCGAGCGTCCTCAAACCGCCCGTCTTCGGGGATGATCGCGGTTATTTCTCTCCCACTTTCAATGCGGAAGCCCTGCGCGATGCCGGTATTTCCGCCGAGTTTACCCAGGACAACCAGTCCCTTTCCCGGCAGGTGGGAACCGTGCGCGGGCTGCATGCCCAGCGCGCGCCCTATGAGCAGGCCAAGCTGGTCCGGGTCTTGAGAGGACGAGCACTGGATGTGGCGGTGGATGGCCGGCCGGGATCGGAGACGTTCGGGCAGTGGTTCTCCCATGAACTCAGCGCCGACAATCACGAACAACTCTTCATCCCGCGGGGCTTCCTGCACGGATTCATGACCCTCGAGCCGGACACCATCCTCGCCTACAAGGTCGACAATGCCTACGCACCGGATCACGAGTTTTCCGTCCGGTGGAATGACCCGGACCTCGCAATCCGGTGGCCGGATGGCGTAAAGGCGCCGCTTCTTTCGGAGCGTGACGCCGCCGCCATAAGCTGGGCCGACTATCTTGAGATGATCGGGAGCGCGGGGTCCTGATCATGGCGCATCTTTTCGTGACAGGCGGGTGTGGATTTATCGGCTCGGCACTCGTGCGCCGGGCGATCGCCGAGGGTCACCAGGTCACCAATTTTGATCTGCTGACCTATGCCGCCAATCCCGAGAATCTCGCCTCCGTCAACAGCGCGCCCGCTTATCATTTCGTCCAGGGCGACATCCGGGATCCGGAGGCTGTCAGCCAGGCCCTGAGACAGGCCCGGCCCGATGTCATCTGCCACCTGGCCGCTGAAACCCATGTCGACCGCTCCATCGACGGGCCGATGGATTTCGTCACCACCAATGTCAACGGCACTGCGACCTTGCTGCAGGCGACGCGCGATTACTGGACGTCCCTGAGCGGCGCGGCGCAGGACCGCTTCCGCTTTCTCCACGTCTCAACGGACGAGGTCTACGGCTCGCTGGGTGAAACCGGGGCCTTTACCGAGACCTCGCCCTACCGCCCCAACTCACCCTATTCGGCGAGCAAGGCCTCATCGGACATGCTGGTCCGGGCATGGCACGAGACCTATGGCCTGCCCATCCTGATCTCAAACTGCTCGAACAATTACGGCCCCTTCCAGTTCCCGGAGAAGCTTATTCCGGTGGTGATCCTGCGGGCATCTGCCGGCGCTTCAATCCCGGTCTATGGCGATGGCCGCAATGTCCGCGACTGGCTCCATGTCGACGATCACGCCGATGCGCTGCTGACCCTGCTCGACCTTGGTCGGCCCGGCGAGACCTACAATGTCGGCGGCAATGCCGAGCGCTCGAACCTGCAACTGGTCCAGACCCTCTGCAGTGTGCTGGACGCGGCACGCCCGGCCGCGGCACCGCATGCCGATCTTATCGATTTCGTTACCGACAGACCCGGTCACGACTTCCGCTACGCGATCGACGCCTCCAAGATCCGCGCGGAAACCGGCTGGGAGCCACGCCGGTCACTTGAGGAGAGCCTCTCGGAAACGGTGCAATGGTATCTGGATAATGATGCCTGGTGCCGCGGCGCGCTCGCGCGCGTCAAACACGGGGCCTTGCCGGAGCGATTGGGTCGATAGGCATGCACATTCTGGTGATCGGACAGTCCGGGCAACTGGCTCAGAAACTGCGCCAGGCCGCGGAACGCACGGACGATGTGACCGTGACGCTGGCGGGACGATCCCAATTCGACCTCGCCGCCAGCGTGGACCTCGCCGGAAAACTTGAATCCTGGCTTGATGCCCATGACGAGACCGGCGCGGTTATCAATACGGCGGGCTATACGGCCGTAGACCTTGCCGAGAGCCAGCGAGAACGATCCTTCACGATCAATGGCGAGGCACCAGGAATCCTGGCAGGTGTGTGCGCGCAACGGGCCCTGCCGCTCCTGCACATCTCCACGGATTACGTCTTCGATGGTCGATCCGACACGGCCTATACCGAAACCGATCCGACCGGACCGCTGAACGTGTACGGCGCGTCAAAGCTGGCGGGCGAAGACGCGATCCGGGCCAATCATGCGCACCACATCATCTTCCGGACATCCTGGCTGTTCTCGGAAAAGCCCAATAATTTCCTGACCACGATGGCGCGGCTCGCCCGGTCGAGGCGTCAGCTCGAAGTTGTCGCGGACGAGGTCGGTCGGCCGACACCGGCAGACAGTTTCGCGGAAACACTCCTGCTCGCTTGCCAACGGGCCGCAGGGAACGAGATTCCCTGGGGGCTCTACCACTATGCGGGTGACACGGAGATGAGCTGGGCAGACTTCGCACGCCGGATCATGGCCCGGCTCAACCCAGACATCGACGTAAAATCACTTTCAAGCCGGGAGTATGGCGCTGCGGCAGAACGGCCTGCCTACAGCGCCCTCGACACCCGCAAGTTCGAGCAGACCTTCGACCAGCCGAGCCCCTCTTTCGATGCGGGTCTCGACCGGGCCGTCGCGCTCTGGCGTGAAAGCCGCTAGAGCCAGCCCTCACCCGGATCAAAGACCTCGACCGTTTCCGGTGCGAGTTCGACCTGCGGCGGAAGCGTCAGATCCGCATCCACACCCAGATCGATCAGCGGCGGCGCATCTGCCATCGCATCATCCCGAGTGAGCACCTGTGCCACGTCATTGATATTGACCGCATCAGGCGGCGCCACGGTGTTGGCACCAACCGTATCGATCTGGCGGGCGGCCCAATCATCCAGAATGGGCAGGCTGGCGGCGCTATCATCCGCTGTCAGGGTGGTACCCGAGAACGCGTCCGAACCGGTATGGGCCTCGATCCAGGGATGATAGACCGCGCCGTCATTCGCCGGCTCGACACCGTCAATGTAGAAGGCATCGCTCAACAAGCTCGCGGACTCGCCATCCTTGAAGCTTGTGCAGATCTTGCAGCAGCACCCCCGCGCACCGAAGTCTTCGAGCGGAATATCCGAGATGATCGCCGCATCGGGATCGACAAAGGATGGCCGCGCCAGATCGGGCACCAAACCGCCATAGGTGATGGTCTCGACGCTGATCAGCTCCACAGTGCCATCGGGACCGCCGACACGAAGGTCGGTGACGACCGTGTTGCCGGATCCGTTGACCGTAACGGAGTAGTCCGAGCTCGCCCCGGTGAAGATCGCCTCATCCGTCCCCGCACCGCCGTTGAAGACATCGCTCCCACCGCTGGCGTAGAAGGTGTCCGCACCGGTTCCGCCGGTCAGCGTATTGTTCGCAGAATTGCCGATCAGGATGTCATCGCCGCTGCCGCCGATTGCATTCTCGATCACGGTTCCGATCGCGATTGCCACATTGCCGACTCCGCCTTGCAGGCTGGAATAGTGGTCCTGGCGCAGGTCCAGCACCTGGTCCGCGGCGCTGCCGGAGTAGTCCATCGTGTCCGTACCAGACGTGTCGATGATGGTGTAGCTGGTGATCGTCCCGAAACTCGTGGCGTCGAAGATCACATTGCCCGCATTGGAGTTGAACCCGTAGGTCGTATCACCCGCCCGCGTGGACACCGGACCGCCATACATGTTCTGAACGGCCAGCAGATCCGCCAATTGCGGTGTCAGCACAAAGGCAAAGCTGGCATCGACGAAGGTGTTCTCGTCCTGGTGGAAATAGGACATCACGGTGATCTGCCAGCTGTCGTTGAGGTAGATCGCATCCGTCCCGTAGTCCGCGCTGCCATCATAGGGACCGGCATGACCCAGGCCCAGCGCGTGACCGATCTCATGGATATAGGTCTGGAAGGAATAGGTATTGATCCCGGTCCCGTAATCGTCGAGCCAGCCCGTCCCGATATTGACGGTCGCGCCCTGGAAGAAACCGCCCACGATCGAGGTCGGGCCCGCGAAAGCGCCCTCTTCCTCATCGTCAAAGGTGATGTCGCCACCACTGGAGACTTCGACGAAATTGATACCCGTGGCATCCGTCCAGACCTGCAGGGCTGCCCGCGCAAGCGTCTGCCCGGCCGCGGTGAGGCCGGTGATGTCGACAGTCAGCGTATCGCCCGTGGAGATATCCCACTGCGCCCCGTTCCAGCCATTGCTATCGAGGTAGTCGGCAATCTCGGATGTCGTCCAGGCACGAAGCGGATCGGTGTGTGCGACGGTGACCGTGTATCCGCCGGTCCGCTCGGCGTCCGTACCGTCCGCCCAGGCATCGGCCTCGATATAGTATGTGCCTGACACGGTCGGCGTGAAGCCGAGACGGGAATCACGGATCGTTCCCAACGAGATATCATCGTTTTCGACCAGCAGATTGCCGCTCGCATCATAGATGCGCAG